>Ga0114931_10001195_pt1 | contig 33051 bp, 29 predicted proteins | sample 2SBtaG_FD_89579 | JGI IMG/M metagenome (GOLD analysis project Ga0114931, IMG submission 89579) | Deep subsurface microbial communities from Kolumbo volcano to uncover new lineages of life (NeLLi) - 2SBTROV14_V59a metaG | ecosystem: Environmental > Aquatic > Marine > Volcanic | place: Kolumbo...
CCGCAGCTATCCTAGCGACCCGATAGCCATCGTCCGCCCCGGATCAGGAACCATCCGGCCCGGGTTCGGGTCGGAAATTGCAATGACTGCCAACGCACATATCCTCATCCTTTGCACCTGCCCTTCGCAAACGATTGCCGATGCCGTCACGACGGCCTTGCTCGAGGAACGACTGGCCGCATGCGTCAACCGGCTACCCGGCATCCGGTCCTCGTACCGATGGGAAGGTCGCCTGACGCACGATGACGAGATTCTGTTGCTGATAAAGACATCACAGCACCTGTTCGAACGCCTGGAGAAGACCATCAAGACCCTGCATCCGTATGCCACCCCGGAAATCATCGCCGTGCCGATCGTGGCCGGATCCGCCGACTATTTGCGCTGGATCGAGGCCTCGACCGCATGAACGGCTTTAGCCGAACCGCGCTGCTGACCGCCGGCGCCTTGCTGCTGAACCTTGCGGCCCTGACAGCACAGGCGAAACAGGAAATCCTGAAACCGGAACAGGCCTTTCGCTACGCCGTTTCGAGCCACGATAACGCCATTTTCATCGACTGGACGATCGAGCCGGGCCATTACTTATATAAAGAACGCATGAGTTTCGCCTCGACGAGCCCGGACATCGTGCTCGGCGAAGCGGAATTGCCGGCGGGAATCGAGCACGCGGATGAATTTTTCGGCCAGATGCACGTCTATCGCAACCAGGCCCGGATCCGAATCCCCGTCCTCGAACAACCGCCCAGCGGCGGTACGGCGCAACTGACGATTCGCTCGCAGGGATGCGCCGACATCGGGCTGTGCTATCCACCGCAAATCTGGTCGGCATCCGTCGATCTGCCTGCGCCACCGGCATCGAAACTGTCCCGCCTGCTCGGCAAGGCGACCGGAACGGCAAAAGCCGGGGAACCGCTACCGCCGGAACAGGCGTTCCAGGCACTCGTGACGGTGGCCGATCCATTCACCCTGCATGTCGATTTTACGATCGCCCCGGGTTATTACCTGTATCGCGACAGCCTGGCCGTCCGCGCAACCGGCGATACGGCGGCCGCCGGCCCGCCGCGGTTACCGCCGGGCACGCAGCAATACGATGAATATTTTGGCGAGACGACCGTGTTCTATAACGAGCTGGCGTTCACCGTGCCGCTGACCCGCTCATCACCGGTCGCAACGACGCTGCCGGTAGAAATCGCGTACCAGGGCTGCAAAAAAGACAGTATCTGCTACCCGTCGCAACTGCTTGCGCTGGATATCGAGTTGCCGGCTGCAACCAAGGCCGATCCGACCCGTCGTCTGCCCGGTGAACCCGGCCCCGTTTCCGAACAGGATCGACTGTCACAGCTGATCCTCAACGGCAATATTTTTCTCGTGCTGGCCACGTTCGCAGGACTCGGCCTGCTGCTCGCATTCACGCCATGCGTGCTGCCGATGGTGCCGATACTGTCCGGCATCATCGCCCGCCAGGGCGAGGACGTCACGACGAGCCGCGCGTTTTTGCTCTCTTTGACCTATGTACTGGGCATGGCGCTGACCTATACGCTGGCCGGCGCGGCATTCGCCGCCATGGGCGGACAAATCCAGGCGGCCCTGCAAAAACCATGGATCATCATCGGCGTTGCAGCGCTGTTCGTCGCGCTGGCGCTGTCAATGTTCGGGCTTTTCGAGCTACAGATGCCGGCGGCCATTCAGACCCGGATTACCGCGATCAGCAGTCGTCAGCGCACCGGCACTTTCGTCGGTACGGCCATCATGGGAATATTGTCGGCACTGGTCGTCACAACCTGTGTCGCACCGCCGCTCGTTGCATCGATGACCGTGATCGCGCAGGCCGGAGACGTAACCCGCGGCGCCCTGTCGCTGTTTGCGATGAGCCTGGGCATGGGTTTTCCGCTGCTCGTCATCGGCACCTCGGCCGGGCGGTTGCTGCCGAAAGCCGGTGCCTGGATGAGCGGCATCAAGAGCGTTTTCGGTTTCATGATGCTCGGGCTCGCCATCTGGATGCTCACCCGCATCCTGCCCGGCGTCGTCACGATGCTGCTGTGGGCCGCACTGGTATTGATGGCCGGGGTTTTTCTCGGCGCCTTCACGAGTCTCGACCCGCAGGCCGGCACCGGCCGGAAACTGGCCAAGGGAGCGGGCCTGCTGGCCGCAGTCTACGGCGCCGCACTGCTGGTCGGTGCGCTGAGCGGCCAGGAAAATCCACTGCGCCCGCTCGATTTTGCCGGTAACCGGAACCCGGCCGCGGGACTTGAGTTCAGGCGTATCAAATCGATCGCCGACCTGGAGCGCGAACTGGATGCCGCCGCCGCCCGGGGCCGCCCCGTCATGCTGGATTTTTATGCAGACTGGTGCGTTTCATGCAAAGAAATGGAGCATGAAACGTTCCTCGATGCACGGGTGAAGGAAAGCCTCGCCGGCACGCTGTTGTTGCAGGCCGATGTCACGGCGAACGATGCCGAGGACCAGGCCTTGCTGAAACGTTTCAATATCTTCGGCCCGCCGACCATCGTATTTTTTGATACCCACGGGATGGAACGTTCCGAATACCGGGTTGTCGGATTCATGCCCGCCGATGAATTTTCCCGTCATATCGTTCGGGCAACCGGCGGCTGAATCCGGCCCGGACAGACGCCAGAGAGACAGACACCGCAAGGCAGAATTGATGCGGACCATCCGCCTGATCACGTTTGTGCTGATTTTTGCGCTCGCAGGCTTTTATGCCAGCGGCCTGTTTCGTCGCGCAACGGCCCCGCCACCCGCTGCCGGCATCGCCGCGCCGCCGCCTTCCATCGAACCGGCGACCACTTTGCCGAAATTCACGCTGGCCGATCTGGCCGGGAAACGGCGATCGATCGATGAATTCACCGGGCACCAGCCGTTGCTCATCAATTTCTGGGCGACATGGTGCGCACCGTGCCTGCGCGAAATGCCGATGCTCGAAACCGTCTGGCGGGAAAGGGCAGCCGGCCATGACCTGCAAATCATCGGTGTGGCGATTGATCGTGCCGAGGCGGTCGGCCCATATATCGAATCTTCCGGCGTGACCTATCCGATTCTCATCGGCCAGTCCGATGCCATGGAAGCGGCGGGCCTCTTCGGCCCCGATTTTATCGGCCTGCCGTTTACCGTCTTCGTCTCGGCCGATCGGCAGATCCTGGGCTCGCACTCCGGTGAACTGTTGCGCGAGCAACTCGACGACATATTAGCCGTGGTTGACGGCGTATCGGCCGGGGATATTTCCGTCGAGCAAGCACGCAGCCAACTGGACCGATGATCGTTTGACGTCTGTACGGGAGGCCTGATCGACGTGCCTGATTCACGGCCATGCTGTTACTGTGAACCCCGGCCGGCATATCCGGTCACCGGTATTCACCGGATAACCAGACTTTGTCACTAATTGTCTGAAATTTGCCGGTAAAATCTATAAACTTGCGTCCATCTACAGCATCCATGCCGAAAAGCAATGCCCCGTATACTGCTCATCAATGGCCCGAACCTGAACCTGCTCGGCACGCGCGAACCCGGGGTATACGGCAACACGACGCTGGCACAGATCGAACAACGGCTGGCCACCCGGGCCGCCGACCTCGGCCATGGCTTCGCCGCGTTTCAGAGCAACGCGGAAGCCGAACTCGTAGACCGGGTACAGCAGGCCGCCGACGCCAGCGATTTCATCCTTCTGAACCCGGGGGCCTTCACGCACACCAGCGTTGCGCTGCGCGACGCCCTGCTGGCCGTGGATCTGCCTTTCATCGAAATTCATATCAGCAATGTGTATGCACGCGAGGCCTTTCGACAGCATTCCTATTTTTCCGATATCGCCGTGGGTACCATCGTCGGGCTCGGAACCCAGGGCTATGAGCTCGCGCTGACCGCAGCCGACCATTTTTTACAACACCGAAAATCGCCGGCATAAGAGAGAGGACCGTCGCATGGACATTCGTAAGGTCAAGAAACTGATCGAGCTCGTCGAAGAATCCGGGATTGCGGAACTGGAGATTACCGAGGGTGAGGATTCGGTCAGGATCTGCCGCTACACGTCGGCCGGACCGGCTGCCATGGCGGCCCCTGCGGTCATGACGAACGCTGCCTCGTCAATTCCCGCCGCGCTGCCGGCAGCCGAATCACTCGAAACGCCGACAGCGGCAGAACCGGAAGGGTATAAAGTGACCGCACCGATGGTCGGCACCTACTATGCATCGCCCTCACCGACCGCCGAACCGTTCGTCCAGATCGGTGACGAAGTCCAGGTCGGTGACACGCTGTGTATCATCGAAGCCATGAAAATGATGAACCAGGTCGAAGCGGAGGTTGCCGGACGCATCAAGGCCATTCAGGTCGAAAATGCCGAGCCGGTCGAGTTCGGCCAGGTTCTGTTCGTCATTGCCTGACGACGACGGGTATCTCGATGCTGAAAAAAATTGTTATCGCGAACCGCGGCGAGATCGCCCTGCGCATCCAGCGCGCCTGTCACGAGCTGGGCATCAAGACTGTCGCGGTGCATTCGACGGCCGACAGCAACCAGAAACACGTCCTGCTGGCTGACGAAACGGTCTGTATCGGTCCGCCGGCCTCCGCAGAAAGCTACCTGAACATGCCTGCCATTATCAGCGCCGCCGAAGTCACCGATGCCGGCGGCATCCACCCCGGCTACGGCTTTTTATCCGAGAATGCCGATTTTGCCGAGCGCGTCAGGGACAGCGGCTTCGTTTTCATCGGTCCGCCGCCCGAAGTCATCCGGATGATGGGCGACAAGGTTGCGGCGATCCGGGCCATGAAAAAAGCCGGCGTACCCTGTGTACCGGGGTCCGACGGGCCGCTGGGTGATGACAATGAAGAAAATTTGCGCCTGGCCCGCAATATCGGCTACCCGATCATCATCAAGGCCGCAGCCGGCGGCGGCGGGCGCGGCATGCGCGTCGTCAATAATGATGCATCCCTGACCAGCTCGATTTCACTGACACGCTCCGAAGCACAGGCCGCGTTCGGCGACGATACCGTCTATATGGAAAAATTCCTCGGTAACCCGCGTCATATCGAATTTCAGGTTCTGGCCGACCAGCACGGGAATTGCGTGCACCTGTTCGAGCGCGACTGCTCCATGCAGCGACGGCACCAGAAAGTGCTCGAAGAAGCGCCGGCGCCCGGCATCACGCCGGAACAGCGCTTCAATATCGGCGAGCGCTGCGCACAAGCCTGCCGGGACATCGGCTATCAGAATGCCGGTACGTTCGAATTTCTGTACCAGGATAACCAATTTTATTTCATCGAGATGAATACCCGCCTGCAGGTCGAACACCCGATTACCGAGATGATTACCGGTATCGACCTGGTCAAAGAGCAGTTGCGTATTGCAAATGGCCAGCCACTGCGTTTTACGCAAAACGACATCACGCTGCGCGGCCATGCCGTCGAATGCCGGATCAATGCCGAGGATCCGAAAACGTTCATGCCATCGCCCGGCCGCATCGAGCTGTGGCATCCGCCCGGCGGGCCGGGGATTCGTGTCGACAGCCATCTCTACAGCGGATATGTCGTGCCGCCCTACTACGATTCAATGGTCGGCAAAATCATCGCTTATGGTGACGATCGCGAATCGGCAATCGCGCGCATGCGCATTGCTCTGTCGGAAATGGTCATCGACGGCATCACGACCAATATTCCGTTACACCAGGAAATCTGTCAGCACGCGGCCTTCAAGGCCGGTGGAACCAATATTCATTACCTTGAAAAGCGCCTCGGTCTGTAGCCCCCGGGCGAACAGACCATCCGTGGCCATCGCCGGGTCTTTATCACCCCAATGAACTGGCTCAAAGTCCACATCGAGCTGGAACGCGGTGACCCGGAACCGGTTGAACGCGCGCTGATCGAACTCGGTGCCGTGTCGATCGAACTGAGCGATGCGGCGGATCACCCCATTCTCGAACCTGCGCCCGGTGCGACGCCATTGTGGCCGAAACTGCGCATCAGCGCGCTGTTTGATGCCGGCACCGATGAGACGGCCATTCGACTCGCCGTCGTCGGCGCACTCGATACTGAAACGCTGCCGGCCATGCGTTTCGAGCCGCTCGTCGAGCGGGACTGGATCGAAAACTGGCGCCAGACCCTGCATCCGGTCCGCTTCGGCCGGAACCTGTGGATCTGCCCGACCGGGTTCGATTGCCCGGAGCCGGGCGGTACCGTCATCGAACTGGAACCGGGTCTCGCTTTCGGAACCGGATCGCACCCGACGACGGCGCTGTGCCTGGACTGGCTGGCGAACCGGGACGATCATGGCGGCTCGCTGCTCGATTACGGTTGCGGCTCCGGGATTCTGAGCATCGCCGCGCTCGTACTCGGTGCCGAACGGGTACTCGGCGTCGATATCGACAAGCAGGCGCTGCAGGCCACGCGGGACAATGCGCAGCGCAATCATGTTGCCGGGCGGCTCACCATCGTCCGCCCCGAAGCCGCCTGCGCCGAGCCTGAATATGACCATGTCGTGGCGAATATCCTGAGCGGCACGCTGATCAGACTGGCCGCCGAACTGAAACGGTATTGCCATAGTGGCACCCGCATCGCATTGAGCGGTATCCTTGCCGACCAGACAGCGTCCGTTACGGCTGCATATCGGCCTTGGGTCGAATTTGAACAGCCGATTGAACGCGATGACTGGGTACTTCTTTCCGGCACAGTAACAGACGCCTGATGTATACCCGCTGCCCGCATTGCACGACGATTTTCCGGATCACGGCCGAGCAGTTACGACTGACCCACGGCGAAGTGCCGTGCGTGACATGTGCCCGGCCGTTCAACGCGCTCGATTCGCTGTCCGACGACGTGACGACGCTGATCCTGCCGCCGGTACCGCCGGCAACGGAACTGGAGGCCGCAGGTGATGCTGATGCCGATCCCGTTGCTGAGACCGGCGCCGAGACCGACACCGATAAAAGTATCGATGAAGCCTGGGTAAAAACCGATGTTCGAATCGAAGAGCCGCTGCCCGACCCGGAGGTCCGTCCGGCGCCCGAACCGGAAGCCGATGACGTACCCGACGATGATACCGGCGCACAAACCGGCCTGTACGCCGAAGATCTGTGCGATGTTGAAAGCACCTTCAACACCGACGACACCCCGGAGAGTGGCGGGGATGAGCCGGATCAGGTCATGGATGAGGCCACCGGGGACCCGGTCGATGACCATCGAAATTCCGGCCCGACCGAAGCCGGCGGGATCGAACCGGCATCGCCGTTTTATACCGGTGATTCCGCACCGGGTGAAGACGAGCCGGTGGATGAGGCGCTGGAATTTGACGCACCGGAGCAAACCTGGACGAGTTTTTTTCTGACCAGCGACGCCATCGCGTCGCTGGAACAGGCCGGTCCGACACCCGGCATCGAGGATAAATCCGGCAACGTTGCATCTGCACAAGAATTTGTCGACGAAGACGGGGTTCAACCGTGGATCAGCGACGTCGACACCGGTTCATTCGAATTCCAGACAGCCGATCAGAATGAGTGGCAACGTATCCTGGCGGAACTGGATGGCGAGACGCCGATGCCTGAGGCCGGGGATGAAGACCGGGTGGCCGCCGGGGAGACCGAACCGAATGAAGCCTGGCCGGCGGAGCCGGACTCATCGCAGGACCCCGCTCCGTCGCCCGACGATCCGTTCACCGACGATTGGGCCGCGACCGAATCACCGGACGAAACCGATCCCCCGGTTATTTTGCCCTGGCTTGACGACGAGGCCCCGGGCGAGACCCTGGAACGCGGACGGGATCTGCGCGCATCCATGCGCATCCTCATCGCCTGCGCGGCACTGGCCCTGCTGCTCGCCCTGCAACTCATCCATTACAACCGCGATGCGCTGGCCGCCAGCCCGACATACGGCGCTGCGATTCGGAGTATTTACGGATTCGCCGGCGCGTCACTGTATCCGGACTGGCCGCTCGATGCCTTCGAAGTCACCGGCACGGAGGCGATCGCCGGTCGCGAGCACCACAATGCACTGGATGTGCTTGCCAACGTCGTCGTCCTCGGCCGGCAACCGGTCGGACTGCCGATGATTCGTATCGTGTTGCGCGATCGATGGACAAACCCGGTCGCGAGCAGGGTTTTCAAACCGGACGAATACCTGCCTGTATTCGATCCGGCCCATCCGCTCGTCGACCCCGGGACCGTGCTTCCGGTCGGGATCAGCGTCGAAGATCCGGGTGCCGAGGCGCTGGGCTATGTCGTCGATGTCTGTCTGCCGCGGCGCAAGACCGGACTGGAATGCCAGATCGGCAGGAACCCGTTTCAATGACAACCGGACCGGCCATCGGACCGATGGCCGGTATCACCGATGCGCCATTCCGGCGACTGTGCCAGCGGTACGGAGCGGCGCTGGCGCCCACGGAAATGACGCTGGCCAGCCACGGCATCGGTCGCACGGCCCGCCCTGGCAGCCGACTCGACTTTCAGGGCACCGCCGGACTGCGCGCCGTGCAGATCGCCGGCAGCGAGCCGCGGCAGATGGCCGCGGCCGCACGTGAAGCCGTCGAGCTGGGCGCTGAAATCATCGACATCAATATGGGCTGTCCGGCGAAAAAAGTCTGTAAAAAACTGGCCGGTTCGGCGCTGCTCAGGGACGAGAAACGGGTTGCGGAAATTTTGTCTGCAGTCATCGACACCGCACCGGTTCCGGTAACGCTGAAAATGCGCACCGGTTGGAATCCCGCTCATCGTAACGGCGTTCGCATTGCACGGCTTGCCGAGTCCGCCGGCATTGCGGCACTGGCGGTTCATGGCCGGACGCGCGCCTGCCGATACCGCGGCCGTGCAGAATACGAAACGATTCGGGAAATAAAAGCGGCCGTCGACATTCCCGTATTTGCCAACGGCGACATCGACTCGCCGGAAAATGCTGCGGATGTCATCGCCATGACCGGCGCGGATGGCGTCATGATCGGCCGCGGAGCGCAGGGACGTCCGTGGCTGTTTGCACAAATCAAACATTATATTTTGCAAAAAGTTCTGCTGCCGATGCCCTCTATCGATTCTCTACGTGATATTATCGAGTTCCATCTCGATGCGATTTATCGTTTCTATGGAGAACGAATCGGCGTCCGAGTGGCAAAAAAGCATTTATCCTGGTACTGCGAACATCTTCCGGACGCCGAACGTTTTCGGTTCGAGTTTGTAAGAGCGGACAGTTCTACGGACCAGATGCAATTAACAAATAAATATTTTAATCGCTGCCACAACCAAGAACGAATCGGCAACGGTTGAAAAGCTGACTGCCGGAGAGACTCGTACGTGGCGAAAACAAAAAAGAAAATTTCTTCCAGGAAGAAAAAGGTTTCTGCAAAACCCGCTCTTACCAATGCAAGAAACCGGCCGCTCAGACATGTCACTGAAGATACATTGAAGCGGTACTTCAAGGATCTGAACGGCCATACGCCCGGCGATCTCTACGGCCTCGTGCTCGGCGAAGTCGAAGCCCCGTTATTCAAGACGGTCATGGATCACACCCAGGGAAACCAGAGTCGTGCAGCGGAAATTCTGGGCATGAACCGCGCCACCCTGCGCAAGAAACTCAAAACCTACAGTTTGCTGGATTGAGCCCAACGCCGCTCGATCCGTCCCCAACCTCTTTTCCGGATGATTCCCATGAGCCGGCATTCCAGAGCCCTGATCAGCGTCGCTGACAAAACCAATCTCGATCGCCTTGCCAAGTCGCTGATTGATAAAGGGATTGAGATACTCTCGACCGGTGGTACGGCGGCCGCCCTGCGTGCAGCCGGCCTTGACGTAACGGACGTCAGCGACGTCACCGGGTTCCCCGAAATCATGGACGGTCGCGTCAAAACCCTGCACCCCAAAATCCACGGCGGCCTGCTCGGGCGCCGGGATCGAGATGCCGAGACGATGCAGGCCCACGGCATCGCGCCAATCGATCTTTTGATCGTCAATCTCTACCCGTTCGAAGCGACGATTGCACAACCCGGCTGCACGCGCGATGACGCGATCGAAAATATCGATATCGGCGGTCCGGCGATGATCCGGGCAGCAGCAAAGAACCACCGCTTCGTTGCCGTCATCGTCGATCCGCAAGACTACGACAGCGTGATAAAAGAGCTGGACGAGCAGCGCGGCACACTCTCGGAATCGACGCGCAAACGACTGGCGAAAAAAGCCTTCGGCCACACGGCTGCATACGACTCTGCCATCTGGAACTATCTCGACTGCGAGGATGAACCGCGCCTGTTCGGTGAAACCTTCCCTCTGCCGCTGCACAAACACAGCGAACTGCGCTACGGAGAGAACCCGCACCAGCGTGCCGCTCTATACAGCCTGCCGCAAACTACCACCGGAAACCTGATTTCGGCACGCCAGCACCAGGGCAAACCCCTGTCCTATAACAACCTGGCCGATGCGGATGCTGCCCTGGAATGCGTCAGGGAATTGCCGGGCGTTGCCTGTGTCATCGTCAAGCATGCCAATCCGTGCGGAGTCGGCATTGCAACAAGCCTGGATCAGGCCTATGAAAAAGCCTATGCGACCGATCCGACTTCGGCTTTCGGCGGCATCATCGCGGTCAACACCGCAATGGACGAGACGCTTGCCGGCACGATTATCGACCGGCAGTTTCTCGAAGTGGTTGTCGCACCGGAGTATTCGCCGGCGGCACTCGGGGTGTTCTCGCGCAAGCCCAACATTCGTGTCCTCGAAACGGGCACGCTGCACAAGACGACCCCGGGATTCGCAGTTCAGCAGATCGAGGGGGGCATCCTGGTCCAGGACAGGGACGTGGCGACCCTCGACCCGACAAAACTGAACATCGTTACCCGTCGCCGGCCAGACGACCGGGAGCTGGCCGATGCCGTGCTGGCTTGGCAACTGGCCCGGTTCGTCAAATCCAATGCCATCGTCTTTTGCCGAGATGGCGCGACACTGGGCATTGGCGCCGGCCAGATGAGTCGCGTCATGAGCGCCCGGATTGCCGCCTGGAAGGCCGACGAGGCCGGCCTGTCGACACAGGGAGCGGCCATGGCATCGGACGCATTTTTTCCTTTCCGCGACGGCATCGACATTGCCGCCAAATACGGTATCGGCGTCGTCATACAGCCAGGCGGCTCCAGACGCGACGAAGAAGTGATCGAAGCCGCCGATGAACATGACATGACGATGCTGTTCACAGGCGTGCGCCATTTCCGCCATTAACGGGTCTTTGATGCAATGAAAGTCCTGGTCATCGGCGGCGGCGGAAGGGAACATGCACTGGCATGGAAAATTGCCCAATCGTCGTCCGTCTCCCGGGTCGTGGTCGCGCCGGGCAACGCCGGAACGGCACGCGAACCGGGCGTGCGCAATGTCGCCATTGCGGCTGAAGACATAGATGCCCTGCTGGAACTGGCCAAGCGCGAGAAGATCGATCTGACCGTCGTCGGTCCCGAGGCTCCGCTGGTTGCCGGCATTGTCGATCGTTTTACCGCGGCAGGCTTGCGCTGCTTCGGTCCGACCCGAAAAGCCGCCCGCCTCGAAGGCTCCAAGGCATTCACGAAATCATTCATGGCGCGCCACCGGATCCCGACCTCCGACTATGCAACATTCACCGAAATAGATCCTGCACTGGCATACATTGCCGAACAGGGTGCGCCCATTGTCGTCAAGGCCGACGGACTGGCCTCCGGCAAAGGTGTCATCGTCGCACAGACCGAAGCCGAAGCGGCCTCCGCCGTGCGTGACATGTTGCAGGGAAATGCATTCGGGGAAGCCGGCAACCAGGTTGTCATCGAGGAATACCTGGACGGCGAAGAAGCGAGTTTTATTGCCATTGTCGACGGCCAATCGATCCTGCCGCTCGCAACGTCCCAGGATCACAAGGCGCGGGACAATGGCGATACCGGCCCGAATACGGGCGGCATGGGAGCCTATTCACCGGCACCGGTGATGACCGCCGGAATTATCGAGCGGACGATGAACGAGGTCATGCGCCCGACTGTCGACGGCATGGCGAAAGACGGCACGCCCTATGTCGGCTTTCTGTATGCAGGACTGATGATTGCCGCCGACGGCACACCCAGGGTCCTCGAATTCAACTGCCGGTTCGGCGACCCGGAAACCCAGCCGGTGCTGTTTCGTCTGCGATCCGATCTGTTTGCACTCATCCGGGCGGCACTCGACGGCGAACTCGATCGTCAGACCACCGACTGGGATCCGCGCACTGCACTGGGCGTCGTCATGGCCGCCGGCGGATACCCGACATCCTGTCGCAAGGGTGACCGCATCGACGGACTGCCGACCGTACCCTCCGACACGACCAAGGTTTTTCATGCCGGCACGACCGACCGGGAAGGCGCCATCGTCACCAACGGCGGCCGCGTGCTGTGCGTGGTCGCGCTCGGTGACACGACGGCCGAAGCGCAGCAGGCCGCCTATGATCTCGTCCGGCAAATCCACTGGCCGGGGGCTTACTATCGCACGGATATCGGTTATCGGGCGGTTGCCAGAGAGCGGACCGGGGATTAGCAGGCTATAAGGGGATATGCTTTTGCGGGTCTTACCGCTTCATCGCATCAAAGAACTTCGCATTGGTCTTCGTTTCCCGCAGCTTGCCAAGCAAAAACTCGATCGCCGCCAACTCATCCATCGGATGCAGAACTTTCCTCAACACCCACATCTTCTGCAGTTCATCTTCTTTCGTGACCAGTTCCTCGCGACGCGTACCGGACCGGTTGATGTTGATCGCCGGGAAAACCCGCTTCTCCGCGACACGACGATCGAGATGCATCTCCATGTTGCCGGTGCCCTTGAATTCCTCGTAGATGACATCGTCCATCTTCGAACCGGTATCCACGAGGGCCGTTGCGAGGATGGTCAGGCTGCCGCCCTCTTCGATATTGCGCGCCGCGCCGAAGAAACGCTTCGGCCGGTGCAGCGCATTGGCGTCGACGCCACCGGTCAGAACCTTGCCCGACGACGGTACGACCGTATTGTAGGCGCGTGCAAGGCGCGTGATCGAATCGAGCAAAATCACGACATCGCGCTTGTGCTCGGCCAGGCGCTTGGCCTTCTCGATAACCATCTCCGCCACCTGGACGTGCCGGCTCGCCGGCTCATCGAAAGTGCTCGCCACGACTTCGCCCCGGACGGTGCGCTGCATCTCCGTCACTTCTTCCGGCCGTTCATCGATGAGCAGGACCATCAGGTAGCACTCCGGGTGGTTGGCCGCAATCGACATCGCAATATTCTGCAGCACCATGGTTTTACCGGCCTTCGGCGGCGACACGATCAGGCCGCGCTGGCCCTTGCCGATCGGTGCAACGAGATCGATGATCCGGGCCGTCAGGTCCTCGGTACTGCCGTTACCCTGTTCGAGGTTCAAACGCTCGTTCGGGAACAGAGGGGTCAGGTTCTCGAACAGGACCTTGCCACGGGCATTCTCGGGCACATCTAGATTGATCTCGGCGACCTTGAGCAGGGCAAAATATCGTTCGCTCTCCTTCGGCGGACGAATCAGCCCCAGCACCGTATCGCCGGTGCGCAGATTGAAGCGCCTGATCTGGTTCGGCGAGACATAAATATCGTCCGGCCCGGCCAGGTAAGAACCGTCGGATGAACGCAGGAATCCGAAACCGTCCTGCAGGATCTCCAGAACGCCCTCACCGACAATGGCTTCCCCGGACTTCGCATGGGCCTGCAAGACGGCAAAAATCACATCCTGCTTGCGTGAGCGGCTCATGTTCTCGAGCCCCATGGACTCGGCCAAGGCGACCAGGTCGGCGACCGGCTGGGTCTTGAGCTCGGTGAGATTCAGCAGATTCTCCAGCCCCTCGAGCTCGCTCTTGGGAATGACCTCATCCGCGGTAAACGCGGAATGATCCTCCTGAACCGGTCTGCGACGACGCGGCCGCTTTTTATGCTGCCCCTCTCCCTTTCCGCGACCAGAATTTTTTGGCCGGCTCCGTGCTGAATTACCCAAGTAGCCCCTCACAATTTTTCTTCCAACAGCTTGTTTAGCTGTTCTTTTGACAACATACCGACGTGCTGCGCCTCGACAACGCCACCCTTGAACAGGATCAGGGTCGGAATGCTGCGAACACCGAATTGCATTGCGATCGCCTGATTTTCCTCGACATCGAGTTTCGCAACCTGCAATCGGCCCTTATACTCATCGGCAACCTGGTCCAGAATCGGCGCAAGCATTTTGCAGGGTCCGCACCATTCCGCCCAGAAGTCCATCAAGACCGGTTCTTCGGACTTCAATACATCTGATTCAAAGTTTTCGTTCGTAATGTGCTTTATGCTCATTTTTTGATTTCACGTGGTTGATGGAGATATGCTCAGACATTCATGCCGAAATACCGAGCGAAGCGGTAACAATGTCGACAGCCTGAACTATCGGGATGGCGCCTGTTTCACACTCGGCGGACAACCGAATAATGCTATTCCGGAAGGGCCCTTGAAGCTTCCTTCGTCTAAAAACGTGCCGTGATCTGGTAATGATTATGGCGGAAATGATTTATCCCGCGCCGGTTTCATACAATTTGAACCTGTCGCGCACCATTTTGCAAGTATCTTATCCACCTTTTTTCGTTACTATCGCGCCTGCGAAGCGCAAGCTCCCCCACACAAAAGAACCTAAAATACCATGACAGAAGAGAAAAAAACGCCCTTTACCGACCTGAACCTGCCCGAGGCACTGCTCGAAGGCGTGAAGGCGGCCGGTTTCGAGTATTGCACGCCGATCCAGGCAAAAACGCTGCCCCAGGCCCTGGAAGGTCATGACATCGCCGGCCAGGCCCAGACCGGCACGGGCAAGACGGCGGCATTCCTGCTGGCGACGATGAATGCACTGCTGACAAAGCCGCAACCGACTGACCCGAAGGTCTCGAGTCCGCGGGCGCTGCTGATCGCACCGACGCGCGAGCTGGCAATCCAGATCCATGCAGATGCACTGATACTGGGCAAAAGTACCGGCTTCAAAATGCAGGTTGTCTTCGGCGGCGCCGATTATGACAAGCAGCGAAATATGCTCGAAGCCGGTGTCGACATCCTGATCGGCACACCCGGTCGATTGATCGATTACTACAAGCAGGGAATATTCACGCTCAACCATGTTCAGGTCATCGTGCTCGACGAGGCCGACCGGATGTTCGATCTGGGCTTTATCAAGGATATTCGCTACGTGCTTCGTCGTCTGCCGCCGGCCGAAAAACGCCTGAACCTGATGTTCTCGGCAACCCTGAACCAGCGCGTTCTCGAACTGGCCTACGAGCATATGAACGAACCGGAAACCGTCCGCATCGAGCCCGACAAGCTGACCGTGGACAAGGTAACGCAGATCGTCTATTTCCCGAGTAATGCAGAAAAGGCACCGCTGCTGATCACCCTTCTGCGCAACATGGATGCCGTGCGAACGATGGTTTTCGTGAATACGAAACGCCAGGCAGAGTACCTGGAGCGCATGATGCAGCTCAATGGTTTTAATGCCCGGGCCATCTCCGGCGACGTGCCGCAGAAGAAGCGCATTCGCATGCTCGGCGATTTTCAGTCAGGTGCACTGTCGGTGCTGATCGCGACAGATGTTGCCTCACGCGGCCTGCACGTACCCGATGTCAGCCATGTCATCAATTACGATCTGCCGCAGGATCAGGAAGACTATGTCCACCGGATCGGTCGTACCGCACGTGCCGGGGCGACCGGAGATGCCATCAGTTTCGCCTGCGAAACGTTTGCCTTTACGCTGCCCGATATAGAGAAATACATCGGTCACCGGATTCCGACCGGCTCATTTTCGGCCGACGAACTCGTCACCATCAAGCAACCCCCGCCCGGGCAAAGACGCCGGCCCGGACGACACGCGGGTTCGGGCAAACCCCGTGCCGGCAACACGGGCCAGCGATCCCGGCGCCGCAAACCAAAACCTAGATCGGGCTGACCTCGAGCAGCCGGACGATACGCCGAACGCCCGGATGGCCCCCGGCCCGATTGTCGGGCAGGCGCGTGTCCGGACGGGTGACGGCAACGGTAGCGCCCAGGCCGAAAGCGGCTGCAGCATCGAGTACCGGGACGCTGTCATCGACAAACAGCGTCGAGGCCGGATCAAACCCGAGCCGATCCTGCAAAATCGGCCAGAATTCGGCATGTTCCTTGGCGAAGCCCAGTTCGTGGGATGACACGAATTCAGTCAGGTACCGGCCGAGGCCGGCGACGTCTTTCTTGACATTCAGCGCAACGCCGTGCGCATTGGTCACCAGGACCATGCGCCTGTTCCGGCCGGCGAGCCTGGCGAGAAATTCGTGCGCACCGGGCAGAAATCTGATGCGGTGACTGCTGGCCGACTTCAAGGCCGGCAAATCCAGGTCCAGTTCTTCGGACCAGTAATCCAGGCAGTACCAGTCCAGGCGGCCGTGCATGGCCGCATAGCGTTCGAACAGATCGGCGCGCGCCCGCCCGGGATCGGTCTTGCGGATTCGTGCCAGGCAACGCGGCACCAGTTCCCGCCAGAAATAATTATCGAAGGCGAGATCGAGCAAGGTGCCGTCCATGTCGAGCAGGATTGTCTGGATTTGTTGCCAGTCGACCTGGTATTTCCCTGATTCATTCATGCCGGCAATGTAGCGTATACTGCGCAACCCTGGCGCTGCACTCATCACCCGGGCAGCAGCGCCGGCACACGGCTTTTTGCTTTTCCTGAAAATTTCAACCGAATTTTAATCGCATGAAACTTGATTTACCCGAATTGGCCAAGGCGGTCGTTGATATTGCCCGTCAGGCCGGCGATAAAATCCTGAAAATTTACGAATCGGATTTTGCGGTCGAAACCAAGTCCGACGACTCCCCGCTGACTGCAGCCGATCGTGCGGCGCATCAGCATATCTTTGCCGCTTTGTCGAAGCTGACGCCCGATATCCCGGTCTGGTCGGAAGAATCCGCCGAGATCGACGTTGCCGAGCGCGCCGGCTGGCCGGTTTTCTGGCTGGTCGACCCGCTGGACGGCACGAAGGAATTTATCCGACGCAACGGCGAATTCACGGTCAATATCGCACTGATTCGCGGCCATGAACCGGTTCTGGGCGTGGTACATGTGCCGGTAACGCAACGCGATTATCTCGGTTACGAGGGCGGTGGCGCGTTTGTCATCGACGCCGGCGGCGAGCCCGAACCGATTTGCGTGAGCCGGCCGGCCGAATCGCCGATCCGGGTCGTGGGCAGTCGATCGCACCGGGGAAATTCGCTCGAAACCTATCTGGACTGGCTCGGCCCGCACGTCATGGTGCCGATGGGCAGTTCGCTGAAAATATGCCTCGTCGCGGCAGGCGCGGCCGATGTGTATCCCAGGCTCGGTCCGACCTCGGAATGGGACACCGCCGCAGCACAGGCCGTTGTCGAGGCCGCCGGGGGGCAGGTGATCGACCTGTCGGGTCACCGCCTCCTGTACAACACGAAGGCCGAGGTCCTGAATCCATACTTTATCGTCCTGGGCGACGACTCCCGGGACTGGACGACGGGCGCAAAAGCAGGGGCGCAATGAGTGCGGCTCTCCCGGAGCCTGCCCCCGGCACACTAATTTTGCTATAATACTGCTGTCCACGATCACTGGAGTCGGGACAAGCGATGAGGCATCTTTGCCGTCAAATCAGCCTCGACCGCCCGGACAAGAAATCATCACACCGGGTGACGCTTGGGCCCGCTGCCAGCGCAACCGACAGAACCTGAACACGAGGCTAATGGACAACATAGTTACCGATACTTTTGGCAACCATACTCAGCTCAAAGAGCTGCGCATGGCGCATCATGATCTCGATGTCGCCATTACCGAGCTTGCGGGCATTCCACATGCCGATCAACTCCGCGTACGCCGACTGAAGAAGCAAAAGCTGCGCATCAAGGATATGATCATCAAGCTCGAAAGTAATCTCATACCGGACATGAACGCCTGAATACGATGGATTGATCGTCGATAACCCGGGCGTATCGCTGGCCGAACTGAGTATGGAGCGACGGAAGAGCCGGACTCTCCCGTCACCCGGAACGCGCACTGTTCGCGGGGCATGGATTCATGCGTCCGATGACCGGCAAAAGCGGTGATGTCGACACTTTTTACAGCCTGTATCCTGCCTCAACCGACTGTTTTATATAAATATATTCTATCCGTCGTGACGCACGCCTCATAATCGGTCACGACTGACTGTCGGTTCTTCTTACAAACGCGTGTCCCGGGCCCTTGTGCAGAAAGGTACCGGCCGATGCCGACTGTCTCCCGTGTGGATTTTTTTGTGAACCGCATCACGCTTTTTTCCGCTTCGCTGGCATTGTGTAAAAACGAAAGGCCCGTGCCGACGGACTGGCACGGTAACTGCAACAGTTATTACTGCAACATAGCCATATGATGCAACACCCAAAGCAACAACACGACCCATCGCCTGAATAACGACAACAATAAACAGGCACATAATAAAAATAATAAAAATTAGCACTCCCATCCAGCCACCCTCTCAGGGTGGCTTTTTTTTAAAAAAAAACGCCTCGCCGGAGCGGCGAGGCGTTTTCAACCGGCCCGGCAGTTGCCGTTTCGGTCGCCTAGAAAGTGAACTTGACGTTCACTTCGTAGCGACGCGGGGCACGGAACGAGATTTCGTTGCAACCACACAGCGTCGCCAGGTCGAACCCCTGAATGCCGGCATGCTCGTCGGTCAGGTTCCGCCCTGCCAGGCTGACAGCCCAGTGTTCTTCCGGACTGACCCAGCCCACCGATGCGTTAATCAGCGTATAGCTGTCAAACTGGTCTGCGGAGAAATTACGCAGGTTATAGAAGAACGATTCGGACCAGGTGAAGTCACCCTGGACGTTCATCATGCCGCGACCTGCTCCCCATTCATAACGCACCAGTCCGGCCACCTGCGTATCCGGCGCGTAGACCGGATCGACATCCTTGCAGACAACGGGACTGCCGGCCGTACACGGTGCGGCGCCGTCACTGGGCACTTCGGCGCGCAGCGGCACGTTCTTGACCGTCGCATCGAACCAGCCGAAGCTCAGCAGCGCATCCAGACCCTCGATCGGAGAGGTCTGCACCTCGAGCTCCGCACCAATGGTCTCGGCATCCTCGTTGATCACGATGCCGCTGACGCCACCGAACAGGAAGGCCTGGTAGTCTTTGTAATCATAATAAAAGACCGTACCGTTGAAGCGCGTCGAGCCGCCGAACCATGTCGACTTGAAGCCGGTTTCATAGCTGTACAGCGTTTCGTCTTTGTACGGGATGGCCGATAACGGCACCGGCAGGCCACCAGCCAGCTGGGCGTTGAAACTGCCGGCCTTGACGCCGCGATTGACGCTGGCATACAGCAGCCAGTCGTCGTTCGGCCGGTAATCCACCTGCACCTTGCCGGCCCACAGCGTGTCGTTCGTGCTGTCGGAAAAAGCCGCCGGGGCGCCGTTGACAAAGTCCGGACCGATCAGGAATGGTGCGCCCTGATGGACCTTGCGCGCATCGGTCGCCTGGTAAATGTTCTGCGCGAAGTCATAGTCTTTCTTTTCCTGGATGATGCGCGCACCGCCGGTCAGCGTCACCTTGTCGACAATCTCCCAGTCGATCTGGCCGAACGCCGAGAAAGAGTTGGTCGTGAGCTGTGCATCCGAGCCGAGATCGAACTCGCCGAAGCCGCCGGTGGCCTGGTTGGGCACCACGGCGTTGGTCGGAAATTTCAGGCCATTGTCCGAATCCGTATCGATATACAGGTAATACAAACCGGTAACCCACTGCAGCCTGTCGGTCGTGCCGTTCACACGCAGTTCCTGCGAGAAACTGTCTGCGTTTACGCCGGCATAGTTCGCCGACTGGTTCACCAGCGCCGAATCGACGTCGATGAACAGCAGCTTGTCATAGTGCTTGTAGTCACTGATCGACGTCAGCGTGGTTTCGGTGCCCAGATCCCATTCGGCACGCAACTGCACACCAGTGGTTTGCGTATGGCCGCTGTCGGCGAACGCAAAATCGCCGGAAAACGTCCAGTCCTTTCCGTCCGGATCCTTGTAGCCGAAGAAATCACCACCCGCCGTCGGCGCAAACTGGTTATTCACGCGTGTAGTGTCGGCGATGCCGTCGCCGTTGAAATCATCCGGAAAACCGTTGTTGTCCTGATCCGACCCGCAATCGGTACCGTCAGAGCAGATACTGCGACGGCTGTCGGTCGCCGCGATATCGGCCACGTCGATCAACTCGCCGGTGGATAACTGCACCGCCGGATCCGGGTTGCTGCCATTGTATATGGAGGTCGTCGGCTTGGACTGATACGGTCCCGTCGCCACGTCGCTGCCAGCGAAGTTGGCCGTCAGCGTGAAACGCAGATCGTCGTTCGGATCGAATTCCAGGATGCCGCGCACCGCAACCGTTTCATTGGAACCGAGATCGGCACCGGCATCCGGACCCGGCGCATTGGCCGTGAAGCCGTTGCCGCCGCCGGTGATCGTACCAAGACCGAAACGGCTGGCCTTGGCGTCCTTGCGATAAAGATTGTCCAGATACGGGTTGCTCTTGTCATACATCCCGGCGATGCGTCCGGCAAGCTTGTCGTTGTACGCGCCGCTGATGGCCGCCACAATCTTCCCGTAGTTGGGATTGGCATCGGTATCGTACTGACCGAAGGTCGTATCGATATAGGCCTCCGTGCCGTCGAAGCTGGGCTGGTTGCTGACGTATTGCACGACGCCGCCGGTTGCGTTCCGGCCGAACAACGTGCTCTGCGGACCCTTCAGGACTTCGACTCGCTCGACGTCGAACAGGGCAAACGTCTGCGCCTGGGCAATCGGGATATAACCCTCGTCGAGATAGACCGCGACCGGCGCCTCGATAATGTCGTTGAAGTCGTTCTGCGTCACGCCGCGAATCGAGAACTGCGTGTTCTGCCCGGCGAGGTTGCCGCTGATGTTGACGTTCGGAATGAACATGGCGATGTCGAAGCTGTCCTCGACACCCAGAGCCTTCATCTGGTCACCGGAGAATGCGCTGACCGAGATACCCACATCCTGGATATCCTGCTCGCGTTTCTGCGCGGTGACGGTGAGTTCATCCAGCACCGCGGCCTGGAGCGGTATCGCCGTCAGGAAAGCCGTGATACCGGTGACGACGGTGGTAAGCATACTGCGGTTATACTGCCGCAGCGCATGGCGCTTGCTGAACATACGAATCCCCCTGTATGTTGCTGTTGCAATGATGTCTGGATCCAAACAGATCCTCGTGTTGGAAAATACAATATCTGTGGCAAAAACGATACCGCACAATAAGCAATGAATTTGTCCGATTGTCACAATTTTGTGTGATTTCTACCACCAGACAGACAGAAATAATTCAACCCCTGTTTTCATCCAGCACCATGCCGAAATTACCCGCCGCACACACTGACGACCGGCCCGCCCTGTTCCTGGACTTTGACGGCACACTCGTCGATATCGTGGCCCGCCCGGACCTGACCCGGGTCTCACCGCAACTGGTCGGCCTGCTCGGGCGAATTTACCGGCGCCTGGAAGGTGCGCTGGCCATCGTGACGGGCCGTCCGCTGGCCGATCTGGACCGGTTGCTGGCGCCCCTGACAGTGCCGGCTGCCGGTATCCACGGCATCGAGCACCGCGGCGGGACGGGGCGAGTAGAATCACGGTGCCCTGCGGCAATCCCTGACGACATACGCGTGCAGGTCACGGCGCTGGCCGCAAGCGATCACCGGTTCATTCTCGAAGACAAGGGTTTCAGCCTCGGCCTGCATTATCGCCAGGCACCGGAACTCGAAGCCGCCGTTCGGAGCAGGTTCGATGCGATTAGTGCGACGCTCGGCCCGAAATTTTCCGTTCAGGGTGGCAAAATGGTGCTCGAATTACGCCCGGCGGGCATCGACAAGGGATCTGCTATCGAAAAATTCATGTCAGAAGCGCCTTTTGCAGGGCGTCACGCAATTTTTATCGGCGATGACAGAACCGACGAGGACGGGTTCGCGGTCGTTAACCGGCTGCACGGCACTTCGGTCAGGGTGGGCAAACCTGATCCGGCGTCGGCGGCGCAATTCACGCTGGACGAAGTCGCGGATGTCCATGCCTGGCTGGAATCGCTGGCCGGGCGCCGCACCGACCGTAAATAAAGGAGCTTATTCGTGTCATCCCTGAACCTCGCAGTCATCGGCAACTGCCAGGTCGGCGCACTGCTCGACGAGCGTGCCCGCATGGTCTGGGCCTGCCTGCCGCAATTCGACAGTAATCCGGCCTTTTGCTCGCTGCTGATGAACTGGGAGCACGATCCCGACCGGGGCATCTACGAGGTCGAGCTCATGGACTTCGAGCGTGCCGAGCAAACGTATATTCGCAACACAGCGGTCGTGCAGACGACGCTCTTCGACAAACACGGCAGCGGCATTCGCATCACCGATTATGCCCCGCGTTTCGACCTGTTCGCCCGCGTGTACCACCCGTTCATGCTGATCCGGACCCTGACGCCGCTGGACGGCTGGCCGCGTATCAGGATTCGCGTCCGCCCGGCCGGAAACTACGGCTCACAGGACGCGACGATCACACATGGCAGCAACCATATTCGCTATGTATTGCCCGACCTGGTCATGCGTCTGACCACCGACGTGTCGCTCAGCGCGATTCTCGAAGAAAACCCCTTTGTCCTGACCGAGACCAAGCACCTGATTCTCGCCACGGACGAAAGCATCCCGGAATCCGTCGACAAGATCGCGCGCGAGCATTTCGGCGCAACCAAGCGCTACTGGCAAAACTGGGTGCGCGGACTGGCCATACCGTTCGAGTGGCAGGAGGCCGTCATTCGTGCGGCAATTACACTGAAACTGTGTACCTTCGAGGATACCGGGGCCGTCATTGCCGCCATGACGACATCGATTCCCGAATCGGCCAACAGCGGGCGCAACTGGGACTACCGTTATTGCTGGCTGCGCGACAGCTATTTCACGATTCAGGGTCTTAACAGCCTCGGTGCAACGAAAACCATGAGCGCTTATTTGCGTTACATCGTGAACGTGTCGTACGAGGGCGAAAATCATCTGCAACCGGTCTACAGCATTACGGGCAAAGCAGACCTGACCGAACGCATCGTCGACAGCCTGCCCGGTTATCGCGGCATGGGGCCGGTGCGTGTCGGCAACCAGGCGTATGTCCAGATCCAGAATGACGTGTACGGAGCCGTGGTCATGGCGTCGACTCAATATTTTTTCGACCGTCGCGTATCCGAGCCCGGTACGATCGACAATTTCAACCGGCTCGAGGTTCTCGGCGAACGTGCCGCACAACTTTACAATCAGCCCGACGCCGGCATCTGGGAATACCGGGGCCGGGAACGGGTACACACGTTTTCGGCGGTGATGTGCTGGGCGGCCTGCGACCGCCTCGCCAAGATTGCGCATCGACTGAAACTCTCCGAGCGGGCCCGATACTGGCGGACGACGGCGGACCGGATTCATGCCGATATCTGCGCACATGCCTGGGATAACGAAAAACAGACCTTTACCGAGAGTTTCGGGCGCCCGGAGCTCGATGCGTCGATGCTGCTTCTCAATAACCTGGGTTTCATCACAGCCGACGATCCGCGTTTTCTGAGTACGGTCTCGGCCATCGAAGCCGGGCTGCGCCGGGGCGATCACCTGATGCGTTACGGCGTTGCCGACGATTTCGGTGAGCCGGAAAATGCCTTTAATATCTGCACATTCTGGTATATCGACGCACTGGCGGCAATCGGCAGGACTGCAGAAGCGCGTGAGCTGTTCGAGAAAATGCTCGACTGCCGCAACAGCCTCGACCTGCTGTCCGAAGACCTGGACCCGGCAACCGGCGAGTTGTGGGGCAACTTCCCGCAAACCTACAGCCTGGTCGGTATTATCAATGCCGCACGGCGCCTGAGTTGCTCATGGGAGGACGCGTTATGACACGGCTGGTGGCCGTCTCCAATCGAGTCGCCCAGCCGACCACCGAAATGAAATCGGCCGGCGGGCTGGCTGTCGGTGTGCTGTCCGCTTTGCAGGAACACGGCGGCGTCTGGTTCGGCTGGAACGGCAGGATGACACACGAGGACCCCGGCAATCCGCAGATCGAGCAAGTCGACAATATCACGTATGCCACGATCGATCTGAACGAAAACTCGTTCGACAAGTATTACAACGGCTTCAGCAACACATCTCTGTGGCCGATCTGTCATTACCTGCTCGGCTTTTTCCATTTTGACCGACGCGAATACGATGAATACCGTCGCGTCAATGCCCTGTTCGCGCGCAAACTGCTACCGTTGCTGCAGCCCGATGACGTCATCTGGGTCCACGACTATCACCTGATTCCGCTCGCTTCGGAGTTGCGCCGGGCCGGTGTCGACAACCCGATCGGCTTTTTCCTGCACGTGCCGTTTCCGGACATCGAGGTCCTGCGCGTATTGCCCGTTTACACGAAACTGCTCCGTTGCCTGTGCGCTTACGATGTCGTCGGTTTTCAGACACCGCGGGATCTCGCTTCCTTCAACGAAGCCGTCAACCAGAAAGAGGTCGGCGGCATCATGCATGCCGATCGTCGCGGAAGCACGCCGGGACGGCGCGTTCGCGCGGACGTTTTCCCGATCGGCATCGATGTGAATGACTGTTTTGAACTGGCGACGATCAAATCGCGCAGCGATAACACCAAACGCATGATTCATCACCTGCACGACCGCGACCTGATCATCGGCGTCGACCGGCTCGATTACAGCAAGGGTCTCGAAGAACGGTTCCGTGCCGTCGAACGGCTGTTCCAGAATTACCCGGAGAACCGGGGCCGGGTATCCTATATCCAGATTGCCCCGAAGACCCGTGCCGGCGTGCGCGCGTACGACGACATCCGCCACACGCTCGAACAGGCAACCGGTCAGATCAACGGAGAATTCGCCGACATCGACTGGATTCCGATCCGTTATCTGAACCGGGCTTTCGATCGCCCGACGCTGATGGAATTTTTCCACGAGGCTTCCGTCGGCCTGGTCACGCCGGTTCGCGACGGCATGAACCTGGTCGCCAAGGAATTCGTTGCCTCCCAGGACACGGAAAATCCCGGTGTGCTCGTTCTGTCCCGGCTGGCCGGCGTCGCTCACGAGTTGACCGATGCGATACTGGTCAATCCATACGATATCGACGGCGTTGCAGACGGTATTCAAAAAGCGCTGACGATGCCGGTTGGCGAGCGCAAAGAACGTCATGCCGGCATGATCGCGGTCCTCAAACGCAACGACATTACGGCGTGGCGAACCCGTTTCATGGCCGCACTGATGCAGGCGCACGCAGAGATCAAATCCGGATCATGACCTGTTTGCTGGCTGACATCGGCGGCACCAACACCCGCTGCGCGATCCTCGCAGAGGATAAGAAGCCACTCGCGATCGAGGTATTCGAGAATCGTGATTTTTCCGACCTGCCCGCACTGCTGGGCCGCTATATCGAGTCGCTGCCGGCCGGTTCACGGCCGCAATCCGGTGTGTTCGCCGTGGCGGCGCCGATTCGTGCCGATGCGGTGCAAATGATCAATATAGACTGGCGCTTCTCTACCGATTCTTTGCGCCAATCGTTGTGCCTGGAACGACTGCAGCTGCTCAACGATTTCGAAGCCCTGGCCATTGGACTGCCGGACCTCGGGCCGAGCGAGACCCGCCAGATCGGCGGCGGCGACCCGGTGGCGGACCGGCCCAAAGCCGTACTCGGCCCCGGTACCGGACTGGGCGTGGCCAGCCTGATACCCACTCGCGATGGCTGGCAGGCGGTCAGCGGTGAAGGCGGGCACGTGACATTGCCGGCCGTGACCGAAAAAGAGGCCGAACTGATCCGGCAAATCCGTGAACAATTCGGGCACTGTTCGGCCGAACGGCTCCTGTCCGGTCCGGGACTGACGTTGCTGCACACGACGCTGCATGCATTCCCCGGGATGACTGCGATGCAGATCGCGACCCTGGCCGATTCCGGCGATCCTCGGGCCGCAGAGACGTTTAACATGTTTTTCGAATTACTGGGTACCGTCGCTGCGAACCTTGCACTGACGGTTGGCGCATTTGGCGGTATCTACATTGGCGGCGGCATCGTTCCACGCCATGCCGAACGATTCGCCGCCTCGGGTTTCCGGCGGCGCTTCGAGGCCAAGGGTCGGTATGGCGACTACCTGAAATCGATACCGACGTATCTGATCGTTGCCGAGCACCCGACACTGACCGGTCTCGCCAGTGCCGCAAGTTCCGCTCCAGCCCTGCACGCCGCGGGCTGATTGCGTTATTGTCCGTCGCCGGCCCGATTACCCCAGTCTGTCCACTCCAGTTTCTCGATCGGCACCGGGTTTCCCGTCAACCAGAGCACGGTTCGCTGTCCATCGGTCCACCACGGCGAGCCCAGCAGGTTGTGCTTCGGCGCTTCGCGCGGGACAACACCGACGCCGCCGGCGATGCCTATCTCGGCCAGGGTCTGCGCCGTGGCGAGATCTTCGGCCAGGTAATCGCGTGCTTCGTCGACTTCGGGGTCAATCGCATGGGTCGTCAGGTTCCACGCCCGCGTCGTGAAAAATACGCCGATATCACGGCTGATCGCACCCATCCAGACGGGTTGACCGCGAAACCGGACCGGGCTCAGCCACAGGCGCAGGTGATTGCGTTCGTTAATCGTATCGCGGGCCTTTTGCAGGCCGATATCCTGCGGACGCCCGAACACATACAAGGCACTGATCGGCGAGTATTTGTATTCACCGCCGGTGATGAACGACTTGAATGTGCGCCATGAAGATCCGGCACTGATGATCTCCGTCTCGTCCCAACCCGCCTTGATGAAACTCTGCAACGTACGCAGGGATCCGACCACCACCAGGTTGACCGGATCGCCCGAACCGGTCCCGTCCTTCTTCGTCGTGCAGCACCCGAATGCCTCGATCCACCGGTGCAGTTCGTTTAACTCGTCGAGTTCGGTCCATTCATCCGGCGCATAGAGAGACTCGAAATCCATCCGTTGCCAGTCCGCGCGCAGGCCCGGCACCGTCACGTAGAAATCGAAATCCTGCAATTCGTGATCGCCGAACAGGCGAACGCGCACCTCCTTGGTGCCAAGCTTCAGGTTGCTGAAAACAAAGCCCGAAGTCGTCGCGCCCGCGCTGACGAATGGATCGATGCCCAGTGTATCGAAGTATTCGTCGATCCCCCTGTTACTCGCCGTGTCGACGCCATGGCTGACATAAGCGGCCTCGCGCGCCGAAAAATAATCCGGGTCCAGGCCGTGCTGCAACATCCGGAAATCCCGCCCGGTATGGTTCTCGATCCCGATCCAGACCGGCTGGATGAAACGCTGGTCGAGCTTCTTGCCGAAAGCCTGCCGGGACTCCTCACGGGTCAGCACCGAAACGGTCACCTTCAGGCCGTCGCGCTCCTGCGTCTCGGCCCGCTGCAGGTAATCCAGTTCATCCAGCGGCACCGGCTTGAAACCGGTGCAGGCAACGAGACTACACACGATGTAAAACCCGATGGCGCACCGCCCGACATGGCGCATTCTGGCTCCCGGTCCGGTATTGCTGTCGCCGGGCCGACTCATTGTCCTGTCTGCCGGATCTTGCGATCCCACTCCCAGTCGAAGAAATCTATGTCGCCGAGTTCAACCGGCTGTGAGGACATTTCGAGCACGGCGCGATTGCCGTTCGTCCAGTACGGTGCATGGGCGAAATTACGGCGCGGGTTGCGGCGATCCACAGCCCCCACACCGCCGACTATGCCGAAGCGCCGAACCGTCTCGGCAACCGCGAGGTCTTCGACCACGTACTGCACCGCTTCATCGACATTCGGGTCGATATTGCGCCCGACGCTGGCGACGATGACCGACTTGCCCCGGTACCGCAGCGGGCTGATCCACAGTTGCACGAGATTCACCGAGTCGACCCGCCGGCGTGATTTCTCGAATTGCACATCCGGCGGGCGGCCGTACAGATAGGCGGCACCGAACAGCGAACGAAAGTCGCGTTTGAATACCGCCTCGTCCCAGCCCGCCGTGATAAATGCCTTGAGTATCGATTCGTCGCCGATCAGCACGAGATTCAACGGCTCACCCTCTCCGGAACCATCCGCCCTCTGCGTGCAACACGGCAACGCCTGTAATACCGTGCGGAGATCCTGCTCCGATTCAATGTCGGTGCTCGCTTGCCCGGCGATCGACTCGAGATCCTTCTGCTCCCATTCGGACCGGGTACCGGGCACCGAAACGAAAAAATTGAAGGTGCGTACATCCTTGTCGCTATACAGGCGAACCCGAACCTCCCGGGTACCGACGGTCTCGTTCGTGAATGCGAATCCGCTGTTGGTAGCGCCCGACGCGACCAGCGGTTCGATACCCAGATCGGCAAAATAATCATCCATCTGCCGGTTGGCCTGGCCGCCGAACCGGAAATGATTCATGTAGGCCGCCTCATGGGCGGAAAAATAATTCGGATCGAGCCCCGACATCATGAACCAGAAGTCTTTGCCGGTCCGGTTCTCGATCTCCAGCCAGACCGGCTGAATGCCGCGTTTCTGCAGGTTGACGCCGAAGGCCCGGCGCGCTTCTTCACGACTCGGCACGGCGACCGACACGCGCAGGCCGGCCTGTTCTTCGGTCTCGACCCGTGTCTTGAAGGCCAGGTCCTCGAGCGGCACGGGACGATAACTGGCACAGGCAGACAGGCCAGACAATGTCAGCGCCGCCAGTAAAATGCGCAGCTGTCGCCAGCGAATCATGCCGGGCAAATCCGGAGGGCCGGGCAAGGACCGATGCAACTAGTTCTGATCGAGCTGCTCATCGAGCTGTCGTTTGTGCTCGAGATCGAGATCCTGCACCGCCCTTGCCTTATCGAGCGTTTCGACCATCGGGTCGAAGACCGTCTCGGACTGGGCCGGTTCGGCGGGTTCGGCCGGTTCGGGTTCCGGACCACCGCAGCCGGCAAGCACCAGGCCGGACACGCCCAGCAAAAAAATAGGGACAAGTTTCATGACTCTGCTCCTTCGTCAAGATCGGCCAGAAAATCCCGGAACAGCCGGTTGATCGCGGCGATATTTGCCGTCAGCCGGTGATTGCCATCGAGCAGCATGACACTCGCACCGGTCTCGCGCCCGTAGCGAATACTGCCTTCATGCGGCACCACGTCATCGTGCCAGCCATGCACGATCATCGTTGGCACGTCCGGCAACGGAACCGGCATGTACTCCCTGTAGCCGGGCATATACAGCGCCGGCGCCAGCAAAAACAAAGCGCGCGCGCCCGCACATGATGCTGCTGTCGTGGCCACATATCCACCCATACTGCTGCCGACGAGCACGATCGGTCCTGACTGTGCCCGGCAGTATTCGACCAGCCGGTTGGCGCGCTCACGCGCATCGTCCATGCCCCGATAATCCAGCGACTCGACGGTCCAGCCCGCGTCGCGGGCAACCGCCGCCATGGCCCGGATCTTCGTCCCCCAGGGACCGCTCTCCTGTCCGTGCGAAAAACAGACCGCTTTCGGCGTCATTCTTCGCCATCCTCCAGGGCGCCGAGGAATCCCAGCGGCCCCCAGATCAATTCATCCATGTCCGGTTGCCATTGAAATTGCTGCATGTCGACCCGGCCGGCGGTGACGACCACGCCTTCGCGTTCGAGCCTGCGAATTTGTTCTTTACGTCCGGCACTGCCCGCGGGTAACGCAATTTTTCCGTCGGACTTGAGTATGCGATGCCACGGCAGACGACTGCGATCGGGCGCCCTGGCCAGCGCCCCGCCGACCCGCCGGGCCCCGCCGTTCAGGCCCGCCAGTTTCGCCACCTGCCCGTAACTGGCCACGCATCCTTCGGGGATCGCTTCGGTGATGCGCCACAGACGTTGAAAAGAACCCATTACATGTTCATCCGCGCGATTGTCTTTGGCCCGCCGGCCCTGGAAACATCATGCAACCACTGCTGCTGCACAATCAACCCGCACAAATCACGAAAATGCGGGCTTCGGCAAAACATCCTGCAGCAGGTTTGTCTTTTGGAATAGTGGACTGGCGTGATTCCGGGAAAGAGCCAGAAAAAAACTCTCGCCCGAAAAAGCCCCCGGAATCGACCCACCCCCCCACCACTGCAACATGGACCCCGCGTTTGTGCCAAAATCCGGCCATGCAATTCCAGCGGATTGTCATTCTCGGCCTCGGCGGGGTCGGCAGCCTGGTCGCCGCCCTGTTGCGCGACCTCGGTGTCACGGTTCGCGGTGTCGACATTCGCCGCTCTCCGCCCCCCAGGGATATAGAGGTACTGACCCGCGATCTGACCGATTCGGGCGTGCTCGGGGAAGTCCTGGCCGGTCAGGATGCCGTGATCTCCTGCCTGCCCTACCAACAGACGCTCGACGTTGCCAAAGCGGCTCACGCCGCCGGCCTGCACTACTTCGATCCGACCGAAGACGTGCAAACGACCAGAGCGATTCGCGAACTGGCCGCCGACTCACAGTGCGTGATGATTCCGCAAAACGGCCTGGCGCCGGGCTTCATCGGCATCCTGGGCGCAGCGATTGCCGGACAATTCGACACGGACGGCCTGCGCCATATCCGCCTGCGCGTCGGTGCGCTGCCGCAGAACCCGATCGGCCAACTCGGATATGCCGGCAACTGGTCCCTGCACGGACTCGTTCATGAATACATCGCCGATTGCGAAGCGATCGTCAATGGCCAGGCCCGCATTATCCCGCCGCTGCGCAACCCGGAGATTCTGCGCATCTTCGGCCAGGAATTCGAGGCGTTCACGACCTCCGGGGGGTTGGGCACGATGACCGACACGTTTGCCGGGCGCGTCGAATCGCTGAACTATAAAAGCATCCGCTATACCGGGCATATGAACGGCATGCGGCTGCTGCTCGAGGAACTGCGGTTGCGAAACGAACCCGATACGCTCGTGCGCCTGCTCGCCGATGCACTGCCGCCCGATGACCAGGACCGCGTCCTCATTCATGCGTCGGTCCAGGGCGTTGCGGACGGACGACTGCAGACCCGGGAAATCGTCGCCGACTACTGGCCGATGGAAATTGCCGGGCGAATTCGTACGGCCATCACCTGGACGACGGCCGCCTCGATCGTCGCCGTCGTCGAACTGGTCGGCAAAAAGCAATTGCCACAGAAAGGCTTCGTAAAACAGGAAGACATTCCGCTGGATCTGTTCCTGAAAACCACGACCGGCCGGTTATATGCCGAAAACCATCCAACCCTGAGTCAATGGTATGACGAACCCGCTGACCACCAGACAATGGCTTGACGCGCTCGGGGCGGATCTCGACCGCCGCGGCGGCCCGGCGCTCGACGTTCATTCGCCGATCGACGGGTCGATCATCGCGACGGTTCGCACCGACACGCCCGCCGACGCCGATACCGTGATCGGCCGGGCGGCGGATGCATTTACCACCTGGCAGCAAGTCCCTGCGCCGCGCCGCGGTGAAGTGATTCGCTGCCTCGGCCAGGCACTGCGCGACCACAAGGAAGCCCTGGCACGGCTCGTCACGCTCGAATGCGGCAAGATCCTCGAGGAAAGCCGTGGCGAGGTCCAGGAGATGATCGACATCTGCGACTTTGCTGTCGGCCTGTCGCGGCAACTCTACGGACTGACGATTGCCTCGGAACGGCCACAACATACGATGTCCGAGACCTGGCGCCCGCTCGGCCCGGTCGGCGTGATCAGCGCCTTTAACTTCCCGGTCGCCGTCTGGAGCTGGAACTTCGCACTGGCCATCGTGTGCGGCGACCCGGTCATCTGGAAGCCGTCGGAAAAAACCCCGCTGACCGCCCTGGCCTGCCAGGCCCTGTTCACCAAAGCCTGTCGTACCGTCGACGAAATTCCGGACGGACTCGCCAGCGTGCTCATCGGCGGCGCCGAACTCGGGCAACAGCTCACCGACGACCGGCGCATCGCTCTGGTCAGCGCCACCGGCAGCACCCGCATGGGCCGCATCGTCGGACCGCGGGTGGCCGGACGGTTCGGCAAAAGCCTGCTGGAACTCGGCGGCAATAATGCCGTGATCGTCACCGATACAGCCGATCTGGATCTGGCCGTGCCGGCCATCGTTTTCGGCGCAGTCGGCACGGCCGGACAGCGCTGCACGACGACGCGCCGGCTGATCGTTCACGACAGTATCATCGACGAGTTATGTACCCGCCTTCAGGCGGCTTACGAATCAATCGCCGGGCAGCGTATCGGCAACCCGCTCGAGCCCGGTACGCTGGTCGGTCCGCTGATCGGCCGCGAAGCATTTCTGACCATGCAAAAGGCACTGGAATCGGTGCGTGCGCAACGAGGCCAGGTACTGACCGGCGGGTCCCGCGTTGGCGAAGCATTCGGCGACGACGCCTGGTACGTGGAACCCGCCCTGGTCAGGCTCGACGGACAGATCGGCATCGTGCACGAAGAAACCTTCGCGCCGATTCTCTACGTCATGCCATACGACACGCTCGAACAGGCGCTCGATCAGCACAACGCCGTTCGCCAGGGCCTGTCATCGGCCATCTTCACGACCGACCTGCGCCAGGCAGAATATTTCAGGGCCCGCAGCGACTGCGGTATTGCCAACGTCAACATCGGCACGAGCGGGGCCGAGATCGGCGGCGCGTTCGGCGGCGAAAAAGAAACCGGCGGCGGCCGCGAATCCGGCTCCGACGCCTGGAAGGCATACATGCGCCGCCAGACCAGCACCATTTACTGGGGCAAGGATATTCCGAATCTGGCGCAGGGCATCACGTTCGAATAGTGCCGCCGGGCGCTAGTTACTGCCCTCGGTGGCAATGTGCAGCACGGTACCGCAGCGCTTGCGGTGCAAGGCATCGGCATCATGCCGGTAAAGAAGCTGCAACGAAATACGTGATTGTAATGGCGTCAAAAATCAGCAACGCCCAGCGAAAATTCCGGGCGCCACGGGTATCGCCATTGTAGAGGCGATCAATGCGCTGATAGAACTTCACTGAACAACCCTCGCCTATAAGGCGAGGGGTTCTCAAGGAGGGTCGATTTGAAATCGACTGTCGTCAACTACGGGCTCGCCTTCTTGCTCGTCGATATAGGCCTGAATCATCTCATCCGTGA
>Ga0114931_10001196_pt1 | contig 33041 bp, 39 predicted proteins | sample 2SBtaG_FD_89579 | JGI IMG/M metagenome (GOLD analysis project Ga0114931, IMG submission 89579) | Deep subsurface microbial communities from Kolumbo volcano to uncover new lineages of life (NeLLi) - 2SBTROV14_V59a metaG | ecosystem: Environmental > Aquatic > Marine > Volcanic | place: Kolumbo...
CCATTAAGGCGATCTTCAGGTGGCGCCTTTAAGGCGATCCTGAAGTGGCTCCATTAACCCGATCCCCAGGTGGCGCCATTATGGCGATCCCGGAATGGCTCCATAGTGGTGATCATTGACAGTTCAACACGTTATTCGCCACCTGGAAATTGTGCTTGCTGTCCGTGGTCACTTTGTATTTGCGCTTTTGTTTGACCTTGAGCTGCAGCTTCTTCATCAGGCGGCGCGTCTTGTCACGACCGATCTCAAAACCTTCCAGGCGCAGGTTCTTCGTCATCGTGCGGCTGCCCAGGCTCTCTCGAGAAGCGGCGAACAACGCTTTCATGCGGCGCCTCAATGCCAGTTCCTCAGGCGGAATAATCTTGCCAGGTCGGCCTCGCCAGTCGTAGTAGCAGCTGCGCTGAACGTTGAGCAGCCTGCACAGCATGTTCACCGGATAATTGGTTGCCTGATCGCGAATAAACCCCTACTTCACTTCATTTCCTTCGCGAAGAACTGGCTGGCTTTTATTTAAAATCTCTTTTTCCATCCGCAAATTACGAACTTCTTTGCGCAAGCGCTTCAGTTCTTCTCTCTCATCTGCCGAGAGACGAACGCAAGAAGCTTCTTCTTCAAACTGCCGGCGTCAGCGCCCCAGCAGGTTTGCGCTAATATCCAGGCTCCTCGCGGCCTCGGCAACCTTAGCCCTGCTCTGTTACCAGCGCCACAGCCTCTCGATTGAAGTCTTCCGTGTAGTTCCGTCTCTTTCAAATTTCTGTTGTCATCGTGAACCGAGTTATGGCATTTTAATGCCTTAACTCGGTGTCCGGTTTTAGTAGACCACTTCACTTTATATATTCGATAGAAGGTTATCAGGTCTTTGTTGATTGCGAAAGATTGCAATGCATTTGAGTCCGTTACAAAGGAAAGCTCATTAGCTGTAGGAAAATCCGAAAATGGGATATCCCTAAAAGGGATATAGCATCCTAGCAGGATGCAAAAATCTCTTTCCTGCCAGCTGTCGTGGGCATTATTAGTCAAACATTCAACCAAGGAGTTCTCTATGGCACATGAGGTGAAGTTCGCAATCCCGAAGCGAAAACTTGGAACAGCGGATGTTGAGTTTGATGTTCATTGAGATGGTACGAAGCTCGGGACCCTCAAGATTGCTAGGGGTAGCGTAGTGTGGTTTCCACATGGCACTTCATATGGCCACAAGATTGGCTGGAAGAAATTTTATGAACTTATGCAAGAGTATGCTCCTAGGTTTGAGGCTAGATAGACAATTAATCAATGCTCTGGCGAAGCAATTAAAAACATTGTGGCAATAGTCCAGCTAAAATTACAATCAGGTTAAGAAATGGCGAAACTAAACTACATTAAACTCGAATCTCTCGATATGAAAACACATCCAGAGCTGGACGAGAAATGGCTGCAAGCCCGTATTGCCGAAGATCCGGGTATCTTGGGTTTGGGCGATCTTAACGTCAAGGACATTGAGCGTAAGCAACCTCGTGCTGGGCGACTGGATATTTTGCTGCAGGACTCGGATTCCGAGCAACGATACGAGGTCGAGATCCAGCTCGGGGCGACAGACGAGAGTCACATTATCCGCACGCTCGAATACTGGGATATAGAGCGAAAACGCTATCCACAATACGAGCATACGGCCGTGATCGTTGCCGAGGACATAACCAGTCGCTTCCTCAACGTAATCAGCCTTCTTAATGGGTTTATTCCATTGATCGCGTTACGCGTACAGGCGGTACGTCACGAGGATAATGTCGCCTTGGTGTTTACCAAGGTGCTCGACCAGATGATCCTAGGCCTGGACGACGATGATGATGAATTCGAAGTCGTCGATCGCGCCTATTGGGAACAAAAGCGTGGTACTAAGGTGACCATGAAGATGGCCGACGAGATCTTGTTGATGGCCAAGACTTTCGCACCAAATGTCGAGTTCAAATATAACAAGGCTTATATTGGGGTTACTGACGATGGTCAGAGTAGTAAGTTTCTCCGTGTTGGCCCGCAGAAATCGGCAATCAGGGTCATTCTATGGCTGCCACGTGACGAGGGGGTCGACCAACAGCTGGATGCATCGGAAATCGATTACGAGTACTTGAAATGGGGCCGTTACCGGTTACGCATGACCAAGCAAGAATTGAGCGATCACCGGGAATTGATCCAAGCATTACTCAAGGAGGCCTACCAGGCTGTTAACGCTTAGCCGTTGTGTGCAATTAACATGCGATCTATTCGAGAAGGTGTCAATTCGATTGAACGTGTGCGGAAAGTATGCAATACGATCTGTAATAATTTTATATATCAATAACCCATAATCTATTATTTGGTGTGCATTAGTTAGCACTATGCTGATAGTAGCTCGGTAAGCTAAATGGGGAGTAACCGGAAAAAATACTGGGACGTTCGCTAAGTGAGCTATTCAGGGTCGATGAGGTGCTGTCTGAAGGGCAGGACCTTTTTAGCTTTTTTTTTCAGAATGCTGCATTCTATATTTTCGAAGAGAAATGATGGCCAGCGACGGTTACGAAGAATGGTGCTTAGGGAGTAAACGTGGCTAAAGATTGGAGCCGGCTGGAGTGCGAGGCAATTGTCTCAGATTACTTTGATATGATGATCAAAGTTCTCATCGGTGAGGAGTTTTCAAAGACAGATCACCGTCGGGCCTTAATGCCCAAATTGAATCACCGTACTGATTCGTCTATCGACTATAAGCATAGAAATATTAGTGCCGTTCTTGTTCAAGCGGGAGAGCGGTATGTGCCTGGATATAGGCCGGCGTGGAACTACCAGGCATTGCTCAAAGATGTTGTTCTTGGGTGGCTTGAGAAAAGCGAGTCAGAGCTTGTTACGCTCGAGGATGCTGAAATGAAGATCATCCATGAATCGCAAATACCACCGGACTTAGCATCTTTATTTGTTACTCCTCCAGATCGCACGGAAATGGCGGGAGTGCGAGAGTCTCGTGTGAGGACCCCTAGACATACAAACTTCGCTGAACGTGAGGCAAAAAATCGGGATCTTGGTGAGCGTGGTGAGGCATTTGTTTTCGAAGTCGAACGCCAGCGCCTTGCGAGCATAGGAAGAGCCGATTTGGTGAATGATGTTGAGTGGACGAGCAAGGAGAAGGGTGACGGCGCTGGCTATGATATTCGATCATTTAGTGGCCAAGGAGATAATGAGCTATTTATTGAGGTGAAGACCACTAATTCTGGAAAGTTTCAACCTTTTTTGATTTCAGCGAACGAGGTAGCGTTCTCGGCAGAGTGTGCTGAGAGTTACTCGTTGTATCGACTCTTTGAGTTTAGTCACAAGCCAGCTCTTTACGAACTTAGAGGTGCTGTCGACTCTTATGTTCACCTGTCGCCAAGTCTTTATAGGGCATCCTTCTCATAGCGAGCGTTCGAGTAGCAGTTCTGTATGTCGTTTCCAACGCTAGTTTTCTCGGGACGGAATGAAGGGCTAAATAATGATTAAAATGAAAGTAATTCACATATTAGTTGACAGATGCACACTGTTTGCGATATAAAATGATAAAAGTGATCAATTATATCATTTTACTGGAGTATCCAAGTGGCCAAGCGAATCACGAAAGACGAACTATTCCGCCAAGCTTTTGACGCCTGCAAAGGCACCATAGAGCTGATCGATATTTATTTCCTCGGATTTACCAACAATGCTGAAGATACTCTGACGAAACGCATTTTCGGGATTGATCTTGACCGTCCAGAGGAAAATGACGAAGAGGTATCCAGTGCCGCTTTTCGGAAAACGGTAGTTTGGGAGAATCTGGATGCTCTGTACAACTATGCAGTGGAAGGCGTACTGCCAAAGGGTGAACACCCTGAGGATGTTGTTTTATGTGGTGTTGAGGCACTGACACTTGTTTCAAGTGAAAATGTTGGCTTCAGCGAACGTTCTCCTGCATTTGATCTTGTAAGTGCAGCAGATGGTCGATTCGGACTGGATGATGGCAAAGACATCGAATTAACCAAATTAGCTAATCTAGCTAATATTGATGAGCGTACGGTTCGAAATGCCATAAGTGCTGGTGAGCTGTATGCAAATGGCAGCAAGCCAGTTTACATAGACAATCAGTCTGCTCGGTCCTGGCTGCGTAACCGGCGCGGTTATAAACCGACACAAATTCCATCCAAAGAAAGCACATCTTTTGCTGACGTCAATACACCAGCTGAATTTGGCGCATTTCTAAAATCTCAGTACGAACGGCTCTATCCCGATACAGCTAAAGGTAGTTTGATGCCTATGCATTCGGCCATAGGTGTAGATACACTGGCCTCTCTGGAGGCAGGGGTATTCAATTTGCCCATTGATGCGTGTTCGGTACTCGCCGATTTCTATCAGATTGAACGCCAATTATTTTTATGCAAAGTCATGGAGATTTTCTATGGCGAAGAACTGCATTCGCTTCGACAATTAGAGGCCGAGGAAAAAGGGGCAGCACAATGAGAACGACTCATTTGACTGAGCATGCCCAAAAGCGGATGCAACAACGCGGGATCAGCGAGCTAATGGTTCAGCTGATCCAGACTTTCGGCCACTATGAATATCAAGGCGGCGGGTGCGATCACTGCTATATACCAAAACATAAGATTCGGGCACTGCGGAAAGCCATAGATCATCTAGATAGCCAATCACTCGTGCTTGCCCCCAATGGCGCCGTTATTACGGCACAGCATTGTTACCGCAAGATTCGGAGTAAATAGGATGGATGGCGTAGAAGTAAATCAGAGTATCGGTTACTCAGTAGCGACCGTGCGGAAGGAAAATAGTCTCCATATTTTGAGCGCTGTAAAATGAATATCGAAGAAGCAATCCAATCAATAGAAAGTTTTCAGGGGTATTCCTTAACGAATAGTCTCTCTTTGCTGGAAAGCACTATCGTTGGGGCCGATAGTCGTCAGGCAGCTAAATACTGCCGAAATCATAAAATAGATGAAGAATTCATGCCGGCAGCTTTGATGATTAAGCGCATGGCTGGTCAAATCAACGTGATTATTCACGCCGCGGGTATCCTGCAAACCCTGCCAACATTTTTAGAAGAAGGGGAGCATGTGGAAAGCGTCTCTCTGGGCGCTGGTAATACGGGTCGAAAATTTGATCTTGAGACAAATAGGCGAGTGGCGGAGTTTAAGTTTATCGATTGGCAGGGTGGCGCAGAATCAATTAGACAAAATGGTTTATTTAAGGATTTTTTTACTTTGGCGGAGTACCAGACCAAGAAGAAAAAATATTTGTTCGTGGTTGGTACAGGAATACCGCTCAAATTTCTAAATGGTGGAAGGGCGCTGACAAGCGTATGTTCCAAAATGCCAGCGATATATCAGTCGATTACAGATAAATATGGTGATGATATGAAAATCGTCCGAGACTACTACTTGCGTTATAGGGATACGGTGAATATATGTGACATGAAGCCGTATATTGGGCGGTTGACTGTGTGATAGTGGCGGTTGCCCCTTTGACGCTGTCTGAAGCCAATCATCAACGAGGTCACCGACGCCGGACAATATGCTCACAGGCCATTCACCGGGTGAGATATTCGGGGTTGCCCACGACCCAGCCAAGATAGAGCGTGATCCCGCCGAAGCGTCCGGCCTCGATTAGCCGGTTGGCCTCTGCCGTTTGCTGATAAAGACCGGCGAAAGCCGCGTAATCATCGAAGTGCGCCAGTTCCTGGCTGAAGGAATGGACCAGCATGACCGCGTGTGCTGCGCCGAAACGCCTGGCTTCCAGAATTGCTGATGCCGTTCGGTGGAGTAGTTGATAGCCGATTGCGCCGACTTGATCTCGTTCGAGTTCGAGCAGCTCCAGCAGGAAGTTAAGTCGAGTGGTTTGGCCGGGGGTTGGCTCGGCGAAGCGTTCATCGACCGGCACGTCAAAGGATTCAGAGACTTTGCCTTCTACTGCAATACAGACGAGCCCGTCCGTTCCACGGGCCAGTACGAAAACGTCGTTTTGCGAGGGTCGGCTGCCGCCGGGCAGCGGCACCTCGTGCTCCGGGATGCCAAGCAGGAACTCAAGGTCATGCAGGCACGTGGCCGACGATTGATTGAGTACAGTTTGCACTTCGGTTGGAAACCCCTTCGCTTCGGTCCAGCTGTAGGCCAGCGATCGGGCGGAATAGCCGGTCTTCCAGTGCAGGTCGGGTTTAGCGAGCAGGCGTTGCCAGTCAGCGGGGTTGTCGGCGGGGGCGAAGAATTTGGGCATGGTGGTTGGGAGCGTATTGCTGGGGGGCTATATTGTGCCTTAGGTAATTGGTGTCAGGCAGCAATTACCTACGACGGAATTGTTACAGTCCAATTTATGGATTGTTTACAGTGATTGATAGCGGCAGTGAGGGCTTGTCGGTGCTAGACTTGTCGTCATGAGAAATGATCGGGGGATGCGATGAAAGAGGACCGACGTGAGCTGCCCGCATATTCCGCAGGCGAGGCAGCTGAATATCTGCGCATACCGGTGTCGACCCTGCGCGATTGGGCGGGAGGGCGTAAAGAGCCGACAGTTGCATCATTGATCAGTGCCGCCCAGACAGGGCCGCTGTTGTTGTCGTTTTCAAATCTAGTGGAATTGCATGTCTTGGGAGCAATTCGGCGGGAACACGGTGTTGCAATGTCGCGTGTACGAGCAGCGTTGGATTTCGTTGCGGCGCACTTGAGGACAGCAAGACCGTTGATCGCCCAGCAGTTTCAGACAGACGGAGTCGACTTGTTTGTCGAGCATCTGGGGACGATGCTCAATGTCAGTCGTGATGGTCAGATGCTCATCGAAAGCTTGTATGACTCATTGCAGCGAATCGAGCGTGACGAAAAAGGATTGCCAATCCGATTGTTCCCTTATACTCGCAATCAGCGAAAGGGTGCTCCCAAACTTGTGGTAATCGATCCCACTCTGAGTTTTGGCCGTTCGGTGCTTGTGGGCACGTCGATTGCAACCGAAGTCATAGCGAATCGCTACAAAGCGGGTGATTCCATGCAGGAGCTTGCGGAGGACTATGGCCAGTCGGTCGCAGAAATCGAAGAAGCCATCCGCTGCGAACTCCCGATCGCAGCCTGATTTTACGGTCTTTTTGGACGCCACATTTGGCCGCAGGACCGTCGCGTCGAAGTTACGTGAGGCTGGGGTAACTGTAGAGGTGCATGACGACCACTTTCCTCCAGGTACACCCGATGATGAGTGGTTATCGGCATGCGGACTAAATGATTGGATCGTTGTCTCGCAAGATCAAAAGATTCGTTACCGGAAGAATGAGCTGGCAGCAGCACAAGATGCTGGAGTTCGCCTGTTCGTTTTGACGGCAGGTAGTATTACCGGAGAGGAAGCGGGAGAAATAATAGTCAATGCGCTGCCCCGGATTCAGGCACTGAGCCGTAAGCAGCTTGCGCCGTTTGTTGCAAGTGTGACGCGTTCCGGCAACGTGCGAGTCTATGAGGCTTTTTCTGGTTAATCTATACAGCCTGCTGCAGTAAGCTGCGTTATATAAGGACCCTGATGCCAATCACCGGAGTTTGCCTTTGTGGTGCGTTGAGATTCGAAGCTTCAGTACCATCATGCCGCGTCACGCACTGCCACTGCGCGATGTGCCGCAAGGCAACCGGATCGGCGGTTGCGACGTTTGCGACATCAGAGAAATACTGTCTAACCCCAAACATCTAACCGGAGCCAACCATGACCAACAAATCAACCTACACCCCGCCTGCTGTCTGGACGTGGGACAGCGAAAACGGTGGTCGGTTTGCCAGTATCAATCGACCCACAGCCGGGGCGACATTCGACAAAGAACTGTCTGTTGGTGAGCATCCGTTACAGCTGTATTCTCATGGCACGCCTAACGGCGTCAAAGTGACTGTAATGCTGGAAGAGTTACTGGCCGCCGGGCATTCCGGCGCAGAGTACGATGCCTGGTTGATCAATATTTTTGAATTTGGATTAAATGGTGTCAGACACTAATTTCACGCATGTGGCCATACGTTTGAGATAACAGCACTCAGAAATTAGTGTCTGACACCATTTAATCCAAATGCTGTTTGAATCGGGTTCTATTCTTCTTTACCTCGCCGAAAAATTTGGCGCTTTTCTATCGACCGACCCGATCATCCGCGCCGAGACATTGAACTGGTTGTTCTGGCAAATGGGTAGTGGGCCTTTTCTGGGCGGTGGTTTTGGTCATTTCTACAACTACGCGCCCTTCAAGATTGAATATGCCATTGATCGTTACGCGATGGAAACCAAGCGACAGCTCGATGTGCTTGACCGACAACTGGCGGATAATGCGTACCTCGCCGGTGCCGACTACAGTATTGCCGATATGGCGACGTGGCCCTGGTACGGTGCACTGGCCTTAAACAGACTCTATGATGCAGGCGAGTTTCTGCAAGTGGAGTCGTACCAAAACGTGCAACGCTGGGCACAGGATATAGACAGTCGCCCCGCCGTAAAACGCGGCCGCAAGGTCAATCGCACCTGGGGCGAGCCGGAAGACCAGTTGCATGAGCGACATGCGGCCAGTGATTTTTAATTGGTGTCAGACACCAATTATTTATCTGCATACCAGGTTTCGGTATAACGGCGTTTAATTGGTGTCTGACACCAATTAAAAACACCCGATACGCCTGTATGGGCCAATCTTTATGCTTTCTCCCTCGTGTTGACAGTTCATCTCTCACCTTTTCTGCGTAGACGGCAGGTGAAATGGAAGACAGTAAATATACTAAAAATAGTCTAATTGCGAGTTGATAATATACTAAATATAGGATAATTTAGTATGGATGAAGCATTGCAGGATGTTATTTGGTCAGGAAATTCCCTGGAGATTCTACGGAGCTTTCCCGCGGGCATCAGAGCGGTTCTGGGAGGCGACCTTTTCCGTTTGCAAGTCGGAGCAGTGCCACGGAATTCTGAGCCGATGGCTACAGTGGGGCGCGGTGTTCGCGAACTGCGGGCCAGAGATCGGTCGGGACAGTATCGAGTGATCTACGTGGTCCGTAAACAGGAAGGAATTTCATCTTGCACACTTTTCAAAAGAAATCGAGAAAGACCTCGAAGCAAGATATTGCAATCGCGAGAAAGAGGTTCAGGGAACTAAGCAGGTGGCGTATCTGCATATTGATACGATATGCGCATGAGGACGGACACAATGGTAAATAAAAGGCACGTTACAAAAGGAAATGTATTTGTCGATCTGGGATTTTCCCGGGAGGAGGCGGATGTGCTTGCAATGCGTGTGCAAATCGCTCTTGAAATCGAAAAATACATTCAGAAAAAAAAGCTGACCCAGCAAGCAGCGGCAGAGTTCTTCAACACCACGCAACCGAAAATAAGCAAAATAATGAAGGGAAAAATCAACGAATTCAGTATTGATTATCTGGCCAGGATGGTCGGGAAAACCGGAAAGAGGCCCCGTATCTTATTCCAGCGAGGCCGGGCAGCGGCTTGATGTAGTGGTGTCAGACACCAATTATTTATCCTCATACCAGGTTTCCGCATTGCCGTGTCTAATTGGTGTCTGACACCAATTAAAAACGCACACCTTTTGCACGAAGACACCATTTATTCGCATGGCGACAAACAATTGGTGTCTGACACCATTTAGGCATGACTCGCCGTCGCCGTATTTTTGTTCCGGGTTATCCGTTGCATGTCGTTCAGCGCGGCAATGACCGGCGCGCTATTTTTCTTAACGACAGCGACCGCATCCGTTACCTGGATTTTCTCGTCGAGGCGGTCGAGCGGCACGCATGTGCCGTGCATTGTTACGTGCTGATGGGCAACCATGTCCACCTGCTGATGACGCCAGCGACGGCAGGTTCGCTCGCGGCGACGATGCAGTCGGTCGGTATCCGCTACGTGCGTTATTTCAACACAGTCCACGAACGCACCGGGGGGTTATGGGAGGGGCGCTACAAGACGTGCCTCGTCAATACTGACCGCTATCTGGAGGCCTGTTACCGCTACATCGAGTTGAACCCGGTGCGAGCCAATCTGGTCACCGATCCTGCCGACTGGCCGTGGTCCAGCCATCGCCGGCATGCGTTCGGTGAGCCTGATCGTCTCGTGACCGTACATGATTACTATGCAGGCCTCGCCAATTCGCACGAGCGCCGTCACGCCCGCTACCGCGACTGGTTCCGCGATGCACCCACCGAGGACGAACTGCACGACCTCCGCGAAACCACCCGCCAGGAACTCGTCTTCGCCGACGACGCCTTCAAAGACCATCTCGAGACCCAACTGTCCCGCCCCGTCCGCCCGGCCCGCAGAGGGCGTAAGAAAATTGGTGTCTGACACCAATTAAAATTCCCTTGATTGGCGACTTGAGGGTGGTGTTAGGATGTAGGCATGGCAAGTAAAGTTGAAGAGATGTACGAGAAGGTGATGAAGCTCAGTAAGGACGAGCGACAGATGCTGCTACGGTTGCTGGCAAAGTCAGATAGCGGGCTTGAGTCGAATGCCGAGGTCGAGCGCCTGTGGAATGAAGAAGCGGCTCAACGTTACCAGGATTACAAAAGCGGTAAGGTCGAAGCGATTCCAGCTGACGAAGTCTTTCAAAGGCTGGAGGCACGCTACGCGAAATGAAGGTTCGTTTCCTGCCGGCCGTGGTGTTTGAACTCGAATCTGCGGCTGAAGACTATGAAGAAGTGGAGCCGGGCCTTGGCAATGAATTCCGGCAGGAAGTGCGTAGCATTGTCGCATTTATTGAACGCCATCACCGGATCGGTCCAGCTGTCAACGTGGGCACAAAGACTGCGCTGCGCGAATTTGTGCTCAACCGGTTTCCGTATCGCCTCATCTACAGTATTGATGCAAATGCCGGACGCCAAAACCGCTACGTCCTTTTGACGCCGCTGTCACAGGCGAATTGGAGCATGCGTCGCGGCAGCTGGGCCGGTTCCCTGTCAGGAATTGGTGTCAGACACCAATTAAAAACTCGAACATCACGGCACTTTTGATCGTGGCGGTATGTATTAGGCGTCTGACAGCATCAGGCACAATGCCTACCGTATTTCTCAATGGCCCATACCGGTTCTACTTTTACTCCAGCGATGGCGATGAACCGCTGCATATTCATGTGCAGCGGGATCAAGCGGTGGCAAAGTTCTGGCTAAATCCGGCCCGTTATGAGTACAGCATCGGCTTCCGGCCTGTCGAAATCTGGCGGATTCGGGGTATTATCGAGGCACAATCCGAAATTTTGATAGAAGCGTGGAATGAGCACTTCAGCGAATGAATTCGATCGGCCTGCGGCAACGCATGTCTCTGTGTCCGAGTCGACCATCGATATAGAACTGAGCGATGGCCGAAGTTTGTCTGTGCCCGTTTCCTGGTATCCGCGTCTGGAACACGGCACGGAAGCAGAATGTAACAATTGGACATTAATCGGTTCAGGTCATGGTATTCATTGGCCAGATCTTGACGAGGACATTAGCGTAGAGGCGCTGGTTGCCGGAAACCCCTCGAACGAAAGCCAGGCATCACTGAGCAAATGGCTTGAGTCACGCGACACCTGACCGGGTGCTTACCACGGTATTCGAGAAATTGGTGTCAGACACCAATTCTTAAACCGCATGTATGCACCAGTTTCGGGTTATTGCTCACGATGCAGAATGACGGCCTGCGGGCCAGCCCTGCAATCGAGCAGGCATGGATGGATCTGCCCGACTAACCACGCGCCAGTATCGTATCCAGGCAATTTGCAAACGCCTGGCGGTCACCCTGGCTCATGGCCGGTGGCCCGCCGGTATCGATGCCGCTGGCGCGCATTGTGTCCATGAAATCGCGCATGTTCAGGCGGGCGCCGATATTTTCCTTTGTATGCAGTTCGCCGCGCGGACTGAGCGCCTGGCCTTCTTTGCCGATGACTTCGGCGGCCAGCGGGATATCGCCGGTGATGACCAGGTCGCCGGCATTCAGACGTTTGACGATCTCGTTGTCGGCCGCGTCGAAGCCGACTGGCACCTGCAGCGTTTTGATATATCGTGAGCGCGGCACGGACAGCGGTTGATTGGCGACCAGCGTTGTCTCGGTGCCCGTGCGCTCCGCGGCCCGAAACAGGATTTCCTTGATCACGACCGGGCAGGCATCTGCATCAACCCATATTTTCATGACGGGCCTTTACTTTACGGTCATTGCTGTCCGGTACCAATTTCCGCCTATTTGACCCGCGCAATACGAATTTTCCCCTTGCGGCCCTCTATTTCCAGGGTGTAACCGAACCAGTCTTTGCTAATCGTGGCGACCCGCTTGCAGTCATCAAAATGCACACGTCCGTTATTGACCTGCTTCCAGACCTGGCCATTGTCGAAGTAAAAATACCAGCGGTTGGTCGGCCCCATTTTGCACGAGGTGAGCAAGCCCCGGTTCACGTCGTCGGCCGGTTCGGCTTTGTCACTGAATTGCCCGCCGCCGAGATCATCTCTCATGGTTGGCGTTGCGGCCGCCTCGGCAGTCGCCGTCGCTGCGCCGGTTGCCGGATTCGCACCGGCTTGCAGTACCTGCCTGCCGAGTGCTTCATAACACGCGATGCGTGCGTCCCGGTCAGCGGTTTTCGCGCAGGTTTTTAATTGCTCGACCGGGTCCGGGGGCCGGGCCCAGGCCGCCGCGCTGCAGGCAACGCATAAAAAGAGAAGCCGCAAGAGATTGCCGCCGATCATCGCCATGGATTTGTTTTACCTTTGTTCCGCCGTTTCCGTCACGGGATCCGATTCTAGCCCGGATGGGAGAGAAATGGGCATCACCCGGCAAACCTGATACGGTTATTAAAACGCACCGGATGAAAAAAAATGAATGACATCGAAAGCGCGGTCATCGATCACTATGAAGGCAGCGATTTACTGAGCCGCATTCTGCACGGCCTGCAGGCGGCCGGCACGGACATCGAGCATCTCCAGCCGCAGGACCTGGCGCCGGTCGAGGAGTTTCATATCGGCGGACGCCAGGCCACAGAATACCTGGTCGACAAGCTCAATTTGTGCCGGCAAGACCGGGTGCTCGATGTCGGTTGCGGAATCGGCGGCGCCACGCGGTATATCGCCGCGCGGATCGGCAGCCGGGTCACCGGCATCGACCTGACGCCCGAATTTATCGCGGCGGCCAAAACCCTCAGCCATCGCGTCGGGCTCGAGGAGTCATTGCATTTTGCCACCGGCAGCGCCCTGGCCATGCCTTTCGACACCGCCGGTTTCGATGCCGCCGTCACGGTTCATGTGGCGATGAACATCCGTGATCGCGCTGCTTTTTATGGCGAGATCGCCCGGGTCCTGAAACCGGGCGGCCGCCTGGGTATCTTCGATGTGATGAAAAAAAATGCGGATGAGCTGGTCTTTCCGCTGCCGTGGGCAAGCTCTCCGGCCACCAGTCACCTGCTCACGGCCCGTGACACTGAAGATTTACTGACTGCCGCCGGGTTTGCCGTGGCCGAGGTCGAAGACCGCACGGCATTCGCCCTCGAGTTCTTCGCCCGGAACCAGGCCAGGCAGGCGGCGGAACCGTCTCCCTTGGGCCCGCACCTGATGATGGGCGACACGGCCCGGGAAAAACTGGCGAATGTCGTGGATAACATCAACAACGAACGCATCGTCCCGGTGCAGATGATCGCCGTGCGGGCCGGCTAGCGGATATCCCCGGGCGTATAACCACCGGACACGCCGTCTTTGGAAAATACGATCTGCCAGAGCTGGTTGCCGCCGGCACGGAACGCCCCGGCACTGGCCATCAGGTAGTAGCGCCACATGAGGAAGAACGCCTGGTCGTATCGCTCGCTGAGCGTGTCCCATGCCTGCTCGAAGTTGTGATACCAGCACAGCAGCGTGCGCACGTAATCATCGGGAAAATTGTGCCAGTCTTCGATGTTGAGCGTGTTCTCGGCCGCCGCGGTGATTTGCGCCGGTGACGGCAGCATGCCGTTGGGAAAAATATAGCGCGAAATCCACGGATCCGTGCGGACCACGGAGAAGTTGCTGCCGATCGTGTGCAGCAGAAACAATCCACCGGGCTGCAGGCAGCGGCGTACGACCTGCATATAGGTCCGGTAGTTTTTGTAACCGACGTGTTCGAACATGCCGATCGAGAAAATCCGGTCAAACCGTTCATCGAGGTCGCGGTAGTCCTGCAGACGTATCGTGATCGGCTGGTCCCGGCACAGCTCATCGGCCGTCCGTTGCTGGCTGGCGGAGATCGTGATGCCCACGCCATCGATACCGTAGCGCTCGGCCAGATAGTGCAGCGCGCCGCCCCAGCCGCAGCCGATATCCAGCACCCGCATGCCCGGTTCGAGTTGCAGCTTGCGGGCAATCAGGTCGAGTTTGTGTTCCTGGGCCTCATCGAGCGAACCGGCCCTGCGCCAGTAACCGCAGCTGTAGATCATGCGCCGGTCGAGCATGGCGCGATAGACGTCCAGGCCGAGGTCGTAGTGCACGCGCCCGACCTGGCGCGAGCGGGCCTTCGATTGCAGGTTGCGCAGGTGCGCGTGCAGCACGAACAGAAGATATTTGAGCGAACGTATTTTTTCGTGGAAACCCGCCCGGAACGCCCGGGCAATCATTTCATCGAGCTGATCGCACTCCCACCAGCCGTCCATGTAGGCCTCGCCGACGCCCAGCGTGCCGTCGGCAACAATGCGTTCATAGAGCCTGTCGTTCAGGATGTGTATATCCCACGGACGATCGCCTTCTATGCGGATATCGCCCGCTGCGAGCAGGGTCTCGACCTTTTTTTTATAGCGTTCGCTGAGCACGGGGCTAAATCTGGATTCACGATTTTTTCTGAAATTATGTCGCTATCTGTACCTATTTATATCATAAGCGGGGCGATTTATGGGGTGCTTGAAGGCCCCGTCCTGCAGGGTATTTTTTCGCGGGGGAACACGCTCAAAGCCGCTCGAATAGTGGTCTGCAGGCATTTATGTGCCGGGCACGGCGGGTTTCGCCTTATGGCCGCAGCGGTGTTTGGCGCGGTGGAGGTGTTAATATCTGCGCCTGGCCAGCAGAACAGGAGAGCTCGACCAGGAAGTGTCGAATGCACAGCGCGTACAGTGAGCCTGCCTTGTCATGACGAGAGCAGAGTACAGCCGATCAGCGAGCGTACCGACCATGTCTCTACCCGATCCCGACAACCCTTACTCATTCGAGGCATTCACCGAGCGGCGCGATGCCGTCGATTATTATGCCGACGATGCGTTTTTGCAGCGTCTCATGCGCCATCATGCGGGCAGCGACGCGGCAGCGATTCATGAACGACTGGCGCAATTTTCGCCGGCCGTGTCCTTTCGCTGGCGCGACCTGGCCGAGACCATAGCGCTGCCGGAGAACCGTCCGTGGATGATGCATTACGACGGTTACGGCAATCGCATCGACCGGATCGTCCGGCCCCGCGAAACCGAAATCCTGGAGCGGGAGATTTTCGGCGCCGGTATCTTTTCGGCCCAAACGCCGGCCTGGGAACGCCTGGCCAAACTGTTGCTGCTGCACCAGAACGGCGAACACGGCGTCATGTGCGCGATGGCTTGCACCGAAGGCATGATCGCGCTGCTCGAAGCACACCGGGCCGGCGCCGGTCCCGAGGTCGAACACGCCTGGCGGCATTGCAAGGAGGGCATCGACGGCGATTTTGGCACCGGGGCGCAGTTTCTGACCGAAATCCAGGGCGGCTCGGATGTGCCGGCCAACCGGGTCGAGGCCGTGCCCGACGAGACTGACGGACCGTATCGTTTATACGGTGTGAAGTTTTTTTGCAGCGCCTGTCACACCGACTACGCGATCGTGACCGCCAAGGTCACCGGCAGCGAGGCGGTCAGCACGTTTCTCGTGCCGTCGTGGCTGACCGACGAAGACCGGCAACACGAACGGCGCAACGGCTATTTGATTCGCCGCCTGAAGCGAAAGCTGGGCACGATTGAATTGCCCACGGTCGAGATCGAATTCGACGGTGCCGTTGCTTACCCGGTCGGACCGCTCGGCCGGGGCGTGGCCAATGTCGTCGGTTATGTGCTGACGACCTCGCGCATCAACGTCAGCATCGGCAATGTCGCATCGGATCTGCGCGCCGCCCGCGAAGCGCGGCTGTATGCCGGGTTTCGCGAAGTGTTCGGCCGCCGGCTCATCGATTACCCGTCCACGCGGGGCGAGATCGAGGTGCTGGAAGCCGCGGCGCAGCGCAGCGCCGCCGGCCTGTTTCACGTCTACGGCGAATTGATCGAGCTGGGCGGGACACTGACTGCCGGGTTGCCGAAAGACGATGACCCGGCATTGCGCCGCCGCAAGTTTCGCGTGCGCCTGCTCGTCATGCTGCAAAAACTCGCCACGACGAACGACACGATCGACAATCTGCACCGCGCGATGTCCGTGTTTGCCGGCCACGGCGTCATGGAATGTTTCTCGGCGCTGCCGCGCCTGCTGCGCGATGCGCTGATCAACGAACAGTGGGAGGGGCCGCGCAACCTGCTGTTGCACCAGATTCACACCGACCTGCGCCGCGTCGCAGACTGGTATCCGGCCGCCGAACTGGTTCGCGATCTGCTCGGTGAGTGCGCACCGGCCAACGCGACCGCGCTGGCCAAAACCGCCGGGGATCTGGTCGCGCTGGATATTTTCGACCGCCCGTGCGACGCGCCGGCCATTGCCGACGCACAGGCCTGGGACCGGCTGATCGCCGACCTGTTTCACGGCTACCAGGACGCCGCGCTGGCCGCGCTCGATTGAAAATGGCGTAAGACCATAATGCGCAACGCTGGTACCGCCGCTGGTGGGTCATCGCGGCGGGCCTGCTCATTGCGCTGTTCGCCTGGTTGCAACTCCAGGTACCGGGCAATGCCGGGCCGTGGCAGGCGGCAGGATCGATGATCCGGGTTTTTCCGCGTCATTGCGCTGCGGCTGGAATAATTGTCCGTAACGTTGCATGGCCCGGCCGCTAGTCGCGCGACCCCAGGTAAATGGCCAGTAGCGTGATCGCCGCGCCCGCCGCTTCGGCACTGGTCAGTACGCGGCCGAAAAACACGATGTCCCACAGGAAACTCAGGGCCGGTTGCAGCAGCAGCGCGAGACCGGCTTCGGTGGCAGTCACCAGCCCCAGCAAGGCTGCGGCTCCTTTTGGCCAAGACGGCCGGTACTCAAGACTGCTGAATAAACTCGATCGTCTTTTCGGCCAGTTTCTGCGGGATTTCCTCGATCAGGAAGAAGCCGGTATTCGGGTAGATCTCGTGCGGCTGGCCCTTGGTGCCGGGAATGTGGTCGGTGAAGATTTTCGGATTGAAACTGCGCTCGGCAATCTGCTTGCTGACCAGAACCAGGGTGGGCTTGTTCCAGTTGGCCAGCGCGGCCCACACTTTTTTGTTCGGCGCATTGGCCGGGTTGAACGGCGTGGCCGGAATCAGCATCGGCAACCGGCGCGGTCCGGCCTTGTAAGTCTCGTCCGGGTACGGCGCGTCGAGACCCTTGAGTGTTTCGGCATCCAGGTCTTTGACGGTCATGTCCTGAACCATGCCGGCCATCGGAAACACATCTTTTTTCATGATGTAGCGCCGCCATCCGGCGACCCAGACCGCGGCCAGGACGCTTTCGGCACGCGGCAGCGTCGTGGTGACGAGCACGAGCCGCGAGAACATGTCGGGATGGGCCACGGCGACCGGCAGGCCGAAATAACCGCCCCAGTCAAAGAAAAAACCGGTGCTGTTTTTGATGTGCAGCGCGGTCAGCGTTTCGGTCAGCCAGTCGACGAACTTCTGATAGGTATAGGCATTCCAGTCGGCGGGCTTGTCGGAACGGCCGAAACCGATCATGTCCGGCACGATGACCCGGTAGCCGGCGGCCGTCAGGATCGGAATCATTTTCCGGAACGAATAACTCCACGTCGCCTGGCCGTGCAGCAGCAAAATGACCTCGCCGTCCGCCGGACCTTCGTCCAGATAATGAACGCGCAACGCACCCAGGTCCGGGTCGTCGATCTGGATATAGTGCGGGGCAAACGGAAAGTCGGTCAGCGCCGCGAACCGCGCATCGGGCGTGCGCAGCACCGGGACTGCCGGATCGAATGCGATGGCGTCGCCGGCAGACTGCACGTCATAGTCGTTGTAAACGAACAAAAGGCCGATGATCGCGACCAGCACAACCAGCGCGATCAGTATTTTTTTCAGCATGATTCGATCCCTGCCATCCAAATCGGTGTCTGACACCGATTGTAGAGTTGCGATGCAGAGAAATTGGTGTCAGACACCAATTGTTCACGCAGTGAACAGCGCGATCAGAGTACTTTGCGGATGTGCTGGTAACCCTTGCGCAATTCCTCGCCGACCAGCTCCAGCGCTTCGCCGACTTCCTCGGCCGCCTCGCCGGTGGCCTCGCCCACGCGCTCGGCTCGGCTGCGAAACTGCCCCCACTTCTTTTCGAGCACTTCCCATTCGTCGCGAACCTCGGCCGCTGCCAGGTGCATCTGCACGCGCAGCTCGTCGCGAGCCTGGCGCAATTCGTCGATGAGTTCGTTCAGGTTTTCCGGCCGTCTTGTCATGATTGTTCCTCCATCGTGAACGAAAGCCTGGTATCCGGTCTCTCTATGATGCAGTTACCGCCTCTGTGCGGGCCTGCATCTCTTAAGTGGTGCCGGATTTGGAATGTTCAAGGCCAGGCTTATTTCGGTTGCCGTGACAGGCCGGTGCCAGGCAGGGGTTTGCCGGTTTTCGAGGAACTCACCGGCATGGTGTCAGACACCAATTTCGGGGGTGGAACTCTGCCTGGCGCGCGGTGTCCATCCAGTATCATGAAGGTCGCGAGGCTCAGCTGCCGTCCTGGTGCGAAGAGGTGTTTCCGGTCGGCGCCGGGTCTGGATCAATTGGCGGCCTGTCTGGATCCCGAACAACGCGGCGCGCTCGGGTATTTGCTGGCGGTCATGGCCCAGGGCGAGCGTATCGCGATGGAAGGCGCCGGTTTGCAGGCACGGATTGCCCCGGACCGGGCCGGGCGACATTTTTTTCGACAACAGGTCCGGCAAGAGCGCTTTCACGCAGTCGTTTTTGCCGGCGCCGCGGCGCTGCTGTCCGCCGGACACCGTGAATGGCCATGCCGATATTCGCAGCTGCCGCCGGCACTGGTCGCGTGGCGTGCACAGATTGTCGATGCCACCGCGCGGGGCCGGCTGGCCGAGTCCTTGCTCGTGCAACAGGTTTTTCTGGAAGGGTTTGGCCATGTCCTGTTGCACCGGTTCGGGGCCTGTCTGACGAATCCGGATGAGCGCTGGTCACGTTTGCACCGGTTGATTCTGGGTCAGGAAGCGCAGCATCACCGTGTCGGCCTGCAATTGCTCGACCGCGAATTGCATCGCGTCCCCGCAGCGTATCCGCGACTGGAGCGGATCGGGCGGTCCCTGTTCGGGCAGGCCGAACAACTGCTGGCGAACCTGGCACAGGCCTTCGAAGCGCTGGACTGGCAGAACAGCGACGCCGTCGCCGAACTGCGCGCCGGGTTGCCGGCCGGTGTGCCCGGAGCCGCGGCGTGATCTCCGTCATCATCCCGACGTTGAACGAAGCGCGCGCGTTGCCGGCAACGTTGCAGCATTTGTTCGCGCAAGCCGGCGAGTTCCAGGTGATCCTGGTCGACGGCGGCAGTGACGATGAGACCGTGGCGCTGGCCAGGGCCCGGGAAAGCGTGACTGTTCTGACCTGTGAGCCCGGACGCGCCGTGCAGATGAACGCGGGTGCGACCGTGGCCGGCGGTGAATTCCTGCTGTTTTTACATGCCGATACGCTGTTACCCGACGCGGCTATCGCTCGATTGAATGCGCTGGAAGCGGACCCGGACGTCCAGTGGGGCGGTTATCATCAACGGTTTTCCGGCGATCACCGGGCGTTGCAAACCATTTCCCGGATACACAACTGGCGCTGCGGGCGAACCGGCGTATTTTATGGCGATCAGGCCATGTTCGTGCGCCGCGAATTGTTCGATGCGCTGGGCGGTTTTCCGGCCGAACCGATCCTCGAAGACGTGCTGTTCAGCGAAGCCCTGTTGCGCCACGCCAGACCGACTTTTCTGCCGTCCGCCGTGATCACAGATTCACGCAAATTCGAACAGATGGGTCCGTGGCGCAGTTTTCTGCGTTGCCTGCTGATCATGACGTGTCACGAACTGCGGTTGCCCATTCTTGGCCAGGGTTTTTTTGCGGCCATACGCTGACGCCCGGAAGAATGTATTCATGTTAACGAGGCGGGTCCGGGTCGTATTGATGATCGGCCTGGCCGGTGTGTTCATGGCAACGATCAGCCGGGCCGGCCTGTTCGTGCCCGATGCGGATCTCTGGTCGATATGGGATATGGCCGATGAATCGGCGACGGCCACGATTGATCATCGCGACTGGCAGTACCTGCTCGACACTTATCTCGTCACGACCAACCCGGATGGCATTCATCGCTTCGACTATCGGGCCGTGAACCCGGCGGATCGCGCGCGTCTGCACGGATATATCGAAAAGCTGACCGGTACAGATCCGCGCCGCTATCCGCGCGCCGTGCAACTGGCCTATTGGATCAATCTTTATAACGCGCTGACCGTGGCAGTCGTGTTACAGCACTACCCGGTGAAGTCGATTCGCAGAATTTACGGCGGCCTGTTCGGTACCGGGCCCTGGAACCGGAAGTTGATAGCAGTGGCCGGTCGTCTGCTCAGCCTGAATGATATCGAGCACCGCATCCTGCGACCGATCTGGCACGATCCACGCATCCATTATGCCGTGAACTGCGCCAGTCTGGGTTGTCCGAATCTGGCCGCGCAGGCTTTCACCGCGGAAAATACCGGGCGCCTGCTGGACGCCGGGGCGAAGGCTTATATCAATCATCCGCGCGGCGTTTCATTCAAAGGGGGGCGCTTGAGATTGTCGAAGATCTACAAGTGGTTCGCTGTCGATTTTGGCGGGACGCGGCAGGGGGTTCTTGCACACCTGCAGCGGTATGCGGGGGCGGGATTACGGGCGCGGCTGGAGGGGTATGACGGGGGGATTAAATATCAGTATGACTGGGGGTTGAACGGGATGTGAGTTTGGGGCTTTCCCCGTATTCGAACGCACTCATTCCCACACGGAAAATCCCTATTATCGGTCCGCGCCGGGGGCCTATATACTGCTGTGATACGGCATGATCGCCGTTTGTGACAGTGGAGAATTTTATGATGGGCGCCGGGCGCGTTCGAACCCTGATTGTGATCGTGATCGTCGCGATCGCAATCATCGGGGGCTGGCTGATGACCACGCGTACCAAGCCGGTGCGCGTCGCCGTTGTTGCGGTCGAGCGTGGCGACGTCTTGTCGACCGTGTCGAACACGCGCGCCGGCACGGTCGATGCCTGCCGGCGCGCGCGCATGTCGCCGTCGCTCGGCGGGCAGATTGCCGCGTTGCCGGTGCGCAAGGGCGATGCGGTCAAGGCCGGTCAGGTCATGCTGGAATTGTGGAATGACGATCTGCGCGCCGAGCTGGAGTCGGCGCGCCGCGACGAGGTGGCGAGCCGCAGCCGCAAGGATGAGGTGTGCGTGCGCGCCAGGGTTGCCCGGGACGAGGCGGAGCGCCTGAAGAGTCTGCTGGCTAAAGGTCTGGCCGCCGAAGAAGAAACCGACCGCGCCATCGGCGAGGCAAAGGCGCAGCGGGCCGGCTGCGATGCGGCCGGCGATGCCATGAAGGTCAGTGCCGCCAAAGTCGATATTGCCGCCGCGCGTCTCGAACGCACGCGGTTGCGTGCGCCGTTCGACGGCATCGTTGCCGAAATCAACGGCGAACTCGGCGAGTTCGTGACGCCGTCTCCGGTCGGGATACCGACGCTGCCGACGGTCGACCTGATCGACAGCAGTTGCCTGTATATAAGTGCACCGATCGACGAGGTCGATGCGCCGGCCGTGCGGATCGGGCAGAAAGCCCTGATCACGCTCGATGCATTTCCCGGACGCAAGTTTCCGGGTTTTGTGCGCCGTGTCGCCCCGTATGTGCTCGATGTCGAGAAGCAGGCGCGCACGGTCGAGGTCGAGGCGGAAATCGAAAATCCGCAGAACTACGCGCCGGGCGACCCCGATCATGTGAACCAGATCCTGTTGCCCGGTTACAGCGCCGATGTCGAAATCGTGCTGGCCACGCGCACAAACGTGCTGCGTGTGCCGACGCAGGTCATTGTCGATGGCAAGCGCGTGTTCGTGCTCGACGGGTCGACGCTGGTCGAGCGTGACATACAGACCGGTATTTCGAGTTGGGAATTCACCGAGGTCACGGCGGGTCTGGATGAAGGCGAGCTCGTCGTCCTGTCGGTCGATCGCGACGGTGTCGTCGACGGTGCGGCTGCGGTCGCCGAATAACCGCCGGTCGTCATGATCAGGCTCGAAGGTCTGTGTCGGGATTTTCCGGTCGGTGACCAGGTCGTGCATGCCCTCGATCATCTGGACCTGGCGATCGAGGCGCACGAGTATGTTTCGATCATGGGACCGTCGGGCTCCGGCAAGTCCACGCTGTTGAACATGCTCGGGCTGCTCGATTCCCCGACGGCAGGCAATTACTGGCTCGACAATGTCAGCACGGCAACGATGAGCGACGACGAACTGGCGAGCGTGCGCCAGGAAAAGATCGGCTTTGTGTTTCAATCGTTCCATCTCGTGCCGCGCATGAGTGCTTTTGAAAATATCGAATTGCCGATGGTGCTGGCCGGCCTGCCGCCGGCCGAACGCCGTGAGCGCGTGATGGCGGCGCTGGGGCATGTCAGCCTGACGAGCCGGATCGAACACCGGCCCGACCAGCTGTCCGGCGGCGAGCGTCAGCGCGTCGCGATTGCCCGGGCGATCGTCATGCGCCCGGCGATCCTGCTGGCCGACGAGCCGACCGGTAACCTGGACAGCCATGCCGGCCAGGAGATCATCGACATCATGGAAGACCTGAATCGCCGGGGACTGACGCTGATCGTCGTGACCCACGATGCGGCCATCGGCGGGCGTTCGCGGCGCCAGATCCGCATGAAGGACGGTCACATCGAGGCCGATACCGCGTGAGATTCGTCGACTGCAACCGGATTGCGTTCGGTGCCGTGGCGCGCTACCCGTTACGCACGACCATGATGTTGCTGGCCACCTCGATCGGTGTCGGCGCCGTGCTGATGCTGACTGCGGTCGGCGAATCGGCACGCGGTTACGTGAGCCATTCATTCCGGGAACTGGGCACGAACCTGGTCATCGTCATTCCCGGGAAAGCCGAAACGAGCGGCGCCGGGGCCGGCGTGCTGTCGGGCGCAACGGCCCGCGATCTGACCCTCGACGATGCGCGTGCATTGTTGCGCAGTCATGCGATCAAGCGCATCGCACCAGTCGTCGTCGGCTCGATCTCCGTGTCGCGGGGCGGGCTCGAGCGCGAGACGACGGTGCTGGGCACCACGCCCGAATTTGCCACGATCCGGCAATGGAAAATGGCGCTGGGCGAGTTTTTGCCGAATGTGGACATGGACCGGACCTCGCCGGTGTGCGTCATCGGTTATAACATTCGCACCGAGTTGTTCGGCAACCGGCCGTCCATCGGCAAGTGGTTGCGTATCGGCGACCGTCGCTGCCGCATTACCGGCGTGCTGGAAGCGGCCGGGACGTCGATCATGGTCGACACCAACGAAATCGTGATCGTGCCGGTCAGTTACGCGCAGATGCTGTTCGATGTGTCCGGACTGTTTCGTATCATCGTCGAGGCGACCAGCCGTGAAACCATGGACCGGGCCCGGCGCGACATCGTGCAAATCATCCGGCAGCGCCATTACGGCGAAGAAGACGTAACGGTGGTCACGCAGGATGCCGTGCTGTCGACCTTCGACGGCATTTTCAACACGCTGACCCGGGCGCTGGCCGGCATCGCCTCGATCAGCCTGATCGTCGCTGGGGTGCTGATCATGAACGTCATGCTCGTGGCCGTCAGCCAGCGCACGAGGGAAGTCGGCCTGCTCAAGGCGCTCGGTGCCACGCGCCGCCAGATCATTGCGTTGTTTCTGACCGAGGCGGCCTTCCTGGCCGTGTTCGGCGCCCTCGCCGGTCTGGGCTTCGGTTATCTGGCCACTTCGGGCCTGCGCCGGTTGTATCCGGACTATATTTTCATGCCGCCGGTCTGGGCCGCGGTCGGCGCGTTCCTGGTGGCCATCGGCTGCGGCCTTTTCTTCGGTATCTGGCCGGCACGCAAGGCGGCCGCGCTCGACCCGATCCAGGCGCTGGCAGGCCGGCAGTCATGATTCCTTCGGACCTGCTGCATTTTACATTCAGGTCGGTGCGGTCTCACCGCCTGCGCAGCGGGCTGACGGCGCTGGGCATCGGCATCGGCGTGACGGCGGTCGTCATGTTGACGTCGATCGGCGAGGGTTTGCAGCAATACCTGCTGGCCGAGTTCACGCAGTTCGGTACGCATATCATTTCGGTCAGTCCCGGCAAGCCGACGACGTTCGGCGCATCGACGGCGGCCTTCAACACGACCCGGCCGTTGAGCCTGGAAGATGTCGAGGCCCTGAAACGCGTGCCGTTCGTCACGGGTGTCAGCGGCATGGTGCAGGGTAACGCCGAAGTGCAGGGTAACGGCCGTTCGCGGCGTACGCTGGTCAGCGGCACGAGTCCGAACATGCCACAGGTGTGGTCATTTTCGGTGGCGCTCGGCAAATTCCTGCCGCCGGACGACCAGACCGCTCCGCGTCCGTTCGTCGTCCTGGGCAGCAAGGTGCGCGACGAACTGTTTCCTGACGTCAACCCGCTCGGTCGGCGGGTTCGCATCGGCGGCAGCCGCTTTCGCGTCATCGGCGTCATGGAATCGGTGGGGACGATGCTGGGTTTTGACATGGACGACGCCGTTTACATACCGGCGGCGCGCGCGCTGGAGTTGTTCAACAAGGACAGCCTGGTCGGCATCAGCGTGCTGTACCGGGAAACGGCGGCGCCCGAAGAAATTGTGGCCGGTATTCGCCGCATCTTGATCGCACAGCACGGCGGTGAAGATTTTACGATCACGACCCAACAGCAAATGCTCGATGTGCTCGGTTCGATACTGGACATCGTGACGATTGCCGTTGCCGGACTCGGCGGCATCTCGCTGCTCGTCGGCGGTGTCGGTATTTTTACGATCATGACGATCGGCGTGCGCGAACGAACCTCGGAAATCGGGCTGCTGCGCTCGCTCGGTGCGGTGCGCCGCAATGTGCGCGATATTTTCCTAATCGAGTCGATCCTGCTCGCAGCGCTCGGCGGCATCAGCGGACTGATACTCGGCGGACTGATCGTCGAAACGGTGAAGATTCTGGTGCCGGCCCTGCCATTGAGCTACTCGATTCCCTATGCCGTGGCCGCCGAATCCGTCGCCGTTCTGATCGGTCTTCTGGCCGGTGTCCTGCCGGCGCGCAAGGCGGCGAACCTGGACCCGGTCGATGCCTTGCGCACCGAGTGATGTTACCGGCTCAGTACGATGCGGTACCGGGCCCGGCCGCCGGCGAGCCGTTCGAGCGCTTCGTTGACCTGGTCGAAGCGAAACGACTCGATGACCGGTTGAATCTCGTGGCGCACTGCGAACTCGAGCATGCGCGCGATGGTTGCCGGGCTGCCGACCGTGGAACCGGACACCGTGCGTTGTCCGGAAATCAGCGGTATGACCTGCAGATCTGCCGGTTCCAGCGTCACGCCGACGAAGTGCAGGCGTCCCTTGGGTCTCAACGCGGCTACGCAGGCGTTCCAGTCCAGTTTCACGTTGACGGTGGACAGGAGCAGATCGAAGCGGCCCGCCGTCGCTTCGAAGGCGGCCGGATCGCGCGAATCGAGTGACTCGTGCGTGCCCATCGCCAGCGCTTCGTCGCGTTTGGCGGCGCTGGAAGTAAAGGCCGTGACCTCGCAGCCCCAGGCGTTGAGGAACTGCAGCGCCAGGTGCCCGAGACCGCCGATACCGATGACGCCGACTTTATCGGTCGGTTGCACATCGAACTGGACCAGCGGGTTGAAGACGGTCACGCCCCCGCAGAAAAGCGGCCCGGCGCTCGCGGCATCGAGCGCTTCGGGCAGTGGCACCACGCTGGCGGCACTCGCGCGCACCTGGTCGGCAAATCCACCGTGAGGACCGAGCATCGTCGCCACGCTGGCGGCGCACAGATTGTGATCCCCGGACAGGCAGGCCTGGCAGGTCATGCAATAACCGCTGTGCCAGCCCAGCCCGACGCGCTGGCCGACCGTGAGATTCGTTACGGCGTTACCGACCGCCGCGAGCGTGCCGATGACTTCGTGTCCGGCCACCAGCGGATAGCGCGAGAAGCCCCACTCGTTGTTCAGCATGCTCAGGTCGCTGTGACAGATGCCGCAATGTTCGACCGCGATTGTGACCTGGTCCGGGCCGAGCGGGCCGGGATCGTACTCGAACGGTTTGAGTTTACCGCCCGGTTCGAATGCGGCGTAAGCGTGGATCATGGCTCATGCAGGCCGGCATCCTGGCGGTATCCGGTCACAGCTGGCCGATGGCGATGGCGTGACGGGGAAGGTTGATTTTCCGGCACTGTTCGCCGGTTTTCCGGTAGCCGTCCAGGCAGACCCACCGGTTGCCCAGGGCGACGGCGTGACGGGGCATGTCGAATTTCTCGCAGCGTTGATCGGACTGGCGGTAACCGCTCCGGCACTTCCAGCCGTTACCGACCGACAGTGCATGCCGGGGAATCGATATTTTTTCGCATCGGCCGTCGACTTGCCGGTAGCCGGTCTCGCAGCGCCACTGGGCAGGGAAATCTGCAGTTCCGCTGACGGCGGGCGCCTGCATCAGCAAGGGGCTGACGGCCAGCAGGGCAGAGATGCATAAACGATGTATATGACACACGGGTTTCGCTCCGTTATTCGTTGCTGTTCGACTGCGGTTATATCACTTTCCCGGTGAAAGCGTGCCGGGCCTTCCATAGACTGTTGATCATGACCGGCCGGGTTTGTTCGCGTGGATGGTTTTTACCGTGTCGAGAAACACATTGCTGACTTCGGTGATTTCGAATCCGGCCGTCCGGACGTTGGTGATGGTATCCCGGTCCAGGTCCGGGCCGAAGCGGCGGGTCAGGGGCGTCATGATTTTCATCATCAGGCTGAACGGAAATATCCGGCTGCCGGTGTGTTCGAACATGTGCAGTTCGCCGCCCGGCTTGAGCACGCGATGCAGTGCCTGCAGACCTTCGACCGGCCTGGGTACCGAACAGAAGGTGCAGGACGTGAAGACCTGGTCGAACGAGGCGTCCGGGAACGTCATGTCGTGCACGTCCATGACCTGTGCCGCCATTTCGCCCGGGTATGCGGCGACGCGAGCCTGTGCCTTTTCGACCATCTTCGGGCTGATGTCGATCGCCGTGATGTCGCGTCCGGGCGGGAAACAGCCGATGTCGAGTCCGGTGCCGAGCGCCAGGAACAGGATTTTCGCGTCCGGTTTCATGTGTTCGAAGACGCGCAGCTTGGCGGGTTTCCAGCGCCATTCCGGCCCGTAGGCCGACATCAGGTCAAAGTTGCGTGAAGCGCGGTCCCATTTGTCCCGGGTGGCGGTATCCATTTTTCAGAACCTGATTTTCTGCGGTCCGCTCAGGACCGCGTTTAAGGCATAGATCAGTACGACCACGACCAGGCCGGTGCCGATCCCCCAGCGAAAAATATCGGCGCCCGCCAGCGGCCACATGCCGCCCCACATGCCACCGAACATACCGCTGACCATGCACGGCGTGATCACTTCCATGACGCCCAGCAACGGGAACAGCAGGCCGAGGCTCAGGGGCAGGGCAACGATCATGCCGACCAGCATGCCGACCAGCATGCCCGGGATCATGCCCCAAGACCCGCCGATCAGCCAGGCGGTCAGGGCCACGGTGATCGTGGCAACGAGCATATTGGCAAACAGGTCACCGATAACGAAATACAGCCGCTTTTCCATGCGCTCCACCGGGGTGAACGTTGGGCCGATTCTAGCCCAGAAACGGATATTTTTTCAGATCTCTATTTCGTCACGCCTGTCGACGGTACCATCTGTCAAATGATGTCAGATACTCATCTCCATGATTCGCTACTATCGGGCGATGAAACGCATGCAGACAGGCCTGCTGGCCTTGTGCGCCATGACGTCGGCGGCTGATGGCAGCGACGGCACTGACGTGCTGGTGTTTGGGGGCACCGGTCGTCTGGGGGCGCCGATGGTTCGACTGCTGGTCGAGGCGGGTGATTCGGTGACCGTCTTTGCGCGCCCGACATCGGATCGCAGCCGGCTGGCCGGTCTGACGGTGTCGTATGTGATCGGCGATCTGACGGATGCCGACAGCGTGGTCGAGGCCGTCAAGGGTAAGTCGTTTCGTGTCGTCATCGATGCGACGGCCCGGGATGCGGGCGGCGGCCGGTTTTACGATACGTCCATGCGGAACATGCTTCGGGCCGTGGCCGACAGTCACGTCCGGCAGTTCATTTTGCTCGGTTCGGTCGGCGCCGGTGAAAACATGCGGCAGTTTCCGAATCTGGGCTTCGAACGCATGCGTGACGTCATGAACGCGAAAGGAGAGGCCGAAGCCCTGCTCCGTGACAGCGGCATCAATTACACGATCATTCGCAGCGGCATCGTCAAGGTCGACGGTACGCCGGCCACCGGAACCGCGCGGCTGACCGAGGACGACCGGGTACTCGGCACCGTGACCCGACCGGATCTGGCGGCCCTGGCCGTTCAATGCCTGGATAACCCCGCGTGCCTGAACAAGATTTTCCATGCCGAGGGGGTCGGACCTCGGTAACCTTCTGTTCAAAAAAGAAAAATCACAATAAAATGGTCATATTGACTGCTTAAACCGAGCATTTCATGGCTGTTTTTGAGCATGAATGAAAAAATGCTCGCATAGACTTCAGTTACGGGGATGTTCGACGGTGTATCTGCATGCATGAAATCCCTGCAGACGGGTGCGGTCGGTTGAACGGCGTTTTTGATGCCAGAATCGGCTGATTAGTGCGCGAATATCCGGTTTTCTGTATGGATAGTCGTTAATTATCTTATGGTTACGCTGGTCCGACCCCGGTTTTAGGTGCCCGGTGCGGTTGCGAAGTCCTCGGAGCGACATTCGCCTGTTACTTTCAGTTTGCCGGCCAGATCGCGTAACGCAGTACGCAGGCCTTCCTCGATGACCGGGTGATAGACCGGCATTTTCAGAGCGCGGGTGACGGTCATACGTTCCTGGATTGTCCAGGCGAGCAGATGCGCCAGGTGTTCGACGCGCGGGCCGAACATCTCCGCACCGATAATCGTGCAGCATTCCCGGTTACCGTAGATTCTCAGCATTCCCCGGTTACGGCCCATGATCCTCGCGCGTCCCTGATTGTTGAAAGAAACTTCACCGATTTCGATTTTGTCCGGGTCCAGGTCGGCATGGCGCAAGCCGACCATGCCGATTTGCGGATTGGTGAATGCGATCGCCAGCGGTGTGCGACGAATGTGGGCAGCCACTTGCGGATATAGCATGCTGTTGGCACCGGCAATGCGACCTTCGTCGGAGGCTTCGTGCAGCAGTGGTCTGTGCCCGCTGACATCGCCGGCCATGAATATCGACGTGTCGGCGATCTGGGCCGTGCGCGGATCCCAATTCGGCCGGCCGTGCTCGTCCAGTGCCATGCCGGCCTTGTCGAGATCAAGATCTGCAAGATTGGGTCGCCGGCCCGCTGCTACCAGGATTTTTTCGAAGCTTTCTTCGTGCACATTGTCTTGTCGATCACGGAAACGAAGCCGTACGCCATTTGCTTCCGGCAGGGCTTCAAGCATTTCGCACTTCAGCTGCAAGTCGAGTTCGGTGCCCAGGATTTCATGCGTCACCTTTTTGATCTGTGGGTCGGTGAACGGCCCCAGTTCCTCGAAAGGCGTGAAGAATACGATCCTGACGCCCAAACGTTGCAATGCCTGGCCGATTTCCAGCCCGATGATGCCGGTGCCGATGACTGCCATGCTTTCCGGCAGGTCTTCAAGCTCGAAAATATCGTCGTTGATCAGGACCTGTTCGCGTATCGAATCGAACGGGGGCGGAATGACCGGCACACTGCCCGTGGCGATCACGATCGATTTTGCCTCCACCCGGGTATGGCCGTCGACCTCCAGTGTCGTGGGTCCGGTGAAGCGGGCATGGCCGATCAGTCGTTGTGCGGGTGGCAGTGATTCGGTGTCTTCGACGACGAAGCCGACGAATCGATCCCGTTCGCTGCGCACCCGTTCGAGCACCTGCGGGCCGTTGACTTTCCAGCCGCCGGAAACGTCGATGCCGAAGCGTTTTGCGCCGGCCACTTCATGGGCGACATCCGCCGCGGCGATCAGGAGCTTCGATGGCATGCAGCCAACCCGGGCACAGGTCGTGCCGTAGGAGCCGGACTCGATCAGCAGGGGCCGGCCGCCGGCCTTTTCGACTTCCCGCCGGGCATTGAGGCCGGCCGTGCCCGATCCGATGATCGCGACGTCAACGGTTCTGGTTTCCATGGTTGTTTCCTTCTTTCTGCCTGGTTATCGCGGCACAAAAATCAACGTTCCGAACTGATCATCCTCGCGCCAGGTCAATACCAGGTTGCCGGCCAGGAATGAGTATTGACCGACATGTCGCAGGGCCTGGAGATAACGTTGCTCGATTTCATCGGCCGGGGGCGGGCAGGCCATTCTGGTGCCGATCAGCGGCTGATTCACCGTCAACTCACCCGGCCGTTTGCCTTCCGTAACGCTGCCGCTGTATCGATTGCAGGCACTTTTGCCGCCGATCCTCTTGCCGTCGAAACGCAAGGTCACTTCGATGTTATCCGGAAACGGCTCGTCCCGATCGAAGTAATTCAGTGTCCAGTCGATGCCGGCGAGGTCGGCGATGGATTGGCGCCCCTGGTCTTCATGGGATACTTCGATGAGAGCATCGTGCCCCAGCGCAAATGTACGCCTGACTTTCTGGCCGGGACAGCACGCCGCATCATCGGGCCCGTCCTGCACGACATCGATAATGATCTTGCCGGCATCGATCCGTGCTGCGCGTATCTTGACCCGGTCGCCGAGCACAGCCGTCGCCAGGTTCACCGGCTTGCCGGTCCGATCGCGACCCACGACGGCGAGGTAATCGAAGGTTCCCGAGCCGCCCGAGTTCGTCCACAGCAATACGACCGCTTCCTCGGCGCCGTTGCCGTCGAGATCGCCCGTGAGGCGGAAGTCCGGGATCAGGCCAACGCTCAGTCGGGACGCGCTTTCATCGACAAACGGTTCGCCGTGCCATTCGCCGTCGATCAGCGTGATCGGCGCATTGGTGATGCCCTGGTAGGCAGCGTTCGCCAGCGCCACCGGACCCGGCGCGCTTTTGTCCCTGTGTCGGGTTGTCGTCGACTGGCAGGCAACTGCGAAGGCGATGACAGTGACCAGGGCGACGATACGGGCCGGGTTGATGAGCCGATTGATCTGCATGAGAGTCTGCGCTCCACTGGCGAGCCGCGCAATTTGAATTCTATGCCACTGGGCGGACCAATAGATAGTTCGGCACGCCAGGGGTACAGCGGCCGTCCCGCGGACCGTAGAATAGACCGGATCAACCCGGGTATATGGACCACGAACATGACACAAAAACTCAAATCTAAAACCATCTGGATCACCGGCGCCTCGTCCGGCGTCGGCGAAGGCATGGCGAACGTTTTTCACCGCGAAGGCGCCGACATTATCATTTCCGGACGCCGGCAAGCCGAGCTGGAGCGCGTCAGGGCGACGTGCACCGATGGACCCGGCAGCGTCACGGTCGTGCCCTTCGACATAACGGACGCGACCGCACTCGAAACGGCGGCAAAGCAGGTTCTCGAACGGTTCGAACGGATCGATATACTCGTCAACAACGCCGGCATCGGCCAGCGAAGCCTGGCAAAAGACACGACCGCGCAAGTCGAGCGGCGCATCATGGCGGTCGATTTTTTCGCTCCCGTTGCGCTGACCCGGCTCGTGTTGCCGCGCATGATCGAGCAGCAGAGTGGTCACCTGGTCGTGACCTCGTCGGTCGCCGGCAAGCACGGCGTCCCGCTGCATTCAGCCTATTGCGCAGCCAAGCACGCGCTGCATGGTTATTTCGATACGCTGCGCATCGAGCATCTGCATGACAACATCGCGGTGACGCTGCTCGTGATCGCCGGCATTCGCAGCGACGTGTTCGAACACGCGCTGACCGGCGACGGTTCGGAATACGGGAAGAACGACCGGCACGGCACTTCGGGTATCTCGGCCGAGGCCTGTGCCGAACGCGTCGTCGAAGCCATCGTCGCGCGCGAGCCTGAAGTCGTGATCAGTATCAAGGAGGCCATGCAGGCGATGCTGCTCAAGGACACCGACCCTGCCGCCTTCACCGAACGCATGGCCAACATGATGGCATGGATGGTCCGTCAGTAAGTTGTATAAAAACTACAAACTTTTGTCCGTCAGATGTAGTTATAATCGACGGCGACCGGTATAAACAGGGTGCATCAAGGGGGGAACCGATGATACACAACGCAAAAGCAACACTTTTCACCGCCGCATTGACGCGATCATTTTCTTTTATGACCGCTTTTCTGGCGCTCGTATTGTGCGCCTGCGGTGTCGCGAGCGCACAGAGCGCCGGGGCTGCAGACCAGAAAACCGTCGACGAAGAGATGATCGTCACCGGTACGCGCAAAGCAGGCCTGTCGCCCACCGAGACCCTGTCGCCCGTTGACGTGATTGCCGGCTCGGCCCTGGAGCAGCAAGGCGCGTTTGACATGACCGATTCGCTGACCAAGCTGACGCCGTCGTTAAACACGCAACGATTTCCGATTGCCGACGGCACCGCTTTTGTGCGCCCGGTGACGTTGCGCAACCTCGCGCCCGACCAGACGCTGGTGCTGGTCAACGGGACGCGCAGGCATCGTTCGGCCCTGGTGAACTTGCAGATTGCGCCGCTGGGCACCGTCAACCAGGGTTCGCAGGCGGTCGATTTTTCCGCCTTTCCGGCCATCGCCATCAAGCGCGTCGAAGTGCTCCGGGACGGGGCCTCCGCGCAGTATGGTTCCGATGCCATCGCCGGCGTA
>Ga0114931_10001197_pt1 | contig 33021 bp, 30 predicted proteins | sample 2SBtaG_FD_89579 | JGI IMG/M metagenome (GOLD analysis project Ga0114931, IMG submission 89579) | Deep subsurface microbial communities from Kolumbo volcano to uncover new lineages of life (NeLLi) - 2SBTROV14_V59a metaG | ecosystem: Environmental > Aquatic > Marine > Volcanic | place: Kolumbo...
CAACGCGGGACTAGCACCGTTTGTCTGGGGCGCAGCAGCGCCCCCTCGGCTTCGCCGAGCCTCCCCCTCGACCGCTCCGCGGTCGGCTAGCCCCTCGATTCAAGAGAATCGAGCGGCTAGTCCTACTGCCGAATTCTCTTGTAGCCGACGGCCACCGAAGCCAACTTGCTGGAATCACGGGACAAATCAGGCACCGGCAGGCGAGCTGAAAGCTCGCCGCCCAGCGGTGCGTTGTCAGGGGTGTAAGGGAACGCGCTGTGCATTTCTCTCGTTGGTCTAGTAGAACGGGGCGCCATGGGACGCGACGCGAAGGGCAAGCTCCTTCTGGCCATCGGGCTTTCCCTGCTGGCCCTGGCAGGCTGCAAGAAGAACTCCGACGACGCCGCACCCGCAGCGTCACAGGCAGCGCTGCCCTCTGCCGCGGCGGCCGCGTCGATCGCGCCGGCGACGGAGCCGACCGCCGCCGCCCAGGCTTCCGCCTCTGCGACCGCTCCTGCAGCGGCACCGGCGGCGACGCAAGCGGCGGCGGTAGCGGCTGCCCCGAAGGCGGCGGCGTACGCCCAGCCAGTGAAGACGGTGACACGCACCGCCAACACGGGCTACCTCGCCATCCGGCGCTGCTGCAACGCGCTGGCGGCCGCAGCCAAGAAGCCGGGACTGAATCACAACAAGTACCAGGCCGCGGCTGCGGTGTGTTCAGGCATCGCCGCCCAGGCCAAGAAGGGCAACGCCAACCCGAGTGCGGCGCGCACCACCATCCGTGCACAGCTGCAGGGCGTCCCGGTGCCGGGTGGTTGCTGAAACTCCACGGGGACATCAAACTGGAAAGCTGACGCGGGCGCTGTCGCCCGTTCGGAGGACCGCGATGAAGAACGCTTCGCAACCCACCACCAAGTGGTCGCTGCTCACGCCCATCATCCTGGGCCTGGCGCTTCCGGCCGTGGCGTCCACCTACATGGGCTGCAAGAAGGACAAGCCCCCTCCGCCGCTGCCCGCAGCCCCTTCGGAGACCGCACCGCCCAAACAGCTGGTGCTCACTCCGGAAGACGCGGGCGAGGACGCCGCAGCCGACGCGGACGCCGACGCCAAGAAGGTCACCGGCCACTACAAGCCGAAGAGCAGCCTGGCGAATTGCTGCGCGGCGCTCAGCCAGAACGCGCAGAGCGCGCCGGATCCGATGACGAAGACCTACATGCTGCAGGCCGCCGGCATCTGCAGCGCCATGGCGACCCAGGGCAAGAGCAAGAACGCCGCGCTCGGCGCCATCCAAGGCGCGCTCAAGGGCGCGGGCCTGCCGTCCGCCTGCCGCTGAGCAGGCGCGGGCCGGAACAGCGCCCCGGAACGCCGGGACGCTTTCAACCAGCTAGGTGGTCGAAGCCGCCGCGCAGCTTGCGCGCTGCGCGGCCCGGCTCTTCGAGCACTGCGCCCTCGCCGGCCTCGACGCGCCCGATCGTGCGGACCCAGCGCGGTCGCTTGGCGCGGGGTCCGGTCGCCAGAAGGGCGTAGTCCTCGCCGCCCTCGAGCGCGAGCGTGAGCGCGTCCTGGCCGAGCAGCTCCGCAACGCGCGAGAGCTCGTCGGACAGCGCGCGCGCCAGACGCGGCTTTTCGATTACGACGCGCACACCGCTCGCCTCCGACAGGTGCTGCGCATCGCCGGACAGGCCGTCAGAAACGTCGATACCTGCGTGGGCTCGGTCGCGGAGCGCGCGGCCCCTGGAGATCAACGCCTGCGGCCGTCGCCAGGCCTCGACGCAGCGCTCCTGGGCAGCCGCCGCGTGCCGGGTAGGCTGCATCCGCGGCCCCTGCGACAGGATCAAGAGGCCCGCGCGCGCTAGCCCGACGTCGCCGACCAGCCACAGGTCGTCACCCGGACGCCCGCCGCTGCGACGGATCGGCCGCGGTACCTCGCCAAGCACGGTGGTGGTGACGCCCAGCTCGGAGCCGCGCGAGATGTTGCCGCCCACGACCGGACACTTGAGCTGGCGCGACGCCTCGGCCTGCCCTTGCCCCAGCTCGCGGAGCTCGCGTTTCGCGATCCGGGGCGGCACGACGAGGCTCGACAGCGCGGCCAGCGGCTGCGCCCCCATCGCGGCCAGGTCGCTCGCCGCCGAGTTCAGCGAACGGAAGCCCACGTCGGCCAGCGACAGGAAGCGGCGGTCGAAGTGGACGTTCTCGATGCAGACATCCACCGTCCACACCAGCCGATCGCGACCGGGAGCGATCACGGCGGCGTCATCGCCAATGCCCACCTCGATCCGCCGTCCGCGCGAGCTGCCGCCGGCGAAGAGATCGCTCAGAAGAGCGATGGCCGCGCTTTCGCTTCCAGCGCCCGGGGCGCGCCTCGATGCCTTGCCTGCCACGGCCTCAGGAAAGCGTGGCGCGACGACAGGGAATCGTCACCACGAACACCGCGCCGTGCGGCGTGTTGTCCTCGATGTGCACGGTGCCGGCGTGGCCGTCGACGAGCCGCTTGACGATCGAAAGCCCCAGCCCCGTACCCCCCTGCTCGCGCGTCGAGCTCGAATCGACCTGGTAGAAAGCGTCGAAGACGCGCTGGCGCTCGGTTTCGGGGATCCCGATCCCCGTGTCGGCCACGCGCAGCTCGAGTGCCGGACGCCGGTTCGGCAAGAGCACAAGAGCCTCTCCGTCGGCGTCGGGCGCCTCCATCAGCGTGTGGCCCAGCGACAGCGTGACGCGGCCTTTTTCGGGGGTGAACTTGATGGCGTTCTCGGTCAGGTTCAACAGCACCTGGCGCAGCCGGTCGGCGTCCGCCCAGAGCAGCGGCAGACCACGGTCGATGTCGACCTCGATCTGGACGCCCTTCTTGCGTGCCGTGGGGGTCACGGTCTGCGCCACGTCCTCGACGATCGGTCCGACGTCGATGCTGGCCTTGCGCAGGCTCATCGTTCCGCTCTCGAGCTTGGACAGATCCAGAAGGCCTTTGATCAGCTCCAGCAGCTGTTCGCCCTTCTCGCGGATGGTAGCGACGAACTCGCCCTGCTCCCCGGTGAGATCACCGGCGATGCCCTCAGCGAGCATCTCGCTGTAGCCGATAATGGACGTGAGCGGTGTGCGGAGCTCGTGGGAAACGGTCGCCAGGAAGTTGCTCTTCAGGCGGTCCAGCTCCTTGAGCCGGTCGAAGGCCTCCTGCAGGTGGGCATTCTTCTGCTCCAGCTCGCGATAGCTCTCGCGCACCGCAGCCAGATGCATGTTGCTCGTGAGCAGCGCCTTGTGACCGCTGAACAGGATCAGAGTCAGCGCGCTCTTCAGGTGCCGCGCGATCCGCGCGACGGTGTCCTCCCTGGCGCGGGGCATCTCCGCCATCAGGTGTTTGACCTTGGCAGCGTCGATGGCCGGATCGAGCTCGAGCACCGCCCTGGGCGCTTCGTCGAGCAGCGGAGGCAGGAAGGGGCCGAGGATCATCCGCCCGATCCGCCGACCGTCGTAGCTGATGGATGTGACCTGGTAGACCGAGCCGGTCAGGCAACGGTGGGTCGCCTCGCCGTCGACACCGGGATTGATGTTCTTGACGCTATCGACGACTTCGGACAGCGCGCGCCGGCCGTTGCGGAAGGTGTTGAGATAGGTGAAGAGCGCATGCTGTTCGCTGGCGTCCGCCAGGATCAGGCCCTCGTCGTTGAAGATGCGCAGCGGCACCCTGAAAAGCTCGTAGAAGCTCGCGACCATCTCGCCGAGGGCTTCGCGATCGACGAGCTCCTCTAGCCGGATGTCGCCACCCAGCATCAGCGAGTCGAGGTTCCGCTCAGAAGCCGGGTTGGTCACGGCACGGCCTCCGGCCTGAGCACATCCAGTGCGCCGCCCACGCAATCGCCGAGCAGTTCGGACACCGGACGAGTCTGGCCCAGACTCCGCGCAACCTGTGCCAGGAAGGCATCGGAGTCGAACCCGAACTTGCGGTTGAGATCGTGCTCGGCGTCGAGCGCGCTCCAGGTCAGATGCAGCAGACCGATGAAGCTCTCCACGACGCCATCCCCCCGCGTGGCCACCGCGAGATAGGTGGGCTCGCGGCCCTGTGCCGCAAGTCGGGCGATCTCGTCGTCTTTGCGGATGCCCGCCAGATCGCGTTTGTTGAACTGGATGACGAGCGGCATCCGCTTGAGAGTGAGACCGTTGGACTTGAGGTTCTCCTTCAGGTCCATGAACGACTCGGCGTTGTGCTGCGTTTCCTGGATCTGCGAGTCGGCGATGAACGCGATGCCGTCCGCCCCCTGCACGACCAGCCGTCGGGTCGAGGCGTGGATGACCTGGCCGGGCACGGTGAACACCTTCAAACGGACAGCCAGCCCGCCGGCGTCCCGGAACGTCAGCGGCAGCAAATCGAAGAACAGCGTCCGGTCGTCGCGGGTTTCCAGCGTCATCAAGCGCCCGCTGGCCGACGGATCGGCCGCCTTGTGCAGCGCCTGCAGATTCGTGGTCTTCCCGCTCAGGGCAGGACCGTAGTACACGAGCTTGATCGTGAGCTCACGCGCGGCGAAATCCAGCTGCACAGCACCTACCTCGGTTGGGACTGCCGCGGCGGACTACCACCCGGGAGTGTGGGCAAGGGCTCGAAGCGGAACTGCACGAATGCTGGAGGTTAGCGCAGCCGGCGACCGGAAACCAAGCCCCGAGGTGAAGCCCGCCACTCGGCGCGCCGCGGGCTCTTTCGGTATCATGCGCGCGCCATGAGCCACGCCCTCGTGCTTCTGTGGCTCGGGACCAGCTCTGCCCGGGCGGCTCGCCAGCCGGATCTCGATTCCTGGCAGCGCGCTCACCAGATCGCGATCGAGGCGCCCGCTCCGGACGCCTCGGCTGGGCCCGGATACGATCCTGCACTGGTCCGACGCCTGGAGAAGCTCCTCGACGAAGCGCGCATCCTGGCAGGCTCGCTGGACGAGAAGACAGCACTTGCACGACTCGGCAGCGTCGACCGGCTGCTCCACTCCCATCCGGAGCTACCCCAGGCTGCCTGGCTCATGGCCGAACGACTCGAGATCGAAGCCGACGTCCTCGACCGCCGTGTCGACGGCTCGCCACGCGCTGCCGAGCTGCGATGGCGCGCCCGCTCGCTCGAGGGACGCCGTGCAGAGTCCTACACAACGGCGACCGAGACGCACGAAGCGAAGCGGGGCGACGCGAAAGCCCCTCCTCGGCCCCCGCCCGCTGCGCGCCCCGCCGCGCCGGCTCCGCATGCGGTCGTACGCCTCGCCGCCGAGGGGCTCGTGCACGCCGACCGGCTGTACGTCGACGGGCGGCGCGTGGCGCGACGGCTCGCGCTGGCTCCAGGCGAGCACCACGCACGCGTGGTGCGTCGCGGCCGCGCGGTGTGGGCGGGCTGGTTTCACGTCACGGCGGGAGACACCGCGCTCGATCTGCCTGTGCCTGCGCCCGCCGCGTGCAGCCTCGACGACCTGGGCGGCGTGCGCCTGGATGCGGGGCGGGTCGTGGTGCCGTCGCATGTGCGCTGCCGCCACTGGGCCGTCGCCCTACCCTCCGCTCGAGCGGACGGCGTCCGGGTGGCCACCTGCCACGGTGCGAGCTGCGGGCCACCGCTCGTCTGGCGGAGGGAGTTCGGGGGCAACTTCGCGGGGCCCGCACAACCAACCGACCACCACCGTTGGCCGACGTGGGCCACGTATCTTCTGACCGGCGTCGGCGTCGCGGCCACCGCCGGCATCGTCATGTGGCGCGCCGGCGCCTTCGCTCAGCCCGGCACGTCGCGCAGCGTGTGGAAATACCAGGCGCCCCTGCGCTTCTAGCCGCGGCCCTGGCTCTGCGAGCGCCAGCGGGTTCGCGCTTCGCCGATCGCCTCCGCGACGCGGCGCTTGGCGGGCCCACCCGGCAGGTCGCGACGCTCGACGGCCTGCGCCGGGTCCAGCACCGACGCGAGGGCCGCGCCGGAAAGCGACGCATGCGCCGCCGCAAGCACGTCCGCCGGCAGCTCGCCCAGCTGGACGCCCCGCTGCTCGGCCTCCCGCACCAGCTGCCCCACAACGTGGTGCGCCTGGCGGAACGGCAACCCCTGCTGCACGAGGAAATCAGCGAGATCCGTCGCGCACAGATGGCCGCCGTCGAGCGCGGCGCGCATGCGGTCGGAATTGAACCTGGCCGTGGCGATCGCGCCCGTCAGCGCCCCGAGCGAGCAGAGCGCGCTGTCGACTGCGTCGAAGAGCGGCCGCTTGTCTTCCTGTAGGTCGCGTCCGTAGCCGAACGGCAGAGCCTTTTCCAGCACCAGCAGCGTCGTGGCGGATCCGATCATGCGCGCCGCCCTGCCGCGCACCAGCTCGCCCACGTCGGGGTTCTTCTTCTGCGGCATCATACTGGAACTAGTCGAGAACGCGTCGCTGAGAGTCAAGAAGCCGAACTCCTGACTCGACCAGATTACGAGCTCCTCGCCGATCCGCGACAGGTGGACTCCGAGGATCGCCAGCGCCGCCACGACCTCCATCAGGAAGTCACGGCTGGCGGTCGCATCGATGGAGTTCTGCATCGGCCGCTCGAAGCCGAGCTCGGCCGCCACGCCCTCGCGGTCGAGCGGAAAGCCGCTCCCAGCCACCGCGCCGGCGCCCAGCGGGGACTCGTTCAGCCGCTCGAGCGCATCCGCGAGCCGGCCCCGATCGCGCCACAGCATCTGCTCCCAGGCCATCAGGTGGTGCGACAGCCGGCTCGGCTGCGCGCGCTGCAGGTGCGTGTACGCCGGCATCAGCGTTTCCAGCTCCGACTCGGCGCGCTCGACGATCGCGAGCGCCAGCGCGTCGAGCGCGTCGAGCGCCTCGCGCACGCGGGCCCGCGTCCAGAGCCGCAGATCAGTCGCCACCTGGTCATTGCGCGAGCGGCCGGTGTGGAGCTTGCCGCCGACGGGCCCACAGATCTCGATCAGGCGGGCCTCGACGTTCATGTGAACATCCTCCTTTTCGGGATCCCACTTCATCTCGCCACGCTCGATCTCCTGGGCGACGCGATCGAGCCCGCTGACCAGCTGTTCTGCTTCTTCTTCCGTGATCACGCCGGCACGCAAGAGCCCGCGCGCGTGGGCCTTGGAGCCCTGGATGTCCTCGCGCCACAGCTCGCGGTCCACGTCGACGCTCGTGTTGAGCCGCTGCATCGCCTGGTCGACCCGAGCCGGCAGCCGGCCACCCCGGGCACCGCCCTGTCCCTTCTCGGCACCGCTCATGCGCTGCTTATGACACGCTGTCGCTCGCTCCGGAAGCGGCGACCGGCTCGGCGTCCGAGGCGCGCCCGAGCGCGTCGCGGAGCTCGCCGAGGCGCGCCAGCACGGCGGCCAGACGTTCGGCATCGCGGTCGCACGCGGCCTTTTCGGCGTCGACGTCGGCTGTGCCGTCGGCCCGCTCGCGGCGGACGGAGTCGAGCACTTCGATGATCTCGCGGTGCAGCTCCTGGCCGGCCGTCACCACCCAGGCGTCGAGCCGCTCGGCAAAGCCGTCGACCATCTCGTCGATCTTCGGCGCCACCTTGGCCGCCGCGTCACGCAACACCACGGGTGCGAGCTCGAGCGCGCGCTTGCGCACCTCGTGCTGCGCCCGGTCCTTGCTGTATAGGGCCAGCACCGGTGCGGCGACCAGCAGGATACCGCCGAGCATGGCATTCGCGAACAGCACGCCCAGCCCCACGCTCAGCACCGCGAACACGCCCACGTCGTAGGCGAAGGTGTCGACATCGATCGACGGAGTCGTGAGGTCGCCGCCCATCGTGTCGCCCAGACGCTGCCCGGCGTCGTGGGCGTCGTCGCGCACCAGGGCGACCATGCGCTCGGCCAGCTGCTCGAGCGACTGGGCGATCTCGTCCGTCTCGGCCTTGGCCCAGTCGCGGAACGACTGCTCGAGAAACGCGCCCAGGTGCTGCTTCAGCTCGTCCGCCGACGCGCGTTCGACGATGGCGGGCAGCTGCCGCACCACGTCGTCACAGAAACGGTCCAGATCGCGGCGCGCCCACGCCTTGATGGCGCCGGACTCCTCGCGGATCGACAGCCGCCGCTTCTCGATGGTGTCCGCGTGGCCCGCCAGGTCCCGCTCCAATAGCTCGATGCGACGGGCGAGCTCTTCAGCGCTCATCGTGGCCGCGCGGCGCCGCGCGTCGATGCCGCGGCCGAGCACGCCGGCCGCGGCGACGCCTTCGCCCAACGCGTTCTCGAGCACGATGCGGCCGCGCTCCTCGGCCAGAAAGCGGGTCAGGTGCTCGACCAGAGCCGGCAGCCCGCTCTCCTCGGTGCGGCCGGCCAGCGCCGCCTGGGCGCTCAGCGCGAACACCGGCGGGTCCTCGACCAGCTCGCCCAGCTGGGTGCGGACGTACGGCACGGCCTCGCCCTGTTCCTCCGGCGACCAGATGTCCGTCTTCGCCACCACGAATACGACCTTGTCGCGGTTCTTGCCGATGATCTGCTGTTCGAGAAATTGCCGCTCGCTTTCCTTCACCGGCTGCCCTGCGTCGAGCACGAACAGCACCGCGTCGGAGCGCGGAATGTAGTCGTAGGTGATCTCGGCGCGCGTGAGCGACAGGTCGTTCACCCCGGGCGTGTCGACCAGCACGATGCGCTCGCGCAGAAGCTCGGCCGGATAGCCCACCTCCAGATAGCGCACCGGATCGCTTCGACGCTCGCCTCCGACGGAGAAGCTCCGCACGGCGTCGAACGCCAGAAGCTCCTCGTCGCCGGATTCCAGCATGGCGCGCGCGCGCGGCGGGTCGGCGTACACCAGATGGTGGATGACCGCCGTGGTCGGTGTCACGCCGACCGGCAGCACCGACTTTCCGAGCAGCGCATTCACGAAGGTCGTCTTTCCGTGGTTGAACTCGCCGACCACGACCAGATGGAAGCGATCCGCTTCCAGCTTCTTCACGACTTCCGAATCGACACGCCCGGCGAGCGAGCGGGCGCCGACGCTCCCGGCAACCTCGCCGAGACCCTTCAGCGCCGCGATCACCTCGAGCTTCCTGTCGCGGAATGCGTCGAGCATCTGTTCCTCCGTCTCCCGGGCGGCTGGCGTCAGCCGAGCACCTTGATGATGTCGTGCACTTTCTCGTCGACTTCCTGCATGCTGAGCCCGTCGTCTCCTAGCCCCGCGCGATGCCGGTACAGCTCGCTGTCGCCGAACACGCGCAGCGCCAGCACGCGCTTGGGCAGCCAGGGATGCGTCGCGAAGACCTCACCGTAGCGGCCGATGCTCTCCTGGGCCTCCTGATGCTGCTCCAGGAATGCCTCGATGTTCAGCTCGGCGTACAGCTTCTGCGAGCCGAGCGCGAGCTTGGTCAGCGCACGCAGGGCCACGTCCAGATCTCCGGTGCACAGCGCGCCCGCGCGGTCGCAGGTGATTTCTGCGCGACGCGACCAGGCCCTGAGCGCGAGCAGCGCCGGCAGCCCCACCGAGCGCACGAACAGCCCCGCCATGTGCGTGAGGTAGTGCAGCGCGGTCAAGTACACGACGTGGTTGTTGTGGATGTGTCCGCACTCGTGGCCAATGACGCTGGTGAGCTCCTCGTCGGAGAGGTGATCGACGAGCGCGGAGTTGATCATGATAAACGCGTCGTCGTTCGTGCCGTAGGTCGCGCCGTTGAGGTACGGGTTGTTGACCACGTACAGCGTGGGCGTCGCGATGCCGAGCGTCTTCGCGCAGCTCTGGGCGATGGCGTGCACGCGCGGGAACTGCCGCGGGCCGACTTTCACCGCGTGACCAAGCAGCTCGGCTTTGCCCACGCTCTTGAACAGCCGGACGCCCGCCGCGACGGCGAGCTCGACGGGCTTCATGCGCTGGAACGCGTCGCGCGTCGTGCGGTCCGACACGTAGGCATAGGCGTGGGCGTCGTCGTCCACCGCGCCGGGCTGCTCGGCCCGGCGCTGACCCACGAAGCTCTCGAAATCCAGCTCTCCGACTCGCGCCACGGTGATTTCCCTCGTGATCAGTATACGTAGCCCTGGGACGCTAGCGGCGCAATGCCGCGACTGCGTCGTCGATCGCACCCTTTTCCAGCTCCACGAGCCGCGCGAGGAAGCGCCGGTAGTCGCGCACGGGTGGCTGCCCCGGCGGCGCCCGCATCGCGAAGTCGGTGATCCGCGTAGTCGCGAAGCGGAGACACGCGATGGCGCCTTCGACGCAGAGCGCGTCGAGCTCGCGGCCTTCGAGCGGGCGCAAAGCGTGGTAGCGCGAGAGTAGAGCGCGACACAGCTCGGGCTCGAAGCGATCGGAAAAGCACCAGGCGAGCAACGTCACCATCACGTCGTACGCAAACGCGCCGCGGGCCGCGCTCTCGAAATCGATCAGCGCCAGGATGCGCCCCTCGGACCAGAGCACATTGTCGCGGAACAGGTCGCCGTGGATCAGCCCCTGCGGCAGATCCGGGTCGCGCAGCGGCGCGTAGTGCGCGAGTCGCCCGCGGATGAGCGGAACGGCGACGGCAAGCTCGGCAGGCGCTTCCAGTTCGATGCGACCGAGACGCGCCTCGATGTCCGCGACCCGGAACCTGCCTTCGCCTGCCACCCGCACCCCGCTCGTGTGCACGCGCGCCAGCGCCGCACCGACCTCGCCTGCCGCAGCCGCGTCGACGCGCGCCTGGCACAGGAGGCCGCCGTCGATCCACGGGTAGATGGCAACCGGCTTGCCCGCATGCTCCGCGATGTAACCGCCTTCGCGGAGCTCGATGGGCGACGGGGTCGGAACGCCCGCCATGGCGAGCGAATGGGAAAGCTCCGCCTCGGTCCACGCACCGCGCGCCCCCTGCTCCTCGTAGATCCGCCCGAAGAACGCGCGTCCGCCTGCCGTGGACAAGCGGAAATTCGAATTGACCGAGCCCGCAGCCAGCGCGTCGACCTCCGCGATCTCGAGCCCGTACGCCGCGCCAAGCCGCCGGGCGTCGTCGAGCGAGAGCGGAGTAAGCTGGGCCATCACGGCCACTATACCCGGGTTTCGCCGGGCGTCGGAGCCGGCTTGACCCTCGACGGGGCCGCTCGGGGTGCTAGATTGGAGGGCGGCCGCATCACGCCACTGAATGAGCCAAATCCACGGGAACACCACGGGCCTTGCCCCCAGCGCGCTTTCGGCCCTACAGCGCATCTACCGGCGCCGCGTCCCGCTGGACCGGATCGCGACACCCGAGCTCGTGCGCTCGCTCGCCGAGGCATCGCGCGAGACCAAGCGCCAGGTGGGCGCGCTGGTGCACCGCTCGGGACAGGTCGACACCGTCATTGTGGGCACGGCCACCGGGCTGATGCTGCCGGACATCGGGCGCCTGCGCGCCGCGCAGGGGCGCTTCCGCGCGCTGCGCCTCGTGCACACGCACCTCTTCAGCGAGCCGCTCACCCGCGACGACCTGACCGATCTGACGCGCCTCCGGCTTGATCTGGTGTCGGCCATCCTGCTCACGCCCGACGGCGAGCCGCGCTCGATGACCTGGGCGTACAACGTGCCTGTCCACGGCGCGTCGCAGCCCTACGAGGTCGTCGGTCCCCTGCCCTACGGCCGCGAGCAGCCGCACTTCGGCGAGCTCATTGCGTCGCTCGAAGCGGAGTTCGCGCGCGAGGCGCGGCTCAGCGAGGTGCGCGGCAAGGACGGCCGCGCCATGCTCGTGCACGTCGGCGGCAAGCGCCGCGCAGGCGCGATGCGCCGCGCCGAGGCACGCCTGGCCGAGCTCGAGAGCCTGGCCAAGACGGCGGGCGTCGAGGTGATCGACACGGTCATCCAGGTGCGCGACCGCATCGACCCGAAATTCGTGCTCGGCAAGGGCAAGCTCGACGACGTCGTGATGCGCGCCATCGAGCACGACATCGAGACCTTGATCTTCGATTGCAATCTCACGCCGGCGCAGGCCAGCGGCATAGCCGCCGTCACCGATCTGAAGGTGATCGATCGCACGCAGCTCATTCTCGACATCTTCGCCCAGCGCGCCGAGACCCGCGACGGCAAGCTGCAGGTGGAGCTCGCACAGCTGAAGTACACACTGCCGCGGCTCGGGCAGCGCGACGACGCGCTCAGCCGGCTGACGGGCGGCATCGGCGGGCGCGGCCCTGGCGAAACAAAGCTCGAGATCGGGCGCCGCCGCGCGCGTGAACGCGTGACCCGGCTGGAAAAGGAATTGAAGACGCTGGGGAGGAAGCGCGCCGAGCGCCGCCGCCAACGCACGAGGAGCGACGTGCCTGTCGTGGCTATCGTCGGCTACACCAACGCCGGCAAGAGCACGCTGCTCAACACGCTCACGCAGGCCGGCGTGCTGGCCGAGAACAAGCTGTTCGCCACGCTCGACACGCGCGCGCGCCAGCTGCGTCTACCCGACAGCCGGCTGGTGATCCTGACGGACACGGTCGGCTTCATCCGCGAGATGCCGAAGGACCTGTTCGCCGCCTTCCGCGCCACCTTCGAAGAAGCGGCGGACGCCGATCTGCTGCTGGAAGTGGTGGACGCATCCGACCCGGAGCATACCGAGCACATGGCGACGACCGCCCGGCTGCTCACCGAGCTGAAGCTCGAGCGCATTCCCAAGCTGGTGGTGTTCAACAAGGTCGACGCGCTAGTGGCAGCCGAGCGCCACATCGTGGAGCAGCAGCCCGATGGCGTCGCCGTGTGCGCGCTGCGGCGCGACACCACGCGCACGCTACTACGCAGCATAGGTGCGGAGCTGGAACGCACAGGCAGGCTGGCAGCGGCGCCGCTACAGGCCGAACCCGCCGCGAGCGAGCTCGACGTGCACGCCTGAGGCGTACCGGCCCGGGCTCGCGCCCCGTCAGACCCGCACGATGGCGCTGCCCCAGTGCAGCCCCGCACCCAGCGCGAGGAAGCAGACGAGCTGCCCTTCCTGGAGGCGCCCGTCCCGCCGCATCTCGTCGACCAGAATCGGGATCGTCGCCGCCGAGGTGTTGCCGTAGCGGGCGATATTGGAGGGCACCTTCTCCGCCGGAACGCCCAGTTTCTCGCGGACCGCGTCGTTGATGCGGTCGTTGGCCTGGTGCGCGATGAACCAGTCGATCTGCTCCAGCTTCACCTTGGCCGAGGCGCACGCGGCACGCACCGAGCGCGGCAGCTTGGTGACGGCGTGCTTGAACACCTCACGACCGATCATCGCGGGGATCATCGCGTCGTCGTCGACAGTCTGCTGCGAGATGAACGGCCGCTGGCGGAAGCCCGCCGGGATCAAGAGCTTGTCCGCGTGGCGGCCGTCGGTGTGCAGATCCACACCGAGCACGCCGGAGTCCTCGCGCTCGCTTTTCTCGACCACCATCGCCCCGGCACCGTCACCGAAGATGATGGCCAGGCTGCGGTGATCGGTCGCGCGCTGCCAGTCCTCGGGGCTCGGACGGCGATCCGTGGTGCCTTCAAGGATGTCCCAGTCGCGCCAGGGCATGAAGCCGGCGTGCGCCTCCGAGCCCACGATCAGGATCGTGTGTGCCGCTCCGCTCGTGAGGAGCGAGTCGGCCACCTGGAAGCTGAAGAGCATCGCCGCGCACTGGGTGCGGAGATCCAGAGCGGGCACGCCCACGCAGCCGAGCTGGGCTCCGAGCAGCGCCCCCGAACCCGGGAACACGTGATCCGGGGTCATAGTGTTGAACAGGATGTAGTCGACGTCCTCCGGTGCGCGGCCCGCCGACTCAAGCGCGGCGCGCGCCGCCGGCAATGCCAGATCCGACACGCCCTGCCCTTCCGGACAGAAATGCCGCTGCGTGATTCCCGTGCGCTGGCGGATCCACGCGTCGTTGGTGTCCATGACACGCGCGAGATCGTCGTTGGTGTACGGATGACCGGGCAGGTACCGCCCCGATCCGATGATGCCAAGACCCGACATATGGACTCCCCTCTACCGAGGGCGTGAAGAATGACGCTCAACCCTCTAGCCGAGCGGAAGCGGGTCGTCATGTGGGCTTTTGGTTCAACCACAGTGGTTGAACCAATGTCGCCCCGGGTCCGGGGCCTCCCCCCGGCGGAGCACTCCGGCGGGCGAGGGTGCGTGAGATGGACCTAGTACCCCGATTCTCTTGAATCGAGGGGCGAGACGACCGGTACTAGCTGCGCTCGTCGTCGCGGCGGGGCCGCCGATTGCAGTCGAGAAGGCGCTTTCTGACGCGCACCGCATCCGGCGTCACCTCGACCAGCTCGTCGCGATCGATGAACTCCAGAGCGCTCTCGATGTCGAGCACCTGCGGTGGCGCCAGTATCACATTTTCGTCACGGCCGGCCGCGCGGATGTTCGTGAGCTTCTTCTCGCGCGTGACGTTCACGTCCAGGTCGTTGGCGCGGTTGTGCTCGCCGACGATCATGCCCTCGTACACCTGCGTGCCCGGTCCGATGAACAGGACGCCGCGCGGCTGCATGTGGAAGAGGGCGTAGGGCGTGGTGCCGCCGGCCCGATCGGCGACGATCGCGCCGTTCGAACGCCGGAGCATGGGACCGCGATACGGCTCCCAGCCGTCGAACAGCGTGTTCAAGAGACCGGTGCCGCGCGTCTCGGTCAAGAACGACGAGCGGAAGCCAATCAGCCCGCGCGACGGCACGCGGAAGTCCATGCGTGCGCGCCCGAAGCCGAGGTTGCTCATCTTGATCATCTGCCCGCGGCGCTCGCCGAGGCGCGTAGTCACGGCGCCGACATATTCGTCCGGCACGTCCACCACCACACGCTCCACCGGCTCCGACCGCTGGCCGTCGATCTCGCGCGTCACCACCTCCGGCATGCCCAGTGCGAACTCGTAGCCCTCGCGACGCATCGTCTCCGCCAGGATCGCCAACATCAGCTCGCCGCGCCCATAGACAATGAACGTGTCCGGCTCGTCCGTGGGCTCGAAACGCAGCGCCAGGTTGCGGCGCGCCTCGCGCTCCAGCCGCTCGCGCACGTGGCGCGAGGTCACCCATTTGCCCACCTTGCCCGCGAAGGGCGACGTATTGACCAGGAAGCTGATCTTGATGGTCGGCTCCTCGACCTGGATGCGCGGCAGCGGCTCGGGATGCTCGGGGTCGGCCACCGTATTGCCGATCTGCACCTCCTCGATGCCCGCGATCGCGACGATGTCGCCGGCCTGCGCTTCTTCGATCTTCACGCGCTTCATCCCCTCGAATGAAAATAGCGTGCTGATCTTCTGCGGCTTGACGCCGCCCTCGTGCAGGAGCGCAACCTGTTGTCCCGCCCGGACGCGCCCCCGCGCCACGCGCCCGATGCCGAGGCGGCCGACGTAGTCGTCGTGCTCCGTGTTGTGGACGAGCAGCTGCAACGGCGCGTCCACGTCCCCGCCCGGCGGCGGCACGCGCTCGACGATCATTTCGAACAGCGGCACCAGGTCGTTGTTGTCGTCGTCCAGCTCGCGACGGGCCAGCCCGTTCTTGCCGATCGCGTACAACGCCGGAAAGTCCGCCTGCTCGTCGTTGGCCTCGAGGTCGCAGAACAGGTCGAACACCTCACTCAGCACCTCGTCGGCACGCGCGTCATGGCGGTCGATCTTGTTGATCACGACCAGGATCGGCAATCCGAGCTCGATGGCCTTCTTGAGCACGAAGCGCGTTTGCGGCAGCGGTCCCTCGGCGGCGTCCACGAGCAGGAGCGCGCCGTCCGCCATCTTGAGCGTGCACTCCACCTCGCCGCCAAAGTCGGCGTGGCCGGGCGTGTCGATGATGTTGATGTGGTAGCCCTTCCAGCGCACGCTCGCGTGCTTGGCGAGGATCGTGATGCCCCGCTCGCGCTCGAGATCGTTCGAGTCCATCACCCGGTCCTCGACGGCCTCGTTGGCGCGGAACACGCCCGTCTGCCGGAGCATGGCGTCGACCAGCGTGGTCTTGCCGTGGTCGACGTGGGCGATGATGGCGATATTGCGGAGCTTGTCGCGGTCGTTCAGAGGCATGTGGGGGGCGACGGGCTAGCGTGACGGGGACTTTCGCGCAAGTCCGGGTGCTATTTCTGGAAGAAGCACGCAACCGGCGCGAGGCGCGCCCGAACAGGCAGGCATGCGTCAGCCCGCCCTCTGGTGGTCCCTCGCGTTCATCGCCTGCCTCCTGTCGCCCGTGCTGGGCGGCTGTTCCGGACCTCTTTCCCCGGCGATGAGCGAATTCGAGCAGGCCCGCTACCCGGAGGCCGTACGGGATTTCCGGCAAGTCGAGCCGGCTCTTCCCGGGTGGAGCGCGCGGCGCCGCGCGCGCTATGCGCTCTACCGCGGGCTGACGCACCTATCTCTCGGCGAGGCCCGCGCCGCCGACTACTGGCTGGGCTACTCCAAGGCCCTGTGGGAGCGCGATCCCACGCTGCTCGACGAAGCCGACCAGGGCCGTCTCTCGTCGGCGTGGCGCAGCATGGGCCACATGGACGGCGAAGATTCCGTGCGGCTGGTCGCAAGGCGTCGCTGAGCAGCGCGTCCGCCGAGCGCGTCGGGGGCGCGGCAGAGCCGGCTATCGCAGCGCGTCCGGCACACGACGCAGCGCGCTGTGCACGGCGGCGTTCATCGCGTCGAGCTCCGCTTCGCGTGTGCGGCGCGCGCCGTCCACGGCCTTGGCACGGCCATGCAGGATCGCGTGCAGCTCACCGCCGCGGGCGCGGCGCAGTGTCGCGGACACGACGCAGGTGGCTTCGGCGCCACCACCACGCCTGGCGGCGTGCAGCCGCACCAGCGCCGCCGAGAGCACGAAGCTCTCGCGCGGCCGCGCCTTGCCGAAGTCGATGCGTGCCAGCTCGCGCTTCACGGCCGCGCGGAACAGCGGCTTGAACGACTGCCCCGGAGCGCGCGCCGTCACCTCGCCCAGCGACACCGGCCGCTGCCCGCCGTCCGCCGGCGCCGCAAGCAACAGCGTCGAGGCAAACAGCACCGCGCCGAGAACAGATCCCACCCGTCGAGGCTCACGCATCCCGCGCTCCTTCCGGAAGACACCACGCCCGCTCCGCCCCACGGCAACGTGCCGGGGCTCCGCGGAGCAGTCGTTCTGTGCGCTATCAGGACGCGGCCGGCGGGGCCAAGTTCGACGTGGCGGTCTCGACTACCTGTACGGTCTGCTCGCTTCGGCGAGCCGAGCGGACGGGACCTCGCCTGGAAACGAAGATGCCGGCTCCAGGCGAGCCGGCTTCGACGCCCCCAGCGCGGCGCGCTGGCGGCAAGCGGACTTTCCACGCGGCCGGGCCGCGGAGCGTCAGGTCTCGATGGCGATCGCGTGCGGACCCACGAGGTCCCCGCAGCTGGTGCGGCCGACGAGGTAGACGTTGACTTCGGCCTGATCGGGGCTGCCGGCGGGCGCGTGTGCGGCGACGTAGATCACGTCGCTGAGCTGGTTCGAGACGATCGACTCGACCGCCGCCGCGGCGCCGGGATCGGCCGTGCTGCTCGACTGTTCGAAAAGGGGGCGTTGAAGCCGTCGACCGACCGCAGCTCCGCGGTGCTTCCGGAGGGCGCGCCGACGAGTGCCAGCACGGAGTCCGCCGTCGGCGCCGTCATCCCGTGCGCCGTCAGCTCGTCGACACTGGCGTCGTTGGCGATGGCAAGAGCGCTCTTCGCAGTGGGCTCATCGAAGTCGACGCCGTCGAAGGTGCCGCCCAGGCTCTGGGTCTCGCCGGCCCGTATCAGCGGCCACCCGTCTGTCGCCGCATCGCGCAGGCTACCGAGGGCGCTAGGCCCTACGTACGAGACCGGACCCATTGCCGTCACACTCGCGTACGGTCGCCCCGCGACGACGCCGTTTGCCGCGCGCGAATCGAGCACCGCGTCCAGCGCGTTGAAATCGAGGTGGTTCACGGCCCACACAACGGTCTGGGCCTGCCATCCACGGAAATACACGCCTTCGACGGTCTCGGCAGCAGGAGCCGGATGCGCAGCGGCATACGCCCCGAGCTTCTCGAACGCCGTGTTCCCGACGTAGGGGATCGCGTCGAGCTCGCCGATGTCCGTGAAGTCCACGTCGTCGCTGGACGGGCTGACGCCATCCGGCCCGTTGCGGTACGCCGTGATTTTGGCGGCGGCACGCGAGTCGAGCCCGCCCGCGTCGTCGAGCAGCGCTTGCTCCGTACCAGGGTAGTTGGCGGCTTCCAGAAGGCACATCGCGGCACGCTCTTCCTCGACGAGATCGGCGAGCTGCCCATGCTGCTCCAGGCCAAGGTCCTGCGCGCAGTCGAGTACGGCGAGGTCCAGCCGCTCGGCAGCGATGGCGCGCCCGAGCGCGTCGATGGGCGTCTGATCTGCGCGACGAACCGCGATCTACCGGCGATGGTCAAGGCGCGGCAATTCCGGGATGATCTGTACTATCGCCTGGGCGTGATCACGCTCGAGCTTCCTCCGCTGCGTCGCTACAAGGACAACCTGGAGGTGCTGGCGCAGGTGTTTGCGAAGCTTGCTGCCGAGCGCCACCAGCTGCCCCTGGGTCGCCTGTCGCCCGACGCGCTGGCGGCGCTCTCGGGATACGAATTTCCCGGCAACGTGCGGGAGCTCGAGAACGCCCTGGAGCACGCGGTGATCCCGAGCGCGGGGCAGGACATCCGCGCCAAGCACCTGCCGCGATCCATTGTCGTTCCGCCTCCGGTGGAACCACGATCGGCCGAACGCAGGACGCTGAAGCAGCTGCGCGACGAGTGGTTGGCGCCGCTGGAGCGGCGCTACCTCGAGGAGCTCCTGGCGGAGACTTCGGGCAACGTGCGCGAGGCCGCCGGTCTGGCCGGCGTCGATGCTGTCACGCTGTATCGGCTGCTGGAGCGTCGCGGGCTCGGGCGCGGACGGCGCCGCAAGCGGGCACGCTGACAGCGCGATGACGCTCGCCTAGCGCCCTACAATTCGCTCGATATCGATCACCTCGTCCCAAGCCGTCTCGTAGCCGTCGTAGTGCACGCGGAACCGCGTGGGGCTGAGGATCTGGATGATGGTCGCCTTGTACTTGGAGCCGCGCCAGGTGACACGGACGCGATCCCCGACCTTGTAGGGGCTCACCGGCTCGGCTGAGCTCGACGCCTTGGGGTTGATGCCGGCGGCGCGGGCGACGTTCGCAGGAGGCGGCGGCGGCGTCACCTGCCCGTGCACACGGCCCTTGATGCCGTCGAGGCCCACGTCGTGATCCCAGCGCGAGTCGTAGCCGTCGAAGTGCACGCGGTAGCGCGTGCGGCCCTTCCGCTCGATGATGTACGCGGGATAGTCCTTGCCGTCCCACTCCACCATCACGTGCTCACCGACGCGGTACGGCTTCTTGCAGCTGGAGAGTACGAGCGCCGACGGCAGCAGAGCCACCAGAAGAGCGCGGTGGAGCGCGCTCACGTCGCCTCCCGCGTGCGCCAGCCCGCGCGCGCGAACGCCGGCGACTCCGCCTCGAACCACTTCGACATGCGCGCGCGCGTCGTGCGGTAGGCGTATTCGAGGATGCTGCGCCGCGCCGCGAAGCTCGCCGGGTTGTACATGAACAGGATGCCATCCGTGGGGTCGGGCTCGATCAGCACGACCTCCACCTTGCCCTCGGCCTCCAGCCGGGCACAGGCCTCCTGCACCAGCTTGTGCATGCCGATGCGCAGCGCCTGGTTCATCACCCACATCAGACCCTTGTCACGCACGCTGGTGCGGCGGCCGTGTCCGGTGGGCACGCTGTCGACCGCGACCGGCACCATCGGATTGACGACAACCATCACGTCCGCGCCCAGGCCGGCAGCAACGTCCAGATGCGCGATCTGCGCGGCGCCCGCGTCGATGTAGTGACGGTCGCCGATGCGGATCGGCGAAAAGAACGGGGGCACCGCCATCGACGCGGTGCAGGCCCGCGCCACGGGAACGTGATCGTAGCCGGGGCCGCCGAACGCCACCATCTCGCCCGAGTCGAGATCGTGGGCCACCACGCGTAGCTCCCGCGGCATGCCGTGGAAGCTGTTCGGGATGCCACGCCGGACAAAGAAATACTCGAGGAAGCGCTCGTAGGCGTCGAGGCTGAACACGCCGGCAGGCAGCGAGTCGTTCAGGCGGTCCAGCTCCTCCCACAGCGCGGCCGGCGAGGGCCCGGGCCGCCGCGAGACGAGGCTCGCCGTCCCATGCCGCAGCGCCCCAGCGGCACTGACAACGGTGCGGCGCCATTCGTTGAAGTCCATCTTCAGCAGGTGCTTACGTTCCAGCGGGAAGTAGACGTCGGCGGGGTCGAGGAACGCGCGGTAGATACGCTGGATGGGGCGCCCACCGGCCAGCGCCGCAGCGACGCTCGCGCCGCTGGAAGTGCCGACGTACAGATCGAAGGCGTGCGTCTCCAGACCTTGCACCGAGTCCTCGAGCGCCGCCAGCGCGCCGATCTGGTACATGGCGCCGGTGGCGCCGCCGCCCGGCAGACACAGGGCCACCCGAGGTTTCATGTCGCGTCCTCCATCCGGGCCTGCTCGGCTTCAGGGCTGCGCGCCGCAACCACCTGCACGGCGTAGAGCAGGGCGAGCGTGGCGCCCCAGCCGGCCAGCGCCAGGCCGGGCCCGATGTGCATGGGGCGGGTCACGGTGGACACACCCGTCAGGATGCCAATGATGGTCACGGTATTGAAGCCCACGTGCAGCGCCAGACACGGCAGGAGCGATCCTCCGACGGCACGCAGGTAGCCCAGAGCGAACGCCACCACGAGCAACGGCACCCAGTTCCGCCACTCCAGGTGCGACAGCGCGAAGGCCAGCGACGAGACCAACACCGCGCCGGCCACGCTCTGCGCGCGGCGGACTCCGCCGAAGAGCGCGCCGCGGAAGAACAGCTCTTCCACCAGCGGGCCCACACAGCCCACCACCACGAGCAGCGCGACGACCTGCCCCGCGCTTCCGCCGCGGAACAGCAGCGACCGCGACAGCAGCTCGGCGTTCGACATGGGAAAGGCGCGCAGCACCAGCTGCTCCAGCGACTGCGCCGGCAGCTGCAGCGTGATGCCCAGAGCCAGGCCGAAGACGCCCAGCGCAGGATGTGTGGGCCTGAGGCCCAGCACCTGGCGCGCGCCACGGCCCCTGGCGTAGACGCTGAGCACGCCGAAGGTTCCCAGCACGAACACCAGCGCTTCCACGGCTCCTAGATTGACAATGTCGGTGCGCGCCGCCGGGCGCAGCGCCACGATGCCGTGCGTCAGCAGGATCAGGAGCGCTGCCGCGGCCGCCGCCCAGCCGACGGCGCCCCCGTAGCTCATGGGGCGCTCGTCTATCACCGCCCGCGCAGATGCGGCATCACGCCGCGCTTCTCGACCGTGTCGTCCAGCAGATCGTCCCGCGTCTCGGGGTAGTCGATGGTGGAGTGCAGGCCGCGGCTCTCGTGGCGGCTCGCAGCCGACGAGATGATGAGCTCCGCCACGGTGGCGATGTTGCGGAGCTCGAGCAGATCCCGGGTGACGAGGTGTTTCCAGTAGTACTCGCGGATCTCTTCCTCCAGCAGCGCCACGCGGCGAGCCGCACGCCGGAGCCGCGCATTGCTGCGCACGATGCCGACGTAGTTCCACATCAGCCGCCGTAGCTCGTCCCAGTTGTGCGAGACGACGACCGCCTCGTCGCTGGCCACCGCGGAACCGATCTGCCAGTCGGGCACCTCGGGCAGTGGGGCGGTGCGGAGCTCGGCAATCTGCGTCTTCAGCTTGTCGGCGGCGCGGCGCCCGAACACCAGCCCCTCGAGCAGCGAGTTGGAGGCCAGGCGGTTGGCGCCGTGGAGCCCGGTGCAGGAGGTCTCGCCGATCACCCACAGGCCGGGTAGCGACGTGCGACCGTGCAGGTCGGACGTGACGCCACCGCACATGTAGTGGGCCGCCGGCACCACCGGCAGCGGCTCCTCTGTCATGTCGATGCCGTAGCCGAGGCACTCGGCGTGGATGTTCGGGAAGCGACCCTTGACGAAGGCGGCGGGCTTTTCCGTGATGTCGAGCAGCACGTACTCCGAGCCGGTGCGCTTCATCTCGAAGTCGATGGCGCGGGCGACGACATCGCGAGGCGCCAGATCGGCCATCTTGTGATGGCGCTTCATGAACGCTTCGCCGTCCGGCAGCCTGAGCACGGCGCCCTCGCCGCGCAGCGCTTCGCTGATGAGGAAGCTCTTCGCCTTCGGGTTGTAGAGCACCGTCGGGTGGAACTGGTAGAACTCCATGTTCGCGATCTCGGCGCCCGCGCGATAGGCCATCGCCACGCCGTCGCCCGTCGCCACGTCGGGATTCGACGTGTACAGGTAGACCTTGCCCGCGCCGCCCGTGGCGAGCACCGTTCCGCGCGCCAGGATCGTCTCGACGGTGCCGTGCTCCTCGTCGAGCACGTACGCGCCCACGCACTGGTCCGGTCCGCCGAACTTGCTGAGCGTGATGAGATCGATGCCCATGTGCCATTCGAGAAGCCGGATGTTCGGCGACGCCTTCACGGCCTGGAGCAGAGCCCGCTCGATCTCGCGCCCCGTGATGTCGCCCGCGTGCACGACGCGACGCGCGGAGTGGCCGCCTTCGCGTCCGAGGTCGAGCTCGCCCTGCTCGTTCTTCGTGAACTCGGTTCCGAGCTCCATCAGCCAGCGGATGGCGTCCGGCCCTTCGCGCACGCACAGGTCGACGACGACCTGGTGGCAGAGCCCCGCGCCGGCCGTGAGCGTGTCGGCGATGTGGTGTTCGAAGTAGTCCTCGGCGGAGAGCACCACCGCAACGCCGCCCTGCGCGCAGGCGGTGGCCGAGTCGTCGCGCGCGCGCTTGGTGACGATGGTGACGTCGCCGTGACGCGCCGCGCGCAGAGCAAAGGACAGCCCGGCGATTCCGCTGCCGAGAACCAGGAAGTCGGTCTGGATGGGCATGAGTGTTGGCGTTTTGTAGCGCAGCTTGTGCCCGGCCCGGAAGTGACCTGGGCGGCGGCTGCTGCATCTCTGGACGTAGCGGGAGTCCAGGTCGGCCTGCGCAGAAGCTTGGACCGACAGCTGTCAGGCGCCACATTGACGCAGCGTTCCAAAGAAGCTAGGTGTCCCCGCGCTACCGTCCTGTCCGTACACCGGCCATTGGGCCGGTAGTGCCGTGAAGATCTCGCGGGCTGCTCGCGAGCCACGGCTGGAAAACACCTCATCAGGAGGATTTTACCGTGAAGATCCTGGTTGCGCTCAAGCGGGTCGCTGACCCGGACAACGCCAACAAGGTGAAGATCCCGCCGTCCGGCGAGAAGATCGACACCAGCGGTCTGGAGTGGAAGATCAATCCCTTCGACGAGTACGCGCTCGAGTCGGCCCTGCGCCTGACCGAGAACGGCAAGACGCCGAAGAAGCGCGAGGGCGAGGTCGTCGTCGTCACGGTCGGCCCGAAGGAGACCGAGACGTCGCTGCGCTCCGCCCTGGCCACCGGAGCGGATCGGGCGATCCGCATCGAGGCCAACGACGACGAGCTGGACGGCCGCCTGGTCGCTCTCGCTCTGAAGAAGATCGTCGAGGAGGAGAAGCCCGACTTCGTCGTGTTGGGCAAGCAGGCGGTCGACGGCGATACCAACCAGGTCGGTCAGGAGCTGGCCGAGTTGCTCGACTGGCCGATGGCGACCTTCGCCGCGACGCTCAAGGAAGAGGGCGGCGCCCTCGTGGTCGGTCGCGAGGTCGACGGCGGCGTGCTCATGCTCAAGCTGACCGCGCCCGGCCTGGTCACGGTGGATCTGTGTATCGTCGCCCCGGCCAGCGTGTACTCCTCGAAGACGGATCCGTCATTCAAGTACAACGACGGCGTCCGCTTCGCCGCTCTGCCCGCCATCATGGCGGCCAAGCGCAAGCCGCTGGCGGTCAAGCCGCTGGCCGAGCTGGTCGGCGACGCGACGCTCACCACGAAGTACCTGAAGTTCGAGCCGCCTCCGCAGCGCTCCGCGGGCGTGAAGGTGAAGGACGTGGCCGAGCTGGTCGACAAGCTCGCCACCGAGGCCAAGGTCATCTGAGGCGAAGGAGCAACGACAAATGGCAGACGCACTGGTAGTTGCAGAGCTCACCGAGGAAGGGAAGGTCAGAAAGACCACCCTTTCCGCCATCACGATGGCCCAGCAGGCGCTTCCGGCGCTCGGCGGGTCCTTCTCCATCCTGGTCATCGGCGCGGGCGCCAAGGCCGCGGCCGCCGAGCTCACGGGCTACGGCGCAGCCAAGGTGCTGGTCTGCGACGACGCCTCGCTCAAGGGCTACGTCGCCGAGCACTATGCTCCGACGGTGGCCGAGGTCGGCAAGGGCTTCGGCCTGGTCTGCGCGACCGCGTCCAGCTACGGCAAGGACCTGATGCCGCGCGTGGCCGCACGCCTCGACGCCGCCTACGCCAGCGACTGCGCCGGCGTGGTGACGGAAGGCGGCAAGCTCGTGTTCAAGCGTCCGATGTTCGCAGGCAACGCCTACGGCTACTGCGAGCTCACGACGGACATCAAGGTCGCCAGCGCACGGCAGAGCGAGTTCGATCCGGCCCAGCCGGGCGGCGGCTCGTCGCCGGTGGAAGACGTGGCCAAGGTCGCTCCCGGCCAGGCGGCGAGCCGGGTCGAGTTCGTGTCGCTCGACGCGGTCAAGAGCGAGCGCCCGGAGTTGACCGAGGCGGACGTGGTGGTGTCGGGCGGTCGCGCCGTGAAGGAGAAGTTCTTCGACATCATGGAGCCGCTGGCCGACACACTGGGCGCCGCCATCGGCGCCAGCCGCGCGGCGTGCGACGCGGGCTACGCGCCGGGCGACTTCCAGGTTGGGCAGACGGGCAAGATCGTCGCGCCGAGCCTGTACATCGCGATCGGCATCTCGGGCGCCATCCAGCACATCGCTGGCATGAAAGGCTCGAAGACGATCGTGGCCATCAACAAGGATCCGGAGGCGCCGATCTTCCAGATTTCCGACTACGGTCTGGTGGCGGACCTGTTCCAGGCCGTGCCGGAGCTCACGGAGGCGCTGAAGAAGCACAAGGCCGCGCAGTAGGCGCCCTTGCGAGAGAAGGCGCTACCGGGGCGCGAGCGGCAGCGGGCAGGGCGGGTGGCGGAAGCCCCCGCTCTGCTTGACAGAACCCCTTCGACGGAACAATCTCGCGCGCCCGTCGGGACAGCAATCCGGCGGGCAGCAGCCACGGGGCGTAGCGCAGTTTGGTAGCGCGCACGGTTCGGGTCCGTGAGGTCGGCAGTTCGAATCTGCCCGCCCCGACAAATCCCGCCAGGAGACATCATAGCGACGATGCGCTCCGCTGGCGTGTAGCGGCGCGCGGCACCTTGCGCCCCGTTCGCCCCGGCCCAACGCTGATCGGCAGGCCGCATGAGCACCGATCCGTTCCGTACTGCGATATCGAAGCACATCTGGAACACCCGCTATCGCGCCGAAGGCGAGGCGCACGTCGAGGAGACGTGGCGGCGGGTGGCGCGGGCGCTTTCCGCCGTGGAGAAGGACCCGGCGGCGCACGAGGGGGCGTTCTATTCGGCGCTGGAGGGGTTCCGGTTCCTGCCGGGGGGGCGCATCCAGGCTGGGGCTGGGACGTCGCGGCGGGTGACGCTGTTCAACTGCTTCGTGATGGGCGTGATCGAGGATTCGATGGACGGGATCTTCGACGGGCTGAAGGAAGGCGCGCTCACGATGCAGCAGGGGGGCGGCGTGGGGTACGACTTTTCCACGCTCCGGCCACGCGGGGCGCATTCGCGCAGCGTGGGCACGATAGCGTCGGGACCGATCCCGTTCATGCGCATCTGGGACAGCACGTGCGCGACGCTGCTGTCCACGGGCGCGCGGCGCGGGGCGATGATGGCGACGCTGCGCTGCGACCACCCGGACATCGAGGAGTTCATCTCCGCCAAGCAGGATGAGCGGGAGCTCCGGCACTTCAACCTGTCGGTGCAGGTGTCCGACGAGTTCATGCAGGCGCTGGCCGAGGAGCGCGAGTGGGAACTGGTCTTTCCCGAGGCATCGCTCGACAGCGACGGCAAGCAGCACGAGACGGTACTTCGGCGCTGGACGGGCAGCGACGGGCCGGTGCGCTGCCGCGTGTTCCGCAAGCTGCCGGCGCGCCGGCTGTGGGAGCGCATCATGCGCGCGACCTACGACTTCGCCGAGCCGGGCGTGCTGTTCATGGACCGCATCAACACGGCCAACAACCTCTACTACCGCGAGCACATCACCGCGACGAACCCCTGCGGCGAGATCCCTCTGCCGCCCTACGGCGCCTGCGATCTCGGCTCGCTGAACCTCCCGCTGTTCGTGCGGGACCCGTTCGGCGCGGGCGCCGCGCTCGACTTCGACGCGCTGGAGCAGGCGACGGCCGTCGCCGTGCGCATGATGGACGACGCCATCGACGCCTCGCGCTTTCCCCTCCCCTCGCAGCAGGAGCAGGCACGCGGCACACGGCGCATCGGGCTCGGCTTCACCGGGCTCGGCGACGCTCTGATCCTGCTCGGGCTGAACTACGGCGGCGAAGCCGCTCGCGATCTCGCCGGCGAGGCGATGCGTCGCGTCTGCCACGCCGCCTACCGGGCCTCCATCGAGCTGGCGAAGGAGAAAGGCGCCTTCCCGTTCTTCGAACGCGCCCGCTACCTGGAGAGCGGGTTCGTCAAGACGCTGCCCGACGACCTCCGCGACGGCATCGCCCAGCACGGCATCCGCAACAGCCACCTGTGCGCCATCGCACCCACCGGCACCATCAGCCTGCTCGCGAACAACGTCTCGAGCGGGATCGAGCCGGTGTACGCCTTCTCGCTCCGGCGCCGCGTGACCGATCTGGACGGCTCGACGGCAGAGCACTCGCTCACCGACTTCGCTCTCGAGCTGTGGCGGCAGCAGCACGGCGAGGACGCGCGCCTTCCCGGCAGCTTCGTGGATGCCGCGGCGCTCGATCCGACCCAGCACCTGGAGATGCAGGCGGCGCTGCAGCCCTGGGTCGACAATTCCATCTCGAAGACGATCAACGTGCCGCGCCGATACGACTTCAGCGCCTTCGAGCGCATCTACGAGCGCGCCTACCAGATGGGGCTCAAGGGCTGCACGACCTTCCGGCCCAATTCGGTCACCGGCGCCGTGCTGGAGGACGAACGGCCGGGCGTGCACTGCTGCACGCCGGAACGCGAAGCGGACTGAACGCCGGCTCCAGGCCCGACAGGGCTTCAGCGATACGCTTCGAACATGAAGGCGGCGACGATGGCGAGCACCACGAGCGCTCCTAGCAGGAGCCAGAGCATCTCGTTCCTCGAGGCGCCGATGCGGTGCTTTTTCGGGATACCGCTGTCGCGATCGCCTACGTCCAGTTCGCCGGAATTTTTCGCCGTACGGGTGGCCATGCTTCCTCCGATCGACCTCATCGGTCAATGCATACGCCGTGCCGGAGCCTGGACGGCAAGCGGGCGTCAGCCCTTGACGCACAGCAGCGGTTCGAGACGCCTCGCGGCAGGTGTTGTGCGACGCGTCGTAGACGAGCCGCAGCTGCGCGGCGGGCAGCGCGTCGGCGAACACGCCGCGCGCCAGGTGCGTGAGGATCTGCCGGTTGGCCAGAGCAAAGTGGATCCCCGCACGCATGGCGCCGAGTGGTAGAGCGCGTCCGCAAGCAGCTCGCGCGTCGCCGCGTCGAGCTGCTCGGCGCGAAGTCCGGTCGACAGACAGCACACGCCGATATCGGCCTGGTGCTCGAAGCGCTCGCAGGTTCCCTCCACTTCGTTCAAACATGGGGCGCGGACGGCAAAAGGAACAGCCAATACGGTCCCCGGGGAAGGACGCAGCCGCTGCCGTGCGCAGCGTGCCGCGCGTCAGCTTTGCGCGCCCCGCCGGCCGGCAGGGCGGAAGCGCGCTCCGGCGCCCCGGGCGCGGGTTATGCACCGTCTGTTTCCGGATCGTCGTCGCTAGTCTAGAGTCGTGGCGCGGTCCGGATCAGGAGATGTGAGCGGATGCGGGCAAGGCGCACGGCTTTATTGCTTGCGGGGCTGCTCGTCTCGCTGACCGCCGCGTCGCCCGCGGCGGGGGCGCCGCCGGCGTCGCCACCCGCCGCTTCGCATACGCGCGGCAACACTTCCGCCACACCCGACGACGGCGTGAGGCACCAGAGCACACCTGCACCGCGTGACCACACGCTCGCCGGGCGCGTCCTGCTCTCGGGGTCGGCGGCCCTGTTCGTGCCCACCGGCAACCTGGACGAGTCGACCCACCAGCGCGACAGGATGGGCGCGGGGCCCGGCTTTGCGCTCGATCTGGGCTTCGGAGTCGTTGGCAATCTGGTGGTGGGGGCGTGGGGACAGTACGCGTTCGTCGGCCCCGGTACCGGGTGTCACGACTGCGCCACCAGTACGATCGCGGCGGGTGGCTTCGCCGCCTACCACCTGGAGGCGAACGGTTCGTTCGATCCCTGGGCGAGCGCCGGGCTCGGCTACCGGACCACTTCGATCGGCAAAGGCGTCGCGGCCCCGACCACCGCGTACTCGGGGTTCGAGTGGCTGCGGCTGCGTCTCGGCGCCGACTGGTACGGGGTCGACAGGGTCGGCTTCGGTGGCTTCGTCGAGCTCGACGGCGGAACCTACACGCGGAAGACCGAAGGCTCGCTCGCGAATCCCGACTTCAAGAACAGCGACCCGCACTGGGCGCTGCTTGCCGGAGCCAGCGTCGCGTTCGACAGCTTCGGTCGCTGAAGGTATCGAACGCGCCCGACGCGCCACGCTCTTGCACATTGAACGTGGCGCGATCCCGACCGGCGTGTCATATTGAAGGGTGATCGGGATGAACCCTGTACTCGTCGCGTTGCATTCAACGGTGCGACGACGCACCGCAGGGCGAAGCCCGGCCTCCGGCACGGGGAGGGCGAACTAGATGCCCAGCATCGTCGCCTGGCTGCTGCTCCACGGTTCCTACGGCGCTGTCCTGCTGCTGCTCCTGTCCGGCGGGCTCGGGCTGCCCGTCCCCGAGGACGGGATACTGCTCGCCTCCGGCGCGCTCGTCGCAAACGGCACCATGGCCTGGCTGCCGACGGCGATCGTGTGCGCGCTCGGCGTGCTGGGCGCGGACTCGCTGATGTACTTCGTCGGGCGGCGGCTCGGCCCGCACGCGCTGAAGCGACTGTCGCCGGCGCGGCGCGAGCGCGTCGAGCGGCTGTTCCAGCGCCACGGGCTGAAGCTGGTGCCCGCTGCTCGCTTCATCACGCTGCTGCGCTTCCCCGTCTTCATGCTGAGCGGCACGCACCGCCTCCCGTTCCGGCGCTTCGTCCTGTACGACGCGCTGGGGCTCGCGGGTTCCGCCACGCTCATGCTGAGCCTGGGCCACGCCTTTGCCACCCGGCTGCCGACGCTGATCGCCCGGCTGTCCGGGTTCCGCAGCTACGCCCTGATCGGGGCCGGGGCGCTCGTCGCCGCGGCAGCAGCCGCAGCGCTCCTGCGGGCCCGCCGCAGCCGCAGTACCCCGGTTCCGCCCGTCGGCACGCGCACCCCGAGCCTGGTGCCGCCGGCCGAGTAGCCCGGAGAGAGCGGGAAGCCGAGCCAGCCCCCCGGCCCGCGTGCGGTTCGGGTTGCCGAGCCGCGATCATTGATGTACGACCCGCCGACCATGGGAAGCCCTCAGGATCCTCGTACCCGTCGCCGCCAGCGCATCCGCCGCGCCAAGAAGAACATGGAGTGGGAGCTGAAGCGCGCCCACGAGAACGCCGAGGCGGCCAAGCCCAAGGCCCCGCCGAAGACGGCGACCTGAGCACGCGGATACGCACCGTGCGCGGGGGCAGCCAGCGGCCAAAGGCTGACGGCTAGCGGCTGGCGTACGCCGGGCGTTCGGCAGCGACGGCTTCCACGGCGGTCGCGCCTCCTTCGACGGCCTTCGTGAAGCGCGCGAGCAGGGCGTCGCGGCCTCCCGCGACATCGACGCCCACGTCGCCGTAGCGCTGCGTGAACAGGCGCAGGGCCCACGCCGCGGCGGAGCGGGTGCGGCGGGCGGCGAGGGCGTGTTCGGCGTCGAGGTGCGCGCGGTGGTTGTCGATGACTTCGATAAGCTCTTCGATACCGGCAGCCGTGGGCGCAGACGTGGAGACGACGGGCGGGCGCCAATCCGGCGCGCCGCCGGCATAGATGGCGTCCAGCGCGCTGACGAGCTCGGAGCGCGCGCGCTCGGCAACGGCGCCGAGATCCGACTTGTTCACGACCAACACGTCGGGGATTTCGAGGATGCCGGCCTTGAGGAACTGCAGCACGTCGCCGGAGGCGGGCTGGATCACCAGGACGACGGTGTCGGCGACGTGCTCCACGTCGGTCTCGCTCTGGCCGACGCCGGTGGTTTCCACGACGACCAGCTCGTACGCGGCCGCGAGCACCTCGACGGCAGCTCCGGCTGCGCGCGACAGGCCGCCCAGATCCCCGCCCGAGGCCATGGAGCGGACGAAGAGCCCCGTGTCATCCGCATCGATGGCGATGCGCGCGCGATCGCCGAGCAGTGCGCCGCCGCTCCTGGGACTCGATGGATCCACGGCCAGCACGCCCACGGTGCGGCCCTGCTCGCGGGCGACGCGCGAAAGAGCGGACAGGAGTGAGCTCTTGCCGGCGCCCGGCGGACCGGTGATGCCGACGCGCTCGCCGCGGGCGGCCTGCCCGACGTGTCGGAGCTCGCGAAGCAGCTCGACCGACTGCGCCTCGGCGCTCGGTCGGCGATCCTCCACCAGCGAGATGGCGCGCGCGACGGCGGCGGGCTCGGCGGCCTCGACGCGACGGGCGAGCTCGACCACGTCGAGCGGTGGCTTCACGCGTGCGCCCTCTTCACGAGGCCGACGAGCTCTTCGAGGATGCGCGAGATGTCGTAGTCCTTCGGCGTGTAGACGGCGGCGACGCCGTCCTTTTCGAGCGCCGCGGCGTCGCTGTCGGGGATGATGCCGCCGGCCACGACGGGCACGTCGCCCGCGCCCTGCTCCTTCATTTCCTTTATCACCTCGCGCACGAGATCCATGTGTGCGCCGCTCAGGATGCTGAGACCGACCAGGTGCACACCCTCGTCGGCCGCTGCGCGAGCGAGCTCGCGCGGCGTGACGCGGATGCCCTCGTAGACGACCTCGAAGCCGGCGTCGCGGGCGCGCAGCGCGATCTGCTCGGCACCGTTGGAGTGGCCGTCGAGGCCGGGCTTGCCGACGAGCAGCTTCGGGCGGCGGCCGAGCTCGCGGGCGAGCGCTTCGACTTCCTTTCTGAGCTTCTCCAGCTTGTCGTGGCCGCTCGCGGGCGTGCGCGCACCGGCGACGCCGGTCGGCGCGCGGTACTCGCCGAACATCTCGCGCAGCAGCGTGCCCCACTCGCCCGTAGTGACGCCGGCCTTCGCCGCGGCGATGGAGGCGGGCATGATGTTGTCGCCGCTCTTCGCGGCGGCGCGCAGCGCGTCGAGGGTCTGCTTCACGGCGCCGGCGTCGCGCTGATTTCTCCACGCCTCGAGCCGCGCGATCTGCTCCTTCTCCACCGACGGATCGATGCGCAGGATGGTGTCGATGCCTTCGCGGGAGGTGAGCGGGCTCTCCGCGGCCTCGACGTACTTGTTGACGCCGACGACGATCTGCTCGCCCGCTTCGATGGCGGCGATGCGCGCGGCGTTGGACGCAACCAGCCGCTCCTTGATGTAGCCGCTCTCGACCGCGGGCACGGTGCCGCCGCGTTCGAGCACGGCCTGGACCTCCGCCCAGGCGGCGTCGCGGATCTCGCTGGTGCGCTGTTCGACGACGGGCGAGCCGTCGAATAGATCGCCATGCTCGAGCAGATCGGTCTCGAAGGCGAGGATCTGCTGGGCGCGCAGGCTGAGCTGCTGGTCCCAGGGACGCGGTAGGCCGAGCGCCTCGTTCCACGCGGGCAGCTGGAGGGCGCGGGCGCGTGCCTTCTTGCTGAGCGTGACGCCGAGCATCTCCAGCACGATGCGCAGGATGTTGTTCTCGGGCTGCTGCTCGGTCAGGCCCAGCGAGTTGACCTGCACGCCGTAGCGGAAGCGGCGGAGCTTCGCCTCCCTCACGCTGTAGCGCTCCAGGCCGAGCCTGTCCCACAGCTCGACAAAGGCGCGCTGCTTGCACACCTCGTCGACGAAACGGATGCTGGAGTTGATGAAGAAGGAGAGCCGACCGAAGACGCGGTCGAGATCGGCCTGGGCGATACCGCGCTCCTTCACGGTGTCGAGCACGGCGATCGCGGTGCAAAGCGCGTAGGCGACTTCCTGCTCGGGCGTCGCGCCGGCTTCCTGCAGGTGGTAGCTGCAGATGTTGGTGGGGTTCCAGTCGGGGACGTGCTCGACCGTGTACTGGATCGTGTCCGCGATGAGCCTCAGGCTCGGGCCGGGCGGGAACACGTAGGTGCCGCGCGACAGGTACTCCTTGATGATGTCGTTCTGCGTGGTGCCACGGAGCTTCTTCACGTCGGCGCCCTGCTCCTCGGCGGCGGCGATGTAGAGGGCGAGCAGCCACGCGGCGGTGGCGTTGATGGTCATCGAGGTGTTCATGCGCTCGAGCTCGATGCCCTCGAACAGCGCGCGCATGTCGCCCAGGTGGCAGATGGGCACGCCCGTCCGGCCCACCTCGCCCCGCGCCATGGGCGAGTCGGAGTCGTAGCCGGTCTGCGTCGGCAGATCGAAGGCGATGCTCAGGCCGGTCTGGCCCTTCGCCAGGTTCTGCCGGTACAGCTCGTTCGACGCCTTCGGGGTGCTGTGCCCCGAATACGTCCGCATGATCCAGGGGCGATCCTTCTCGGTCACCTGTCTCCTCCGTCGCGCGCGCGCTCTTTCGCCCTACATGTAGCGATTGTCAGCCGTCTGGTCGAGCCCGCGCCCCCACGCCACCTCCGCTCGGTAGTCGGGCCGGGCGATGACTGGAAAGCGAGGCGTGATCGATCACCTGGGTGGGTCCGGCACGGTATCGTGGCGAGCGGCATGGATTCGCATCGAGGGCTCGAATCTGGGGGTGGCCGGGGCGGGTCCGGAGACGGCGACCGGGACGGTGGCAGCGTCCGCGACCGCGCCGGTGGCAGTGACGGGGACGGCATGGCGGGGCGCAGCCACGGCGCGAAGCAGGCTCGCGCCAGCCCTGCGGGCTGTCACTGCGCCGGCAGGCTCGTGGGACGGGTGATGGATGCAGCGCGTCAACGCTCCTTTGCCGCCCGGCGGCGGGCGGGTCGGGTGACCCGCCGCCGGGCGGGCGAAAGGAGAATCGACCATGCGCTTCCACACTCTCGACCTCGCTCTCACAGCCCAGCAGG
>Ga0114931_10001198_pt1 | contig 33013 bp, 27 predicted proteins | sample 2SBtaG_FD_89579 | JGI IMG/M metagenome (GOLD analysis project Ga0114931, IMG submission 89579) | Deep subsurface microbial communities from Kolumbo volcano to uncover new lineages of life (NeLLi) - 2SBTROV14_V59a metaG | ecosystem: Environmental > Aquatic > Marine > Volcanic | place: Kolumbo...
CAAGCTTTAATTTTATATTTTTAATTTATTATTTAATATTTTTTAAGAACTTAAAATGACTTTTAATTGAAAAATAATTTATATCAATATTTTTATTACCATTTTGAACTATTCTTATTTTCCTTTTTAATTTTATCATTTTCAGGGTGTATCTCACATTTGCCCGGCATATCTTTTGCAATTATAATATCAGTAACTGTTTCGGGACATTTTGAGGTAGCGATTTTAGGATCTCCTAAATCCATAGTTGTTTTACAAAATGTTGCTTTTACTACACCTGGCGCTAAGTGAAAATATTTAATGGGAATATTTAACTCCTTATATACCTTTGCCATAAATTTTGCCCAGATAGGCATAGCAGCAACGGCACCCTGTCCATAAGTATTTGTAAATTTTATTCTGTGGTCATCAAAACCAACCCAAACTCCTGCTACTAAATCCGGAGTAAAACCTACATACCAGGCGTCAGCAAAGTCTTGAGTTGTTCCTGTTTTACCTGCTGCCGGATAAGAAAAATATCTTTTTACACCTCTTCCTGTACCTCTAGAAACAACTGATTGAAGCATATTAGTCATAACCGAAGCTGTTTGTTTAGAAATTGCTTCAGTATAAACAGGAATAAATTTATCTATGAGAATATTATTTCTATCTTCAATTTTTGTTACAGCAGTTGTAGAAACATGAACACCTTTATTGTCAATAGTTCCGTAAGCAGATGTCATTTCTAAAGGAGTTACTTCAGAAGTACCGAGTGCAATTGACGGAACAGCTGCAAGTTTAGATTTTATACCCATCTTATGAGCAAATTTTACAACTTGCCTAGGAGGTGCAATATTGCTTGTTGTCATTCTTCCTGCAATTACATTTAAAGAGTGATCCAGTGCGTTCCTTAAAGTTGTATAACCTCCATATTCATTTTCAGAAAAATTGGATGGTGACCAACCATGGTAATCAAATTTTTGATTTAGCAGTGTGTAAGCCGGATAATATCCATTACTGATCGCCACTGTATAAACAAAAGGTTTCATGGCAGATCCCGGTTGCCTTCTTATTTCAGTTGCGTGATTTAATCCTCTACCGAATATTTGATTTTCGCCGCCAACCATAGCTTTAATTTGTCCGTTTGCTGGGTCGATAACAACAAAGCCAACTTGTATTTTTGTCGCGTCCTTCTTTACATTTTCAATAAAATCTTTATCATATTTTAAACTGTTGTAAATCCCTGCCTTTTCTTCCCTAGTTTTAGCTTCTTTATATTCTTTTGAATTCCTAATATCTTCGTCAAGTATTGTTGCTAATAATTCTTTATGTTCTTCCCAATCCCATTTACTGTCAAACATTTTTTGAAAATTTGATATATGTTTTGCAACAACTTTATTTGCAATTCTTTGCATCCTTGAATCTAAAGTTGAATAAATATTTAAACCGTCTCTGTATAAATCATAATTATATTTAGAAGATAAGGCAGAAAGTTTTTTTCTTACATATTCCATAAAATAAGGGGCAATGCTTTTACTACCTTTCATTCTATGTTTTGCCAATATTATAGGTTCTTTTTTAAATTTTCTATAGTCTGCTTCTGATAATTCATGCGTTGTAACCATATTTCTCATAACAAGATTACGTCTTAAAAGTGCATCAACCGGATGTTTTATAGGATTATAATTAGAAGATGATTTCAGTAATGCTACAAATAGTGCAGCTTCAGGTAATGATAATTCACTTACACTCTTATTAAAATAAATTCTAGAAGCCGATTCAACTCCGTAAGCACCTCTTCCAAAGTAAGATACATTCAGATATAGTTCTAATATTTCATTTTTAGTATAGGTCTTCTCAATTTGAATGGCGGTTATCCATTCTCTTATTTTTCTAATAATAGTTTGGGCAATATTTTCTTTTTTAGATTTTAATTTGTAAAGATTTTTTGCAAGCTGCTGAGTAATTGTGCTTGCACCTTCCCTTGAAAAAGTTAGAATATTTTTAACCATTGCCTTACCGAACCGTACAATATCCACGCCCCAATGACTATAAAATTTTCTGTCTTCTGTTGATATAAGTGCTTTTATAAGATAAGGCGGAAATTCTGAAAATCTTTTTTCAATTCTGTTTTCAATAAAATATTTGCCCAACTGTTCACCGTCAACAGAATAAACAGTACTTGCAAGCTGCGGTTTGGGGTTTTCAAGCTGCTCTAAAGAAGGAAGACCGCTGTATACATAATATCCGAATACTGCAAAAAGGATTATAAATATAAAGGAAAGAATTGCTCTACGTTTACCTTTGCTCTTTTTAGTTTTTTTCTTTTTACTCATTTGTAATGTCAATTATTTCAAAATTATTATTTTCTAATATACCGTAACAAGGAGCATCCAACCAAGAACCTAAGTTTACATATCTTCCTTTTTTATAAGAAATATCTTTTCTAATATGTTCGTGCCCAAACAGTACAAAGTCAAAGCCATCATCAATTTTAGATTTAGCTGTCTCAAATAATCCGTCAACTTTTCCGTAGTTTTTTTTGGCTGTATAATCTCTGCTTGATTTACTTGTTAACTTCGCAAGCCACACACCGATATCAGGGTGAAGCCACGAATAAAGCCATTGTATTTTTTTATTTCTTAAAATAGATTTCAATATTTTATATCCCAAATCATTTTTTACCAAGCCGTCCCCGTGGGCAATAAAAAACTTTTTACCGTTCAATACAGTCTCTACCGATTCTTCGTATAGTTTTGTTCCAATTTCTTTTTCAAAAAAATTTAAATGCATAAAATCATGATTACCGATAAAGTAATGAATAGTCACTCCCTTTTCGGTAAGTTCTTTTAAGGCTGTTAAAGTTTTGTAAAAACCTTTTTGATAAACATATTTATATTCAAACCAATAATCGAAAAGATCACCCACAATAAAAAGTTCATCACAATTTATTGCTTTTTCTTTTAAGAATTTTACTAACAGTTTTTCTTTCTTTTCTTCTATCTCTTTAGTTTGAAGACCGAGATGAATATCGGAAATGAATAAATATTTTTTGTCCATTTGGGTAATAATTTATCGATAATATTCAAAGATATGAATTATTTAATATTTCTGAAAAATATTAACAAAAAGTTATGTTTTTATTTAATATTAAATTATTGTAAAATTTATTAAATAAATTATATAAAAAGAAATATGTATTTTTATAACTTAAATTTAAATAATTTTTGTTTGGGAAGAATAAATGATATCACAAGGGTCATATTTTTTACGTGATACAGTTACGATGCTTCTTGCGGGTGGACAGGGACAAAGACTTTCTCCACTTACAAAATACCGAAGTAAACCAGCAGTTCCTTTTGGCGGTAAATACAGAATTATTGATTTTGCTCTATCAAATTGCCTTAATTCAGGTTTGAGAAGAATTTATGTTTTAACACAATATAAATCTGATTCTCTTACTCAACATTTATACGAAGCTTGGAGCATTTTTAACCCGGAACTTGGTGAGTTTGTATATTCAGTTCCGCCCCAAAGAAAATTGAACAACGATTGGTACCTTGGTACCGCTAATGCAATTTATCAAAATAAAAACCTATTTTCGTCAAACAAAAAAGCTAAATGGGTACTTGTTTTGGGTGGTGATCATATTTATAAAATGGATTATTTAAAATTGCTGCAGTATCACTCAAACCAAAATGCTGATGTATCTATTGCTTGTGTTGAAGTACCGCAAAATGAAGCAAACCGCTTCGGTATAGTTGCAACAAATAAAAAATACGAAGTAGAATCATTTGTTGAGAAACCGGAGAATCCCCTTTCAATACCTGGCTTGCCCAGCATCTCTTTTGCTAATATGGGCATATATGTATTTAACGCAGAGTTGTTAAGGAATGTTTTTGATGAAATGGAAAGCAAAAAAATAAAATCAGATGATTTCGGAAAAGATATAATTCCCTATTTAGTAAATTCTAATAGAAAAGTTTACGCTTATAAATTTAAGGATGAAAATAAAAAGGATAATCCTTTCTGGCGTGATATTGGAACCATTGACAGTTATTTTGATGCAAGTATGGACCTTATTCGTGTTTCTCCTGAATTCAATTTGTACGATACCGACTGGCCAATTAGAACATACCAATATCAATATCCACCAGGTAAAACAGTTTGGCACGAAGGTAAGCGTGTAGGTGAAACACTTAACTCCTTAATTTGTGACGGTACAATTGTATCAGGTGGTCACGTTGAAAGGTCGATTATTGCACCAAATGTAAAGGTAAACAGTTTCAGCAAGATACAAGATTCAATTATTATGAACAGTTGTAATATTGGTAGACACGCTAAAATTAAAAACGCAATAATTGATAAAAATGTTATTGTGCCTGAAGGTTATGAAATTGGTTATGATTTGGAATCGGATAAAAAGAAATTTACTGTAACAAACAGCGGAATTGTTGTAATTGCAAAAAACCAAATTTTGAAATAATTATTCCTTCCTATAGTAATAATAATATTAATCTCTTTGTAAATTAACCCTCGCAGGTTAACCACATTATTTATAAATTTCCGAATATGAACGATTTGATAAAAACAAAACTTAAAAATCTTCCGGCTAAACCAGGTGTTTATCAATTTATTGATGAAAAAGGTAAGGTTATTTATATAGGCAAAGCAAAAATTTTAAGAAACAGAGTAAAGAGTTATTTTCACAAAAATGTAAATTCCGCAAAAACACTTGCAATGGTAAATAAGGTAAATGATCTTGAACTGATTGTAACTGACAATGAAATTGAAGCTCTTGTACTTGAAAATAATCTTATCAAACAATACAAACCAAGATATAATATTAATTTAAAAGATGATAAATCTTTTCCTTTCATAAAAGTTACAAATGAGCCATTCCCAAGAATTTATTCTACAAGAAGGATTGAAAAAGATGGATCAAAATATTTTGGGCCCTATACAAGCGTAAAATATATGAAAGCTTCACTGAGAATGATAAATCAAACATTTAAAATAAGAAGCTGTAAATTGAATATTACTGAAGAAAGTATAAAAGAGAAAAAGTTTAAAGTTTGTCTGGACTATCATATAAAAAAATGTAACGGACCTTGCGAAGGATTTGAAACTCAAAAGGAATACAACGAAATGGTTGAAGAAGTAGTTAAGGTACTTAAAGGTAGAACAGGGAGCCTTGTTGAAGCTTTAACAAAAAAAATGAATAGTGCGGTAGAAAATCTTGAGTTTGAAATTGCTGCAGAAATAAGAGACAAAATTAATAACCTTAATAAGATATTGGAAAAACAAAAAATTGTGTCAAATGATTTTGCCGATAGAGATGTCTTCGGTATTTCATACGAAGGTAATATTGCATCTTGTTCAATTTTTATTATACGAAACGGTACTCTTATTTCTAAAAAACAAATAAATCTCAGCATAAAAAATGAATCAAAAATTTCGACTGTTTACTCCTCTGCAATTAAATTTTTCTATAGCGAATTTGTAGAAGTACCGCAGGAAATTATTTTAGAGATAGAACCTGAAGAATCAGAGCTACTTTCAAAATGGTTGAATGAAAGTTGTGAAAGAAAATTCAAATTTGTAATTCCTAAAAGAGCTAGCGAGGCACTTTCACTTGCGAAAATGGCAAAACAAAACGCAATTCTTCAATTAAAAGAAATACAATTACAGAAAATGAAAAAACAAGGGAACCTTCCTTATCCATTGTCTGCATTAAAAAGAGATTTAATGTTAAATACTTTACCTAAAAAAATTGAATGTTTTGACATATCAAATATTCAGGGTTCCGATTCGGTTGCAAGTATGGTTGTTTTTGTCGATGGGAAACCGAAGAAAAGTCTATACAGAAAATTTATAATTAAAAGTGTAGACGGCCCTGATGATTTTTTAAGTATGAGAGAAGTAATTAAAAGAAGGTATTCAAAAATAAAGGAAGACGGAGAATTACTACCGGAATTAATAATGGTTGACGGCGGCAAAGGACAACTGTCAAGTGCAAATAGTGTATTAAAAGAATTAGGATTTAAAAATTACAACATCATTGGACTAGCAAAAAGATTAGAGGAGGTTTTTGTCCCCGCACATTCCGATCCGATGTCAATCCCAAAAACTTCATCGGGATTAAAACTTTTACAGCAAGTAAGAAATGAAGCCCACAGATTTGCAATTACTTTCCACAGACAAAGAAGAAGCAAAAGAATCATCAATTCCGAATTGACAAACATTGTGGGCGTTGGTGAAGCAACTGCTCAACAATTATTAAAATCTTTTGGTAGCCTGAATAAAATTAAAAGCTCTGATTTTAATTCTCTTGCAAAAGTTGTAGGAAAAAGCAAAGCAAATACTATTATTAGATACTTTAATGAGAATGGATAACTCTAACTTTTTGCAATCGACTGAAGTAGACGGTAATTATAAAATTATAAAGTAATTTCTTATTGACGGTGGCTTTTGCCAAAGAATAAATAATTTAAAATAACTTTTCAGGCTTTAGCCTCATTTCTTTCAATGTCACGGACCATTCCGTGACAAAAAGTTACTATCTGTTACAATACTACAGTAAAAATCAAATAATTATTAAAAGCTTTCGGAAGTATTCTATGAAAAAAGATTTTTTCATAAAAATTTCAAAAAAAATTAATTTTAGGTAATTCTTTTAATTCTAATAAAATACTTACCGTAAATTTTATACTACTATAATAAATTTTACTATTTTATTTAAAAATCAATTTTAGATTTTCTCTTTTACTTCGCTAAATTTATAGTCAAGTTTTTTACCGAAGATATATAATATTGCTACAAGGATAACAGCAATTATTAATATTGAAAAATAAGGTGAGAAACCGTAAGCCGTAGGTATATCACCGATTAACATACAGAAGATTGCAACAACAACTGCGTAAGGTAATTGAGTTCGTACGTGGTCAATATGGTCACACCCCGATGCCATAGAACTTAAAATTGTAGTATCGGAAATGGGTGAGCAATGATCACCGAAAACAGAGCCTGTTAAAACAGAACTAATTACACCGTGTAAAATTATTTCTGAATCAAGCGGACTTAAATTGTAAAGATGAGAAACTGAAACGGCCAAAGGTATTACTATCGGCATCATTATAGCCATTGTGCCCCAACTTGTTCCTGTTGAAAAACTTGTTATAGCACAGACAAGAAAAACAAGAACCGGTAAATAATGAGGGTTTAGTGAATCTCCCAAAATTCCAACTATATAATCTGCAGTTTTCATCTCATTAGTAATCGTTCCTATTGACCAAGCAAGAGTCAAAATAATTAATGCCAAAAACATAGAGCGTAATCCCATAAACCACGCGTCAACAGTTTCTTTAAGTGTCATAATTTTTTGTGAAATAATCATAACGCCCGCTACTATACAAGCCGAAAAACTTGCCCACAAAAGAGCTACATAAGAATCGGAACTCCCTATTATGTCTCTAATTCCAAAATTAGTAACACCTTTTTCAACTAATGCATTAACACCCGTAATATAAAGTCCAAGGATAGTTCCGGAAACAAGAATAAGAATAGGAATAACACCGTTGTACCATTTTGCTTTATCTGCATTTCCAAACATTGAGGTTGATTCGGTTAAATCTTCCGTTATTAGAACATCCTTCCCCGTTACTTTTCCTTGTTCAACAGCTCTTTTTTCTGCTTTATACATAGGACCAAAATCTCGTTTTAAATAAGCGACAAGAAATACAAACACCAACATTAATATTGGATAAAAGCGGTAAGGTATTGTTTTAAGAAAAATATCGTAAGCGTTTTCTGTAGAACCGATCATAATCAATCCATCGTGAATAAGACCTACCTCATATCCAATCCACGAACTAACAATAAAAATACTTACAACCGGTGCAGCAGTTGCATCAACAATAAATGAAAGTTTTTCTCTGGAAACACGCATTTTATCTGTAATAGGCCGCATTATATTTCCGACAATTAGAGTGTTAGCATAATCGTCAAAGAAAATTGCAATACCCATTAACCATGTAGAAATCAAACCGGATTTTCTTGTTTTAGCAAATCTTGTAATTAGATCAGCTAAACCTTTTGTTCCTCCGCTTTTTGAAATTAAACCAACTACACCGCCAAACAAAGATGTGAAAACAATAATTTGAATGTGAGAAGTATCAGTTAGGGCATTAATAATATATGTATCAATTACTCTTAAAATACCTAATAAAGGATTGTAACTATTTATAAAAATAGCTCCCGTCCAAATACCTATTAATAACGCAATAATAACTTGTCTAAAAATTAAGGCTAATAAAATTGCCAATAGAGGAGGCACAATACTAAGCCATCCCGGAATAATTCTTATGCTTGCTGAATTATTTTTTAATTCAGGAATGGAAAAATTAAGATTGCCTGTTAATGAAGATGATATTGAAGTGTCAACTTTACTATCGTTAACAGATAGTAGGTATTGTTGTTGTTGTTCATTATTACTTAAAACAACTTTAATATTATTTATATTGTCCGGTAAATTATTTATTTTAACTGAAAATTTTATACCTTCTAAACCAAACGTAGGAATCGAAACATTCTGAGCTTTTAAATTATATAAACAAAATAAAATTAGAATAAGTGTGAATGTATATTTTTTCAAAATGTAAAAAAGTTAATTTTATTTTTTGTGATATTTAAATATTAGACTCTTTAAAAAATATATTAAAACAATATAAAATCAATTGGAAATAAATCAAAATTAATTATTATATTTTATTAAGCATATAATAATAATTATGAATAAATTTTTACTAACTACATTTTTATTAATCTCATTTTCACTTACCGGTTGTTTTAAGAAACCAGAAAATAAAAGTTTACCTCTTTCAAAAAAAGTATTAGAAATAACAGTATTAAGAGCTATCAACGGTGTTAAATCGGCAAATGATTCTTTATCAAACTTAATAGATTATTCTCTTCCACTTAATACCGATTATAATGATCTCTCAATTGACAGTTCTTATTATAATAAAGGAAGGGTAATTCTTACAGTGCTTTTAAGATATAAAAATCCTTTATATAACAGATACGCAGTATATAATTCTAATCTTGGCTTAGAACTAATAGACAAATCATTAAACGGAAATATTTACGAAGAGAAACTTCACTTAAATAATACTAACTATTTAAAATTAACTGAAGATTTTTTAAGTAAAGATATTTTTAATCTTAGAAGAATTTCATTATATAAAGTTGACAGCAACTCTGTTAACTTAGTCTTCCGTACTTTCTCTAAACTAAAAGAACGCAGAAGAATTTTCACTCAAGTTATTACAGAAATTACAAACGACAGAATAAAAACAAAATTAAACAGTACAGTTAGATCAAGAATCAGAAATAAATCTGATATTTTTATATACTCATCAATTTCAAAAAAATATGAATCATCCGACAATCTTTTTTATAACTATATATTTAACAAAATAAGTAAATATAAAGTAAAACTTAAATTACCTTTAATAACAGATAAAAAATCCGCACTTGCTACAGTTGGCTTAACGCCTGAAGAAATTGCTTATAACAAAAAAAATCAAATTAAATCATATTTAGGATTTTCTATAAAATTAAGTAAGACATGGAAAAAATTTGATGATTTTATGATTCGTTCACATCTAATTAAAGGTAAACGTGGCACTAGATTTGTAAATAATTCAATAGGTACAGCAATTTCCATTATCAAAATTGATGATTCTGAAAATATTAATGATTATGTAAAATATCCACTTATAAATGAAACAAATAATTCGTTAACTAACGGATTAAAAAGAATGTCAACAAAAAGAATGATATATGGAAAAAGTTTTTATCAATTATATAATTTTGGAGGCAAAGGTTCTAACTTTATACTTATTATTGACGGTTCTAAATATACTTACAATAAATACAAAAAATTATACAATAAGATAATTAACTCTTTTAAGATAAAGGACAATGTGTAAATTTTATATGTTGACATTAACTGTAAATATTAGCAAATAAAAGCATTCATTAATTTAATTTTTGAGGTAAGTATGTTCCATCAATACTATAAGACAAAGACTCTTCCAATTTTAATTATAATCTTATTTTTTGTTTTTATATATGCGCCTAATAATACTCAAGCCCAAAACCTTTATAAATTAAATGATATTAGACCTCCTGGTGGTTCCCCCTCTACAACAATTGAAAATACTCGAGATCACACATCTGCTATATGGACTATTATGGGTATTACAACAGGTTTAGTACTTTTTTATAAATTCTTTATTCAAAAAAAGGAACCTAAAAAACCAGGCGTTGATTCAACTTCAACAACTTCTATTATGTATAGAAAATTTATTAATTCCCCTTCGGTTACCGAAAGTGTAAAGAATAATGAAAGCTCTCTACCTTTTCAATTTTATATGGGTATTAGGAGAGATGACCCGGTACATAATAAAAAAACGTATGTTTTTGGTGTATCTTTTAATTTGTGATGTTGATCCTAGTTATTTATAAACCCAATTTCTTTTAAAAATTGGGTTTATAATTTAAAATAATAACTATAAAAAACCGGGAAATCAGCTACACAAGTATCATGCTTACCGCTGCTTCCTCTCGGACCTGACGGGGTTGGGCAATTACCTGTTAACCGATACCCGGTAAAATTTTTCTTATTTTAGCAAACAAATTTTAATAAAATAAAACTCTTATTCAAGAAAACATACATTTAATATTTAGGATTATTTATTTTTCCTATTTTTATTTCATTAAGTGTATTTCTTTCCCAAAATACACCATTAAAATAACCCTGTATAGTTTTATCTTTTTGTACTGATGATAATCTTTTTTGAGCAATACAGCAAAAATCATTGTCTATCTCTATTCCCGAATACATCCTTCCTAATTTTTTTGCAACAACTGCAGTTGTGCCGGAACCCAAAAAAGGATCAAAAACAAAGTCATCTTTATTTGTACTTGCTAAAATTATTTTTGCTAATAATTTTTCCGGCTTTTGAGTAGGGTGATTTGTATTTTCCGGCATTGACCAAAATGGTATTGTTATGTCATTCCACAAATTTGAAGGGTAGGTTGTTCTAAAAGCATATTCACCCTTTGATTCCCAATCTTTTGGCAATCCTTTTTCATCTTTATAAGGTGCAAGAACTTTACGTTTCATTTTTACTTTATCAACATTAAAAGTATAGACATTACTTTTAGTGCAGAACCAAATATCCTCGGAACAATTTTTCCAATTTGTTTTTGCTCCTCTTCCCTTTTCTCTTTCCCAGGTAATTCTGTTTCTAATTATAAAATATTTTTTAGCAATATTGTAAATAGCCGGTGAAGATTTCCAATCTCCACAAATATAAATCGAAGCAGTGTCTTTTAATTTTGATACTAATTTGTTTAACCATGATTCAATCCATTGTTCGTATTTAGATAATTCAATTTCTTTAAATGAATTTGAATTAAATTTTTTATTAAGATTATACGGTGGATCAATAAACAGTAAATCAATAAATTTATCGGGTAATAAATTTAATACATCAAATATGCTTTGGTTAATAATTTTATTTTTAATTTTATAAAGCGAGGTTTTACTTTTAAGAATAAGTAACTTTTTTGATAATTCTTTTTTTTCTTTTTCAGTGATTATTAAAGTTCTGTTATTGGGCGCTCTTTTTTTAAGAGTTTTATTCATAAATAGTTAAGCAATTATTAATTAAAAGAAAAAATAATTAGCCAGAGTATTTCTCTTTTATTTTTTCTAATTCTTTTATTACAGTTTCCATCTTTCTTATTAAGTCAGATGTTAATAGCTCTGTAAAATCATCAAAAGTATTATCACGAGCACTCATCTCTAATCTGTGACAAATCTCAGAAATATCTTCAATACCTAAAGTAACACTACTACCTTTAAGTTTATGAGCATTAAACTGAAGTTTTTTTGCATCTTTTTTAACAACCGCATTTTTTATATTTTGTATAGTTTTAGGTAAATCTTCAATAAAAATATCTATGAGTTCTTTATAGAATTTCAAATCTTCCGGTGTCTGAATATCATCGAGAAAAGAGATTTTATCTTCGTCAATTAGCCTTGTATCAGCTGCTTTTGTTTTTAATTTTTCTACCAAGTTAAGTTTTTGATTATTTATTTTTTCGCTCCAATTAACTATTATCTTTTGAAGTTCTTCAATATGAATTGGTTTGCTTATATAATCATCCATACCGGCTTTTAAACAGGTTTTTCTGTCACCTTGCATTGCATTGGCAGTCATCGCAATAATTCTTGGACGAGTATCTTCGTTCTGTTCATCTAAAATTAATTTTGTTGCTTCATATCCATCCATCTCTGGCATAAGTGCATCCATAAAAACAATGTCATATCTAATATTTCTTACAGCTTGTACAGCTTCTTGTCCATTTGCAATCAGATCAACCCTATACCCAATTTTTTCAAACGTTCTAATAGCAACTTTTTGATTAACAATATTATCTTCAGCTACCAAAATTCTTAATGGATAGCTATCAGCTAAGGATTTGTCCAATTCTTTAGAAGATATCTTCATTTCTTTCTCTTTTTTCTCTCCCATTATTGCTTTTAAAAGAATTTGTTGTAGTTGAGCCTGTTTAATAGGTTTATTTAGAAAGAGAATTCTGAGATCTGAACTTTTTTTCTGTAGTTCTTCTTTTTGTTTTACTGAAGATAAAATTATAATAGGAATTTCTTTTAAATATTCATTTTTTCGGATTTCTGAAGCTAATTCAATACCGTCCATCACAGGCATTTGATAATCCAATACAGCCAAATCAAAATTTTGGTTTTGTTTTATAAGGTCAATCACCTCTTTAGGAGAAGACAAAACAGTAGATTTCATACCCCAAGTTTCTGTTTGTACATTTAATATTCTTCTGTTAGTCTGATTGTCATCAACAACAAGAATTTTCTTTCCTAATAATTCTGGGGGCTGTGCTTTAATATAAACTTTTTCCTTTGAAGGTTCGGCTTTGGCTTTAATTGTAAAAAAGAAAGTTGTCCCTTTACCATATTCGCTTTCCACCCAAACTTCCCCCCCCATCATATGGGCTAAACGCTGACTAATCGCAAGGCCCAAACCAGTTCCACCGTGAGTTCGAGTGGTAGAATTATCTACCTGGCTAAAGGATTTGAATAGTCTGTCCATTTTATTTTCGGGTATTCCAATCCCTGTATCTTTAACAGAGAAAAGCAATTCAAAAATATCATCGGTTTTACTTTCTGCAGATACTGAGACAAATACATCTCCTTCTTCAGTAAATTTAATTGCATTATTTACAAGATTTATTATTATTTGTTTTAATCTTGTTACATCTCCGTTTATAGTAATTGGAGTGTTGTTTTCAATCAAGTACCCTAAGTCCAATGATTTCTCAGATGCTTTTGCTGCTAACAAATCCAGAGCATCTTCAATCGCATCCCTAAGATCAAACGGTCGTTCTTCAAGCTCTAATTTTTCAGATTCTATCTTTGAAAAATCTAATATGTCATTAATTATTACTAATAATTGATCTCCACTTATCCTAATTGTTTCAACATATTCTTTTTGTTCATCATCAAGTTTAGTATCAAGTAAAAGTCCCGTCATTCCTATTACACCGTTCATAGGTGTTCGTATTTCGTGACTCATTAATGCAAGGAATTCGCTTTTGGCTTTTACTGCTGCCTCTGCCTTTTTAGCAGCAATATCTAATTCTTTATTTTTAGCTTGAATTTCTTCTTTTATTTGTTCACGCTTTAAAACAGCAGCAATTGTAGAAGCCATAGTATTTAGTAAATATTCTTCGCTATCTGACCAATCTCTTGCCTCTTCAAGTTCATCAAAACCTATAAATCCCCAATAATTACCATCAATTAAAATTGGGACCAATATTATAGATTTTATTTTCTTATCTATAAATAAGTTCCGAATTCCTTTGGGCAAATCCCTAATAATAAATTTTAATGACTTACCCGCCTTGAAATTCTCATAAAAATTTAATGATGAAAATCTTGAATAGGATAACCTTTGTAAAGATGGTTCATCAATTTGTGCTACTACATTTTCTGATGTCCATTCGTGAGTTAGTTTAGCAAAAAATTCTTGTGTTTCTTCTATAATTTGATGCTGATAGATATAGACTCTTTCAATTTCTGCTGCAATACCTAAAATTCTTATTGCTGAATTCAAACCGTAATTTATATCTTTACTTGAGATTAAACTTTTTGTCGCTTCAGCAATTCCTTGTAATAAATCATCTTTTTTCTTAAGTAAAAATTCGTCGGCTTTTATAGATGTTATATCTCTAAAGACACTTAACAAAAGTTTATCACCATTAACATCCGTAAAAACAGAACTAATTGCTTCAAAATTTACCTTTTTACCATTCCAGAATTTTGCAGATAATTCTAAATGTGGTTCTATTTTATTTTTTAAAAATGTTTCTTTGTAAAATTTAAGTGATTCTGCCGCTTCTTCACCTGTGTGAATAACGGTAAAAACATTTCCAATTAATTCTTTTTTCGACTTTCCTACCCATTTAGCATAAGCATTATTACAATAGCGAACAACGCCTTTTTCATCTGTAATTCTCATTCCATCTAAAGATTTTTCCCAGACCAATTCAAAAATATTTTCCGAATGCTTTAATTTTTGTTCTGTCTCTAGCCTATCGGAGATTAAATGAATTGTACCCTGCCCCTTTTTTTCTCCATCGGTTTTTATTAATTCTGCATTAATCTTTACAGGAACTCTTTTACCTTCTTTATGAATAAGATCAATTTTAAAATCTTCAAGTTTATTATCTGAAAATATTCTTGAAAGTCCTTTTAAAGCTACTTTTATTTCTTTTTTTGCTACGAACTTTATGAAGGATTTACCGACAACTTCTTTATCCTCATAACCCAATGCATTTTTTACCGAAGGTGTGATGAACATTACTTTGCCCATAGATGATATTTTAAAAATAACGTCTATTGAAGCTTTGGATAGGGTGGTATAATTTAAAAATGTTTCCTCTATTTTAGATAATATAATATTGCTCTTGTCTAAAATTGATTTACTTTCGGGTGTAAATCCATTTTGTTTTGCCAATAATTTTATATTATTTTGAAGAGAAGCAATAGCTAGTTTAATATCTTCATTCTGAGAGGCATCTGTATATTTCATTGTAATATAGAAATTTTATAGAGGTTAAAAAATATAAATCATTCATTATTTCCAATTTAATATATTTAGCTAAAATAAATAACTTTAATGTTCTATATTATAACTTATTAGAAATATTACATTAAGTTAATAAATTAATTTCATTAAAGTCGGGACGCAGAGACAACGTAAATAACCAATAGACCGACAGAGATTATTTCATATTTTCTTTTTTTAAAGTTTTATGTTGACAATAAAATTAATTGCTCCTACATTTACATTCAACATTATGAAAATAAATACTGGGACATATTACAATTACTTTTTTTCTTTTAACCAAAAATCTTGGTGGTGGTTTAGTATATATAATAATATGACTTAGTAACCTGTAAAAATAACTTTTAAAATTAACCCCTTGCAGTTTACTGTAAGGGGTTTTTTTATTTATTGAGAATGAAAATGAACTATGAACAATTTGAAATACTAACAAAGTCTTACAACCTTATTCCTGTTTATGAAATTATAACCGCAGACTTGCTAACGCCCGTACTTGCTTATTTGAAACTTAGAAAGAACGGGCAGCAAAGTTTTTTGCTTGAATCTGTTGAAGGAGAGGACAGTATCGCACGTTATTCATTTATCGGTGTTGAACCTATTTCTACAATTTCAAATAGAGGAAATACTATTACAATAAAATCCGGTGATAACTCTAAAACCTATAAAAAAAACATTTTTGATACCTTGGATGAAATTTCAAAAAGATACAATCAGGCAAAGTTAAAAGAGTTGCCGGATTTTACAGGCGGATACGTTGGTTACTTGGGATACGAGAATATATCATTAATTGAAAATTCCATACAACTTTCGCCAAATACAGAAATAGAATTTGATTCCGTATTCGGTCTTTACCAAACAATAGTTGCATTTGATCACCTGAAACATCAACTGATTTTAGCATCAAATGTGTATTTAAAAGAAAACTCTGATCTTCAATTGGAATACCACAAAGCTAAGAATAAAATTAAAAAAATAAAGAGTTTACTTACCGAGCAAATAAATTACAAATCTGATTTTTCTGTAATAAGTTTTAATAAAGAAAAAATAGATAGCTCAGAGTTTTATTTAAAGGTAAATGATACAAAAAAAAGAATTGAAAACGGCGATATTTATCAACTTGTTTTATCAGAAAGATTTTCAGCTAAATTCTACGGTGACCAGTTTAACGTTTACAGGGCATTGCGCACAATAAATCCTTCGCCATATATGTATTATTTAGAATTTGAAAACGAATTTACAATTACAGGCACTTCCCCTGAAGATTTGGTTAAGGTAAAAGAAGGCAAAGCTCAGGTGCTTCCTATTGCTGGGACAAGAAAAAGAGGAGATACTGAAAAAAGAGATTTGGAATTAGAAAATGAACTGAAGAACGATCCCAAAGAACTTGCCGAACATACAATGCTTGTAGATTTGGGTCGAAACGACCTTGGTAGGGTAAGTCAATTTAATACAGTTAAAGTAGTGCAGGATAAAAAAGTACAAAGATATTCGCACGTAATGCATCTGGTTTCAAAAGTTGAGTCACAACTTTTAGAAAACAAATCTTCTATAGATACTTTAAAGTCTTGCTTCCCGGCAGGTACTGTCTCCGGTGCTCCAAAATTAAAAGCCATTGAACTGATAAATAATTATGAAAAAGAATCGAGAGGAGTTTATGCAGGTTCTATAGGTTATTTAGATTTTTCCGGGAACCTTGATATGTGTATTTCGATAAGAACTCTTTATTCTATAAAGAATAATATTTATTGGCAGGCAGGTGCCGGAATTGTTTACGACAGTATTCCGGAACTTGAGCTTAAAGAAATTTATAATAAATCAGCAGTGCTAAAAAAAGCATTAAAATATGCAGAGGTAATTGATGAAAATATTAGTGATCGATAATTACGATTCATTTACATACAACCTTGTTCAATTGGTCGGGTTATATAATTGTGAAGTGATTGTAAAAAGAAACAATGAAGTTACAACTAATGAGATAAATAATTTATTGCCTGATAAAATACTTATCTCACCCGGGCCCGGAAGACCGGAAAATTCAAAAGTCACACTATCAACTATCAAAAGATTTGCAGGTAGAATCCCGATACTCGGAGTCTGCCTCGGACATCAGGCAATAGGGTATTCTTATGGAGGAAAAATAATCAATGCAAAAAATATTGTGCACGGGAAAACTTCAAAGATTCACCACGATAATAAGACAATATTTAAGGATGTCCCACAGAATTTTGTTGCGACACGCTATCATTCACTTATTGTAAAAAGAGAATCTCTGCCAAAAGATTTTGAAATATCTGCTGAAATTGAAGACGGAACTATAATGGGTTTACGTCACAAACAATTACAGGTTGAAGGCATACAGTTTCATCCCGAATCAATTCTAACAACGGAAGGAAAGAAAATAATAAAAAACTGGTTGGAGCAATGACTAAAAATATATTTGAAAAACTTCTTACACAAAATGATTTAAGCTTAAATGAATCAGTCTTGTTGATGGAAGAAATAATGAACGGTAATGTAAATAATTCAATGCTGGCAGGGATACTTACATCGATGAGGCTTAAAGGTGTAACATCTTTAGAAATTGCCGGATTTGCAAAAGTAATGAGAGCTAAAAGTTTAAAAATTAAATCCGATGACAACGAAGCAATTGATGTTTGCGGTACAGGGGGAGATAAATCCGGTACATTCAATATATCAACAGCGGTTGCCTTTGTAGCTGCAGGAGCAGGTGCAAAAGTGGCCAAACACGGCAACAGCTCAATTTCAAGTAAAAGCGGAAGTGCTGATGTCTTAAAAGAACTTGGAGTAAATATAAATCTTCCCCCAGATGCTTCAGAAAGAGCGTTGGAAGAAATAGGAATTACATTTTTATTTGCTCCTCAATATCATCCCACTATGAAACACGCAGCACCGGTGAGAAAAGAATTAGGAATAAGAACAATATTTAATATGTTAGGTCCTCTTACAAATCCCGCAGGTGTTAACAAGCAAATGATCGGTACATTCAGTAATGAAGCGGCAAGACTTATGGCTGAAGCGGCTACACACCTAAATTTCAAACGTGTATGTTTTCTCTGCAACGAAAATAAATTTGATGAAATATTACTAAACGGTAAAACAGAAATATTTGAATATAACGGAAATGGAAAAATCAAAAATTATCAAATCACAAATGAAGCTTTTGATTATGATACTGTTGAATTAAATGAAATAAAAGGTGGTTCGGCGGATGTTAATGCAAAAATAATTGAAGATATTTTTAACGGTTCAAATACAACCGGTTGTTTCGCTACAGTTGCAGTTAACGCTGCAATGGCTTTGTACTGCTCTAAATATTCTGATGATCTTTCTGCTTGTCAGGATGCAGCTGAAAACTCAATAAAGAATGGAGCTGCAAAAAATAAATTGGAAGAGTTAAAAGAATTCAGCAATAAATTTTCTTAATACAATGAATATACTTGATGAAATTATAGTCCAAAAGAAAAAAGAAGTTTTAAAATTAAAGAATGATTACTCAATCACTTCATTTGAAGAAATGGAATTATTTCATAAAAATAATTTTAGTTTGATTAACAATATTAAAAACTCTAAAGATATATCAATTATTGCAGAGCTTAAAAAACAAAGTCCTTCAAAAGGAGTAATCAATAAAGAATTTCACTATCAAAATATTGTTGATACATATTTCAATTCTAATATTGCCGGTGTTTCTGTTTTAACAGATGAATTATTCTTCGGTGGAAACATCAATTTACTAAAAAAAATAGCTGAAAAGAAAAAACGTCCGCTTCTCCGCAAGGATTTTATAATTGATATAGAACAAGTATACCAGTCAAAAGCTTTTGGTGCTGATGTAATATTGCTTATCTGTGAAGCGTTATCTCCAAATCAGATAAAGGATCTTACCTACACGGCTCATAAAATTAATTTAGAAGTATTGTTAGAACTTCATTCAAAAGATCAGATTAATAAAATTGATTTTGATATAAATAAACTAATCGGAATAAATAACAGAAATCTTACGGACTTTTCAGTTGACATAAATTCAACAATTTCTATTTCTCAGCTAATTCCCGATGATGTTTTAATCGTTTCTGAAAGTGGAATAAGTAAAGAGGATGATTTGAGAAAGCTAAAGTCAAATAATATAAATGCAGTTTTAGTAGGTGAATATTTGATGTCTTCAAATAATTTAAATAACGATTTAAAGAATTTAAAAAAATGGTGTAAAGTTGAAAGTTAAAGTCTGTGGAATTACAAATTTAGAAGATGCTTTAATGTGCGAGAATTACGGGGCCGATGCTTTGGGCTTTATATTTTATAAAGAAAGCAAAAGATATATAGAACCGGAAAATGCAAAAAACATAATTGAAAAGTTATCGCCCTTTACATTAAAAATAGGTGTCTTTGTGAATGAATCTTTTAAGGTTATAAACGAATTAGCTAATTACACAAACTTAAACGCTGTGCAGTTGCACGGAGATGAATCACAGAAATTAATCAATTCAATTAATTTACCCGTGATAAAGAGTTTTAGGATAAATGATGAATTTGATTTTTCATTTTTATTCGAATATAAAAGCTGTAATTATTTACTTGATTCTTATTCAGATAACCATTACGGAGGTACAGGTAATAATTTTAATTGGGACTTAATACCAAAAGAAATAAAAAATAAAATCATTTTATCAGGTGGCGTCTCATCAAATAATATTGAGCAAATAATAAAAGAAGTGAAACCAATGGCCATTGATATTTCATCATCGCTTGAAGAAATACCCGGTAAAAAAGATAAAAATAAAACAGATGAGTTCTTTACTCTATTAAATAAAATAAGGTATAGAAAATGCTAGTACTTTTAAATTTAAATACCGTCAGAGAAGAGATAGATAAAATTAAAGATGTAATCTTAAAATATGATTGCACACCACACGAAATTCCGGGTGCAAGAAAGCTTGCAATAGGAATAACGGGACCCACTAATTTAATTCACGAAGAGGAAATAAGAAAAATGAAATCTGTAGAAGAAGTTATTAGAGTTACACAAAAATATAAACTTGTAAGCCGCGAAATGAAAGAAGAAGACACAATAATAAATATTGGTAATTGTAAAATCGGCGGAGATGAATTAACAATAATTGCCGGCCCTTGCTCTGTTGAAAGCAAAGACCAAATTTTTGATATTGCCGGCAGATTAAATGAAATGGGAATTAAATTTTTAAGAGCAGGGGCTTATAAACCAAGGTCAAGTCCGTATTCATTTCAAGGATTAAAAGAAAAAGGACTCCAATATTTAGATGAAGTAAAAAAAGAATTTGGAATGTGTATTGTAACAGAAGTAAAAGATACTCATACAATTTCAATTATTTCTGCAGTAGCTGACGTACTTCAAATTGGGGCAAGAAATATGCAGCACTATACTCTGCTTGAAGAAGTAGGTAAAAGCAATAAACCCATTTTACTAAAAAGAGGAATGGCAGCTAAAGTTGAAGATTTATTATTGAGCGCTGAATACATTTTAGCCCAAGGAAATTACAATGTTATTTTATGTGAAAGAGGAATCAGGACATTTGAAACAACAACACGAAACACACTTGATTTAAACGCTGTACCTGTTATAAAAAAATTATCTCACTTGCCTATTATTGTAGACCCATCGCACGGAACAGGTTATTGGGATAAAGTAACACCGATGAGCCTTGCTGCAATTGCCTGTGGAGCAGACGGACTGATGATTGAGGTACATAATCAACCTGAAAAAGCTTTATCAGACGGCGCGCAATCTTTAACATTAGAAAGATTTGAGAAATTATATAAAAAGACAAAACAAATTACTCCAATTATAAAAAATTAAAAATGAACGAATTAAAAAATTATAATCTGCCAGATGCTAACGGACACTTCGGCAAGTACGGCGGTAAATTTGTACCGGAGACTCTTATTGCACCGTTAAATGAATTAAAAGAAAATTATTTCAAGCTTAAAACAGATGTTACATTTTTGGAAAAACTTGAAAAACTTAATAAAGAATATTCCGGCAGACCCACCCCGCTTACATTTGCTTCTAATTTAACAGAGCATTTCAAAGGTGGTAAAATATTTCTAAAAAGAGAAGACCTTTGTCACACCGGTGCTCATAAAATCAATAATGCTTTGGGACAAATATTAGTTGCAAAAAATATGGGCAAAAAAAGAATAATTGCCGAGACCGGTGCCGGACAGCATGGAGTTGCTGTAGCAACTGTATGTGCAAAGTTTGGTCTACAGTGCTCTGTTTTTATGGGCAAAGAAGATATAAAAAGACAAAAACCTAACGTACATAGAATGCAAATGTTGGGAACAAAAGTAATTCAAGTTACATCAGGGACAAAAACATTAAAAGATGCGGCAAACGAAGCAATAAGAGATTGGGTGACAAATATTGAAACCACACATTACATTATTGGTTCTGCAGTGGGTCCGCATCCATATCCGGTGATGGTAAGAGATTTTCAATCTATAATCGGTAGAGAAACAAAAGAACAAATAAATAATATTGTCGGTAAAAATCCCAATAAAATTATTGCTTGCGTAGGCGGCGGCAGTAACGCCATTGGTATTTTTTATCCTTTTATTGAAGATGATGTTGAACTTATAGGTGTTGAAGCAGCAGGAAAAGGTCTAACTTTTAAAGAGAATTGTGCGACACTTACTTTGGGTAAAGACGGCATTTTCCACGGCATGCGTTCGTACTTGCTCCAAGATGAGTTCGGACAAGTTGAGGAAGTATATTCAATTTCTGCGGGTCTTGATTATCCAAGCGTAGGACCGGAACACAGTTATTTGAAAGATGAAAAAATAGTTAGCTATTTTTCAGTTACGGATGAGGAAGCATTACAAGCTGCAAAACAGCTTTCAAAAAGTGAGGGAATAATACCGGCTTTAGAAAGTGCTCACGCTATCGCTTACCTAAAATACATTATGCCTAAAACTAAAAAGGACGAAATCATCATAGTTAACTTAAGCGGAAGAGGTGACAAAGATATGGAAACTTATAATAGGATGTTAGAATAATATGTCTGTAATTAGAAATCAAATAGAAAAAATAAATAATAAGAAAGAAAAAGCTCTTTCAATTTTTATAACAAGCGGGTTTCCGGATAAAAATACCTTTTCTGATTTAGCGTTAAATATTTTCAATGCTGGAGCGGACATTTTAGAAATCGGTATCCCTTTCAGCGACCCGATTGCGGATGGAAATGTAATTCAAAAATCTTCTCAAATTGCATTGAAGAATGGAATTAATATTTCTGCTACTTTTAATTTTGTCAGGCAAATTAGAAAATCTTCAGCTAAACCAATTATACTTATGGGTTATGCAAATCCTATTTTGGCTTATAATAAAGATCGGTTTGCAAATGCAGCAATTGATTCAGGAGTTAACGGATTAATTATTCCCGATGTCCCCCTTGACGAGCAAAATGTTTTCTTTAAAAAAAGTTATGATAAGTTGGATATTATTTCTCTTGTTGCTCCTACAACTCCAATAAACAGAATAAAATTGATTGACGAAAATTCAAAAGGTTTTGTTTATTGTGTGAGTGTTAACGGTATAACAGGACAAAATTCAGATAAAGAAATAAATAATAAATATTTGGGTACTATCAAAAAATCAATTACAAAAAATAAAAGAATGGTTGGATTTGGCATTTCAAATTCTAACGATGCAAAAAAAGTTATCCCTTTTTGTGACGGCATAATTGTTGGAAGTGCAATCATTAAAAAATTATTTAACGAAAACCCTCCCTACAATGAGACATTAAAATTAGTTAGGGAATTAAAAGAATCATTAAAAAATAAAGATTAATCTTTTACTCTAACAATCATTTCAATTTCAACTGCTGAATCTACCGGCAATTCGTTAACCCCAACAGCACTTCTTGCGTGTTTACCTTTTTCACCAAAAATTTTACCCATTAATTCCGAAGCACCGTTTGCCACAAGATGCTGTGATTTAAAATTATCAGCACTATTGACAAACACAGTTAGCTTTACAATTTGTTCAATATTATCTAATAAACCGTTAATGCTTTTTATGGCACCTAGACAATTTAATGCACATATTTGAGCTGCTTTTTGTGCATTTTCTAAAGTCAAATCACGCCCCACTTTACCTTTGTATTTCAGCTCTCCTTTAATCATAGGTATTTGTCCGGCAGTAAAAACAAGATTACCGGATTTAACCGACGGTAAGTACGCAGCCAATGGTTTTGTAGGTTCGGGTAATTCAAAACCGAGTTCCTTTATTTTTTCTTCAATCATCCTATCTCCTGTTATAAGCAAAAATATATTTCTTATTTTATATTATCTAAAATAAAAATTTTGTGACACTTTAATTTAGGAATTTAACAAGATGCTAAAAAGTAAATTTGAGGAATTAGTAGGTGTAATAAGAAAATTAAGAAAAGAGTGCCCATGGGATAGAGAGCAGACAAATGATTCTATCAAAGCTGCAACTATTGAAGAAGCGTATGAAGTTGTTGATGCAATTGACAACAAAGAGTTTGATGAATTAAAAAAAGAGCTCGGCGATTTACTTTTACATATTGTTTTTCACTCAGTGATAGCGGAAGAAAATAATAAATTTAAAATTGAAGATGTAATTGATTCAATAAAAAAGAAACTTATAAATAGGCATCCACACGTGTTCGGAAACGTTAAAGTAAATAACTCAGAAGATGTAAAAAGAAATTGGGAAATTATAAAATTGGAAGAAGGAAGAGATTCTGTATTGGAAGGTATTCCGGTTAATTTACCTTCTTTACAAAAAGCACACAGATTACAGGAAAAGGCTGCAAAAGTTGGCTTTGATTGGGAAAAGAAAGAAGACGTTTGGAAAAAAGTTGAAGAAGAATTAAGGGAAATGCAAGAAGCGGAAAAAGATAATTCAAAAGAAGCATTTGAAAATGAAATTGGTGATGTATTTTTTGCATTGGTAAACTATGCGAGATTTTTAGGAATTAACCCGGAAAACGCTTTAAGAAAAACAAACAAAAAATTTGTTAACAGGTTTAACTATATCGAAAAAAGTTTGAAAGAAAAAAATAAAAAAATTAGCGATTCGAATTTAGAAGAAATGGACCATTATTGGAACGAGAGTAAAAAATTATTTTGAATTATTATTCTTACCATTGGTCTTATTAAATTTTTCATAAGCATCAATAATTTCTTTAACTAATCTATGTCTCACAATATCACCTCTATCAAAGTATGCAAAGCCCACTCCTTCTATATGGCTTAAAATATCCTTTGCCTGAACAAGTCCGCTTAAACTTTTTCCCGGTAGATCAATCTGTGTTATATCACCTGTAATTATTGCTTTTGAATTTGCACCAAGCCTGGTTAAAAACATTTTCATTTGAATATCAGTTGCATTTTGTGCTTCATCCAAAATAACAAAAGCATTGTTCAACGTTCTTCCCCTCATATATGCAAGCGGCACAATTTCAATAATTGTTTTTTCAATATAACTTCTAAGTTTATCTGACGGCATCATATCATCCAAAGCATCATACAAGGGACGCAAATATGGATCAATTTTTTCTTGAAAATCACCGGGTAAAAAGCCTAAACTTTCCCCTGCTTCAACAGCCGGGCGAGCAAGAATTATTTTTTTAATAGTTCCCTTTTTTAACTCAGCCACAGCCAAAGCAACAGCAAGATAAGTTTTACCCGTTCCGGCTGGACCAATTGCAAAACATATATCATTTTTTTGAGCACTTTGTATGTATTTTAATTGCCCGGAAGTTTTTGCTTTTATTGTATCGTTTTTTGTGTAAAGAATAATTGATTCATAGTCCTCTTTATTAATTATTTCTTTACCTTCTTTTGTTAAAGATATTATAGTGTTTATATCAGATAATTCTAATTTACCGTTAGTATTAAAAACATATATCATTTCTTTGAATATTTTTTCAATAACATCAATTTCTTCTTTTACTCCATTTACAAAAACCGAATCTCCCCTTACGGTAATTATTGCGCTGAATCTATCTTCAATTTGTTTTAGGTTGTTGTCATTAACACCTAATATTTCAAGCATATTAGAGCTATCTAATTTAATTTCTTTTTGTTCTGCAGTCATAAGTTATTTTTGATTTAAATAAAAAAGCCCTCATCATTTACAAAATGATAAGAGCTTAAATAATATATTAATATTTATGAACAAGCTTATTGAACTGGAGCTGGTTTGTAGTTCCTTCTAATTTTATTGTATTTTGCTTTTTCTTCTTCAGTAAGCTTAGGAATTTTAAATATCTGTTTTGGATAAATTAAGTCCGGGTTTTTAATTTTATCGCGATTGGCTTTGTAAATCATAGGCCAAGCAAATCCGTTGCCATAGTGTTGAGGTTTTTTTGCAATGTTCCAAAGATTATCACCTCTAACAACCGTATAATTTATAACAGCCGGTTCTTCAACCCAAGCATCCAAATCTCTTTGTAGTGTAGTATGAACTCTTTCGTAAAATTCAGGCAAAGCACTAATTTTATTTAACTTTAAAAGGTCTAAATCTTTTTGCCTATCTTTTTTGGGACTTTCTTGTCCGGCAATTTTACCGTCAAGTTGATTAACTGCAATTCTAAAATTATCAACATCTGATGCCGTTACGCCAAGAATTGTATACAAATTATTCATACAATTGTCATAACTTTCAACTTTTGTATTTTTTAAATTGTTAACATCTGTTTTTAATGATGCAATTTCACTTGTAAGTGATTTCTTTTGTGCTCTCAAATTTGTCATTTGAGCTTGCCATTGATCTTCAGTCATTTCTTTATCTTGTGCCAGAATATTAGCGGAAAAAAATAAAAGAAGAGCGAAGATACCGAGAACTGATTTATTTAATTTCATAAGATTTTCTCCAAATTCTTTTTTTTATAAACCTTTATTGTTTCTTCATTTTTTTAAGATTGGCTTTTGTCTCTTCTGTCACTTTTTTACATTCTTCAAGTTTGGCATTCTTTTCTGCAATTGATTTTTGCAAACTTTCTCTTTCCTGTTTAAGTGATTGTGATTCAGCCTTAAGTGAGTTAACTTCAGCTTTAAGGTTATTTAACTGAAGCATTTGCGTGTCACTTACACCGCCGCAGCCTACAAAAGCACTTGTAGTAACGGCAAATGCTAACACTAACGCAAAGCTTTTAATGTTTTTGCCTATTTTCATTTTGGGTCTCCTTTAGAGTATTTAAAATTATTATTAAAAAAAAGTTTATTTTATAAATAGTAAATTATCATATTTAAGTGTGTTAAACATACTAAATTATTCTTTTTTCTACAAAACTTGTGTAAGAATTTCCTGCTATAATTATATGATCAAATACAGGAATATCTAAAAGTTTACCTGCTTCAACCATTTTTTTTGTTAGTTTCTTGTCTTCTTCACTTGGAGTGCAATTTCCACTTGGATGATTATGCATTAAAATTACACTCGCAGCTGTATTTTCAATTGCAGATTTAAACACTTCTCTTGGATGAACTACACTCGAATTTAGATTACCTACTGAAATTACATTGTAATTTATTATTTTATTTGCAGTATTTAAATTTATCAGCAAAAATTTCTCTTTTAATTCATCTTTCAAAAGAGGAATAAATATTTCAGCAACTTCGCTTGGAGAAGAAATCTTTTTATTGGAAAACCATTTTTTTTGAGATTGTATCCTTCTGCTTAATTCAAAGGCAGCCAATAATGTTGCAACTTTATCTTTTCCTATTCCTTTTACTTTTAGTAAAGTAGAAAATGATTTTGCAGATAACTTTGCTAAATTTCCGTAAGTGGTAATTAATTCTTGAGCAAGTGTTATAACGGATTTACCTTTTGTACCGGTTCTTAATAATATTGCAATTAGTTCGGCGTCGGTAAGACTTTGCTCACCTCTTAATTTTAATTTTTCTCTAGGCCTGTCATCAGCAGGTAATTCTTTTACTGTTAGAATAATTCACCCTTTTAATATTTGTTTAATTGATATCTGTCAATTAGTCTAAAAATACCATTTTTATATTTAACAATATTTAAAACTTTATTAACTCTGTTATTATCAAAAATAAAATTATTGTGAAATCCTTTTATTTCTTTAGTTGTTTTTAAAGCCTGTGAAACTGAATAAACATTATCTCCGTTAATATTTAAAATAGAAAGCAGAAATTTTGTAACATCATATCCATAAAGAACATTTCTATTTGAATCGTATTTGTTCTCATCGTAAAATTTTCTGTTAAATATTTTATAATTTTTATTTCTAAAAGGAATAAAATAATCAGAAGTAAATGTAAGATTACTTCCAATAGTGGCAGAAGGTTTTAATAATTTTGACAAAAACCAATCCTGGTTACCATAAATTTTTATATTCAAACTATCCACTTGCAAGCTGTCTTGAACTAAATAAGAAAGTACATAAGCCGCATCAGTACTATTTGAGACAGGAACATATATACATTGCAGAGTATCTCTAAACTGATTTATTGTATCCACACTTTCTTTAAAATTATATTTGCCGCTTTCGTAATCCGTATTTACCCATACTTTGCCTCCTAATCTTTTAAACTCTTTGGCAAATGCTTGTGCTAATTTAGATGAATAAGTATCTATAGCATTTAAAATAGCAGCTCTTCTTACTGTATCAACATTAAAAGCATAATTAGCCATGACTCTTCCTCGTATTTCAAAGGATGGGTTAACCTGGAAAAAATTTGTGTTTTGAAGTGTTAAGCTATCTTCTGTTGCAGTAGGTGAAATAATCGGAATATCAGTCCTGTAAAATGCTTCGTTTGCATATTTAACTTCATCACTAAAAAGCGGACCTATTACGGCTTTTAGCTCGGGTATATTTTCAAATTCGTCCCTAATTTCAAAAATTTTTTCACGATTTCTTTCTGTATTTCTTACTAATATTCCAATTTTATTATCGTGGGTTTTGTTAAACTGATCAACGGCAAAACGAATACCTTCCAGTATTTCGTTAACAGGAAAATGTTTGTCATCATTTTTACCAAAAGGCAGCATAACCCCTATTATTGTTTCAGTTGAACTTATTCTTCTTTCAAACCCACCGTGTTTATAAAGATTTAAGGCATCATCGTACTCTGCAGATTTTGGGTATAGGTTTATTATTTCTTTAAAAGAATTTTTGGAACTTTGAATGTCCCCTTCTTTAAAATAAACCTGCCCAAGAAGATATAATATAAAAGATTTGGTAACATCATTTTGGGATTTATTATAAATTCTAACTAAATCAGAGGATTTAAGATAATTTAATGCAATTTTTTTTCCTACTGATTTTGCATAATGAACATAATAAGGCAGAGTTGTTTTATCTATTAATTGTGCAATTTTATTCATTGCACCGGAAAAGTTATTCATTTTATAATACAGCTTTGATAAGGTTAGAAAAGCCTCATTTCTGTATTTAGTTTCAGGATAAAACTGAAGTAATTTATTAAGAGTAATATTAGCGTTTTTAAATTTATTTAATCTTAATTCTGATTTGGCTTTAAATAAATAGGATACAGTTGTTTTTGAGTTCAATTCATTATCGTCAATAATCCATTCAAAAATTTCTATTGCGGCAGAATAATTCCCTAACTGAAATAAATTAACAGCTTTATTGAATTTACTATCTATTAATGTTTTTTCATCTTGTGTGTATGAGATAGAGCTAAAAATAAGTGCAACAAAAAAAGTTATGAAAATAGTTTTATTCATTTTAAACATTTTGTTTTTTCATTGATGACAAAGCATTTCTTTTACCCTTTAAGGCTATATTATGTTTCGGATTTTCCTTCAAAACAAAATTAAAATAATTAATTGCTTCATCTATTTTACTATTTTTTAAGGAAACATCGGCAAGCTTTAAACATAAGTTCAAATCGTATTTATCATTTAAATTAAAACATTTTAAGAAATATTCTTCAGACTTAATATAGTTTTTTGCTTTAAAATATATTTCACCGGCCAACTCATAAACCATATAATTTGCTGTTGTCATTTTAATACAGGCTTCAATATTTTTAATTGCATGATTTATCATTTTCATATTTAAATAAATATCGGCATAAATGTATTTAAGTTCCCAGTAATTTGAATAGAATTTCTCAGACTTTTCGGCACATTTTAATGCCTTATTAAATTTATTATGAGCAAGATAAATTTTAGACAATAATAATTGTGTTTCATAAAATAATTCGGGTTCGCAATTATACTTTATAAAATTTTCAAAATTTATTTTTGATATTTCCAAATCTCCTAATTTAAAATAAGCATAACCTAAAAGGAATAAAGCTGTCGGTTCTTCATCGGGTGTAACAGACTGAAGTATTTCAACAATCTTATCCCATTTTGAATTTTGTAAATATAATTGAGCTAAATAAATTATTATGTCAATTTTATCATTATGTTTTTTTAAATAATTTAATAATAATTTTTCTGCGTCTTCTCTAAGGTTTTGATCTTGATATAACTGTGCAAGCAAAAACAAGGGTTCTAATTCATCCGGAAATTCTTCAATTAATGATTTATATATCTGAGCAGCGTGTAATGTTTTACCCGAGAGACCGAGCTTTTTAGCTTTACTTATTTTATAATTTATTTGATGATGATTCTTCAAAATTATTCCCACTCAATTGTTGCCGGAGGTTTTGAACTGATATCATAAACAACTCTATTTACACCTCTTACGTTATTGATTATTTTATTTGACACTTCGGCTAAAAAATTTGAATCGAACCTAAACCAATCTGCTGTCATCCCATCAGTAGAGGTAATTGCTCTTAATGCAAGCACATTTTCATAAGTTCGTGAATCGCCCATTACCCCTACGGATTGTACCGGAAGTAGTACGGCAAATGCCTGCCATATTTTTGAATATAGATTTTTACTCTGTATCTCAGAAATAAAAATGTCGTCTGCTTCTTTTAAAACCTCAAGTCTGTCCTTAGTAACTTCTCCAATAACTCTAACTGCTAAACCGGGGCCCGGGAAAGGATGTCTTCCAATAAAAGAATCCGGAATATTTAATTCTCTGCCTATATTTCTTACTTCGTCTTTAAATAAATACCTAAATGGTTCAATTAGCTTCAAGTTCATTTTTTCAGGTAATCCACCAACATTGTGATGTGATTTAATTGTGACAGAAGTCCCCTGAATAGGAGAAGATTCAATAACATCGGGGTATAAAGTCCCTTGAACCAAAAATTTTAATTCAGAATATTTTTTCGCTTCTAATTCAAAAAGTTCTATAAATGTATTTCCAATAATTTTTCTTTTTTCTTCAGGGTCTGAAATATCATTCAACCGGCTTAAAAATATCTCTTCTGCATTTATATAATTTACATTTAGATCTAATTTATCTCCAAAAATATTTTCAATCTTTTGGCTTTCGTTTTTTCTCATCAGCCCGGTATCAATATGTATACATATAAGATTTTCACCAATTGCTTTTTTCATCAATACTGCTGCAACAGTAGAATCTACCCCGCCGCTCAAAGCACAAATTGCTTTTGATGAACCTATTTCATTTTGTATTTCAGAAATTGAAGATTTAATAAAATTTGAAGACTCCCAATTACCTTTGCATTTACAAATTTCAAAAAGGAAATTTTTAATTATCTTTCTTCCTTCCTCTGTATGATTAACCTCCGGATGGAATTGAACTCCATAAATGTTATTTTCAATATCGGCAATTGCACAATTAGGTGATGATTTTGAATTAGCAAGGTTTGTAAAATTATCAGGTAATTGTGTTATTAAATCCCCATGACTCATCCAAACTGAGGATGTTTTTTTAACATCTAAAAATAATTTATCGGCTTTTTCAATTATTAAAATGGCTTTACCGTATTCTCTATTTTTTGCAGATTCAACTTTGCCATTTAGTAGTTTACAAATCAATTGTAATCCGTAACAAATACCTAAAATAGGAATTCCAAGATTAAAAATTTCATCATCAATTGAATAGGCATTTTTAGCATAAACACTTTGAGGTCCGCCGGAAAGTATTATTCCTATAGGATTTATTTCTTTTATCTCTTCTATTGATATAGCATAGGGCTTTATAACTGAGAATACTTTTATCTCCCTAACTCTTCTTGCAATAAGCTGAGTATATTGGGAACCAAAATCAATTATAAGTATTTGCTCTGCTGAATTCATAAATTTTAATTTAAGTAATAATTTAAAATAATAAAGGCTGTCTCAAAAGTAATTGATTAATTAAAAATAGTATACAGATAACAGGGATAAAGCTGATTCTTACAGATTTTTTTGAAAATTACTTTTTAGACAACCTCTTAAAAGATCAATTTATTTATAAAAAAGAAATAAATAATATATTGATTTATTGCCCAATAAGTTTTTTATAAACTTCTGCACCCATCAATTTTTCTATCTCAGAAGGATCTGACATTTCAACTTTAATCATCCAACCTTTTCCGTATGGATCTGTGTTAACATCTTCGGGGGCATCTGTCAATGCAGTGTTTATTTCAATAACTTTTCCGCTGCAAGGTGCAAGCAGATCGCTTACTGTTTTTACAGCTTCTATAGTACCGAGTGTTTCACCTACTTTTACTTCTGATAAGTCAGGGTCAATATCTACGAAAACAATATCACCTAACTCACTTTGTGCGTACTCTGTAATGCCGATTGTTCCTATATTACCTTCAACTAATAACCATTCGTGATCATCACTGTACTTTAAATTTTCAGGAAAGTTTATTTTTACCTCTTTAACTTTTTAATCGTCAATAATATTTAATAAAAATTTTATTCAAATTTAAAATCTTCCATAAAACCGGTATCAAAATTACCGCTTAAGAATTTTTCATCTTCAAGTATTCTTAAATGGAACGGAATAGTAGTATTTATTCCTTCAACTGTAAACTCTTCTAATGCTCTTCGTCCCCTCATTATTGCATGTTCCCTGTTTTTACCCCAAACAATTAATTTTGCAATTAGCGAATCATAATACGGAGGAATAGTATAACCATGATAAATGTGTGAATCTACTCTGATTCCATATCCGCCGGGAAAATGCAGTGATTGAATTAGACCCGGAGAAGGTCTGAAATCTGCTGAAGGATCTTCTGCATTTATTCTAAATTCTATACAGTGACCAATGGGTTTGCGTGGAAGCGTTTCTATTTTTTCTCCGGCTGCCACCAAAACTTGCTGCCTTATTAAATCTACTCCGTAAACCGTCTCGGTAACAGGATGTTCAACCTGAATTCTTGTATTCATCTCCATGAAGTAAAAATTCTTATGTTTATCTAATAAGAATTCAAAAGTACCTGCTCCTTCATAATTTACAGCTTTAACACCAAGCAAAGCTGCTTCTCCCATTTTCTCCCTTGTTTCATCGTCAATGGCAGGGGATGGTGATTCCTCTAGTAATTTTTGATGTCGTCTCTGAATAGAACAGTCCCTCTCTCCGTAATGATGAGCATTGCCGTGCATATCTCCCATTATTTGTATTTCAACGTGACGAGGATTCTCAATAAATTTTTCGAGATAAACATCATCTTTTCCAAAAGAAATTGATGCTTCTGATTTTGCAGTATTATAAGCATTTTCAAATTCACTTTCTTTCCAGACTATTCTCATTCCTTTTCCACCACCGCCGGCTGAAGCTTTAATTATTACAGGATAGCCAATCTCTGCTGCTAATAATTTCCCGTCTTTTATATTTTCAATAACTCCGTCGCTACCGGGTATTACGGGTACACCGTTTTGTTTCATTGTTTCTTTGGCAAAGGATTTGTCACCC
>Ga0114931_10001199_pt1 | contig 33011 bp, 32 predicted proteins | sample 2SBtaG_FD_89579 | JGI IMG/M metagenome (GOLD analysis project Ga0114931, IMG submission 89579) | Deep subsurface microbial communities from Kolumbo volcano to uncover new lineages of life (NeLLi) - 2SBTROV14_V59a metaG | ecosystem: Environmental > Aquatic > Marine > Volcanic | place: Kolumbo...
AAGCGTTGTTTGGCGGCCACGTCCGTGGCCGCTCGGCCCGCACGGTGCGGGCCGAACTCTTCATGAGGCTCATCCTTAATAACATAATCTTGAGAATTCAGGGACTTTTTCTACAGACCCTGATCCCGCATAACCTTTATTAATCCTTCTCGGAAACCCTTGTCGTCATGGTCAAGTCGGATAAGGAGATCAAAAAGTGGTTCAAGAGCGAGGCCTCGAAGTCACCCAAGAAGTACTACGCCACGTCCGTTCTCGAGGAGCGCGGTTTTGAGCGTAAGAAGTGCAAGCACTGCGGCATCTTCTTCTGGACGGTAAATGCGGAGCAGGATCATTGTGGCGACGCGTCGTGCGCGGGCGGCTTCACCCTCTTCGAGAACAATCCCTGCACGAAGCCGATGAGCTACATCGAGACGTGGAAGGAGTTCGCGAAGATGTTCTCAAAGAAGGGCTACGCCGTCGTGCCGCGCTACCCGGTCGTTGCGCGGTGGAACCCGACGATGGACTTCACGATCGCCTCGATCGCGGCGTTTCAACCATACGTGGTCTCGGGGGAGGTCGAGCCGCCCGCGAAGCAGCTCGTCATCCCGCAGTTCTGCCTGCGTTTCGGCGACGTCAATAACGTCGGCGTCACGATGAGCCACATGACAGGCTTCGTCATGATCGGCCAGCACATGTTCATGCCGCCAGAGGAATGGGATCAGAATCGCGCGTTCGCGGACATCGTCGACTGGCTCACCGAGGGGTTGGGTTTGCCTTACGAGGAGATCACCTTCCACGAGGACGCCTGGGCAGGCGGAGGCAACTTCGGCCCATGCATGGAGTACTTCTCGCGGGGCGTCGAGCTTGGCAACCAGGTCTACATGATGTTCGAGCAGGACGACAACGCGAAGAACGGCTTCAAGGGCTTGTCGCTCAAGGTCCTCGACATGGGGATGGGTCACGAGCGCAATGCGTGGTTCAGCCAGGGCAAGGGCACCATCTACGACGCGACGTTCCCGACAGTTATCGCGAAGCTCAAGGAGCGTACCGGCGTCGTCTCCGACGAGGAGACGATGGAGCGCTACATCCCTTACGCGGCATTCCTCAACCTCGACGAAATCGAGGACATCGACGATGCCTGGAAACGCGTCGCGAAAACGGTTGGTATACCGGCCGCGGAGCTGCGCAAGAAGATCGGGCCGATGAGCGCCCTCTACTCGATCGCGGAGCACGCGCGCTCATTATTGTTCGCGCTCGCGGACGGCGGCCTCCCAGGCAACGTCGGCGGCGGCTACAATCTTAGGGTCATCTTCCGGCGCGCACAGTCTTTCATCGAACGGTTTGGCTGGGACATCGACATGGCCGACGTGGCGGCGTGGCACGCCGAGTACCTCAAGCCGCTCTTCCCGGAACTGCTCGCGTCGATCGGGGATGTCAAGAAAGTCCTCGCGGTCGAGAAGCGCAAGCACGAGGAGAACCGCAAGCGCGCCAGCCAGACGATTGCGAACCTGCTGAAGAAGGGCGTGCCGGACACGGAGACGCTCATCAGATTGTATGACGAGCAGGGCATCGCACCCGAGCAAGTCAAGTCCGAAGCGAAGAAGCTCGACATCAAGGTCACGGTGCCGGACAACTTCTACTCGTTGGTGGCGGAGCGTCACGAGCAGGCGGAAGTGAAGACGCAGACGAGACGCGCGGCGAAGCTGCCATTGGACGATGTTCCCAAGACCACGATACTCTATTACGACGCGTGGGACTACGTGGATTTCGAGGCCCCCATCGCGAAGGTGCTCGACGGCAACCTCGTGGTGCTGGAGCGGACCGCGTTCTATCCCACGTCTGGCGGTCAGGAGCACGATGAAGGCGAACTGGACGGGGTGAAGGTCGTCGACGTCTTCAAGCAGGACGGCGTCATCGTCCATAAGCTCGCGAAGAAGGTCGACTGGAAGCCGGGTACGATGGTGCATGGGAAGATCGACATCGATCGCCGCCAGCAACTCGCGCAGCACCACACGACGGCGCACATCATCAACGGCGCCGCGCGTCGCGTGCTCGGGAACCACGTCTGGCAAGCCGGTGCGGCGAAGACGCTCGAGAAAGGACGCTTGGACATCACGCACTACGACACGTTGACGGCCGACGAGCTGCATCGCATCGAGGAAGAAGCGAACCGTATCGTCCAGCAGAACATCCCGGTGAAGAAAGTCGTCGAGCCTAAGAGCCTCGCCGAGGCGGAGTATGGCTTCCGGTTGTATCAGGGAGGGGCCGTGCCTGGCAAGGAAATCCGCGTCGTCTCGATCCCTGGCTTTGACACCGAGGCGTGCGGCGGCACGCACCTCAACACCACAGGGGAAGCGGGCCTGATCAGGATTCTGCGTTCGACGAAGGTGCAGGACGGCGTGATTCGCATCGAGTACGTCGCCGGCGACGCCGCGCGCAAGCTCGTCGAAGAGAAGAAAGGCGCGCTCGAGGAGCTCATGGGGCATCTCAGTGTCAAGGAAGCGGCACTCATTCCCGCGGCGGCGGAGCGCGTCTTCGCAACGTGGAAGCAGGCGCGCAAGCTCGCGAAGAAGGGCGAGGAGATCGACTGGAACGCGCTCGAGAATGCGGAGCTGGAGCCCTACAAAGGACGCGACCCCATAGCCGAAGCGGCGAAGCGTCTCTCGACGCAGCCCGAGTATATCCTGAACACGCTCGCCAAGTTCGAGAAGGAGATTGCGCGGATGAAGAAGTAAACAGATAAAAAAACCCACAATTCTTATCATAGGAACTCGACATATTGGGAAAAAGTTTGAGAGAGAAATAAAGAATTCTTTTCAGAACTATAAACCAGATTTATTTCTTTGTGAAGGAGTACAAACAAAGAAACATTGGCTCAGAAACATGAAAAAAGAGCCAGTAATAATCTTTGTGACATATTTTTATGGTCTACTTTTGAAAGTATTTGGGAAAGACAGAGCCACAGCAGAGAAACTATCGGCGAGAACGGGTGTTCCATTAGAAGATATTGATATAACACTGACAGAGATGACAGACATATTTCACAAATGGTACACACCATTCTTCGCGCCAGTGCTTATGTCTCTATTATTGATATATATGCACTGGCAAAGTGGAGTAATTCATACAATACATATCATTTCAGCAATTGCTTTAGGCGCATTCATGAACTTCGGAATATTTGTTCTGTTGACCAAGAAAACGCGCGACAAAGCATTTATAGAAAACGCTGACAAGTATATGAAAAAAAGAAAGGCAAAAAAAGGATTATTAATATGCGGAAAAACACATGCTGACGCAGTAGCTATGGCGTTAACAGAGAAATATGACATAAAAACTAAATGATTTCTTTTACTTCCGCATCACCAACGCGAAGAGCCCGATGACGATGAACGCGCCGCCAACAATCATCGCGCCCGTGCCGGGCAGCCATCCATTCGACGCGTCAAGCCACTTCGCGAGTCCGACGAGGACGAAGACGAAGCCGAACGCGATGATGAGGAAGACAATCGTCGCCTTGATTACCATACGCACAGTCTCCTTCACGCGTCGCTGCGCCTCTCCCATTGTGTCGTACGCCGCGCGCTTGAGCCCGCTGATTGCGGCGCCGGCTGCAAGGCCTGTAGACCCGAAGAACGATTGCCACCAGGATTGTTTCTTCATGAGTATCACCTACGCTTCTTCCAGAAGAGGAGCTTCGCGACGACCGCGCCTATCACGGCCACAATGCCGGCGCTCTTCCACGGGTGCTTCCGCACCCAGATGTCGGTCTTTCGCGCCCCGGTCCTGACGTGCTCCGTTATGTTATATACTTCCAAGCCTTGCGGTTCCGGCGTCGCCTTCACAGACTTCTTGATGTTCTTGCGTCCACGCGCGTCACGCACCATGTCACCACCCCTGTAGCTGTCCGACGGAAAACCCCTTTATATGTCTTGCGGGGAATATCTTTAAAAACGCCGACACGACAGGAAGCTTATGCAGCCACCAAAGCACTTCACGGTCACGCTCCTCGGGAGCGAGAACTGCGGCGAGGGGATTAAGCGGTTCCGCTTCCGCATGGACGCGCCGCTCGCCTTCGTCCCAGGGCAATATGTCAGTCTCCGCTTCCCTGGCGAGACGCGCTATCATGCGTTCAGCATCGCCTCATCGCCGATGAGCGGAGAGCTCGAGCTCGTCGTCAAGATCGAGCACGAGTTCACGACGCATCTCTTCAGTTCCGCTCCAGGTACCGTGCTCGAGTGCATGGGGCCGATGGGTCGTTTCCTGCAAAGCATCACAGGGGATCTCGTCATGGTCGCCGGCGGCGTCGGCGTCACCCCTTTCCTCTCCATGATGCGCTGGGCGCGCGACACGAAGCGCGAGGACCGCGAGTACTGGCTCTTCTACAGCTGCCGGACCCGCGACCAGCTCGGATTCGAGGACGAATTGCGACGGCTACCGGCGCAGAACCCGCACATCCACATCATCATGACGCTGACGCGCGAGCAGCCGGAAGGATGGGACCAGGAGCTCGGTCACGTGGACAAAGCGATGCTGCTCAGGCATCTAGGAAAATTGGACGACCAGACCTTCGCCACGTGCGGCCCGAATCGGATGGTCACGGCGATCATCCAGGCGCTCAACGAGGTAGGGATCCCGCCCGAGCGCGTCCTGCACGAGAGCTGGGGCTGAGCGAAGTGCCAGCACGGGATGTTCTCGACCCGCCATTCGCTCTCAGTAGCAGCATGCTGCCGAAACCTCTAAACGAACTGATCCTCATGCAATTGCAAGCAGTTCAGTCGAGCCGCCGAGGGCGTTCTTCGACCTTTTCATCGCGGCTGATGAAAGAGCAAACTATTTAAACAGGGTATGGGCGGTGTAACGCAGAGGTGAGTTTATGGCAAAGATCGTCTTCTTCGAGGTGCATGACTGGGAGAAGGCCTATCTTGAGAAGGCGCTCGCGGACGCGGGCCACGAGCTCAAATTCTACCTCGCCAAGGTCCAAGACGTCAACCTCGACGAGTGCAAGGACGCGGATGCGCTCTGCGTCTTTGTCTACAGCACGGTTACGAAGGAGATCCTCGATATGCTACCGAACGTGAAGCTCGTCGCGACCCGCTCGACCGGGTTCGACCACATCGATCTCGCGGCGTGCAAGGAGCGTGACATCCAGGTCTGCAACGTCCCGACGTACGGTGAGAACACGGTGGCCGAGCACACGTTCGCGCTCATCCTCAACCTGAGCAGGAACGTTCACAAGTCCTACCTGCGCACGCTGCAGAACGATTTCCGGACAGAGGACCTGCGAGGCTTTGACTTGAAGGGTAAGACCTTAGGGGTCATCGGCGCGGGGCACATCGGCCAACACGTCATCAGGATCGCGAAGGGCTTCGGCATGCACGTCCTCGCGTACGACCCGTTCCCGAATCAGTTCCTGGCGGACGTGCTCCACTACAACTACGTGTCGTTAGACGAGATCTATGCGAAGAGCGAAATCATCACGTTGCATGTGCCGATCCTCGAGGGGACGAAGCACCTCATTGACGCCCAAGCCATCGTGAAGATGAAACCGGGCGTTATCATCATCAACACCTCGAGAGGAGGCATCATCGATACGGATGCGTTGTACGAAGGTCTCAAGTCCGGCAAGGTCCGCGGGGCCGGCCTCGACGTGGTCGAGGACGAGAAGCTGGTCATGGAAGAGGCCCAATTGCATCAGGTCGGGCACGAGAAGTCTGAGTGGAAGCGCCTCGTCGAATCCTTAGAGATCCTTAAGATGCCTAACGTCGTCTTCACGCCGCACAACGCGTTCAACAGCCAGGAAGCGCTTGAACGCATCCTCAAGACGACGGCGGAGAACATCAAGGCTGCGAACATCTCCGGCGGGAAAGGGATCAACCTGGTCAGAATTTCTCCTTAATTAGCGATGCATTCCAACAGCGCCGTATCGTAAAGCTCGTGGGGACGTGATTGCAGGAGAATATAACTTTATTGCCGCGTCCCGCACCAGTTGCAGAACCGCGATTGCGGGTGGAGCTTTGCATTGCACTTCGGGCAGATGATGAAATCCTGGGTGTTCGCCGACCGCGCGTTCCCGGGCTTGTTCTCTATGTAGCTGAACTCTTCCTTTTTACCCATGATGAACCTGGCGCCGAGCTTGAAGACGCCGATCGCAAGGAGCGCAAGTCCGACCCAGAAGAAGAGCTCGATCGCGGTGCTCGGCTTCCGGGACTGCACGAACTTGGAGTAGATCGCTATCGCAGCGCCTGCGCCCGCGTACGCCCAGCCAGGGATGGAAGCCATGGTCACCTCTCCTTTCAGACACTGGAACTATGGTTTAAAAATCTATGTTTTGGTTAAGTATTAAAACCGGAAAAACAACAGAGGTCGTATGGACATGGATGACGAGCGGATCCTGCTGCGGAAGCTGCGCAAGAAGCGCGGCGACGACCGGGATGACCTGGGAGAAGAGTCCAAAGAGGAGTTCTTGAAGCGCTTCGAGGACCCCGCGGACAGCGATATCCTCGTCGAGAAGCAGGTGAAGGAAACAAAGCGGAAGCGCTGAGGTCAGCGTCACACCGCCTTCTCTCTACTCGTCGTCATCGCCGACGTGGACCGTACCGGGCTCGTACGCGTCCAGGTCCTCGTCCTGGAAGTCGAGCGCATCGAGGAAATCGCGGTAATGGTCCTCGGAGCAAAACCGCCATGTCCGGCCGTGGATCTCGCACTCGATCACGACCTCACCCTCCTCGAAGGGCTGGCCGCAGTACGCGCAGACCGTCTTCACGTCGCGCTCGAGGTGGTCCTTGACAAGGATGCCATCGTCGTGTATGGGCTCCGAGCGCCCATACTCATCGCTCCTTTCCGGTTCAGGCATATCCTGAAAGAAGACAGGAACCCATAATAAAGATTGTCCTCTGAAGACATCGCCACTGCGGCGCTTACCTTCTTCCTCACCCACTCATGCACCAAGCCTTCATGGGATTGCTGTCTCCTTGCTTCCGCGCCAAGGCAGTGGCGATGCGACAAGAAATTAGTATCATTTCGTGGGCAGCAGCTTCTCCTTCTCACCCATGTACGGCCTTAACACTTTTGGTATTGTCACCGTGCCGTCTTGTTCCTGGTAGTTCTCCAGGATTGCGACCATAACTCGCGAGGTCGCCAGGGCAGTGTTGTTCAGCGTATGGACGACGCCGCGCTCCCCGTCCTTCTTCACGTACCGGATTTCGAGGTCTGTCGCCTGGTATGTGGTGCAATTCGAGAGCGACATGACTTCGCCGTACGCTTCCGTCGTCGGCCGCCAGACCTCGACGTCGTGGCTCCGGGATTTCCACGCCGCGAGATCCCCTGTGCAGATCTCCACGACACGGTACGGCAGCTCGAGCGCCTGGAGGATGCCTTCCGAGTTCGCGAGCAGCTCGTCGTAGAGCTGCCACGACTGCTCTGGCAGGCAGTAGATAAACTGCTCGACCTTGTTGAACTGGTGCGTCCTCCACAATCCTTTCTCGTTGATGCCGTGGCTGCCGATCTCCTGGCGGAAGCACATCGAGTAACCAACGTACTTCTTCGGCAGCTCCTCGGCCTTGAACGTGTCGCCAGCGTGCATCCCCAAGAGCGCGTGTTCCGCTGTTCCGATGAGGCGGAGCTGGTTTGCTTCCGACGTCGCAACCACCCGGTCCGTCGCCGTCTTCTCATCCTTTGTCTGCTCTCCTTCGACCTTGTAGACCGATTGCTGGATTGCAGCCATGTCCATCGCCGCCTCGAGCACCGAGAGCCGGACCATGAGCGGCGGCTCGATGTATGTGTAGCCGGCCGCGACCATCCTGTCGAGCGCGAAGCGGATCAGCGCCTGATTCAACAGAGCGAGGTCCCCTTTGAGGAAGTAGAACCCGTTGCCCGTCGTCTTTGCGCTTGCCTCAAAATCCGCCCAGTCGTTCTGCTCGCAGAGCTCGACGTGGTTCTTGATGGGGAATGTGAATGTGCGGGCCTTGCCCCACTTCTTGCGTTCCGGGTTCTCGGAATCGTCCTTGCCGTACGGGACATCCTTGTGCATGATGTTCGGCAGCTTCGCCAGTCGGGGTCGCATCTCCGTGACGAAGAGCGCATCCATCCGATCCTCAATCTTCTTGATTTTGTCAGGGATCGCCTTGACCTTCTTGAGGATGGGTGCGATGTCGCCGCCCCGCTTCTTCGTGGCATTGATCTCCTCGGAGAGCTTGTTCCTGCTGCTCCGCAGGGCGTCCGCCTCGCCTTTCAGCTTCCGCCACTCCTGGTCGTGTTTGAGGAAATCCTCGAGGACTGTGACGAGCTCCGGCTTCTTTTGCCGCCTAATCGTCTCCTCAAGCTCTGCGACGTGCTCCCGGACGAATCGTGGGTCGAACATAGGATGAAAGATGCCACGGACGGCTTTTAAATATTCTCTTTAGGACGGCCGCGGTGAGAAGGTCGAGGAACCCCTCGACGCACGGGCGTTGACGCACGGGTGTTCGATGCGCGGCGACGACGCTCGGTGCGCGCGGTGCGGACTCGGTCTCCTCGCAACGTCACGGACTCTGACCGTCGAGGACGACCGAGCGAGGACGACCGAGCGAGGAAGACGAAGAGAAGCGCCGAGGCGGTTAACGAGACGTTCACCGTAGCCCCCTCAAGGCTTAGTAGAATATTCCCTACTTCACTGACCGGAACCGCTCACTGAAGTGAGCGAACCCTGTCAGTTCCGTCGAGCCAAGCCAGCGTTGCCTCTGCGGCAACGTCTGGCAATGCTGGCTTCGACGAGAATATTCTACAGAGCCCCCCTCAAACCAAATTTATATAAAACGCACCCCTGCAAAAAAGCGTGTGACAGAGACGACGCTCATCATCGCATTCATTGGTGGCCTGGTCACGTTCGCCAGCCCGTGCGTGCTGCCGCTCATCCCCGCCTACCTCGGATACCTCGCCGGGACGACACTCCACGGCGCGAAGCAGAATGGGACTGACGAGCGTGCGCGCGACATCCGGGTCAAGATACTGATCAATACGATCCTCTTCGTCCTCGGATTCAGCGCGGTCTTCGCGCTCCTCGGCGTCTTGCTCCATACCGCGCTCGTCGGCGTTAGCTACCGCGTCCAGATATGGCTCTCACGGATCGGAGGCCTGCTCATCATCCTCTTCGGCCTCTACCTCACAGGGCTGCTCAAGATACCCTGGCTCCAACGAGAGCGAAGCATTGATGTCTCGGGAATCCAACCGAGCTACGTGACCTCATTCGTCTTCGGCGCCGCGTTCGCCGTTGGCTGGACACCTTGCGTCGGCCCAGTCCTCGGATCCCTCCTAGCGTTCGCGCTGACCAATCCCGCGGACGCGTTCGGTCTCCTCTTCGTGTACAGCCTCGGTGTCGGCATCCCCTTCATCGTCGTCGGGGCATTCACCGCGGAAGCGAGTCGGCTGATACAGAAGGCGGGGTCCTGGCTCCGCTGGTTCAACATCATCGTCGGCGTCGCGCTCGTCATCCTCGGCCTGTTCGTCTTCACGCACCACCTCAACGAGCTCGCGGACCTCTCGCTCATCGTCCGCATTCTTGGATGAAAGGGAAATTATTAAAACGCGTCCGGGGACTGGCCTATGATGCGTCGTCTTATCCTCCTCCTGCTGCCGCTCCTCTGCTGCTTCCTCATTACCCCCGCGCTCGCCGCGCCGGAAGACCTGTATGGCTATGACCAGCTCACCCTCGGGTTGACGTTGAAGAACACGGTCACGATCGTCCCACAAACGAGCCAGACGAACGTCGACTACGTCACGGCGGGGCTCGCCTGGTGGCCGCGGGAGACCTATCGGCAGCACGTCGCGGAGATCGGCACGATCCCTAAGGCCGAGCAGACCGGCGATGTCTACCTTTTCTCCTGGCAGCATCCGAAGACAACCGCGCTCAACTACGAGTTGCGCGCGAACGTCATGACGTCCGACGAGGCGCTTCCAGTCCACGAGAAGATACCTTTCCCGATCCCCAACGTGCCGTCGGACGTCGCGCAGTACACCGAGCACAGCAAGCTAATCGACACGGACGCCGATATCCGTCGCGAGGCCCTGAAGCTCGCGGACGGCAAGGATGATCTCTTCGAGGTTGTCTACACGGTGGCGGACTGGGTGACGATGAACATTGCGTACAACTTGACGAGCGTCACCGCAGACGCGACCAAGCCCGCGACATGGGTGTATGCGAACCGACAGGGCGTCTGCGACGAGTTGACCGCGCTCTTCATCAGCATGCTCCGCGAGCTCGGCATACCCGCGCGTTTCGTCAGCGGTCTCAGCTACACCAACCTGCCGGAATTCGCGGAACCCTGGGGCGGTCACGGCTGGGCCGAGGTCTGGTTCCCCGACGTTGGCTGGGTGCCCTTCGACCCGACGTACGGCACGTATGGCTACGTGGACGCGACGCACATCAAGCTCCTCGACAGTGTCGATGCCGGAAGCCCGAGCGTCGACTATACCATGAGCGCATTCAGCGCATCGATGATGACCCGGAGCCTCGAGACGGATGTTCAGGTCCTTGGGAAGAAGAAGGTGCGGCGGAAGCGGTTCGCCGTTACTCTGAAGCCATTCGATGACACGGCTCTGGACAGCTACAACCTCCTCACCGCACAGGTGACAAACCTCCAGGACGAATACGCCAGCGCGCGCTTCACGCTCTCAAAGACTGAAGGGCTCGAGCTCATCGGCGACCCCGACCAAAACGTGCTCCTCAAGCCGCGCGAGACGAAGGAGCTCCGGTACCTTGTCCGCACGACCGGCCTGCATTTCGGCTTCTGGTACGAGCTGCCGGTCAAGCTCTACATCGGCCTTCACGAGGTGGCGAATACGAGCTTCGTCGCGCGCGAAGGCAACCCCTCGTACGATAAGCAGCTCTTTGACACCTATGTCGCCACAACGGCTACGGAGCAGCCCTATGATGCCCAGGCAGATCTCTCCTGCACGGCGCAGCCGGAAGCGGCGTACGTCAACGGGACTCTCGAGGGGGTCTGCACGCTCGAGAACGACGGTGGCCTCCGGCTCGGCAGCGTCAAAATCTGCGCGCAGGAGTGCGTCTATCGGGACGTCCTTCCCGGCGGAAGCGCGACCTATGCCTTCCCGCTTGATTGCTCGTCGCCCGGCGCGAAAACCCTCCTCGTCACCGCGAAGAACGGCGTCGTCAGCAAGCAGGCAATCCTCAAGTATCGCTGTCTCGACCACGCAGCCGCAGCCATCGTGGACCTCGAGCACCCCGAGATGCTGGGATTCAACGAGAGCGGGCCGATCGCCTTCGCCGTCCGGAAGACGAGCGAGGCCGTCCCAATCAACGTGACGGTCGCGATTGCACACGATAACTTCTTCCAGAAATGGACGTCGGACGACCTCGCGCAGCCCCAGCGGTTCACGTACACAATCATGGGACAGAATCTCGATCTCTCGGGGAACGACGTGAACATCACCGTCACGTACAGCGACCAGCTCGGAACCCCTGGAGAAACGAGTGAAACCTTTACCGTCGAGCCTCGAGGCTTCACGTTTCTGCAGAAGCTTCAGGTGGACCTGCTCAACCTCCAGCGCTGGATCGACGCGAAGCTCGGGTGAGAGTGAGAAAGTATTAAAAAGGCCTTTCTTTCCGTCGGTGCAGGCGATACCATGGCAACAAAGAGCACTATAGTTCCGGATACCAGCGTCCTTATCGAAGGCCTCCTCTCGAAGAAGGAGAAAGCGGTCAAGGGCGCGCGCATCGTCATCCACGAGGCCTCTGTGGCGGAGCTCGAGCACCAGGCCAACCAGGGCCAGGAGAAGGGTTACCTCGGCCTGGACGAGATTGGCGCGCTCCAAGTCCTCGCGGACAAGAAGCAGATTGCGCTCGAATTCAAGGGCGAACGACCGGGCGAGTATGACATCCGCGCGGCCAGAGAAGGGGCGATTGACGCGATGATCCGCGAGCTCGCGTTGGCGGAAAGCGCGACGCTGTGGACTGCGGACAAGGTCCAGGCCACCGTTGCCAAGGCGAAAGGCATCCCCGTCAAGTTCCATGAGATGCTCGGGGAGGGCGCGGACATGGAAATTGAGTCCTTCTTCTCGGAAGGGACGATGTCGGTCCATCTCAAGGAGAACTGTTCCGTCTACGCGAAGCGCGGCCGGCCGGGCGCATGGGAGTTTGCTACCGTGCGCGAGCAGAAGCTGACGCGCGAAGAGGTGGAGATGTACGCGAAGCAAATCGTCGAGGCCGCGCAAGCGCGAAGAGATGGCTTCGTCGAGATCGCGCGGAAGGGCAGCACGATCTGCCAGGTCGGCAAGTATCGCATCGTCATCACGCGGCCGCCGTTCAGTGACGGGTACGAGATCACAGCCGTCCGGCCGGTCAAGCGGCTCGACCTCAAGGACTACGCAATCAGTGGGAAGCTCGCGAAGCGGTTCGACGAGCAGGCCGAAGGCATCCTGATAGCGGGGGCCCCGGGCCACGGCAAGTCGACCTTCGCGCAGGCCCTCGCGGAGTACTACGCCAAGCAACGCAAGATAATCAAGACCGTCGAAGCGCCGCGTGACCTCATCCTCGCGGACGAGATTACGCAGTATGCGATCAGCCACGGCAGCGCGGAGGAGATCCACGACATCCTCCTCCTCTCCCGGCCGGACTACACGTTCTTCGACGAGATGCGCAACACGGAGGACTTCCGCCTCTTTGCGGATATGCGCCTTTCGGGTGTGGGCATGATTGGCGTCATCCATGGGACCAAGCCGATCGATGCGATCCAGCGCTTCCTCGGCCGCATAGAATTAGGAGTCATCCCCCACGTGCTGGATACGGTCATATTCATCAAGGACGGTGGGATCAGCGCGGTCTACAGCGTCACGATGACTGTGAAGGTACCATCCGGCATGACCGAGGCAGACCTCGCGCGGCCGGTCGTCGAGGTCCACGACTTCGAGAACAACCAGCTCAAGTTCGAGATGTACACCTATGGCGAGGAGACTGTCGTCATCCCCATCGGGACGCAAGGTACCAAGGAGCCCGCTGTGAACAAGCTCATCGCGAAGGGCGTCAAGGAGTACTTCCTCAACTACACGAACAGGGTGCAGGTCGAGATGCAAGGGCAGAAGGCCAACGTCTTCGTGCCCGAGGACATGATCGGCGACCTGATCGGCCGCGGCGGCGAGCATATCCGCAAAATCGAGGAGGAGCTCGGCGTCAAGGTGGACCTCCACGAGCTGCCCGGAGGCGACTCCTACCGGCGAGGGAAGAAGGAAGGCAAGAAGACGAAGAAGGGCAAAAAGGCCAAGTGGCGGTAAGAGCAGGGTTGCACTCAGCCTGTCGACGTATTCCCTCCTCGATAAGCTCTTCGTCTGCCTCTACGACATCTATTTCCTCTTCATCATGGAGTTCGAGTCCCTGGACGACGGGACCTCTCCGCGCTCTCCGTCATCGTTCCCTCTCCGTTCTATTTTGGGTGGAGGAGCTGGGGCTCCCTTGAGAACGTTGGCGCCGGATTTGAACCGGGACTGCTTCAAGCGAAGTTTTCGGTGCCCCTCCCAAATCCGAGCAACAACCCCGAAAGGGCGCTGGGGCTCCTTTGAGAACGCTGGCGCCCGGATTTGAACCGGGGATCCCCGAAGGGACAGGATCTTTGCGTGGCATTGCAGGTTCTCTGAATGACCCAGAGCCCTTAGCAATCGTGCACCCGGCGGAGCACGAACTCACGCCAGTCTGCGCAATACCAGGCTATGCGACGCCAGCAGCGTCTTGCGCAGCTTCCGAGAGCGGCAAGCACTTTTTAAATCTTATGCCGATGAAGATGAGAGCAAGTTTCTCCTGGTTCGAGCAACCAAGTATTGAAAGAGAGGCGTCGCTGCCAGGGATCATGAGAGGTAAGAGCGTGCTCTGCTGAGCGCAACCTACAGCTTCCGCTCCTTGTACTTGCCGTTCCAGATGTCGAAGGTGACCCGCTTGCTAGCCCCTTTTCCCAAGAGGATCTTGAAGGTCTCTGCAACGGCGATGGCCGCGGCGGCGTGCGTCGCCGGACTAATCGCACCTTCTACCTCAGTCGTCGGCATCTTGAGGTATTCTTCGAAGACCTTCTTCGGCAGCTTCTTCGTCGCCACGAGGACTTCGGCGGTGCTACCCGCGTAGCTGGCGAGGATGACCGGCACCTTGTTCGCCTGACAGTAGCCATAGATCAGCGTGTTGGTGTCGTTGTTGTTCGTGCAGTCGATGACACAATCGGCCTTGACGAGGAATACGTTCTGGCTCGAGAGCTCCTCGTGGAAGGACTTGAGCCGCGCCTTCGGGTTGATGTCCTCGACGCGCTGCTTCGCCTGCTTCGCCTTGAACTTGGTGAGGTCTTGCTCCTGGTAGAGGCCCATCCGGTTCATGTCCATCTCCTCTACCCTGCCCTTGTCGATGATCCTGAGGTTGAAATCCTCGCGCGCCAGGATGCTCGTGACGATACTACCCACGCCGCCGAGACCGGCGACTGTGACAGTCTTGCCGCGGAGCTTGTCATCCCGGGCGTCCCCGATGCCCTTGAACTTAGCCCGATACAGCGTTCGCATGATGACGCCTACATACCAAAGGTGTTTTTAAGAGTTGCGGTGGGCTCAGCGAAGAAGTCTTTATAAATCGCTCCCGTGAGAGAATATCCATGCAGGAATTGGAAGAGCTGCACAAGGATCTGGAACAGCTCGGGCGGTACATCAGCGCAAATGCCAGCCTCGCGATCGAGCTCAACGGCTATGCCTGGTTCAGGGAGCGCATGCGGAAAGCGGTGGCAAACGCCCATAATCGCATAGACGCCATTAGGGGGTTGCTGGAGAAGACCGAAGAGCAGAAGGGATTGGAAGATGAGGAGTGGAAAGAGCTCGAATCCGAATTCGTCTTTCTCGAACTCATCTTCCGGGAGCTTGACGAGGCATCACATGACCATCACAAACTGCGAGAGCACCTCATGACGCTGGAAGCAGAGCTTCATCCGCAGCAGCTCCTGGCGCGGCTCCGGGAACTGCAGCGGCGCGCGTTGGCCGCTGTCGAGCAGGAAGAAGCGGGGACGCGGCAGCATCTCCCCCCGACGAAACGGACGATCGACCGTCGCAGGTTCGTGCGGGGGCTCCTCGGGATGGGCGCTGCCGCCACTGCTGCATCACTCACTCCCCCTGTGCTCAAGGCGCTGCTTCAAGAACCGGGCAGAAGCTCAGGCGCACAGACAGTCCCGGCGCCGCCCGTGACCCCTCCGTCGGCGTCCACGTTCGACGGGACGAGGAACGCGACGATCGCACTCCAGGTGGGATTCTACAAGACCTACCCTGAAGCCTACGCGGCATTGAAGAAGATAGGAGACGTGCTGCGGAAGAACGGCCTCGGATTGATGCCAATCCTCGCGCTGCGCGCAGCCCATGGCATCACCGGGTGGTCGGTCCAGGTGACGCACCCGGGGCTGACGCCTGAGGAGGCGGAACGCCTCAAGGCGCCGCTCGCTGCGGCCGGACTGCCCGGCTGCTTCCGGACGACGCTGAGCAGCGCCGAGAAGAAGACCGCGAAGACTGCCAAAGCGCGGGCTGCGCCGCAGGGCTTCGAGAACATGGTCGAGCAGCTCTCCAAGGAGGAGTATCAGACGTTCTTCGTCGAGTTCCTCCAGGAGCGTTGCAAGTTCAAGGCAGGAAAACGGCTCAGCGCGCAGGAGGCAAAAGAGCTCCTCGGAGATATGTATGATGCCTCTGTCACGCTCGGGTTGCCAAAGATTGCACTCGTGCTCCTCGGAGCCAACGAGACCGGCTTCGTGAACACGGTCGGGGACATCACCTACAAGAGTAGGAACCCGAAGACAGGGAAGAGAGAGGCGAACCGGGCGCAAGGTATCTTCCAGATACTCCAGTTCACCGTCCCGGACGCGGCCGCCCACTTGGTACGGAGAGTTCCTTCTTGGAAAGGGGAGGACCTCAATTGGGGAAGCGTCCTCCTCAGCCCCCGAAAACAATGCTTCCTCGCCGCAGCCTATCTCGATTGGCTCAATCGGTATTTCGTGAATCGACCGTTCTTCAACGGAGGAGAGGTCAACATGGAGACGCTCTTCAAGACCTTCGAGCAGTACAACGCAGGTCCGAACGACACGAGCCCCCGCTATCGGAGCGAGACGGAGAAGAACAGGGACCTCTCCGAGCGCATGGTGAGGGCGAAGCTCGCCGGCTTCCAATAAACAATAAAAACATCACCAGTTTCTCATCGCCGTGACCTCCCCACTCCCGTACAAGTAGCACTGTATCTTCTGCAAGTCTGCGTATCACACCTACCGTAACTGCCCGCTCGCCTTCCGGATGAAGTCGATGAAGCTCAAGAGCGCGTCGGCGAAAGAGGAGTATTTCGGGCAGGCGCCGAACGTCTTCGTCGGCCATTACGGTTATCCGAAGGTGAACGTGGGCTTCCTCAACGTCGAGCAGTACACGGAGCAGGACGAGCCGCTCAAGTGGAGCCGGGAGGACAAGCAGATACCAGAGATCGTCGATTTCCGCACCTCGTTGGTCAATTCGAATTTCCAGCACGACATCAAGACCTTCTCGGACAGATTGATCCAGATGGGGCAGGAGGTCGCGATGGCCGCGCGGCCGGTTGACATGGAGCTCAAGCTGGCGAAGAAGCCGGTCTACGCGACCACGTTCAACCAGGACGCGCAGCCGCACGGACCGAACGTCAGGTTGAAGCGGGCGCGCATCACCGAGAACGTCAAGGTCGACACCCGCGTCGAGAAGGTAGTCGATGACACCGACCTCAAGAGCGCGCCTGCTTTGGGTTCGCTGTTTCGCAAGGGCTTCGACGAGCACTTCCTCACCAAGCTGCTCTCGGTCGGCAACCTCGGAGTCAAGACGGACCGGAAGCTCGTCCCTACGAGATGGTCAATCACCGCGGTGGACGACACGCTCGGGAAGCAGCTCATCAAGGAGCTCAAGGACTTCCCTGAAAGCGATTGCCGCGTGCACATTGGCGGCTACCTCGGCAACCAGTACGTCATCCTCTTCTTCGACGACCTGTGGAGCTACGAGCTCTTCGAAGGATACGTGCCATTGCTGCATCGGCACGGCGCCGAGGCGTGGGACGCGGACTATGAGAACTACAACGGCCGCACGGAATACGCGAAGAACACCGTCGGCGGGTACTACGCGGCGCGTCTCTCAATACTGGAGCGTCTCAAGGCGGATAAACGGCAGGCCGCAGTGCTCGCGCTGCGGTTCGTAACCGAGGAATATACCACGCCTTTAGGCGTCTGGGTCGTGCGCGAGGCGGTCCGCAAGGCGATGGTCGCACCGCCCGTCCGATTCGGCGACCGGGAGCTGATGCAGCGGTACGTCATCGAGCTGTGCAAGAAGCGGTTCGGCTTCGACGTGACGAGCACGCTCGCGAGACAAAGCAGGCTGCTCAAGAACCTCAAAGTCCAAACACGCCTCAGAAAGTGGCTGTGACAGCGGACTATATGCTACTGACTGCCGTCGACACCGAACCTTGCGTTCCGAACACCGTTCAGCACAGCTTCGACGCGTACTCGCCGCCTTCGCTGTCGTCCACAAGGACCTCGCGCGTGAACTGGTAGACACCGTACGTCTTTTTGTAGTCTATCTGAAGCCTGATGACGTAGGCGTGATCGCTGGGCAGGATGAAGTCGGCCGAGGTGCAGTACGCGCTCGGGCAGAAGGCACCGTAGATGTACTTCTGCATCGCGCCGTCGGTATAGGTGTAAACATCCTCCCATTGCGCGCTCGGCGATTTCTTCACCTGGACCGTGATGGCCGGGCTTGCGGTTCCCATCACGTACTTGATCTCCATGGCCCGGTAGTTGCCCCTGCAGGCTGGGCGGACGATGAACGACTCGATCTGGTCGCCGTCAACCGGCGCGAGCTCGTATCCGTCGAAGGGGTTCTGCGTCTTCTTCGTGCACGCCTCGACCGACTCTGCCGTGCTGCCATCAGGGCAGACATACTTGGTGACGGTATTCGTCACGTTCCGAGAGACTACCTGTGCCGGGCAAGTGGAGCAGTCGAGCTTCGGGCACTCGGTAGGAGTCGCGGTCTGGGTTGTGCCCTCGTCCGCGTCGCAGATACCGTTCGCGTTGCTGTCGAGGCAGCACTCCGTGCCCTTAATCATGTACGGCTTGTTACAGATGACTCTCGGGCCGCTACAGGCCGCGAGGACAATCGTTGCGAGCACCAGGAGGAAAAGGAGTGCTGTGCTTCTCATCCTGCGTAGTCCAGACTAAGTCCTTATAAAGATTGTGGAGGGCGGGGGTCGCCCCCTACGGGGTGCCTTGTAGCGTTTGTTTCTACTAAGCCGGAGGGTGCGAAACTTTTTATTGGCCTGTTCATCCACCGGGCGGATGGACCGTTCGGCGTTCCTCGAGGAGTTCGACCAGTCACGCAGGTGTCATGAGATGCTCGCGTTTTTCTGCAGCTGCGAGATCGTTTACTCTGGCAGGGCGGAGGCCTTCCTGCCGCGCGGCGATCGTCTCATCATCATCAAGCAGGATGGTGTCCTCCTCATCCACCAGCCCGAGAACGGGAATCCGATCAACTACCTCAAGTCGGGGGCTGAGCTCCGCTTGGAGAAGTATGAGGGGCATCTCCTCCTCAAGGTGAAATACCTGCCGAACAAGGAGTTCCTCGACGTCGAGATCTTCGCGGTGCATGATTGCATCCGCCGCCGGCTCGAGGATGGGCAGAAACAGGATCTCCAAGGTAACGAGGCGGACATGTCCGACCATATCCGCGACCACCCCGAGCTGATCTCGAAGTCATTCGTGCCGCTCAGCCGCGAAGAGCATACCAAGGCAGGCTTCCTCGACGTCTTCGGTCACGAAAAGAACGGCAGGCTCGTCGTCGTCGAGTGCAAGCGCTACACGGCAGGGCTCGCGGCGGTCAGCCAGCTCCATCGCTATGTCGAGAAGATCAGGCAGCTCCGCGGCACGCAGAACGTGACGGGCGTGATGGCATCGCCGAAAATTGCGCCGAACGCGCTCGAGATGCTCAAGGGCTACGGATACACGTGGAGTATGGTCCAACCGCCGAAGCGCTATGAGCGCCATGCGCGTGGCCAGAAGAGCCTTGACGCGTTCTAGGGTTTGCAAAACTTGCAGGGCTTGAGGCCGTAGGACTCTGCCTCCTGCTCGGAACTGAGTTCGACGAGCTGCGCCACAGGCGTCTTCTGGAGCGTCGGGCAGCTCTCCTTGTGGTAGACAGTGCTGTTCAGCATCGTGACGAGCTTGTAGCCGCGCGGTCGCTTGGCGGTCACAGTCTCGACGATGACGTCGTCAGTCTCACCCTCTTCATGCGATTTGGGGCGGAACTTCCTGTTCACCATGTGGTCGACGAACCGGTAGGATCGCCATCCCGCCACCAGCTCCAGGACGATGAGCGCCATGGATGCGAGGATCAGGACCGCGCCGAGGAGGTACGTGACGCCGATTGTCCTGACCACGAGGTAGAGGAGCGTGAAGGCGCCCGTGAGGAGGAGATGCGCAAGCCCGAGGCGATGCGTGCCGTCCCACGTCTGTTCGCGAAAGAGAAGGATGAGCAGCCATGCTTGGTTTAGGAGGAGGAGTCCGGCGATGACCAGGCGGGCGGGCGAGTCGTGGACGAAGAGGAGTGCTAGCAGGAGCGCGATGTCGAGTGCGTAGCAGGCGATGGCCTAGGCTTTGTGGTGCATGGCGCGGCAGGTGGCGCACGTGTTTATAAATGTTTCGCTACTAACCAGTAATAATAAACCATTTTCTAAAAACCGTTACTAAATGACCTCCTCCTCGACCTCATAAAAACCAGGGATTTTTAGGACGCCAGAAAGCACCGCTCTCTAAGCGTCAAGGTGGACAGCCACAAAACATCTTAGTACTCATGAAGAGAATATTCTACTGACCCGGACGAAAGAGAAGGTTTAAAAACATCCTCGCATCCTAGAAACCCATGCGATTCTCCTTCACGCGTCGAGAACGGACAGACCTCGTGAAGAGTTGGCTCGCGATCAGCCTCGCCTTCGCTATCGTCATGGCGGGGCTCGCCCTGACCGGCTCCTGGGCCGCGAGATTCGCGATGGCTCTGGTGATCTCGCTGGTCACCGCAGGCCTCGGCTTCATCCTCCACGAGCTGGCGCACAAATGGCTCGCCAACAGGTACGAGTGCTACGCCGAGTACCGGGCCGACAACACGATGCTGATCCTCGCGCTCGTGACTAGCCTCTTCGGCATCGTGATCGCCGCCCCGGGCGCAGTCCATATCAGCGGCCACGTGGATCACCGGCAGCAAGGCAAGATCGGGCTCGCAGGACCGGCGACAAACCTCATCCTCGCGGCGGCGTTCCTCGCGCTCTTCTTTCTCCTTTCCAACGGATGGGTGAGAACCGCAGCGGGCTTCGGCAGCGTCATTAACACCTGGCTCGGCCTCTTCAACCTCCTCCCTTTCGGTGCGTTCGACGGCGCGAAGGTCATCGCGTGGAGCAAGGCGGCGTACGGCATCACTGTGGCCGTGGCGGTCATCATGACGTTCTGTTGCTTCTTCTTCATCCAAGCCCAGATCGGCATCTTCTAGAAACCATTAAAAACGCAGAAGACATACGAAACCCATGACGCGCGAGACGAGTGAGTGCGAGACCTTCTCAGAGAGCGAGGAAGAGATGCCTGAGCCAGAGACCGAGGATTTCTTCGATGAAGCCGTCCAGACGAGCCTCAGGACGAAGGGCAAGGGCTATCTGAAGGAGAAGGAGCGAAAGGCATAAAAGCGGTTGTGGACTCTCACCAGCCATGGTGAAGTGCGAACTCTGCAAGGAGAAGATCCCTGAGACGTTCCTGAACAAGCCGCTCGGCACGGTGATCAAGGACGCGAAGGGCAAGAAGCACTGGGTCTGCAGCGCCTGCCAGAAGGGGAAGACGAAAGAGCAGCTGCTCGGCGCGCTCAATTGAGGTCAAGCGAGCGGACGGGGCATGTAGAGCGTGCCGTATGGTTCTGAAGGGTCTGGTACAAACTTATTGAGCATCGGCCGCAGACGCGACAAGGACAAATTTCTGAGGAACTGCATCGCCTCCACACTCAGGTCGCCGACCACCTCCGTGCCGGTCAGGGATCTGAGCTGATAGAGGCCGCCAGCAGGGGTATAGACCTCGACGAAGCCATTGAGGCGCAAGAAGAGCCCCCAGTCGCCTTCAGGGAGGCGAATGACACTCCGGTACGGAATCGGCCCGTCGTCGGTCGTGAGGAAGACCATACACTCGGAAAACAGGAAAGCATAAAAAAGGTTTCCATCCCCTACCGACGAGAAAACAGTTTCCGCCTTCGTAGCTCAGCGGTAGAGCGTCTGCCTCGTACGTCGGGCAATCCCCACAGGACCCGCCCGTCCAAGCAAGCAGAAGGTCGGGGGTTCAAATCCCTCCGAAGGCTTAACGCGCTAGCGACCAGCCCACTATCGTCTTCTTACTACAACATCCAAGACAGAGATATATGAGATTAATATGAGATTCTTTTCACGTATTCAAATCTTCCCTTGAATAACAATGAAGACAGCAGAAGTAAAGAGGCAGATGATTGACAATCAGATTCCGGGAACGAGCATCATGCGCAGTCGCCGCGCACTTTGCAGAGGCTCCTCCTCGTCCAGAAGAGAGCAATCGTGACCGAGATGACACCGGCCGCAATCATCGATGCGATGACGCTGACGGGGCCGTAGCCGAGGACGCTCGTGAAGAGCCACGCGAGCGGGACCGCGACAACGACGAGCCGGACGCCGGTGATGACGAGGCTCGCCATTCCGTTCCCGAGGCCGAGGAGCACGCGGCCGAGGAGGAGCCCGATGACGATGAGCGGATAAGAGAACACCTCGACGCGCTGCAGTCCTGCGGCAATCGCGATCACCGATGCGTCCGTGGTGAGGAGACGGAAGAGGGCTTCGGGGAAGAGCCAGATGAGCACGCCCATGGGGATGACATAGAGGTAACCGTACGTGATGGCCGTCCGTGTCACACGCGTGAGGAGGTTGTAGCGCTTCGCGCCGTAGAACATCCCGATGAGGGTCACCACGCCAACGCTTAGTCCGAGGAGTGGGAGGAAGATCATCGAGTCGATCTTCCCGACGAGGCCGTAGGCCGCGACGGTCGCCGTCCCAAACGTGGCGAAGATCGAGTTGAAGAAGAGGAAGCTTGTCGCCATCAGCATCTGCGCGATGGAGGTGGGGACGCCAATCTTTAGGATCCGGACGACGCGTTTCTGGTCCCAGTGCCAGTCGCGCAGCGCGAAATGGATGGATGACTTCCCCTTCACGAAGATCAGGTAGCTGAACGCGAGGACGTTAAAGACAAAGGCGAGCGCCGTCGACAAGGAAGCGCCGGTCATCCCCCAGTGAAAGACGACGATGAACAGCCAATCAAGGAAGAGGTTAAGGAACGCGCTGACGACCTGGATGACGGTCGGAAACTTCGTGTTACCCTCTCCTGCGAGGACCGCGCTGAAGGCCGAGGAGAGGAAAATGAAGAGGCTACCGAGGAAGATGGGAAACATGTACTCGACGCCGTACGCCACCACCGCGGGCGTCGCCCCCAGGAAACGAAAGAGAGCCCGGTCGATGAGGATGCCGACGACGGTGACGATGACCGCGAGCCCGGCGCTCATCACGAGGGCATGCCACGCCACGTTGTCCGCATCGACCTTCCTCCGCGCGCCAAGATACTGCGCAATCAACGAGGTCGCGCCGAAGCCAATCATGTTCGCGATGGCGATGAAGAGGAAGAAAATTGGAAAGCTGAACGTCGCTGCCGCGAGCTGGTCGACGCCGAGACGGCCGATGAACGCCGTGTCGACGATATTATAGAGTATCTGGACGAGCATGCCAAGCACGACAGGCCAGGCGATTGTCCAGAGCGCCTTCTTCGGATTCGCGATGAACGAGTCGACACGTTCATTGATATTCTTCACTGCACGCCGGGCGACCGATTCTTTTAAGTGCTTTGTGGAAGAGACGGCCACGGTGACAACATCGAGGAACGCTCGTGGCGGCTCGGGCAGCAAGCGAGTGCACGGGACTCGGGGCCGTGGCGGGAGGAACAGCAAGAGGAACGGTAGATGGTGGTCGGGGCGGTTGACGAGACAGTCATCGCGACCGACAAATAGATAAAATTTATAAAGATATATCGTTAACGATATATCGTTCCCGATGTATCGAGACCGATACGGGGAATCCTTATCGTGCAGAAGAAGCACGCAATCCCCCCACACAGGCCCTCGCGCAAGCGGGGGCCGACCAATACTTACGGCCCCGGCGTCACCACCGCAACAGGGGGCGAAACCGTTTTCCCAGCCGATAGGGGCAAGAGGCGACGACGTTGATGAACCACAAGCTCCGGGCGCTCGTTCTGCAGCACCTCTCGAAGGGATCGCGCGCAGGCTACGGCCTCATCAAGGACATCCACGAGCATACCGGCTGGAAGCCAAGCTACGGCTCAGTCTACCCTTTACTTGACCAGCTCCGCAAGGAGGGCCTCATCAACAGAATCCCCTCTGAGGGAGGCACGAAGAAAAAGACCTACACTATCACCGCAAAAGGCAAGGAGGAGCTCAAGTCCCTACGGCACCACGCGAAAGAAGCGATGGCCGAGGTGAACAAGCTCCACCGAACGGTGATGCACATCTGCGGCGTCAAGAAGGTAGACCTTCAGATAGAGGAGATGCTTGCCCGGCTCATCAACCCGAATCCGGAGATCAAGCTGATCATGAAGAAGAGTTACGAGATGAAGTTCGAGTTGGCGCGCATCCTCAAGAGCGACGCGTACAAGCGGCACAGCAAGCGCATCGTAGAACTAATGGACGGCATGACCGCAGCATTGAAAAAGATAGAGTGAGAAAGAAGAGCGGAACGGGACACGGAGACAAAAAAAGCACACGAAAAGGTCACACGGAAAGGCCGGAACGAACTGATACTCATGAAGAACAAAGTCATCATCAAGCTCAAGGACGTCTGGAAGACGTACACGATGGGTGAGAACCAGGTCAACGCGCTACGGGGGCTCGACCTCGAGGTCAAGGAGGGAGAGTTCCTCTCCATCATGGGCCCGTCCGGCAGCGGAAAGTCTACGGCGATGAACATGATCGGCTGCCTCGACATCCCCACGAAAGGAGAGATCTATCTCGACGGGGTTAACATCGCCACGCTCCACGAGTCGGATCTCGCGCAAATCCGCGGCCAGAAGATTGGCTTCATCTTCCAGAAGTTCAACCTCATCCCGACGCTGACGGCGAAAGAGAACGTCATGCTTCCCATGACCTTCCAGGGCATCCAGAAAGCGGAGCGCCACCGGCGCGCTGCCGAGCTCTTGCGACTCGTCGACCTCGGCGACCGGATGGACCACCGTCCGGGCGAGCTCTCGGGTGGCCAGCAGCAACGCGTCGCCATCGCGCGTGCGCTCGCTGTCGAGCCGACCGTTATCCTAGCGGACGAGCCGACTGGGAACCTGGACAGCAAGACCGGCGGAAGCGTCATGGACTTCCTGCGGAAGCTCCACGAGGAGAAAGGGACGACAATCGTCATGGTGACGCACGACGAGGACGTCGCGAAGAACGCCGACCGGATGGAGTTCCTCCGGGACGGCAGGATCACGGAACGGAAGAAATCGCGATGATACTCGCCGCATGCGGCGCCTGAAAACCAAAAGACCGGAGGAGAAGAACATGAAGAAGACCATCCTGACCATTATCGCAATCATGCTGCTAACCGTCAGCGCGGCGTACGCCGCCACCGAGGACATCGCGCAAGACAGCTCATTGGATGCAGCCCTACTGTCCTACAAGCCCGTGCCGGCGCAGCCTGGTGACCTGCTGACAGTATACATCCAGATATCAAATGAGGGCAGCAACCCGAGCGCAGGGGGCACGATAAAGATTCTGGACTCATACCCGTTCACCGTCGAGACGACTGACGCGCAGAAGGATTTCCCTTCCATCCCGGCACAGGGCACGTTCCTCATTACGGCGCAGGTGCGCATCGACAAGAACGCGAATGAGGGGATAAACTATCTCACGGTCCGCGTCTTCCCGACTAGCAGCTCGAGCTACATCGAACGGAGCCTCCCGATGACGATCCAGGGACGAAGCGGTGCGCTCAGCGTCACGAGCGTCGCGAGCTCGCCAGCCACCATCGCGCCGGGAGAGGAAGCAAACCTCACCCTCTCCGTCAAGAACATCGGCGACACCCGCTTGCGCAATGTCGACGCGAACATCGACCTCACCGGGATCGACCTCGCGCCGACGACGAGCAGCAACTCGCGCACGATCGGCAGCCTCGCCGGCGGTCAGAGCACGACGTTCACGTTCAACATCATCGCCCTACCAGGCGCGACGCCGAACGCGTACCAAGTGCCCGTCACGCTGAGCTACGAAGACGAGCAAGGGAACAGCGTCAGCCAGGAGAAGATGATCGGCGCCGTCGTCGGGTCCGAGCCCGAGCTCCTCGTCTACTTCGACCAGATTGGCGTCACCAAGAAGACGAAGCAGGGCAAGGTGGTCATCAAGTTCGTCAACAAGGGACTGACCCAGATTAAGCTTCTTGAGATGGAGATCTTGGAGAACAAGGACGTCCGGGTAACGAGCGAGAGTCCCATCCTCTACATCGGCAACATCGACATCGACGACTATGAAAGCACGGACATCAGCCTCAAGGTGGCGAAGGACACGGTGACCGTCCCAATCAAGGTGACGTATCGTGACGCACTCAACCGGCAGTACGAGCAGACCTACGACCTGAAACTGGACGCGAAAAGCGCCGCGTCCGGCGGCGGGCTCGGATGGGTGGGCTGGCTAGTCATCATCGTCATCATTATTGGCGCAGTCTGGCTCTGGCGAAGACGGAAGGCGAAGAAGGGCTTGAAGTGAGAGAATACCTTGTCGGCACAGGGCTGTCGCCCTGGAGACGGTGAGCGGAGATGCTGAAGGACTACCTGCGGCTGGCGACGAGCAACCTGCGACGGCGCAGGCTGCGCAGCTGGCTGACAATGATTGGCATCTTCATCGGAATCGCCGCAGTCGTCTCGCTCATCTCGCTCGGCCAGGGGATGCAGAACGCGATTTCCGCGCAGTTCTCGCAGCTCGGGGCAGATAAGCTCACCATCAAGGCGAAGGGCTTCTCGACCGGCCCGCCGGGGAGCAACAGCGACATCCAGCTCACCACAGGGGATCTCCGGACGGTACAGCACGTGCGCGGCATCGCCGTCGCGACCGGACGGCTTGTCGAGCCGATTTCAGTCACCTACAACCGGAAGACAATCTACACCTACGTCGCATCCATGCCATCGGATCCCGCAGAGCGCGCCCTTGTGTCGGAAGCGGCGAACGTGGGTGCAAAAGACATGCTCTATGGCCGCGCGCTCAAGTCGGACGACCAGTGGAAGGTCGTGATGAGCCAGAACTACTATGATGACCCAAAGTTCAACGGGAAATCCCTCGCTCCGGGAGACCGGATCGAGATCAACGGCCAGACGGTCGATGTCGTGGGCATCTTCAAGAAGACCGGCAATCCCTTCGTGGACATGTCCTTCGCGATGAACGAGCAGCAAATTCGCGACCTCCTTGACATCCCGGACAAGTATGGCCTGATTGTGGCGCAGGTCGCCAAGGGCTCAGACGTCCAGCTGGTCGCAGAGAGCGTGACGAAGGACCTCCGGAACTACCGGAACGTCAAGGAGGGAAAGGAGGACTTCGAGGTCCAGACCGCGGCCCAGACCCTAGATACGGTCAAGACGGTTCTTGCAATCGTGACGGCCGTCCTCGTTGGGATAGCGGCGATCTCGCTCCTCGTCGGCGGCATCGGCATCATGAACACGATGTACACCGCCGTCGTGGAACGGACGAACGAGATTGGCATCATGAAGGCGATCGGCTCGCGCAACAGCGACGTCCTCCTCATCTTCCTCATCGAGGCGGGACTCCTCGGCACGCTCGGCGGCGTGATTGGCATCCTCCTCGGGATGGGTTTCAGCAAGCTAGTCGAGATTATCGCGACCATCTCCCTGGGAACGAACATCATCCAGTCCTCATTCCCCTGGTACCTCATCGTTGGGAGTCTCCTCTTCTCCTTCTGCGTCGGCGCCGCCGCGGGCACGTTCCCTGCGGTCCAGGCGTCGAAGCTACCCCCCGTGGAGGCGTTGCGCCAATGATCGCGGACTATTTCCGGATGGCAATCGGCAACCTGAGCCACCGCCGTATGCGATCATGGCTGACCATGATTGGTATCTTCATCGGCATCACGGCAGTGGTAGCGATCATCTCCCTCGGCCAGGGGCTCCAGGCAGCAATTGCAGACCAGTTCGCTTCGTTGGGCACGAACAAGATCTATGTCTCGCCGGGAAGCGGCTTTCTCTCGGGCGGGGCGACCGCGCCGAAGCTGACCGAGCGCGACCGGCGAACGATTGAACGTGTCACTGGCGTCAAGGACACGCTCGGCTTCGGGTACACGAACGCCAAGATGACCTTCAAGGACCAGGACAATTATGGGCTCGTCATGGGTGTCACACTCCAGGATGGGGAAGAGGTCTGGAAGGATTCCTGGGGCACCAACCTGATGGACGGTCGCCTCATCCAGAAAGGTGACAACTCGAAAGCCTACCTGACGTATGACTACACGATTGACAAGAAGGTCTTCCCGCACCGGATGCAGCTCTACGACAACTTCTACATCAACGGCCAGCAGTTCCAGGTCGTCGGCTTCCAGAAACAGGTCGGCAACTCAGGGGACGACCAGACGGTCTACCTCACGGCAGACGCCTACCAGCGGGTCTTCGGAACGGACCTCGGAGACGACTACAAGAACATCCTCATTCGCGTCCAGGACGGGGCGAACCCCACGAAGGTGGCGGACGACGTGAAGCGCGCGCTGCGGAACGAGCGCGGGGTCGATGAGGGTGAGGAGGACTTCACACTGCAGACGTCCGAGCAGCTCATGGAGTCGTTCAATTCCATCTTCCTTATCGTCCAGGTCGTCATTATCGGAATCGCAGCTATCTCCCTAGTCATCGGAGGCATCGGTATCATGAACACGATGTACACCGCCGTCGTGGAACGGACGAACGAGATCGGCATCATGAAGGCGATCGGCGCGCGCAACAGCGACGTCCTCTTCATCTTCCTCATCGAGAGCGGCATGCTCGGCCTCGTCGGTGGCATGCTCGGCGTCGGCCTTGGGCTGGGGATTACGAAGCTCACTGAGGTGGCGGGCTCGCTCTATATCGGCACGCCCTATCTGCGGGCGTGGTGGTCCTCCGGGCTGATCGGCGGTGCCCTCCTCTTTAGCTTCCTCGTCGGCGCGGTGTCGGGCGTCGCGCCGGCCTGGCAGGCGAGCAAGCAGAAGCCGGTGGATTCGCTGCGCTACGAGTGAGAGCATGACGGTCCTCTACACAGAGAAGGCGGAGCAGACGTGGTGGGTCCTGCCCCTCTTCCGGCTGTTCACGGTCGGCATGGTCCTCCTCTTCGCCTGGATGGCCCTCTACAGGCTGGCGGGCTGGCAGGCCCTCATGATCGCCTCCTTCCTGATGGCATGGGCGATGCTCGCGTTCCAGGAGATGCGCTACGAGCTGACCGAAGAGGGGGTCGTCTCCTGGTTCTGGCCGTTCAAGACGACCGTCCGGTACGCGGACATCGAGAAGGTCGAGGTCGTGAAGGCGCCGTGGTGGGTCGGCATCGGCTGCCACTGGTGGAAAGGCACTTGGTGGTATCTGAGCAGGACCGGGAACTGCGTGCGCGTCACGACAAGAGCAGGCAAGGGAATTGCCATGACGCCGAAGGATCCTGAGCGGCTCGCCGCTTTGGTTAGGAAACGGTCGAAAGGAGCGCAAAAAGCTAAAAAGGGCTGAGCGACACCGTCAGGCATGCGCTGCAAGCTCTGCCGGAAACCAGCCGTGTACGGACCGTTGCGGTTCTGCAAGGAGCACTTCCTCGCCTACTACGAGAAGCGGGTGCGCCGCTACTTCGAGTCCACGGGCACACGGAACGTGAAGGTCCTCGTCGGCGTCTCAGGCGGGAAGGATTCGGCAGCGCTCGCGCACGTCCTCGCGAAGGTCAAGGACGACTTCGGCCTGGAACTGGGCCTCTTCACCATCGATCTCAACATCCCTGATTACTCGGAAAAAGGCCTGGTAGAGGTTCGGCGGCTGGCCGAGCGGCTCGTTGCGGCCCATGACATCTCGCTCATCGTTGAGGACCTACGGGAGCATCCGCGTATCATCCCGGAGTTCGCCGAGTCGAGCAGGAAGCCGTGCGGTCCATGCGGGACAATCAAGCGTTACCTCCTCAACAAGGTGGCCATCGAGCGTGGCTACGACTACGTCGCGACGGGTCACAACCTTGACGACGAGCACTACTTCGTCATGCACAACCTGATGCACCGCAACGTCAACCAATTACGAAGGCAGCAGAAGAAGCTCCCGCCGAGACCAAAACTCAAGCTGGCGGGCCGGATTAAGCCGCTCTACTACCTCACCGAGAAGGAGAACCGGCTTTACTGCCTCCTCGAGGACATCCCACACGACGCAGACGAGTGCCCTTTCTCGAAGGACAACCCGCAGCTCCGCTTCAAGGAACGCTTTGCCTCACTCTCGCGCGAGGAGAAGAAGAACGTTCTGAAATCCGTGGCGAAGCTCCAGGAACCCTCGGATGGCACGGCCGTCGCCGACGAGGCCGGCGCAATCCATCCGTGCCCGGCGTGCGGCTACCCAACGACGAGCAGCAAGGAGTGCGTCTACTGCACGCTGATGGGAAAGAAAGGACAGAAAGGATAAGAAAAAAGACGTTTCACTTCTTGGCTGCGGCCTTCATCGCGTCGAGGACGCTCTTGTCGCTGGTGCGCCGGTCGAGCCAGTAGCCCGCGGAGTTGACCGCGCGCGTTGCCACATGCTCTGGGACGCCCTTCGCTATGAAAGCCTGCTTGATCTGGGCAGGCGCCTCGCCGCCGGCGAGCTTCGCGGCGGCGCGCTCCTGGAGCTTCACCGCAGCGGCGCGGAACGCGTTGAAGCGCCGCTTCTCGGCCGCCGAAAGCTTCCCGTGCGTTTCGAGCATGCGAAGCGTGACTTCTTCAGTCTCCTCGTAGCGACGAATCTCGAGCGTCGTCTCGTCGAGGATCCGGACGTGGCGGCCGAGCTTGACGATCTGGACGATGATGAAGACCATCGCCAGGACGTAGAGCACCAGCAGCACGAAGAGGATCTCCGCGACGGGCAGGTTGATTCCGAAAACGAACATGGGTATGCACCTCGCTTGGTTTGTATCGCTTGTATATCAGCTTGTATATCAGTATGAACGCGGCTCCGTCCGCGCGTCCTTGTCGAAGCGCGTCGGATGGTAGACCGTCGCGAGCGTGTCGTCGCTCGTCGCGGTCAGCGTGCCCGATTCTCGGAGGAAGCCTTGGACTACGACCTCGCTATCATTGAGCCGGCTGACAGGGTACGTGTACTGGTATCGGAACCGGCTGTAGGGCCTGACGCCGAAGACGCTGAGGTATTGGACGTAGAGCGTCTCACTCTCCCGGTTGACGTCGGTCTCGACCTCGAGCCCTGTCTCTGGGTCGCCACCACGGTTGTTCACGAGCACGTAGACCTCCGTGTCAGGCTGGCCGGCGTAGCCGTCGAGGCTCGGCTTAATCCTCACCGCGAACTCGGGGACATCGACAAACGCCTTCGTCTCACCGGTGGCGATGACGCCCGTCCTGTCCGTCAGCGTGATGCCGATTGTCTGGCTGGTGTCGAGGCTCTCGCTCACGAGCACGCGGAACATGACGGTCTTCGCCTCGCCTCGCTTCAGCGTGCCGATGCTGGTCGGTCCGTCATATTCCCAGTTGCTTGGCATCGCGAGACTAAGCTGGACGTCTTTCAGATCATAGTCGCCGTAGTTGCCGACGGTCACCGGAAAGTCGATGATGCTGAGGACGGGCACGCGGATCTGGCTGTTGTAGCTGAGTAGGCTCTCTGGGACACAGCCTTCGTCGATCTTGCCGTTGCAGTTGTCGTCCTTGGCGTTGCCGCAGACCTCCTGTGCGCCCGGATGGACAGTCTTGTCATGGTCGTCGCAGTCAGTGCCGAGACCCTTCCCGATACAGTCGACGTGGTAGCGGACGTAGCCGTCACCGTCAGCGTCACAGACCGTCGGTGCCGGCCCCTGCTTCGGTGTCGTGCTGTTCAGTACGCAGCCGTTCGGTCCGAGGACGTACGGATAGTCGCAGCCGTGCCCACCGCCGCCGCCACCGCCACCGCCGCCGCCACCGCCGCCGCTATTGTAGCAGCCGCTCTTGTCGACGGTGCAGCTTGCGGTGCAGGTGAGGCTGCCGCGATTGTAGCCGTAGCTCCCGCAGCTCGCGCCGGCGAAGTTGATGGTGTCGCACTCCTCGCCCGTCTCGAGGATGCCGTTACCGCAGAGTGAGGGCGGATTGTATTCGCAGTCGCTCGTGTCGAAGAGGCATGTCTGCGCGTCGCATGAGAGGCTCCCACCGGTGAAATTATCGAAGTCCGAGCAGCCTTGGATCGGGCCCCACGCGGAGCCGTCGCATTGTTCGCCCGTATTGATTACGCCGTCGCCGCACTCGCCAGACGTGTTGCCGCCAGTGCACTGTGAGACGTCGAAGAGGCACGTGTTTGGATTGCAACTCAAGTTGCCTCCAGAATAATTATCAAAATCTTCACAACTAGTAATCGGACCCCACACAGAACCATCACACTGCTCGCCGGGCTGGATGACGCCGTCGCCGCAGACTGGTCCCTGGCAATCAGGGTCTAAGGTGTCGATGAGGCCATCGCAATCATCGTCGACGCCGTTGTCGCAGATCTCCTGCGCACCAGGATTGATTGAAGCGTTCGCATCATCGCAATCGATAGTGCCGCACTCACCACCTGTGGAATTATAACCATCTCCATCAGCATCGATGCAGACCTCAGGAGCCGTGCACAGGCTCGTGTCGAAATGGCACGCATTGTCCTGATCGGAAGCGATGCATGAGAGGCTCCCACCGGTGAAATTATCGAAGTTCGAGCAGCCTTGGATTGGGCCCCATGCGGAGCCGTCGCACTGCTCGCCCGTATTGATTACGCCGTCGCCGCACTCGCCAGACGTGTTGCCGCCAGTGCACTGTGAGACGTCGAAGAGGCACGTCTGTGCGTCGCACGAGAGATTGCCACCAGTATACAAATCGAACGCGGTGCAGTTCGTGATTGGGCCCCAGTTCTGGCCGTCGCATTGTTCGCCGGGCTGGATGACGCCGTCACCGCAGACTGGTCCGGGTGGTTGGGGCTGGCATGCTCCGTCTTGGCAGCCGTACGCGCACGTCACGTTCTCGATACCCAGCCCGCCGGTCGCGGTGCAGTAGCCCTCTGAGAGTGTGTTTGTGTCGAGGCAGATGTCGTCATGGAAGTAGCAGGGGCCTTCGCCGAAGAGCGGACACGACGTTGTTTTACCATACACTGGTGGGACAAGACCGCCATCAGTATCATTACACGAGTAATGGTTGCCTCCGCCCGTGCACAGGCTCGTGTCGAAGTGGCACGCATTGTCCTGATCGGAAGCGATGCATGAGAGGCTCCCACCGGTGAAATTATCGAAGTCCTCACAACCAGTAATCAGCCCCCAATTCGAACCATCACACGTCTCACCAGTATTGATGACCTCATCGCCGCACTTGCCGGTCTCGTTGCTGCCCGTGCAGAGATCCGTATCAAAGTGACACGTGTCATCACAGCTAAGCGTGCCGCCCGTGAAGTTATCAAAATCCTCACAACCAGTGATTTGTCCCCAATCCCATGGCGTATTCCGTATCCCGAGACTTGTCGGGTTGCCGTCACACGTCTCGCCGGGCTGAATGACGCCGTCACCGCAGACTGGTCCGGGCGGTTGGGGCTGGCACGCTCCGTCTTGGCAGCCGAATTCACAAGTGATTGTCACGTTCTGCGAAGCGTTCTCCGCATTGCAGAAGTATTCGACTAGCATCTGGTTGTCGAGGCAATGGTCGATGAAGAGGTGGCAAGGCGGGCTCGGTGTCGGACCGCAGGTCGTGACGTTCCCTTGCACAGGATAATTGATGC
>Ga0114931_10001200_pt1 | contig 32988 bp, 28 predicted proteins | sample 2SBtaG_FD_89579 | JGI IMG/M metagenome (GOLD analysis project Ga0114931, IMG submission 89579) | Deep subsurface microbial communities from Kolumbo volcano to uncover new lineages of life (NeLLi) - 2SBTROV14_V59a metaG | ecosystem: Environmental > Aquatic > Marine > Volcanic | place: Kolumbo...
GACCGGCTCGGTCACACTGCCGAATACGGGCGGATGGCAGGCCTGGCAGACCTTCAGCATCCCGGTGACGCTCAGCGCGGGGCAGCAGGTGATGCGTCTGTTCATAGAGAACGGCGGTTTCAACCTGAACTGGCTCGAGTTCACCGGCAACGGTGCGGCGGTGGCCACGCCGACGATCACCCCCGGCGGGGGCGCGATCCTGGACACGGACTCCATCACCCTGGCGACCACGACCTAGGGTGCGACGATCCACTACACCACAGACGGCTCGACACCGACGACGGGCTCGACCCAATACACGGTACCGTTCACCCTGAGCGAGGATGCGACCGTGAAGGCCTTCGCGGTGGCCGCGGGGCTCGCTGACAGCGCCGTTGCCAGCGCGAGCTTTACGGTCAGTTCGGGCACCCCGACGGTGGCGACACCGACGATCACCCCCAATGGGGGCACCATCCAGGCGAGCGATCCGATCACCCTGGCGACCGCGACCTCGGGTGCGACGATCCACTACACCACAGACGGCTCGACACCGACGGCGGCCTCGACTCAGTACCCGGGCCCGTTCACCCTGAGCTCCGATGCGACCGTGAAGGCGATCGCCGTGAAGAGCGGGATGGCGGACAGCGCGATCGCTAGCGCCAGCTTCACGGTGGCCTCCGGAACGGTGGCCACACCGATGATCACGCCCAATGGTGGCGTCTTCTCGGGTTCTCAGGCCATCACCATTGACACCGCCACCGCCGGAGCTACCATCCACTACACCACCGACGGCTCGGATCCCACCGTAAGCGGGACCCGGGTGAGCGGTCCGAGCCCGGCAAACTTCTCGTTGACCAGCGGCAGCGTGGTCAAGGCCTATGCAGAGCTCACGGGTCTCAATCCCAGCGCCGTGGCCAGCGCGGAGTTCACCCAGATCCTGGCCAGCGACGACTTCAACGACGGGAACGCCCTGGGGTGGACCGAGGTCAACGATACCGGCCTGACGCCCGATTGGGCAGTCAACGGTGGCGTCTATGCGCAGACCACCCCGAATGCCTTGCTGGGCTGGTGGAACGGTGGATTCTTCAACGATGGCCTCACCGATTTGATCTACCGCCGCGGACACTATTCGTTCCTGACCGGTGGGGTGGGTACCGGTGACTACCACTACTCGGTCACCGTGACCTCACAGTCGACCGGCGGGAACGACGACTGTGGCGTCATGTGGCGGCGTACCGATGGAAACAACTATTACCGACTGATGATCAGCTATGTGGATGGCACGACCCTTCTCGAGAAGCGGGTCGCCGGCGTATGGGCCACCCTGGCCAAGAATGGCAGGGGCGTCCCGCATGGTACGCCGGTCCGGCTGGAGGTGATCGCGAAGGGCCCGATCATGCAGGTCCTGGCAGATGGCGTGAAGCTGTTTGGCGTATACGATACCGGCCTCAGCACCGGGACCGTGGCGCTCTATGCCCGCGGCGAATGTGCCTTCGACGACGTCCAGGTCACCTCGGTGGAATATACCCCCAGCATCGTCATAGACAGGCCAGAGGACCATACGGTGGTGGGTGCTTCGGCGTTCGATGCCTCTGCCGTGGTGACCAACATGCCGGTCGGCGCCACCGTCCGGTTCCTGCTCGATGGCAGCCCCTGCGCGGCGGCGGCACAGACGCCACCGGGCAGCGATATGTATCAGGCATAGTGTGTCGGGGGCGCGAACGGGGTCTATGGGCTGACGGCCGAACTGGTCGATGCCGACGGTACGACGGTGCTGGATTCGGACACCCATGGCATTGTGGGTGTTGGGGGCACGAACCTGGCGTCCAGCGGAGACAGTATCAGCAACGGGGTGGGGGACAGCTATAGCCTGGACGACAACTCCGACCCCACCTACGGTCTGCGCATCTCCCAGCAGGGCTACGAGGCGAATCTCATCGATCTGCTCAACGGTCCGGCCCCGGTGGGCGATATTCATAACGTCTTCAATGTGGCCAATCCAGGAGACCGCTCCAACCACCTGGCCGATCGGATCGCTTCGATTCTGGAACAGCAGGCAGACGCCGATATCATCCCGGTGCTGATAGGTACCAACGATGCCGGGATCAAGAATCCTGGCCCCCGCCCCAGCGGCCTGGGCTGCACAGGGGCCGCCTGTGACGGCACCTACTTTGACTATCTGCAGCAGATCGTCGATGCCATCACCACGACCGGCAAGCAGGTCTATGTGGCCCTGGTTCCCCCGCGATTCGGTCCCAGCGGTCAGCCGCCGTTCGTGGATCCCGAAAATGATCCCGACGGCCGCAATGCCGAGATCCGCGACTACAATCAGGTGATCCAGACCCAGCTGACGGGACATGCGGTGGGGCCGGATTTCTACAGCTACTTCCTGGATCCGACGGCCGGCGTGAATCGATTCTTCCTGTTTTCCGAGAATCTTCACCCCGGAGGGCTTGCCAATCAGGTCATGGCCGTGATGTGGAATAACGCCCTCAATCCCACCAATCCACAGCCCCTGCCCTATATCGTGGATGCCTTGTGCCTGCGCCTGGTCGCCGGCGGTCCCTGTGCCGCCCCCCTGACCTACAAGGAGGACCTCAAGGAGGTGGGCGATGACCTGTTCGTGGACGAGGCCTTCACCCTGACCAGCATCCCCTCTGTGCTCGACAACGGACGCTGGCTATCGACGGCCAATAGCGACCGCAACCAGGCCAATGCAGACTACCTGTCCTTCGAGGTTGGGGGCTCTCCGGTAACGGTCTATGTGGCCTATGACGCCGCGGCGACGAGTCTTCCGAGCTGGTTGAGCGGCGCCTATGTCGACGCAGGGGCAACCGTGGCTACAGACAACACGGCGGCACCTGTACTGAGGCTGTATCGGGCGAGCAACGTGACAGGGACGGTGACCGTGGGTGGTGCGGATGCAACGACCCATGGCGCGGGTTCGAACTTTGTCGTTATCGTGGTGAAACCGTGAGGAAGGCGATCATGAACTGGAATCTGGTGCAAGAGAACGAAAGTCCGGTGCCCGCCTCGGCGAGGCATGACGGTTCCAGGGCAGGCGCAGCGCGGTGGCATGGCAGGCCGTCCCCGCGTGATGGGGAGCGACGCCTCAAGGCGCGGCCGGGACCGGCCAAAGGGGGGGCGCATCTGCGCGCTCTTGCGCTGGGGGGGCTGTGCCTGTGGCTCGGCACCCTGACGGCATTCGGGGTCGCGCATGCAGCCCCTCCAACGGTGCTGATACCGGGCGGAGTGATTCTCGACCGCGATGAGATCGAGGCGAAGACCACGGTCTCCGACCTCCTCGGAGAGCTCCAGAGCCTCACACCCAGCAACAAGTTCCGCATCACACGTCTGTTGAAGGGATCCTATAAGAAGGACCAGGACCGGCTGCTCAGAAATCCGAGATATCTTGAGCAGGTTCGGCGTTTCAATGAACGTCTGGGTGCTGCACCGGAAGTCACACGCATCAGACGGTACAGTGACAAGCTCTTTCTGGTCTTCGTACGCTACAATCTCATCGATGGTTCCTCGACGGACGTGATGTACATGGTCGAGAAGACCCGGACAGGTAAGAAGGTGCTCGGTGAGGTCGAGGACTATCTGGTGTGCGACCGGGACAAAAAGGGCCGGTCGAAGATATGCGATTGAGTTGACGTCATCGGGCGGCTGAACGCCCGCCCCCGCCGAGACCTCGCCCCAGGCGCCGGCCCGCACCGGGCCCCAATGCCTCTGCCACAGATCTGTGGTCTGCGCCTCTCCACCCAGACTTCGTTGCGTGACGGTGCGCAGGGTGCGCCCTGCCCGGCCCTCGCGAGCCGGAACCCGCAGACCTGGCCGCCCGGGCCGGCGAGCTCCTGACGGCCGGCATCGAGCCATCCCGACCCGGCGGCCGGGGGAGGCCGCGACCCACAAGGCCACGATGTGACAGGCCCGGGTACCCCAAAGGGCATCCGCGCATTGGGGTGCATGGGTCAGGGTTCAGGCACATATTTGGACCAATCATCAAGAATCTGTACTGGTTTCCTGTTTTTCAGGCCCGATAGCCCCTAGTCTTTGGCTATGGGCGGCTCACCAGGGTTCGTAGGGACCTGGATGCAGCCGATCGGCTCACCCGCGGGACCTGGCCCTGCACCCCAGAATCGAGAGACACTTCATGAGAGCAAATCTTGCCGCCAGCCTGGTACTGGCGTCCTGGTGCGCCGCGCCATATGCGGCCATGCATTTCGAGGAACTGAGTACCCAGGTGGGCATCGACTATCAGGGGCCGACTGCGGGGGCCTCCTGGGGCGATGTGAACGGAGACGGTTGGCCGGACATCTGGGTGGGCAATCACCGCTTCGATGCAGACCACCCAAACAGGCCGGTCCTCCTGGTCAACAACCGCGACGGGACCTTTACCGAGCAGACGGACCGGTTCGTGTCCATCGGCCCGGAGGCGGATCTGCACGGATCGGCGTGGAGCGATTTCGACAATGACGGGGACCAGGATCTGGTCATCATCGCCGGCGGGGGCGGTGGACACGGCAGCAATGCCAATCTGCTCCTGGTGAACGAAGATGGCCGACTGGTCGACCGCGCCCGCGAGGCCGGGGTAGACTATCCGCAGGGTCGGGGCAGGACCCCGCTGTGGGTGGATGCAGATCTGGATGGACGCCTGGATCTGGTCCTGATGAATACCCCGCGTCCCGATGGGAAGGCGCCTTCAGCCCTGTTCCTGAACCGGGGCGATCACTTCGAGGCGGTCTCGGGGCGTGGTGCCCTCAGGATTGTGCCCTGGCGGGATACAGACATGGCCAAGGCCCTCTGGTACAACCTCACCAAGCTGAGATTCAGCGCCAGGCCACCGACCCTGGCCGCCGAGTACCCCTTCGCAGAGCTGCTCGACGTGGAGGGGGACGGCCGGGTGGAGATCATGGCCTTCGCCGATCCGAGCCGCCTGTTCGAGACGGGAAGGGAGGGGCTCGAGGACGTCACCCTGAGCAGTGGTCTGGTCAGTGTGCCGAAGGGGGTGCGGGACGGTGTGATTGCGGATCTTGACGGAGATCTGCGTTACGACATCTATATCGTGCGGGCCCGGCCAGAGGCCAACACGATCTCCCTGTCGGGCGGGCGCGAGCTCAGGGCCACCATAAGGGCCCCGAAGGGCGGTGAGTTTAACGAGATCAGCTTCGCAACCCCGGGCGAGATCGAGGTCCAGTTTGCCCCCGGATGGGGGCAGCCCTATCCAGACCGGCCCACGGTACGGGTGGGGGACAGACTGATCTCCCCGGAGCCCGGACGGTTCACCCTGCAGCTCTCCGCGGAATCCGCAGCCTGGGATGGGGTGACAGGGGCGGGCACGACAGGCCCGCGGGGGCCCGAGCTGGAGATCTACCATACGGGGGATCGGTGGATCATCCGGAATGCATTCAAGCGGTTGGGGATCCTGGTGTTGGCATCCCAGCCGATCTCAGAGCTGAGGTCCAAGGGGGTGCGTGAGTCGAGCGCCGCGCTGAAGGACTATCTGCTGTTTCGTGATGGACGGCGGTTCAGGGCCTCCTCGGATTTTGTTGGCAAGGACTTCGAACGGGCCTGCCACAGCGTCACGGCCGGGGACTTCGACAACGATATGGATGTGGACCTCTATCTGGTGTGCACGACCCCGACGCGGAATATCCCGAATATCCTGCTCGAGAACGATGGACACGGCCGGTTCACGGAGCTGGGTGTCGAGGCCGGAGTGGCCGGTACCGGCAGGGGCCGCGGGGATACCGCAGTCGTTGCGGACTACGACCAGGACGGGTTTCTCGACCTGTTTGTCGTCAATGGCTTCGGGCCGCCGCCATTTACCGACGATGGTCCCTACGAGCTGTTCCACAACCAGGGCAACTCAAACCACTGGCTGGAGGTCGATCTGGAGGGTGAGCGCTCGAACAGGGACGGCGTGGGTGCGCAGGTGATCGTGGAGGCCGGTGGCAGGCAACAGATACGGATGCAGAACAGTGGAAGCCACAGCTTCGCACAGGACTTCAGGCGACTCCATTTCGGCCTGGGCCGCTTCGACCGGGCCGACAGGATAACGGTCATATGGCCGGACGGCTCGAGACAGGAGTTGAAGGACATTCCGGCAGATCAGCTGCTCACGCTGCACGAGAGCCCGTCGGACCCGGAGTGAGCAGGCATAGCTGTCCGTACCGGGTTCTCACGTGGGCCGAAGCGAGAGGGTGGCACAGCGAGGCGAATGTCTCGATCCCTAGGCGTGTGATGGGTCGCATGCGACGAAGCGGATCGGAACTCGGGACGTTGGGGGCCTTCGCGGCCGATTCATCATGATTCGGACAGACTTCTAGGTAGTACAATGAGCAGATTCGACACCCTGGTCGATCGATGGCGCAGATATTGGGCCAGACGCGCCGGACCCGATCGGAGCGGGCGGCTGGCGGCGACGCTCGCCGCCTGGGCGGCCCCACCGTATCTCGGGCGTGTGGCACTGAGTCGATTCGCCAGGCGTGGCTACATCTCCCCCGAGGCGGAGGTGGCGCATTCGGGGTTGACGCTGGGCGAATATGCCTTTATCGGCGAGCGGGTGGTGATCTTCCAGGACAAAAAGGGGGGCGGCGTGAGCATCGGGGCCCGTGTACACATCCATCGGGACACCACGCTGCAGACCGGCCACGGGGGGGCCATCACCATCGGTGCCGAGACCCACATCCAGCCCCGCTGCCAGCTGTCGGGCTATGTCGGCGCCATCCGGATCGGGGAACGCGTCGAGATCGCGCCGGGCTGTGCGTTCTATCCGTACAATCACCAGATGTTGCCCGACCAGCCGATCCGGTCTCAGCCTGTGGTGTCAAAGGGTGACATCGTCATCGAGGACGATGCGTGGCTGGGTTACGGGGTGGTGGTGCTGGACGGCGTACGCATTGGGCGCGGGGCCGTGGTGGGGGCGGGATCGGTGGTGACCCGGGATGTCCCCCCCGGGGCGATCGCAGCGGGTAATCCGGCGCGGACCATCAAGCACCGGGAGGAACTGGGATGAGCCAGGGCGGCAGCCCCCTGTTCCGGGGGCCGGTCAACAGCCTGAGGCGCTTCCTCAGGGAACGTGTCTGCGGGCGGGGCAGTGATCCCTTCGCGACCGATCTCGGTGGGATCGATATCCGCCCCCAGGCCCTGGACACGGCCAGGGGGCTGCGCGGCACCGACCGGGATGGGGCGATCGTCCTGTTGGGTGTCATGCCCCGCTCGGGAACTGTGTATACCGGCGAGCTCATCCGATTGCATCCCCAGGTGCATGCCTATCCCTATGACCTGTGGGAGATCCCGTTTCTCGAGCTGACGGGTGATCTCATCGCGGCCCAGGAGAAGTTCTTCAAGCTCTATCGGTTCAACCGGGACAAGATGGGGCAGTGCGACATGCTGCCACTGTTCGGGGCGGCCTTTCTGGCCTACCTTCACAGCGGCATACCCACCGGTAAGACCTTGCTGATCAAGAACCCTGATATGGCCTATCTCAGGTACTTTCCGGCCGTCTTCCCCTATGAGCGGCTCGTCCTGCTGCTCCGTGACGGCCGGGATCTGGTCCATTCGACGGTCAAGACCTGGCCCGAGAAGAGCTTCGCGCAGACCTGCCGGCTGTGGCAGCGATCGACCAGACTGGCCCTGGAGTATGCCCAGCGGTGTGGCCCCGGCGATCGATGCCTGCTGGCTAAATATGAAGACGTGGTGGCCGACCCCCGCGGCTTCGTCCGCACCCTGTGCACGACCTTCGGGCTGAACGAGAACAGCTTCCCCTTTGAGGCGATAGACACGCTGCCCATGCGGGGTTCCTCCTCCTTGAAAAAGGATGGGAAGGTGAGCTGGGATCCCGTCGAGCCGTAGCACAGACGCTCGACCACCCAGCACTGGCTGTCCTGGGACCGCAGAAGAAGGGATATCTTCAAGCGCATCGCGGGTGATACCCTGATCGAGGCGGGATATGCCGACGACCTGGAGTGGTAGGGCCTTGACCGGACCCGCGCAGGTGCCTTGCTTCCCGAAGGCCCGCCCTCCCTATGGCGCAAACCGCGAACGGTCGAGGCCGGCCTCGAACACCGAGATGTCCAAGAAGATCCTGATCATCTCTCCGACCCCGAGCCATCCCCAGACGGCCGGGAATCGCTCCCGGATACTCAGCTTTGCCGAGTCGTTCCGCAGCCTCGGTCATGAGGTCGATTTCGTCTGCCTGGGCATGGAGTCGGGTGACGAGCAGGCATTGCGGGCGTACTGGGGGGACCGATATCACTCGGTGCCCTATACCCGTCCGCGGAACAGGCTGCGTGCCCTGCGCAGGCGAGCGGGCCGGCTGCTCGGTTACGATGACTGGCGTTATACCTGCGGGGTGGACGACTGGTACGATCCGGCCCTGGGAGAGGCGGTCCAGGCACTTCACCGCGCGCGGGCCTACGATACCGTGGTCGCCGAATACGTCTTTCTGTCCAAGGTCCTGGAGGGCTTCGATGGCCAGGTCAGGAAGGTGCTGGATACCCACGATGTCTTTACCCGGCGTCACGAACGCTATCTGGCCGAGGGGATGAAACCGCGGTGGTTCTCGACCACCCGGGCCGAGGAGGCCCGGGGCCTTGCGAGAGCGGACACGATCGTGGCCATCCAGGGGGCCGAAGCCGAATACTTTCGGAGCATTACCGACAAGGAGGTCGTGACCATCGGTCATTCGGTCGAGCTGTCCCCCCTCAACGGCCGTGACGTCGTGCCCGGCAGGCTGTTGTTTGTGGGATCGCGCAACGTGATCAATGTCAGGGCGGTCGAGCTGTTTATGGACAAGGTGCTGCCGGAGGTCAAGGCCCGGGTGGCCCAGGCGCACCTGGCCGTGGCGGGCAGCGTATGTGATGAAGTGAGTGATCATCCCGATATGGTGAAACTGGGTGTGGTGGATGAGCTGTCGCAGGCCTATGCCTGCGCAGACATCGTGGTCATCCCCATGAGCCTGGGGACCGGGCTGAAGATCAAGACCATCGAGGCCCTGGGATATGGCAAGCCGGTGGTGAGCACGGCGGTAGGTGCCGAGGGGCTGGAGCCCTGGGCGGGGAGCGCGTTCCGGTCCGTGGACCATGTGAGAGAGCTGGGTGCGACAATCGTGGACCTGCTCGGCGACCCGCAACGTAAGGCACGCTACGCCGATGAGGCGCGCCGCTTCGCCAGGGAGTGGAACGCGCGCTGCGCGCAGGGGATAGAGCGGCTGGTATGAACGCGGTGACGTTCTGTGGGCTCGGCGAGGCACCTGTCGCATCCGGTCTTTCGGCCCTGCGCACTGCGTGGCCCTGGCAGAGGACACGGCAGTGAACCGGGCGGCTCGTCCACACGGCGATGGCTCCTGACACCGTCGTGCGCCCGGAGATTCCGGACCGGGGGGCCAGGACACCGGGTGCGTCAGGCGGCCGTCCTGCGGGGAAGGCCCAGGTGGATCTGAGTCCAGACCCGCTGGACCACGCACAGCCCGGCGGAGAGGAGAAGGACGGGCGGCTTCGCCCCACCCTGATCACCGTCAAGATGGGCCATCACGCAAACCGCTCGGGCTACGACCGCCTGTGCGACTATATGGATGCCGGGGTGCTCGCTACGCGGCCGGTGCGCAGGCTCTGGGAACGGGGGGTGTGCCGTGTGGCGAGGCACGCGATCCGCGACAACGGCGTCACCTGGTATCATCGGGCCAGCTGTGTCGCCGAGCTTCGCGCCGCTGCACGCTGGGTGTCCCGTGGCGGGCAGGTGTTCCACTTTTTGTACGGTGAAAACTCGTACCGCTATCTGGGTGCTGCCCGGCGCCTGCGCCGCTCCAACCGCATCGTCGCCACCTTCCATACGCCCAGGCAGCGATTCCATGAGGTCGTGAGCCGGCGGGCGCACCTGGCCGGGCTGGATATGTGTGTGGCCGTCTCCAGTTCCCAACTGGAATTCCTTACCGAGCTGGTGGGCCAGGACCGGGTCACCTACGTCCCGCATGGCATCGACACGGACTACTTCCTCCCGGACCCAGTGGTCCACGGGCAGGCCACGGAGGGTGTCATGGGCTGCCTGTTCGTGGGACGCCATCTGCGTGACCTGGATACCCTGGAGCGGGCGATCCGCGCCCTGGAGGGCGAGGCCGGGATCCGCTTCGATCTGGTGGTGGGCGCGGATCTGGCAACGCGCTTTCGCGGCTATCGGAATGTCCGCTGCCATTCCGGGATCAGCGATGAGGCCCTGCTGGGCCTGTATCAGCGGTCAGACCTGCTGGTCATGCCCCTGCTGGACTGCACGGCCAACAACGCCATACTCGAGGGCATGGCCTGTGGTCTGCCGGTCGTGACCACGCGCCTGCCGGGGGCGCTGGACTATGTGGACGGCAGCTGTGGCCTGTTCACGGAACGTGGGGATGCCTCCGGTCTGGTCGACGCCCTGGTCGACCTGGAGGCGGCACCCGAGCGCAGGGTGGCTATGGCCCGATCGAGCCGGGAACGGGCGCAGCACTTCAGCTGGGCGCGGATCGCCGAGCAGATGGACCGGCTCTATCGGCGCCTCTGCTGATCCCTCGGCATTCACTGCTCTGCGGGGACGCGCAGGCCCTTCTCGACGGGCTCCAGCTCCTCGACCTCCTTGCGGGTCTGGATGCCCAGCTCGGTGAACCTGCGGGCCGCGGGCAGGACCTGCCGCTCCAGGGAGCCCACGGCGCGGTTGTATTGATCCACGCTGTTGCTCAGGCCCCTTCCGAGGCGGCCCATGTGCTCGCTGAAGGTCGCCACCCGGTGGTAGAGTTCCTCGGCCAGCTCGCGGATCTTCTCCACGTTCTCCGCCACCACCAGCTGACGCCACCCGAAGGCGACCGCGCGCAGCAGGGCGATCAGGCTGGTGGGCGTCGCCAGAACGACCTTCTGGCGCAATGCCTCCTCGAGCAGACCGCTGTCGTATTCCATGGCCGCCGACAGGAACTGATCGCCGGGAATGAACAGGACCACGAAGTCGGGCGAGTCCTCGAACTGGGCCCAATAGCGCTTCCCCGCCAGCTCCTTCACCCGTTCCCGGACCTTGCGGGCGTGGCGCCTGAGGTGTTCGGTACGCTGCGTGTCATCGGCGGCCTCGACCGCGCTGAGGTAGGCATCGAGGGGGGTTTTTGCGTCCACGACGATCTCGCGCCCGTCCGGGACGCGCACGATCATGTCGGGGCGCACGGCCGTGCCCTCGGACGTGCGCCTTTGCTCCTGTTCATAAAAGTCGCAATGGGACGCCATCCCCGCAAGCTCCACGAGCCGGCGCAGGGTGAGCTCCCCCCATTGTCCACGAACCTCGGGTCGACGCAGGGCCTTGACCAGGTGTCTGGTCTCCATCTGCAGCTGCTGCTGGGCCGCGGTCACGTGGCGCAGATGCTCGGCCAGGGACCCGAAGGCCTCCTTGCGTTCCTTCTCGATCTCCTTGATCTGCTGTTCGGTCTTGTCCAGGGCCTCGCGAATGGGGCGGACCAGGGTCTCGATGGCCTGCTCGCGCTGATGAAGCTTGCCTTCGGCCTGGACCTGGAACTGACGGAGATTTTCGCGGGCGAGGTTGAGAAACGACTCGTTGTTGTCCTTGAGCGCACGCCTGGACAGCGCGGCGAAGGTGGCGGCGAGCTGGCGCCGCGCCTGATCCATGGCGGCGATGCGCTCCCGGTGGCGCTGGCGTTCGATCACCAGCTGGGTGTTGAGGAGGGTGATACGGGATTCCAGCGTCCCGATGGTCTGCGCCCTCTGCAGGCGGCCTATGAAGACCCCCACACCCAGGGCCAGCAGGGACAGACCCAGGCACAGCGCAGGGCCGGCCCAGGGTCGCAGGATCTCCCAGGCGATCACCGCCCGGGCAGCCAGTGACGGAGCTCCGCCACCGCACTGATGACACCGTCTGCCGCCCAGCGGGTGGGGTCAGAGCCCTCCGGCAGATAGCCGTAGCCGGCCGCCAGCGTGGTCATCCCGGCCGCGTTTCCGGCCTGGATGTCGCGCGGGTCATCACCCACGTAGAGGCACTGTTTCGGTCTCAGGTCCAGGGTCCGGCAGGCGTGGAGCAGGGGCTCCGGGTGCGGTTTGCGCTGCCCCGTGGTATCACCGCTGACTACGCACGCGGCCCGCCCGCTGAGACCCAGGGCACAGACCAGCGGGTCGGTGAGCCAGGCCGGCTTGTTGGTCACGATGCCCCAGCGCATACCCTGCGCCTCTATCCCATCCAGCACCTCGGTCATCCCGGGGAACAGCCGGGTTCGGGCACACAGGCCATTCTGGTAGAGTGCCAGGAAGCGGCTGCGCAACGCCTCGAAACGGGGCCCGTCCAACTCGGTGCCGAAGCCGAGACGGACCAGGGCGGCACCTCCCTGCGAGACGTGGGCGCGGATCCGCTCATAGGGCAGGGGCGGCCGGCCCTGCTCCTGCAGGAGGCGGTTGAGGGCCTCCCCGAGGTCGGGCGCGGTGTCCGCCAGGGTCCCGTCCAGATCGAACAGGACGGCTCGCAGATCACATGCCGCAGGGGCCGGGTGCAGCGCTGCCGGCATGGATGGGGCGGATTCGGTTGTCATGGTGCGTGGCATTATAAACGACTTTATCAAGTCGATGTAACTATGCGTTTTGTCTGGATGTTGCCCTGGATGCCCAGTCGGTGGGCTGGGTGCTGCCGGCTGTCGGTACCGCCCCCCCGGCAGCGGAGGGTGTGGATCGGTGCGGAATCAGGAGGCCTTGGTGCAATACATCAGGTAGTTGACGTCCACGTCCCTCCCGAGGCGGTAGCGGCGGGTCAAAGGGTTGTAGCTCATGCCGGTGATATCCCGCACATCGAGCTCTGCCGCCCGTGCCCAGGACTCCAGTTCCGAGGGCCTGATGAACTTCGCGTATTCATGGGTCCCGCGTGGCAGCAGCTTGAGCACGTATTCCGCGCCGACGATGGCGAACAGGAAGGACTTCGGATTGCGGTTGATGGTGGAGAAGAAGACGTGGCCGCCGGGTCTGACCAGGGTGGCGCAGGCCTGTACGGTCCGATCCGGGTTCGGGACGTGTTCGAGCATCTCCATGCAGGTCACGACATCGAAGGCCGCCGGGGACTCGGCGGCCAGCGCCTCGGCCGAGATCTTGCGATAGTCGACGTCGAGCCCCGATTCCAGGAGGTGGAGTCTGGCCACCGACAGTGGAGCCTCGCCCAGGTCTATGCCTGTAACCCGCGCGCCCTTGCGGGCCATGGCCTCGGCCAGGATGCCACCTCCACAGCCGACGTCCAGCACGGCCTTGTCGCGCAGGGAGGCGCGCTCATCGATAAAGGCCAGACGCAGGGGGTTGATCTCGTGCAGGGGCCTGAATTCGCTGTCGGGGTCCCACCAGCGGTGGGCGAGCGCCTCGAACTTGGCGATCTCTGCGGGATCGACGTTGGGGTGTGGTTGGTTCATGGGATGTCCCGGTTCCTAAGGGGGTGGCAGGGCGGCAATCTTCCGGTTCCAGGCGCGGGTCCGTTCTTTCAGCCCCTGCTCGTCCAAGGTGGTGAGCTCCCGGTTGCGCAACAGGTGTTGCCCGTCGATCCAGACATCGGTAACCTTGTCCCGGCCGGTGGCGTATATCAGCTGCGATATGGGGGCATAGCAGGGGAGGGTCTCGAGCTCATCGGTGGTGATGGCCGCAAGATCCGCCGACTTGCCGATCTCGATCGATCCCACCTCGCCCGCGATGACCAGGGCCCGGGCGCCGTTGAGCGTGGCCATACGCAGGGTCAGGTGGGCAGGCAGGGCCGTGGGGTCGGCGGCGACTCCCTTGGCCAGCAGCGCCGCGGTGCGCATCTCTCCGATCAGGTCGAGATCGTTGTTGCTGGCGACCCCGTCGGTGACCAACGCCACGTTCACCCCGGCCTCGAGGAGCCGGTGGCTGGGGCAGAATCCGCTGGCCAGCTTCAGGTTGGACTCCGGGCAGTGGATGACGTGGGCGCCCGCGGCGGCCAGGCACTCGATCTCGTGCCCCTCGAGCTGAGTCATGTGGACCGCGAGCAGGGCGGGGGAGATCAGCCCCAGAGCGCGCAGACGCTCGATCGGGCGCACGCCATGGCGTTCCACGCTCTGGCGTATCTCATCGGCGGTCTCGTGCAGGTGGATGTGAACGGGCAGGTCCAGTTCGTCGGCCAGGACGCGGATGCGGTCGAGGGCCGTGTCGGAGACCGTATATGGGGCGTGCGGCGCGAAGGCGGTCCGGATCAGGGGATGGTCCCGATACTGGTCATAGACCATCAGACCCTTGGCCAGACAGTCGTCCGCGCCCTCGGCATAGGGTGTGGGAAAATCCAGTACGATGAGGCCGACGCAGGCCCTCATCCCGCACTGGGCGCTGGTGCGTGCCACCACCTCAGGAAAGTAGTACATCTCGTTGAAGCAGGTGGTGCCCCCGCGCAGCATCTCGGCGATGGCGAGCTGCACGGCGTCGTGAGTGAACTCCTCGCTGACCCAGCGCTGCTCTGCCGGCCAGATGTGCACCTTCAGCCACTCCATGAGCGGCAGGTCATCGGCGATGCCGCGAAACAGGGTCATCCCCGCATGGGTATGGGCATTGATCAGGCCAGGAATGAGGACGTGCCGGTCCAGCTCGACCGTGATGGTGGGATAATAGTGTTCGAGGGCCTGTGCGGTGGGCAGGAGGTCGGCGATACGGCCGTCGGTGACCACTACGGAATGATCGGTGAGAACCATCCCGGCCGGTTCCACCGGGATGATCTGCCGCGCCTTGATGAGGGTGTCTGCAGGCTGCATGGCGAAACCATACCCCGGGACCCGGGTTCGGGCAAGGTCCTGGAGTCCACTGCGATCGGCCCGCGACGGTAGCCCCCCCGATGCGAAAACCACGCTAGAATGATCGTCATGACGACCCCCTACGATTCGATTCGCGCCATGCGCTGGGACGGACGGCGACTGGCATTGCTGGATCAGCGCCGGCTGCCGCAGGAGGAACGCTGGCTGATCCTGGACGAGGCCGGCGCGGTGGCCGACGCCATCGCTGCCATGGTGGTACGGGGGGCGCCGGCCATCGGTATCACCGCGGCCTATGCCGTGGTCCTGGCCGCCCGCCATCGCTACGGTTGCGGGCCTGCACGCTGGAAGGAGGCGATCGTGGAGGATCTGCAGCGGTTACGGGCGGCGCGCCCGACCGCGATCAATCTGGCGTGGGCCATCACCCGCATGGAGCGCCTGATCCCCGGTACCACAGGAGACCCTGTCCCGCCGCTGGAGGCGCAGGCGCGCCGGATCCACGAGGAGGACGTCGCGGCCAACCATCGTATGGGCGCACTGGGATCGGTGCTGCTCGAGGGGGGTGGGGTGCTGACCCACTGCAACGCCGGATCACTGGCCACCGGAGGCTATGGCACGGCCCTGGGGGTGGTCCGCAGCGGCTATGCGCAGCACCGGATCGGAGCGGTGTATGCAAATGAGACCCGGCCCTGGCTGCAGGGCTCGCGCCTGACGGCCTGGGAACTCATCCGCGACGGCATCCCAGTCACGCTGCTGTGCGAGGGGGCCGCAGGGGCCCTCCTGGGCCAGGGCCACATACGCTGGATCGTGGTGGGGGCGGACCGCATCGCCGCCAATGGTGACACGGCCAACAAGATCGGCACCTATCCCCTGGCAGTCCTGGCCCGGCACCATGGTATCGGCTTCATGGTGGTGGCCCCGACCAGCACCCTGGATCTGGAGACGGCGTCGGGTGGGGCTGTTCCAGTGGAGCAGCGTGCCGAGGAGGAGGTCCTCGGCTGCCAGGGCAGTCGCGTGGCGCCCGGGGGTGCCAGGGCCTGGAATCCGGTATTCGATGTGACCCCGGCGGAGCTGATCACGGTGCTGGTCACCGAGCGCGGCGTGGTCCACGCCCCGGACACCGAGGCGATCGGCCGGCTCATGGGGCGATGAGGCCGCCGGCGCACAGCGCCCTGGAAGGCCCTTCCGCGCAACACCGACGGGTCTCTGTCGGAGCCGGGTGTCACCGCTCTGTGTGGGTGGATCCGATTTCATACCGAAGGTCCCGATGTGCTAAAATGCACCGTTTTTATCGGGGCTTATTGGGCCACCGTGAGCTCCAGGCGACGCCCTGATCGATTGTGGGGATCCACGAATAGATCAGGGCTTCCCAGGAAGTGCTGAGCGGTTACTGTTGGGGTTAGGGGATCCAGATACTGATGGCGGAATACGCGAAGGAAGTCTTGCCGGTCAATCTCGAGGACGAGATGCGACAGTCCTACCTGGACTACGCCATGAGCGTGATCGTGGGGCGGGCGCTTCCCGATGTCCGGGACGGACTCAAGCCGGTCCACCGGCGGGTCCTCTTCGCCATGAGTGAGCTGGGCAACGAGTGGAACAGGCCCTATAAGAAGTCGGCGCGTGTCGTGGGTGATGTCATTGGTAAGTACCATCCCCATGGTGATACGGCGGTCTATGACACCATCGTGCGCATGGCCCAGCCCTTTTCGCTGCGTTATATGCTTATCGACGGGCAGGGCAACTTCGGTTCCGTGGACGGGGACGCCCCGGCGGCCATGCGCTACACCGAGGTGCGCATGTCGCGGATCGCCCACGAGCTGCTGGCGGACCTGGACAAGGAGACCGTCGACTTCGTCCCCAACTACGATGGATCCGAGTTCGAGCCCTCGGTCCTGCCGGCGCGAATCCCCAATCTGCTGATCAACGGTTCGGCGGGGATCGCGGTGGGCATGGCCACGAATATCCCGCCCCACAATCTCAGCGAGGTCATCGAGGCCTGCCTGACCCTGATCGATGATCCGACCGTGGGGCAGGAGAGACTCATCGAGCTGGTCCCGGGCCCTGATTTTCCCACCGCCGGGGTGATCTATGGCACCCGGGGAATCCGCGAGGCCTACCGCACCGGGCGGGGCCGGATCCGGATCCGTGCCCGCTCCCATGTGGAGAGCGAATCCAATGGTCGGGAGCGGATCGTGGTCACCGAGTTGCCCTACCAGGTCAACAAGGCGCGCCTGCTCGAAAAGATCGCGGAACTGGTCAAGGACAAGCGCATCGAGGGGATATCCGAGCTGCGCGATGAGTCCGACAAGGACGGGATGCGCATGGTGATCGAGCTGCGCCGCGGCGAACTCAGCGACGTGGTCCTGAACAACCTCTATCAGCACACCCAGATGCAGAGCGTATTCGGCATCAATATGGTGGCGCTGGTCGATGGGCGTCCGCGGCTGCTCAATCTCAAGGAGATCATCGAGGCCTTTCTGCGCCACCGGCGCGAGGTGGTGACCCGGCGTACCATCTACGAGCTGCGCAAGGCACGGGAGAAGGCCCACATCCTGGAGGGCCAGGCGGTGGCCCTGACCAATATCGACGAGGTCATCGCCCTGATCAAGGCCTCGGCCAGCCCCGCCGAGGCCAAGTCGGGGCTGATGGCGCGTGTCTGGCCGCCGGGCATCGTGACGGACATGCTGTCCCGCACGGGCTCCGATGGCTCGCGTCCGGAGGGACTGGGTCCCGAATATGGGCTGAGTGAGGCCGGCTATCGCCTGTCGGAGACCCAGGCCCAGGCCATCCTCGACCTGCGTCTGCACCGCCTGACCGGCCTCGAGCAGGACAAGATCGTCACGGACTATGGTGAGCTCCTGGAGCTCATCGCCAGCCTGCTGGAGATCCTCAGTCACCCGGACCGCCTCATGGAGGTGATCCGCGAGGAACTGATTGCCGTGCGTGAGCAGTTCGGGGACGAGCGGCGTACGGAGATCCAGGAGGGTGAGCTGGACTTCTCCATGGAGGACCTGATTCAGCCGGAGGACGTGGTCGTCACCCTGTCCCACGCCGGTTACGCCAAGTCTCAGCCCCTGGACGTCTACCGGGCCCAGCGTCGTGGCGGCCGTGGCAAGGCGGCGACCTCGTTCCGGGCCGCGGACTTCATCGACAAGCTGTTCGTGGCCAATACCCACGATACGCTGCTGTGCTTTTCCTCCCTCGGCAAGGTCTACTGGCTCAAGGTCTATCAGATCCCCCAGGCGAGCCGTGCCGCGCGCGGGCGGCTGATCGTGAACCTCCTGCCCCTGGGGGAGGCGGAGCGCATCACTGCGGTACTGCCGATCCAGGACTATGCGCCGGACCGCTTCGTACTGATGGCGACGCGCGGCGGTACCGTGAAGAAGACGGTGCTCCCGGAGTTCTCCCGGCCCCGTACCAGTGGCATCATCGCCATCGACCTGCGTCCCGGGGACGAGCTCATCAGTGCCGCCCTCACCAACGGAGACCAGGACATCCTCCTGGCAAGCGATGCGGGCAAGGCGATCCGCTTCGCCGAATCCGAGGTCCGGCCCATGGGACGCACCGCAGGCGGGGTCCGTGGCATCCGCCTGGGTGAAGAGCAACGGGTTGTCTCTCTGATCTCCATCGGGCGCGAAGATCTGGGCTCCACCGTGCTGGTGGCGACCGAGAACGGCTACGGAAAGCGGACCCCGGTCAGTGAGTTCCCACGCAAAGGCCGGGGTGGGCAGGGGGTGATCGCCATCCAGACCACGGCGCGCAACGGGGCGGTGGTCGGTGCGGTACTGGTCGATGAACAGGACGAGGTCATGCTGATCACCGATGCCGGTACCCTGGTCCGCACCCCGGTCAGCGAGGTCTCGGTGATGAGCCGCAACACCCAGGGGGTGGTGCTGATCCGTCTCACCGAGGGCGAGCGGCTGGTGGAGATCGCCCGCATAGAGAGCCTCGACGGTGACGACGAGGATGAGCTGGAGGAACGCGCTGCGGACGACGGCGGGATGGAAGACGATGCCGACTGAGTACGGTGGATATGACAGGACCATTACCTTAAATGGGAGAGAATCACGAGTCGATGAGCAGAGCCTATAATTTCAGTGCCGGCCCGGCGGCCCTTCCGACCGAGGTGTTGGAGCGGGCCCGGGACGAGATGCTCGAGTGGGGCGAGAGCCGCATGTCGGTCATGGAGATGAGCCACAGGGGCAAGGATTTCATGTCCATTGCCGAGAAGGCGGAGGCCGACCTGCGTGAGCTGCTGTCGATCCCGAGGGACTACCACTGTCTCTTCCTGCAGGGAGGGGCCACCGCTCAGTTTGCGATGGTGCCCCTGAACCTGCTGGGTGAGCGCGACAAGGCAGACTACCTCAATACCGGTCAATGGTCGCGCAAGGCCATCGCCGAGGCCAGGCACTACTGCACGGTGAACGTGGCGGCAAGCTCAGAGGACACCCATTTCACCACCATCCCCGAGCGCAAGTCCTGGCAACTGAGCCCGGACGCCGCCTATGTCCACTACACGCCCAACGAGACCATCGGCGGTGTGGAGTTCCCCTTCGTGCCCGATGTAGGGGAGGTCCCGCTGGTGGCCGACATGTCCTCCACCATCCTCTCGCGTCCGGTGGACGTCTCGCGCTTCGGGGTGATCTACGCCGGCGCCCAGAAGAATATCGGGCCTGCCGGACTGACTCTGGTGATCGTGCGCGAGGACCTCATCCGCGAGCCACGCCCCGGAACCCCCACGATCTTCAGCTACCGGACCCAGGCTGAGGCAGGGTCCATGTACAACACCCCGCCCACCTATGCCTGGTATGTCGCGGGTCTGGTCTTCCAGTGGCTGAAGGAGCAGGGTGGGCTGGAGGCCATGGAAGAACGGAACCGGCGCAAGGCACAGACTCTGTACGCGGCCATAGACGGCTCGGAGTTCTACGCAAACCCGGTCGATCCCGCCTGTCGCTCGTGGATGAATGTCCCCTTTACCCTGGCCGATCCCGGCCTCGATGGGCGCTTTCTTCAAGAGGCCGTGCAGGCCGGTCTGCTGAGCCTGAAGGGGCACCGCTCGGTGGGCGGCATGCGGGCCAGTATTTACAACGCCATGCCTCAGGAGGGCGTGGACGCCCTGATCGATTTCATGGGGGAATTTGAGCGTCGGTACGGCTGAGCCTGCCGACCCCGATCCCTTGACCCAGCCCTTATCGATACTGGAACTCGGATGTACAAGATCCTGACCCTGAACAATATCTCGGTGAAAGGCCTCGAGCGTCTCCCGCGGGATCGCTACGAGGTGGCCTCCGAGATCGCCCATCCGGACGCGATACTCGTCCGCTCGTACAACATGCACGACATGGAGATACCCGCCTCGCTGAAGGCGGTCGGGCGTGCCGGCGCGGGGGTGAACAACATCCCCGTGGAGAGGCTCAGCCACCTGGGTATCCCGGTCTTCAATGCCCCGGGCGCCAATGCCAACGCCGTCAAGGAGCTGGTGATCGCGGGCATGCTCCTGGGGTGCCGTAACATCTGCCAGGCCTGGGACTACAGCCGTGGGCTGGAGGGTGGCGATTCGGCCTTCAGCAAGGCGGTGGAGTCGGGCAAGAAGCGGTATGTGGGCTTCGAGCTGCCGGGGCGGACCCTGGGCGTGGTGGGCCTGGGGGCGATTGGGGTGAAGGTGGCCAACGCGGCCCTGGTGCTGGGGATGCGGGTGATTGGTTACGATCCCACCATCACGGTCCGGCGGGCGTGGCAGCTCTCCTCGGAGGTCGAACAGGCCAGTGGCATTGACGATCTCATGGCGAAATCGGATTTCCTGACCTTCCACGTGCCGCTGATCGAGTCGACGCGGCATATCGTGGACGCCGAGCGGTTGAGGCTGATGCCCGATGGCGTGGTCATTCTGAACTTCGCACGTCACGGGATCGTGGATGACGGGGCGGTACTGGAGGCCATCGAGGCCGGCAAGGTCTACGCCTATGTGTGCGACTTCCCCACGCCGCAACTGCAGGGCCATCCACGGGTGGTGACGCTGCCGCACCTGGGCGCCTCGACCCGCGAGGCGGAAGAAAACTGTGCCATCATGGTGGCGGACGAGGTGAGGGAGTACCTGGAGAACGGCAACATCAGGCACTCGGTGAACCTGCCCGACGTCAGACTTCCGCGCAAGGGACAGGCCCGGCTCGCGGTGGTTAACGCCAACGTCCCGGAGATGGTGGCAAGGATCTCCCAATATCTGGGGGCCGCCGGGGTCAACATCATCCACATGGTCAATGAATCCAATGGCAGCGTGGCCTACACCATGCTCGACACGGAGACACCCATCGATCAGGAGATCGTGGACAGGCTGGCCGCCACGGAGGGTGTGCTGAAGGTGCGGGTGCTCTAGGGGCTGTCCGGGTCATGGCGAACCTACTGCGCAAGCGCCACAGCGTTCCAACTTTCCGATCCTCCGGGTCACAGGGCATCTGCCATGTCCCGCGGACGATCGCGGGGCCGGACTCGCTGTGCCCCGTTCCCGCTGCGCGCCCTGTGACTCGGACGGGTGCCTAGCACGCAATGGCCGATACCGACGATCTTGCACGGATCCGGGTCCGGATCGATGAGCTGGATCGCCAGCTCCTGGACCTGATCAGCGAGCGTGCCCGGTGTGCCCAGGAAGTGGCGCGGGTCAAGCGGGAGACGGATCCGGACGCGGAGTTCTATCGACCGGAACGGGAGGCCCGGGTCCTGCGCAGGATCCTGGAGCAGAATCGGGGGCCCCTCAGCGACGAGGAGATGGCCCGCCTGTTCCGTGAGATCATGTCGGCCTGTCTGGCCCTGGAGGCCCCGCTCACCATCGCCTTTCTCGGCCCGGAGGGTACCTTCACCCAGGAGGCCACCCTCAAGCATTTCGGTCACTCGGTGCAGACCAGGCCATTGAACTCTATCCCGGAGGTATTTCGGGAAGTGGAGGCCGGGGCCTCACAATACGGTGTGGTTCCCATAGAGAACTCCACCGAAGGTGTGGTGAGCCATACCCTGGACATGTTCCTGCAGTCGCCGTTGAAGATCAGTGGCGAGGTGGAGTTGAGGATCCATCACCATCTGATGGCTACCGCCGCCGACATGGAGAGGATCCAGCGTCTCTATTCCCACCAGCAGTCGCTGGCGCAGTGCCGCGAGTGGCTCGATGCCAATCTGCCGCAGGCCGCACGGATCGCGGTCAGCAGCAATGCGGAGGCCGCGCGTATGGCCGCCGCTGAACCGGAGGCGGCGGCCATCGCCGGCGACGTCGCGGCGGAGAAGTATGGTCTGAAGATCATCCGCATCAATATCGAGGATCATCCGGACAATACCACCCGCTTTCTGATCATCGGGCGGCCGAACCCCGCCCCCAGCGGCCGGGACCGGACCACGGTCCTGGTCTCTGCCCACAATCGCCCCGGATCCCTGTACCGCCTGCTCGAGCCGCTCGCCCGGCACGGGGTGAGCATGACCCGGATCGAGTCCCGCCCCTCCCACTGTGTGAACTGGGAATATGTGTTCTTCCTGGATGTGGACGGTCATATGGAGGATCCCGGGGTGCGGGGTGCCCTGGAGGAACTGGAACGCGAGGCGGACGTATTCAAGAACCTGGGCTCCTACCCCAAGGCCGCGCTGTGAGCCGCCAATGGACATGAGCGACCCCGAAGCGACCGACTGGACCACGCGGGCGATGCCCGGGGTGCGTCGGCTGGTCCCCTATCAGCCCGGCAAGCCGGTGGAGCAACTGGAGCGGGAGCTGGGTATCCGCGGTGCCGTCAAGCTGGCCTCCAACGAAAACCCCCTGGGCGCGAGCCCGGCCGCGGTGGCCGCCGTGCACCAGGCGGGGGCGGGGCTGGCCGAATACCCGGACGGGGACAGCTATGGGCTGCGCCAGGCCCTGGCGCGCCGCCACGGGGTGGATCCCATGGCGGTGACCGTGGGCAACGGCTCGAACGATGTCCTGGATCTGGTGGGGCGCGCCTTCCTGGGACCGGGTCGGGAGGCGGTGTATTCTCAGTATGCCTTCGCGGTCTATCCTCTCGTGACCCAGGCGGTGGGTGCCACCGCCCGGGTCGCCCCGGCCCTCGCGCCGGATGCCGCCCAGCCCTATGGCCACGATCTGGAGGCGATGGCCGCACAGATCACCGGTCGGACCCACGTGGTGTTCATCGCGAACCCCAACAACCCGACAGGCACCTGGGTGGAGGCCGCGGCATTGAGACGCTTTCTCGATGCCCTGCCGGCCGGCGTCTTGTGCGTGGTCGACGAGGCCTATTTCGAGTATGTGGACGAGCCGGACTACCCGGATACCACACAGTGGCTGGGTCGCTATCCCAACCTGCTGGTGACCCGGACCTTCTCCAAGGTCTATGGCCTCGCCGGGCTGCGGGTCGGCTATGGCCTGATGGATCCGTCCGTTGCGGAGCTGCTCAATCGGGTCCGTCAGCCGTTCAACGTCAACAGCCTCGCCCAGGCCGCGGCCCTTGCGGGCCTGGACGATACCGAGCATCTGCGCCGCAGCGTCGAACTGAACCGTCAGGGTCTGCGCGCCCTGGAGGCCGATCTGCGGGAACGGGGGATGGGGTTCATTCCCTCGGTGGGCAACTTCCTGAGTGTGGACACCGGGCGCGAGGCCGGTCCAGTGTACGAGGGCCTGTTGCGTGAGGGGGTGATCGTGCGTCCCGTGGGGAGCTATGGTCTGCCCGGCTTTCTGCGGGTGACCGTGGGCACGCCGGCCCAGAACCGGCGCGTGGTGGCCGCCCTGGACAAGGTGCTCGGGCTGTGATCGGGCGCCTGTGTATCGTCGGTGTCGGACTGATCGGGGGCTCCCTGGCGCTGGCCCTGCGCCGGGCCGGGGCGGTGGGTGAGGTGGTCGGCACCAGTCGCAACGAGGCGCATCTGCGCCGCGCCGTCGAGCTCGGGGTGATCGACCGCTACGAGCTGGCGAGTGAGCGTGCCGTGGAAGGGGCGGACGTGGTGGTCCTGGCGGTTCCGCTGGGGGCCATGACCGCGGTCTGCCGCGCCCTCAGGCCCGGTCTGGGCGAGGAGGCGGTATTGACCGACGTGGGCAGCGCCAAGGCCAGCGTAGTGGCCTCGGTGGAGGCGGCCTTCGGCGGCCTGCCCAGTGGTTTCGTGCCCGCCCATCCGATCGCCGGCACCGAACGAAGCGGCGTGGAGGCCGCCTTCCCGGAGCTGTTCGTGCACCGGCGGGTGATCCTCACGCCCCTGGAGTCCAGCTCGCCGGTGGCCTGCCAGACCGTCAGGGGCATGTGGGAACAGACGGGGGCCCTGGTGGAGGAGACCAGCGTCGAGCACCACGACCTGGTCCTGGCGGCCACCAGCCATCTCCCCCATATGCTTGCCTTCGGGCTGGTCGACAGCCTGGCCCGTCTGGGGGACCATGACGAGATCTTTCGCTACGCCGCCGGAGGCTTTCGTGACTTTACGCGCATCGCCTCCAGCGATCCGGTCATGTGGCGGGACGTGTGCCTGGCCAACCGCGAGGCCCTGCTGGCCATGATCGCACGCTATCAGATCGATCTGCGCCTGATCGAGGAGGCCATTGAGCGCAGCGACGGGGAGACCCTGCTGGAGATCTTCAATCGGGCGAAGCAGGCCCGCGACGGGCTCTACAGCGAGGAGTGACGGATACCATGGCGGAGTCAGGTGTGGAGTTCGTGGTCAGCCCCGGCGGGGTCCTGAGGGGGCGTGCGCGGGTCCCCGGGGACAAGTCCATATCGCACCGGGCCGTCATCCTCGGGGCCGTCGCGGAGGGGGAGACCCGGGCCAGCGGCTTTCTGGAGGGCGAGGACTGCCTGGCGACCGTGGCCGCCTTCCGCGCCATGGGCGTCGATATCGAGGGGCCGGTGGCCGGGGAAGTCGTGGTACACGGGGTCGGGGTGCGCGGTCTGCGCCCGCCACCGGCGGCGCTCTATCTGGGCAACTCGGGCACCTCGATGCGGCTGCTGGCCGGGCTGCTCAGCGGTCAGGGCTTCGCCTCGCGGCTGACCGGAGACGCCTCCCTCAGCCGACGCCCCATGGGCAGGATCATCGAGCCGCTGAGGCGCATGGGCGCGCGGATCGAGGCCGGCCCGCAGGGGACGCCCCCTCTGGAGATCGCACCCGCCGGTGATCTGCGGGGTATCGACTACCGCCTCCCGGTGGCCAGTGCCCAGGTCAAGTCCTGCCTGCTCCTGGCCGGCCTCTACGCGCAGGGGCGGACCTGCGTCACCGAACCGGCCCCCACCCGCAACCATACCGAGCTGATGCTCGAGGGCATGGGTTATCCCCTCGAGCGCACGGGTCCCCGGGTCTGCCTCGAGGGCGGGGGGCGGCTGCGGGGCATCTCCATCGACATTCCCGCCGATATCTCGTCCGCGGCCTTCTTCATGATCGGGGCCAGTATCGCCCCCGGATCGGACCTGGTGCTGCGCCACGTGGGTGTCAATCCGACCCGTGACGGTGTCATCGAGATCCTCAGACGCATGGGTGCCCGGATCGAACTGAGCCATGGGGGGACGGCCGGGGCGGAGCCGGTGGCGGATGTGCGGGTCCGGGCGTCGGCGCTGCACGGGATCGAGATCCCGGAGTCCCTGGTGCCCCTGGCCATCGACGAGTTCCCGGCCATCTTCGTGGCCGCCGCCTGTGCCCGGGGGCGCACCACCCTGCGCGGGGCCGCCGAGCTGCGGGTCAAGGAGAGCGACCGTATCCAGGTCATGGCCGACGGCCTTCAGGCCTGTGGCGTGCACGCCGAGCCGACGACTGATGGTATTGTGATCGAGGGCGGGACACTCGGTGGCGGCCGGGTGGACAGCCACGGAGACCATCGCATCGCCATGGCCTTCGCCATCGCCGGCCTGGCGGCCCGCGGAACTATAGAGATAGCGGACTGCTCCAACGTGGACACCTCCTTCCCCGGGTTCTCGCGACTGGCACGGGATCTGGGGCTCAGGATCGAGGAAAGAAAGCCATGACGGGACACGTTCCAGTGATTGCCATAGACGGGCCCAGCGGCTCCGGCAAGGGCACCATATCGCGCGCAGTGGCGGAACGGCTCGGATACCACTGGCTCGACAGCGGGGCCCTCTATCGGGTACTGGCGCTGGCGGCCCGGGAGCACGGGGTCTCGCTGGACGACAGCCGGGCCCTGGCCGAGCTGGCCCGGAGCCTGGCGGTGCGTTTCGAACCCGGCCAGGGAGGGGCCGAACCCCGGGTCATCCTCGACGGGCGGGATGTGACCCGGGAGATACGCACCGAGAGCTGTGGCAACGAGGCCTCCCGGGTGGCCGCGATCCCCGAGGTGCGTGAGGCGCTGCTGGACCGGCAACGGGCCTTTCGCCGGCCTCCGGGCCTGGTGGCGGACGGCCGAGACATGGGCACCGTGGTGTTTCCGGACGCCGATACGAAGATATTTCTGACCGCGAGCCAGGAGGAGCGCGCGAGGCGGCGTTATAACCAGTTGAAGAAACAAGGAATCAGTGCTAGTCTTGGCGCCCTTTTGGACGAGCTTGCCAGACGCGACGAGCGGGATGCGAACCGTGCGGTCGCACCACTCAGGCCGGCGCCGGATGCCACCGTGGTGGATACGACCGGAATGAGTATCGAAGAGGTCCTGAACAAGGTCCTCGAGCTGGCGAGGTGAACTTGGGTGATCGACAACGGTCACCTTAACCCTGAACGTGGATCCCGGGTCATGCCCGACGGTCCGCAAACCGTGACTAAGAGTTTTTTACATCGATGACTGAGAGTTTTGCAGAGCTTTTTGAAGAAAGCCTAAACAGTATTCAAATGAAGCCCGGCACCATTATCAATGGTACCGTGGTCGACATCCGAAACGACGCCGTGATTGTCCACGCCGGGCTGAAGTCCGAGGGGGTCATCCCCATCTACCAGTTCCGCAAGGAGAATGGCGAGGTCGACGTCCATGTGGGCGATGTCATCGAGGTGGCTCTTGACGCGGTTGAGGACGGTTCCGGTGAGACCCGCCTGTCTCGCGAGAAGGCGATGCGGGCACGTGCCTGGACCGCCCTCGAGGAGGCCTACGAGAAGGGTGAGACCGTCAAGGGGGTCATCAGTGGCAAGGTCAAGGGTGGCTTCACCGTGGATATCGGTGAGATCAAGGCCTTCCTGCCCGGCTCACTGGTGGACGTGCGGCCGGTGCGTGATACCAGCTATCTGGAGGGCAAGGAGCTCGAGTTCAAGGTCATCAAGCTGGATCAGAAGCGTAACAACGTGGTGGTCTCGCGGCGGGCCGTGGTCGAGTCCGAGTACAGCGCAGAGCGCGAGGCCCTCCTGGAGAGCCTGAAGGAGGGGATGGTCATCAAGGGGATCGTCAAGAACCTCACGGACTATGGTGCCTTCCTGGATCTGGGCGGGGTCGACGGCCTGCTGCATATCACGGACATGGCCTGGAAGCGGGTCAAGCACCCTCGGAGGTGGTCAATATCGGCGACGAGGTGGATGTCAAGGTCCTCAAGTTCGATCGGGAACGGAACCGGGTGTCCCTGGGACTCAAACAGCTCGGTGAAGACCCGTGGACCAACATTACCCGCCGCTATCCGGTGGGGACCCGCCTGTTCGGCAAGGTCACGAATATCGCCGACTACGGCTGTTTCGTGGAGATCGAAGAGGGTGTCGAGGGGCTGGTCCACGTCTCCGAGATGGACTGGACCAACAAGAACGTCAACCCCGCCAAGGTCGTGCATCTGGGGCAGGAGGTCGAGATGATGATCCTCGATATCGACGAGGACCGGCGCCGGATCTCCCTGGGCATGAAGCAGTGCCAGTCGAACCCGTTGGACGACTTTGCGGCCACCCACAAGAAGGGCGACAGGGTCCAGGGCAGCATCAAGTCGATCACCGACTTCGGCGTGTTTATCGGGCTGGAGGGCGGTATCGACGGTCTGGTGCACCTCTCGGACATCTCCTGGGATCGGTCGGGAGAGGAGGCCGTGCGCGAGTTCAAGAAGGGTGACGAGGTCGAGGCGGTGGTCTTGTCCGTCGATCCGGAGCGCGAGCGGATCTCGCTGGGTATCAAACAGCTGGGCAAGGACCCCTTCTCACAGTTCGTGGCCGAACACCCGAAGGGGAGCATCGTCCGCGGCGTGGTCAGAGAGGTGACCGCCCGAGGGGCGACCGTTGACCTGGGTGAGGGTGTCGAGGGGATGCTGAAGGCCTCCGAGCTGGCGCGCGATCGCGTGGAAGACGCACGGACGATCCTCAAGGAGGGCGATGAGATCGAGGCCAAGTTCATGGGCGTCGACGGCAAGCGCCGAGCCGTCACCCTGTCCATCAAGGCCAAGGACGTCGACGAGGAGAAGGCCACGCTTCAGGATTACAGCAGCAGTGCCCCCGCTACCACTTCTCTGGGCGATATCCTCAAGCAGCAGATGAGCGATCGGGAAGAGGAAGAGTCGAAATAGTCCGCTTCGAGGCGAGGCCCGCACAGAGCGGGTCCCGCCTCCTGAAGACAGCCAGTGCCGCTGGACGACAGGCGGCACTGGCGGATTCGGTGTTTCGCCCCCTTCGATGCGAGGGATCCGGAGGCAGGGAAAGGCGGCAATACACTGTAAGACAGCCATTTCCAAGGGCGCTCTGATCTATTCTGGATCAGGCTGAAGATGAGGCGCACTCTCAGGCCGAGGCGCGGATGGCGGCCCATAGTCGCTACTGTGGGCCAGCCCTGCAAGGCGGGCTGGGTGATCGTGGCCACCAGCAGCGCGGTCACGGATAGATCACAGCGTCCTCAATGCGGCCATGGGTCCAGAGCTGCGGGACCTGGAGGCGGACAATGCCAGGTATTCGCTATCTGGTAGCAGTCCCTGCGCAAGGCGGCGCCGCATAGTCCGCGGCGGTTGCGCGCTGGACACTCCTGTGTTGCCCAATCCAGGCATCTCCCATAACTTAAACCCCTTAGTAAGTATGGATCATAAGGCATTGAATATGCTGACTAAGTCCGAGTTGATCGAGCGGATCGCGCAGAACCAGAGCCACCTCCCCCAAAAGGATGTCGAATTGTCGGTGAAGTGTCTGCTCGAGGAGATGAGCAATGCCTTGGCCAATGGGGAGCGCATCGAGATCCGGGGCTTCGGAAGCTTTTCCCTGCACTATCGGCCGCCCCGCATTGGGCGCAATCCCAAGACCGGTGAACCGGTATCCCTGCCAGGAAAGTACGTCCCCCACTTCAAGCCCGGCAAGGAGTTGCGCGATCGGGTGAACGGCGCGCTGAAGCAGGGTGATTCTGGGTAATGCCATCGGGCAGCCCTCTGATTGTAGCCCTGGATTTCCCGGATTCGGACAGCGCCTGGGCCCTGGCCTCCCGCCTGGATCCACACCAGTGCAGGGTCAAGGTCGGCTTCCAATTGTTCGTGGCGGCCGGGCCAGACCTGGTGGCACGACTGGTGTAGGGCGGATTCGGCGTCTTCCTGGATCTCAAGTTCCATGATATCCCCAACACGGTGCGGGCGGCGGTCTCGGCAGCGGCCCGCCTGGGCGTATGGATGCTGAACGTGCATGCCTCGGGTGGACGCCCCATGCTCGAGGCGGCGATGGAGGCTGTGGCCCCGCTAAAGTCCCCGCCCAAGGTGGTCGCAGTGACCGTCCTGACCTCCCTGGGTGAGGCGGAGCTCGCGCAGATCGGCGTGTCCGGCAGCCCACAGGATCAGGTCTTGCGCCTGGCAAGGCTCAGCCAGGCCGCCGGTCTGGACGGAGTAGTGTGCTCGGCCCGGGAGGCCGCGCTGCTGCGCAAGGCGCTCGGAGGCCGGTTCGTGCTCGTCACCCCCGGCATCCGGCCGAGTGGGGATTCGATTCAGGATCAGCGGCGGGTGATGACTCCGGCGGCGGCAGTCTCGGCCGGGGCAGACTATCTGGTGGTCGGGCGGCCTATCACGCAGGCGGAAGACCCCCGAACCAGGGTGGGAGCCATCCTTTCGGAGATCCAGTCGGGGCGGAGTGACCGTTGATCGCCGACAGGCGGTAGGGCGGGTTCCGGGGAGATAGGATCGCGGCTCCAACCCATGGGCCTCGGGCCACGAAAGGAGCAATTGCTATGGATAGACTTCGAATCTTCATGCTTGCCACCCTGATGTCGTTTTCCTCCTGGTGTCTGGCGGAGACTGTTGATATCAACAGTGCGGATGCTCAGACTATCGCGAAGTACGTGAAGGGTGTCGGCCCCAGTAAGGCCGAGGCCATCGTCGCGTATCGACAGAGCCACGGCGGCTTCGAGGACGTCAGTGATCTGATCAGGGTCAAGGGCATCGGAGAGCGGATCTTGACGGTGAACAAAGATGTGCTTGTCGCCGGGGAGCCGAGGTAAGGCAGTCCATCCAGATGGACCTCTGCGGTGATGGGGCGGGCGGCCTTGGGGTCGCCCGTCTCTTTATGTGGACTCTCAGATTCTTGAGCGCATTGGCAATTTTTCGGCAGGCACAGGCGTAGAATAGGCCGGCCCATCGGTTCCGGGACGGTGAAGACCCGGGCAGCTTCGGAGGTGGTTTGGGAGCGGAGGGCGATCCGCCGCCGGCCCCAGCGCGACTCCCGCGGGCGACGGTCAGCCAGGGGCTGCCACAGTGGCAACAGTGAGAGAAGTGGATCAACTGCTGAGGAGAGCGCTAGACATGGGCAAGAGAGTACGCAAGGCAGTCTTTCCGGTCGCCGGCCTGGGAACGCGGTTCCTGCCGGCCACCAAGGCGAACCCGAAGGAGATGCTGCCGGTGGTGGACAAGCCACTGATTCAGTATGCCGCAGAGGAGGCGGTCTGTGCCGGAATCGATGTTCTCGTCTTCGTGACCGGTCGCAACAAGCGGGCGATTCCCGATCATTTCGACAAGGCCTACGAGCTGGAGGCGGAGCTCAAGGCGCGTCACAAGGAGACCCTGCTCTCCGTAACCCGGGACGTGCTTCCCTCCCATGTGACCTGTGTCTATATACGACAGGCGGAGGCGCTCGGCTTGGGCCATGCGGTGGCCTGTGCGCGCCCGGTGATCGAGGACGAGCCCTTTGCGGTGATCCTCGCCGACGATCTGATCGACGACGAACACGGGGCAGGGTGTATCAAACAGATGGTCGATCTCTATTCAGAACGCCAGTGCGGGGTCCTGGGCGTTCAGCGGGTCGCCGAGCAGGATGTGGACAAGTATGGCATCGTCGATGGGACTGCCGAGGGGGAGCGGGTCTGGGACGTCAAGGGACTGGTGGAGAAGCCCAGCCCGGCCGAGGCCCCGTCGCAGCTCGGCATCGTCGGCCGTTATGTCCTCCAGCCGTCCATCTTCGAGTATATCGAGGAGACAGGCCGCGGGGCGGGCGATGAGATCCAGTTGACGGACGCCATTGCGGCCCAGGCCCATCACGAACCAGTGCTTGCCTACGAATTCAGAGGGACCCGCTACGACTGTGGTGACAAGCTCGGTTATCTGCAGGCCAACGTGGAATTTGCCCTGAAACACCACCGCCTCAGCGGCGCATTCAGGGACTACCTCCAGCGGCTGGCCCAGAAGGGCTTCGAGCCTTAGCAGGCGAACGGGCCACAAGATGTCAGGCCCGCATGGGTGATGTGTGGCTCCCCGGGACGGGCTCGAACCGCCGACCTAGTGATTAACAGTCACCCGCTCTACCAACTGAGCTACCGGGGAATATGAGGGCGGGAATGTTACCGATCCCCGTTCGGTTGGTCAATAGCTATCCGCGCAGGACCTGTTCGATGCGGTCGAGGGCCTTTTCCAGGTTGTCCATGCCCGTGGCGAAGGAGATCCGCACATGGCCTGGCGCACCGAAGGCCGAGCCCGGCACCAGGGCCACATCCCCCTTGTCCAGCAGTACCCGGGCGAGCGCGACGTCGTCTTCCACGCCCGCCATCCGCTCGATCGCCTCGACCACCCGGGGCAGGCAATAGAAGGTGCCGTCCGCAGGCAGACACGCCACCCCGGAGATCTGGTTCAGGCGTTTCACCACGAACGCGTGGCGCGCCTCGAAGGCATCGCGCATCTCTGCGACGCAGCGCTGATCGCCATCCAGGGCCGCACGGGCGGCCGCCTGGGAGATCGAGGCCGGATTCGATGTGCTCTGGGACTGTATCTTCTTCATGGCCTGGATGAGCTCGGCCGGGCCCCCCGCATAGCCAATGCGCCAGCCGGTCATCGCGTAGGCCTTCGATACCCCGTTCAGTACCACCGTACGCTCGTACAGTTCCGGGCAGACATTGAGGATGTTGACGAACTTCCTGCCCCCGAATAGGATATGTTCGTACATGTCGTCGGTGGCGACCACGACCTGCGGGTGACGCAGCAGCACCTCGGCCAGGGCCTCCAGTTCGGCCGCCGTATAGGCCTTCCCCGAGGGGTTGGACGGGCTGTTGATGATGAACAGGCGGGTCCGGGTGCTGATGACCGCCTCGAGTTGCTCCGGGGTGATCTTGAACTCCTGCTCCTGAGGGGCCGCCAGGATCAACGGCTTGGCGTCGGCGAGGAGCACGATATCCGGATACGAGACCCAGTAGGGGGCGGGGATGATGACCTCGTCGTCTGGATCCAGGAGGGCCTGGGCCAGGTTGTAGCTGCTCTGTTTGCCCCCGCAGGAGACCAGGATCTGGTCTGGCCGGTAGTGGAGGCCGTTGTCTCGTTCAAACTTGCCGATTACGGCCTGTTTCAGTTCGGGGGTGCCGTCCACCGGTGTGTAGCGGGTCTGGCCGGCCTCCATGGCCGCAGCGGCGGCATCCTTGATATGCTGGGGCGTATCGAAGTCGGGTTCTCCGGCCCCCAGCCCGATGACGTCACGGCCTGCGGCGCGCAGCCGGCTGGCCAGGGCGGATACCGCCAGCGTGGGGGAGGGCTTAATACGCTGTACGCGTTCGGATAGTTTCACTGTCATGGCCTGTACGGTCTACGAATGGGAGAGGCGGGCCCGCGGTCCTAGGAGTCTGTCGGACTTAGGGCCAATCTACTGCGCCGGTGGGAGAAGGGCCCAAATGTCCCTGCTTTCTATTCGTCCCATTCCTGGGACTCACCCCCTACGGGGCTTGCGTGCAAAATCGCTCCCGGCGATTTTGTATTCGTCCCCTCCCTGGGACTCACCCCTGCGGGGCTTGCGTGCAAAATCGCTCCCGGCGATTTTGTATTCGTCCCATCCCTGGGACTCACCCCCTACGGGGCTTGCGTGCAAAATCGCTCCCGGCGATTTTGTATTCGTCCCGTCCCTGGGACTCACCCCCTACGGGGCTTGCGTGCAAAATCGCTCCCGGCGATTTTGTCGTTGCGTATCCCCACTAGGCGCCTCGA
>Ga0114931_10001201_pt1 | contig 32945 bp, 33 predicted proteins | sample 2SBtaG_FD_89579 | JGI IMG/M metagenome (GOLD analysis project Ga0114931, IMG submission 89579) | Deep subsurface microbial communities from Kolumbo volcano to uncover new lineages of life (NeLLi) - 2SBTROV14_V59a metaG | ecosystem: Environmental > Aquatic > Marine > Volcanic | place: Kolumbo...
GAGATGTTATTCCTGATATTGTCTCGGTAGTGACAGAGATGAGGACAGGCAGAGAAAAGAGTTTTGTTTGGCCCAAAAAAGTTACAGATTGTGGCGAAGGGGGAGAGATAGAGAAAGTTCAGGGCCAAGTCGCTTGGCGTTGTAAAAACAAAAACTCTTTTTTGCAAAAGAAACGTAAGCTTTATCACTTTGTGTCAAAGGCAGCCTTTGACATTGACCATCTAGGACCTAAAGTTATTGATGCTCTTTTGGAAGGGGGGCTCATCGCCACTTATGATGATATTTTTACTTTGAAAAAAGGAGATTTGCTCGCTTTACCACGTTTTGCCGAAAAGTCGGTTGATAATTTGCTTCAAGCCATAGAAAAGTCAAAAAAAATATCACTTGCTCGCTTTATTATTTCTCTCTCTATTCCGCAAGTGGGGGAGGAAACCGCAATTTTGCTAGCTCAAAATTGTGGTTCCCTTACGAATTTACACAATTACGAATTTACACAACTAGAACAAATAGAAGGAATTGGTCCGATTGTAGCCAAAGAGATTGTTGAGTGGTTTAAAGATAAAGAAAATCAAAAACTTTTATCAAAACTTCTCAAACATGTCAAAATATCATCTTCCCCCTCCAAGCTTTCAGCTCCAAGCTCTAAGCTTTCCGACAAAACTTTTGTTTTAACTGGCACCCTATCATCAATGACTCGTGACGAAGCTAAAGAAAAGATTCGCTCTCTTGGCGGTTCCATTTCAAGTTCGGTCTCTAGTGAGACTGATTATGTAGTGGTAGGAGAAAATCCAGGTAGTAAATATGCGAAAGCAGAAGAACTTGGAGTAAAAACTCTTTCAGAAAAAGAATTTCAAAATCTTTTAAAAACTTAAATAAGTGTTATTATTTAACTATGATTTCTAAGGAAGAAATAAAAAAATTGGCTGATTTGGCTAGGATAGAGATAGGAGAGGAAGAAATAGAAAGTCTCAGAGGCGAGATGGATGATATTTTGGAGTATGTGAAATCTATTCAGAGATTTCACTCCGATGAAGCTCTGCCAAAGGCAGAAGCTGAAGAGGAGTTGCTCACTGGACAACTTCACAATGTAATGAGAAAAGATGAAAACCCAACTGAAGCAGGTACTCACAGTAAAGAATTGATCGCCGAATTTCCAGAAAAAGAAAAAGAATATTTAAAGGTGAAGAAAATACTTTAAGAATGAATTATGAATCAGGAATTATGAATTATGGAATTTGAAAAATTAACAATTAAAAAAGCGCGGGAACTTTTAGATAATAAAAAAATTTCTGTTAAGGAGTTAGTAGATTTTTATCTTAAAAATATTGAAGACCAAAATAAAAATTTAAATGTATTTTTAGAAGTGTATAAAGATGTGGCAGAGCAGATAAAGGAGGCTCAAGCTATGATCGATGAAGGCAAAGCAGAGGCTCTTACCGGTATCCCAATTGCTATCAAAGACAATATTTTGATTAAAGGTAAAAAAGCCAGTGGAGCTTCAAAGATATTAGAAAATTATACCGCTACTTACACTGCTACTGCTACTCAAAAACTAATTGATCAAAAGGCTATCATTTTAGGTAGGGTCAATATGGACGAATTTGCTATGGGTAGTTCAACCGAAAATTCAGCCTTTGGAGTGACTAAAAACCCATCAGACCATTCTAGGGTCGCCGGAGGCTCAAGTGGGGGTTCAGCGGCTTCTGTGGCTTCAAATATGGCTTTAGGAGCCCTTGGATCAGACACTGGAGGCTCTATCAGAGAACCAGCCAGCTTCTGTGGTATGGTGGGCCTGAAGCCGACTTATGGAGCAGTTTCTCGTTACGGTCTTATGGCCATGGGTTCTTCTTTGGATATTATTGGACCTATCACTAAGACGGTGACTGATGCAGAGATGGTATTTAACGTCATCAAAGGTCAAGACAAGATGGATTCTACTTCTATAGATTTTCAAGCTCCAAGCTCCAAGCCCCAAGCTAAAACAATTGGAGTGCCATACCATATTTTAGATCAAGAGGGGATATCAGATGAAGTCAAGAAAAATTTTGAAGAAGCAGTTAAAAAAATAAAAGGTTTAGGTTTTGAAATCAAAGATATAAAATTACCAAACATAGACAAATCTTTAGCCGCTTACTATATCATTATGCCGGCTGAAGTTTCTTCTAATATGGCCAGGTATGATGGTATCAAGTACGGACTTTCTGTAGACAAAAGTTCGCCAGACATCAAACTTCTAGATGTTTACAAAAAGACTAGAGGCCAGGGCTTTGGCCCCGAAGTCAGAAGGAGGATTATTTTAGGCACTTACATCCTTTCTGCCGGTTATTATGATGCATATTATGGTAAAGCAATGATGGCGAGGCAGAAAATCAGAAGCGAATTTACAGAAGCTTTTGAAAAAGTAGATGCAATACTTACTCCGACTACTCCTTATCCGGCTTGGAAGAAGAGAAAAAACTAGTCCACTAGAAAATTATATGGCTGATATTTTTACTGTTAGTGCCAACATCGTAGGAGTGCCAGCTATCTCTCTACCGTCTGGTTTTTCTGAAATTGATGGAAAAAAACTTCCACTTGGCATACAATTAATGGCACCACATATGCAGGAAAATATTTTATTTAATATTGGAAAAATATTTTTAGGAGAATAGTTTGAAAATCCAAAATTCTAATTATGATTTTACGATTTTATTATTTACGTTTTTAATTACCATGGCTGAAGATAAAAAAGAAAAACCACAAGGTTGGAATTTTGATTTTATAGAAGGGACACTGATCTTGCTTTTATTGGCTGGTTTGCTTGGTGGCTTAGGGACATTTTTGGTCGGCTATTTTACTTCTGGAGAGTTGTCTTTTTTTGGATTTAAACTCTCTGGTATTTTTGACTTTTTTAGATCAAATGTTTGGTTTTTTAAGGTTTTGGGTTTTGCTGTTGCTGGCGGAGCAGCTGTGGCCACTTTTATTTATAATCAAAAAGCTGACGCTATCTCAAGAGCTGAACGAGCTGCTCTTTATCCGGCAGAGATGCCAATGGGAGCTCCTGCGGAAGTCCCAGTCGGAAACAAAAACTTAGGAAAATGGGAAAGGATAGTTAAACTTTCAGAATCTGAAAATACTTCTGATTGGCGGTTGGCTATCATCGAAGCCGACATTATGCTCGATGAACTTTTAGAAAAATTGAAATTGCCAGGAGAGACCATGGGGGAAAAACTTAAGGGGGTGGAAAAAAGTGACTTTACAACTATTGAATCTGCTTGGGAGGCTCACAAAGCTCGTAATATGATCGCTCATGAGGGGAGTAACTTCCTCATCAGCCAACGCGAAGTCCGCCGTATTATCTCTCTCTACGAGGCTGTTTTTAAGGAATTCCGTTTAATATAATTTAGTATTACTTATCCTGCTTGTCCGGAGTAGCTTTAGCGGAGTCGGAAGCGAACGAGGCGAGTCGAACAGGCAAAGAATTTTCTTTGATCTAACGGCTCAAATGGCAGGAAATGAGCCGTTACCAATATCCGTGTTTTTTGTATTGCTCAATCATCCAAACTGCATTTTCATAATCTGGACCTTCTTCTTTGGACTTTACCTATTCTTCAGCTTCCTTAATTTTCTGGTTGTTGTTCCATATTTAGATTTTCTCATAATGCGTATATTTTCCAGTCTTTCCGACTTGTCTGATTTTTCCTTCCTTTTCCAAAGTATCTAAATATCTCGTTGCCGTAGCATCGGAGACATGAAGTAATTTCTCCACTTCATCATTGGTTACTTGTGGTGGGCTTGTCGAACCATTTTGCTTTTCAGCAAACAAAGTTAAAATTTTATCAATTTTCTTTCGCTTTTTATTTTGTCTGGTTAAATTAGCTTTTATTAAATTTTCGCGCCTTTGTTTTTCTAGTTCAGCTTCAGTATAGACAGGAGTCTTGGGTTTATCCTGAGCTTGTCGAATGGGTTGCATTACTTCCGTGATAGCCTGCCCCGTAGCATCAGAGCTCTGCGAGGATTGGTTCGGGATCACATCTCTGCCATGCTTTTCAACTGTGACCGTCGGAGCCTCTCTTTGATCCGCCGACTCGTCCGGCATAGCTTTAGCGGTGTCGGGAGCTTCTAGCGAAGGAGATGGCAAAGACTGGTTGGTTTTGTTTGCCCTGTGATCTGCTTCAGCAGATTTTACGGAGAACAGCTCATTTTCTTGTCCTGCCGGAGCATTTTGCGAAGGGAGAGCAGAAATATCATTATTGACCGGAATAGCACTTTCGGGGCTTGGAGGGGCTTCTGGGTTTACAGGTGGCACTTCAACAGGAGCGGATGTCTCTGTCTGATTGGGTGTTTGCTCCGTAGGCTCATCAGGGTTTGCAGGAACAGGGTTGGCTTCAGAAACTTGCCCCGCCTGTCCCGTAGCGACTTGCTCTGCTACTGGGATAGCATCCGAGCTTGCTTGCTGTGAGCTTGTCGAATCAGGCGAAGATTGGTTCGGGGTTGGGTTTTCTGCCTCTACAACTTCATTTTCGGCCTTATTTTTTTCACCCCGTGGCGGAACTTGAGGAGCTTTACGGGGCTCTAAATTTGTATTATTTTCCTCTGCCATATTTTGAGTATTATTAAACCCGCCAACCGCTTGGCGGGTTTGTTTAGATTATAATTTTACGTGACTTGCCGCGTGGTCTTTAGACTTTACGCGGTAGACTACATTTCTGCCGGTTTCTCCGATTTGCTCTACTTTATCCGCCTTTTCAAGCTCTTCCATATAACGCACCACTGATCTTTCTGAAAATCCTAACGCTTCTCGGATTTTGGAATTAGAAAGCTCCTTCGCCACGCCGGAGCCTTGTGCAGAGGCTGGGTTTTGCTTTTGGAGTAAATCTAAAATTTTATTTTTGTTTTCTTCTTTTTGTGACTTCTGCTCCAAAGCTACCTCACAAATACCCGCGATTTTATCCTGAGCTTGCCGAAGGGTTTTTCTTCTGCTCAAAATCAAAATCACCAAAACAGCAATTCCGATAATTATTAAAATAGTGTTAGTCATAAGATTATTTTAGCATTTTGTATGTACTTGCTCCAACCCACCCGCGCGCACATTATTACTCGCGGGGTATAAGAATAACAAGCGAGTATGGCTCCCTGTTGATATTCACAACTGTGGATGCACTTTTATTTAAAACAAGAGATAATATTACTATCCATGTAATTTGATTATATTTGGGGTAGCCCCTTCGGAAGGACTAACCCCATTTCACTATCGTTGGTGCTTAGTAGCATCAGCGAGAGTGAAGGTACGAGCTTTACCCCTGTATGGAGGAACACGTTCACCCTTGGTGAGCGTGATTTCATATTTCGTACCATTTACACGGTACTGTCCGCTTTTAGGAGCAGTACCACCGGTCTTTGTAGACATAGTGTTGCGTAAATTACGGGCTGATAATGTGACCGCCTTCGACAGGGACGGCCTGTTGTCCACCGTGTGCCGAAAACCATTATCCTATCCTAGGAGAGACACCCCCAAATATAATCAAAGATCAAAAATTAAGCCTATTTTATCACAGGCAGATACTAAATCACATCGCTTCGCGAATCTCATTTGCATCATCTGCATCCAGACCTGTCTCATCCATCAAATCTTGAAGCTCTTCGGCTTCATCTTTGTCGAGACTGTAACCCTCCATTAGTTCTTTAATATCTTCATCCATGATTATTTAATTTGCCAGCTCTGCAAATCTTACCACTTTGTTTTCACTCCAATCCATTATTTCTACATATGTGCCGTTGTGTTTGTCGGATTGTTTGTATTTACATCCTTCGCATTGATATTCTATTTCTGTTATATGTCCAAAAAGATCATTACTATTTTTTCTTTCAATTTTACAACTCATAGGAACGACACATTTTAAACCATCCATTTGAAAGATGTTCCAACTTATTATTTCAGCTATTTCTTCCTTCATCCTTAAAGTTGGCTTACGCTTAAATTTATCTTCATAATAGTCAATAAAAGTGTATAGCAGATTTTCACGAGCAATGAGCAAGTTGTCACCCTGCCATTCATATCCGTAACTCGCCTTAAAAGCTTCTTTGGCCCAAAACAACCATTCTTTTTTTTTGTCACAATATCTAGAAACAACTTTAAGCTTCTTGTCTAAAAACCCAACGCGATTATTTAGCTTAATTAGTTTACCTGTGTGTGCAGTAGGATTATAACGGCTAACAATAAAGGGAGCCTCTCCACAAGTGATCTCTAATTTAAGCTCGCGAATATATTCTTGCCAATTGTTTTTATTTATCGTTAGTTTTTCAATCGCTCTATTCATCTGATCAACAATTTTCAGCGGAGTAAAGACTTCGGCCTTATCTTTGGTTCGCCTACGCTGTTCATCTAAACTTTTGACTGCGCGTGGTTGTATAAGTGTGCCATATTTACCAGTCACCAATGATGGGGTAATCAATTTTTCAGGAGCAAACTTCTTTCCATGCTTTTCGTATGAATCGGTTGCCCAGATGATATTCTTCTCTGTAGTACGATCAACAAGCAAAATATCAAGCAATCTGCCTGTGCGACGTAACTTACTTTCCTTGATATCAATGTCATATTTTGGCACGACCATAGTTTATTTCATCAGTTTTACATTAGCTTCTATGAAGTCGATCTCTTTTTTATCGAGTTTGTATTTCTTGTAGAGTTGCTTGTCTATTTCAGGAATTGATTTCGACCAATCAATATCTGATTTATTCGTGAAATCTTGAAGTGGAACATTTTTCCAAACGCTTTTAGGGTTGTGTTGAGTAACCTTAAGGGTGCCTAGTAAAGTCCGACAAAATCTTGTCTTGACATATCTCATGCAGTTTTGTGCTTCTCTCTCTTTGAATGGACCTATTTGAATAAATGACTCAGTACTCCCAGTAAAAGGTTCCGCAAGTAGTGGCTTCCCTAAGACACCAAATAAACCTCCACCATTAGACTCTGGTAATAAGACCTTCCATTTATCAATGTTCGCGTCTTTTAATATTCTAGGTTCAACGTATCGTTCAGTGCGCTTGTTACCTTTTTGTAACCCAATAATTTTAATTGTGTGTTTTGAATCTTTTTTCTCTGAGAAGAATTCTGTCATGTCAAAGAAGGCGCTTGTCCTAAAGTAGCTTCTCTTTCTTCCAAACTTATCTTCGTAGCGAATTGTGGGACTACCACCTGCAGGGCTTACGATTGTATCAAATTGACCAACTTTTACCTTATCTAAAATAGATTTCAATTCCTCGAACGCAACAAAAGTTCCACCAAGCCCCCCACTTGCATTGTTCTTATCCCAGAAAATCACACAGACACCACCCTTGATATCAACCCCGGGGAATATCTTTTTTGAGTCTGGTTCATACATTGGCACGCTCAGATGTTTATCACTCAACATCTTCTCATTCCAGTCTTTTGGAGTCGCGCCAGCATTGAAGAGAAAGCGAGCGGGATGAATCAAGCTCACATAGTCTGGATCCAAGCTCTTTGCTGCCTCGAAAAACAGGTGGTATACGGGCGTGGCAAAATTAGTATCGGTTGTTATCTGGTACGGTGGATTGCCTACGACTGCTGTGAATTTCATATTTTTGTTATTTAAATTAAATTTATCTAATAATTCGACTTTTACCTCATAATTTTTAAACTTATCTTTTTGCTGGAGTTTCTCAATCAAGTCCTCAATGTAAACTATGTTGGTTTTTATGTTTTTGTTGTAGCCGGCGAGTGTCCGCTCAGTGATACTTTTTGCCATTGGACTTTTGCAGAGTACATAAATATTATTTTTCAAGACCTTACTCCAAATATCTTTATATATTTTATCTTCTGATTTTTTACTTTTTTTATTTTTCTTGAGCTGTCTTGAATACACATTATATGATGCGAGTAGTGGATATAAACCAGACTTTGAATTTATCTCTAGTATCTTAGTGTCATCCTGTTCCCAGATGCTCGTATCAACATCTTTACTTTTCCACTCTGGCTTGTCATTTTTATCCGTAATACCACTCGTAAAATCATGCCCTCCAAAGGCAAGGGTTAGGTGTTTATTTACAACATTCCACGGAGTCAGTACCGTTTCCTTGTCGGGATTTTTAAAAGTACTGAATATTTCGGCAATAGCCTGAACTCGTTCTGTGGGTAAAAGATCATCACAATCAAAAGCCTTGGCACGTATACTGTGCGCAACTCCCTTAAACACATCTTCATCGTAGTATTTAGTAAATTCTTTAAACTGTTCTTTGCTCAATCCTTTTGGCATAAATTCTTGCCATGACTCATCGTCAACTAGCTCGATGAATTTTTTTAGGGTGATATCCTCTCGTATTGATACATTTGCCCCGTATACTAACATCGGCATACGTATACTCACCGCACGTAGTATACTCATGGCGCTTTTCTTTTGCTTGCGTGCTTCTTGTAGTTTTTTTAGCGCTTCCTTCTCTTCAGGAGTCAATTCTCTCTTCTGCTTTTTCTTACGCTCAGCTTCTTCTGCCTCTTTTTCAAGGAGGCCATCTAAGCCAAGTTCGTTCACCTTAATTTCATTTGTTTTTTCGGTGGTGGAAGAACCGATAATTGCTTTGAGTTCATTAAACTTGCCTATATCTACCTCATCGAGCTTCAATAACTCATCATTGTAGAGCTTTGGATCATCAAAGCCGTTGCGACTTACTCGTTCAATAATTGCCTTTTTAAGCTGGCCGAGCATATTGCCGACATCGTACGGCTTCATGCTTCCGCCCTCTGCAGCAAGAATTGGACAGAAGTTCAGGAATTGTTCCATCGCTTTCTTCTGCTCAGGTGTATTGGTTTTACCCGATTTGTGATTGAGCTCTATTGCTTCTGCAACTAGCCTCAGTGTGCGGTCTGGTGCGAAGTCAAACACATAGCCTTGTGTTTTTAGCTTGCTGTCAATTTTTGCTGGAGTCTGGCAACGAAAGGCTGTTTGTAGATAAGTTGTTGCTGAGTTAGTGTCAGACATCATAAAAATTGCTGTCCACTCCTTAATGGAGGCACCTGTAGTTAGTCGTTGTCCTGTTAGGGTAATGGTGTAGTCGTATTTTTTGATTGCCTTTGTAACGCGATCTTTGGCGTCCTTATCTTCGTCATCATCATAATTATTGCCTGAGATATTTACGATGCCAAAATTTCCATCTCCGAAGACAGGATGGGCTTTGAGGAGTCTTTCCATTGCTTCGATAACTTTGACACGATTGGGTAATAGCCATAGTGAGTGTTTGTTGTAATTGCGGTATTCTTCAGTAGCGTATGGAAACTTTGTATGCAGGGTGTCGTTTACCAGCAAATCTAAGAATTTTTTTACCATTGACTCATGGATAAATTCAGCTATGTCGTTTCCTTCGTCGTCTTTATGTACACGGAAAAACTCATGAAATTTAAAAGCGCCGTCTAGAGAATCATGGAAGTTTTGGCCCAAATTTCCTATGTGACTGGCAAATGTGTCTATGTCATAAGTAAACATGCTAAGGGCTGGCAATTCAGCGTATGGATTTGGTACTCCTGGATAGCGTTCGTCCCAATTAAGCTTTTCTTCTTGTTCCATGACGTAATCCCAGGTATATATGTCCTCCTCTTCGTGTTTATGTAGGATGTTAAAAGGTGTACCGGAAAGTTGAAGTGTAAAATTGACTGGTATTTTTGAAAAAGTAGCATCACCAAGGTTACTCTGTGTTCCTTCATGTGCCTCATCAACTATCAGCATGTCCCAAGTATTGTCAAAAACTTCGTCGTTCTTCTCAAAACCTCTCGCTTTAGATCCAGCGGACCCATCTTCCACTACTCGTTTCGACAATCGTAAATCTTGTAATGACGCGAAATAAATAAACGGTTTGTTATCTTTTATAAGTACACTAATATTTTCTCCTCTTTTTTTTGAAGAGTATTCATAATTTGTACCCGCAAAAACTTTATTGAAGTCGTCATACCAATCAACACTCACGCTAGGGCGATGAGTAACAATCAGCACTTTTTGCATTTGATTTTCTCTTGCCACTTGCATGGCCGCAGATGTTTTGCCAAAGCGCATCTTTGCGTTCCAGAGAAAGTGTCTACGATTTTTCTTGATGGCTTTAATAGTTTTATCGATAGCATCACGCTGGTTGGGGCGAAACGGAAATGGAACATTTTCTGTAGGTGTTTTTTCTTTTGTTGTTAACGCTCTACGACCTTCTTTTACAGCTTGAATTGCTTTCTTTGCAACTTCTAAGTCGACCCCAAACCACTCTGAGTGTGGATTCTTGACGCTTTCAGCTTTACGTTTGTAACCAGAGCGCTTCAGAACTTCATGAACATCATAGTCGGAAAAATATTCGCCGCTATTTGCAACTGCAAGCTCTGCGTGCTCAAGATTATAAGGAATGTCGGCGGTTTTTGTTTGTTGCTTTATGCGCTCATGAGCAGCTACATCTATTTCTTTTTGTGTTGGATTGAGAGTATTTAATGTTGCACTACCAATTTTCAAACGCCCATCATGTGATTTCTGTGGAATTGAGTATATATAAACAATGCCGTATGAAAAAGTTTCTCTTATTTCACTATTTTTTTCATTTTTTTTAGGCATAATATTTTTAAGTAATGTCTGGCATATCTCTTAGTCTTTTGTCTTTATATTGCCAATAAGCAGCCACTTGGTATGCGCCGCTGGGATTTAATTCTCCTTTTTGCTCATAGATTTTGTATGTTAGTGGCGAGAGTTTCCAAATCTGTTCACCGTATTCCACTTCACGCTCGCCAACCACTTTCGCTGTGATTTCTTTGTCAGCTATAAAAACAATTTCTTCTCCGTCTTTAATCCCTTTTTTATGAAAACTAAACCGCACACCTTGTTCTCTAGCTTTTGAAACTTTATCAAATTCTTTTTCTTTGTTTATATCTTTGGGATAAATCACTTTGCCATCAAATGATAATAAAAGTTGTCGTACTAAATCATAATCAAGGGCAAATAGTTCGCTGTCTCCAACACGATGTTTGTTGAAAATTTCCTTTAAAAGATTTTCTTTGTCGGTGTAATCTTCAAGTTCAATGGCAAAAAATCTTTTAAGACCGGAAACATTATAGTAACCATTTGCCTCAAGAAAGCGCATTCGTTCCTGATAATTACCAATACCAGTTTGGCCTATCTTTATTAGACCTGAAACTGCCGTTGTCATTATGTAAACAATTCCTTTCATATTTATTTCAAAAGCTCATTAATAGATAAACTTCCTACACACTATACCACTTTTACCCATATTTTCCAACCCCGTTAGAGATCCGAAACTTATGTTTTGGCACCCGCCTTAGGTGGGTTATCTCTAACGGGACCAATCCCAAAACCCGCCAAGCGCCTGCCCCGTGGCACGAAGTGCTTTACGGGGGTTGGCGGGTTTTGGGGAATTTAGAAAATCGATCTCGCTCCCACCCCACCTTCCTTACAGGAACTGTCCACTCATTGGACTTTTTACCTCGCAATCTCGTAAAAATTCTCAATGAGTCTTGCGAAGCTCCAAGTATTCGCTTCTTACCCCTGCGCGCACATCAAACAGCTCCCTGCTATTTAAAAAAAGAAAACATCATCTTTACCGTCCCCCTGAAAAGTTTGAGCTGTTTTGGATTGTTCAATTGTTATCTAACCCAATACAGAAACTCCCTATATTAGTCTAACTCCATCGCAGATTAACTGTTTTGCTAAGAGCGATTGCCGACGATAAATGCAGGCTTTTTATTACTATTGCTTTATCTTATTTAATGTATTATAGTAATGATATGGATAAATCAAGCAACAAGTTAACTCTTCATTCCGCCATTAAGCATTCATTCTCAGAAATAGATAAAATTTTAAATGTAGAGATAGTCAGTATTGAGAGAGTTCAAAAAGCTTACGGATCAAACGCAAACAGCTTCTTTATAAAAGCCGTGAGGAATGATAATAAACCGATTATTTATTTTTTAAAATTCGGCAGAGAGAATAATATAGGCAATGAACTTGACGGGGATAATTTTGTCAGAGGAATCATAAATACTCCCAAAGTTATATTGTTTTCAAGGAAGAAATTTTTCGGATATGAATGGATTCTATACGAATACATCCACGGAGATCTTATGAGTGAAGTTTTCCTTAAAGCTGCCAATAAAAAAGAGTTGAGAGATTTTTGTGCTCTTGAAAAAGAGAAAGAAGATTATTTAAAAAAACTAAATTCTGGACAAACCGTAATGACTAATTATGCAAATTACATAAAATTCAAGGGTAATGAATTATTTAGGGAAAGATTTTTAGGTAAAAGATACAAAGAATTTTATAATAGAAAAGCTGATAATATATCCTCTTTGTTTGACAGAAACATTTCTATAAACGGTAAACCTCTTGACCGAAGCATCAATAAAGTTTTGGATAAAATTAGAGAAAAATATAAAGCTAATCGTTCTTTAAAAGTTAAAGCCGTTAAGGGACAAGGCGATGCTCATCACGGAAATATCATTGTAAATAGTGATGTTTGGTTTATAGACAACGAATACGCAGGCCTCACTACTCCGTTTATGGAGATAGCTAAACCTTATTATAATGACTTTTTGGGCACATTATTTTTCCACCATAACGATGTTCTCAACAAATATTTTGAGATTACAGATTATAAAGATGATGGTAAAAACATAGACATAAAAATAAAGATTCCGGAACAGATTCATAAATACCTTGAGATAACGCGTATAAAATTGTCAGCTAGAAAGGAAACAGTTAACGAAAAAACTCAAGACTTTTTATCACTAAACGATTATTTAATTTTATGTCACATTCTGACGAGAAATCCCAAGGATTATTCGCAGACAGCTCAAAGATTATTTATTGTTTTTACGGTTATATTGGTACTATTCAATCCTTTTCAACCAGAATCAATATATTCTTACTTTTAGTGCAAAAAATTTGGATTTAATTTTTTATTTGATCAAATATAAGTTTGGTAAATGATTCTATAAAGTTATCTGTCTTATCAAGAATAGTTTCCAGCTCCTCCTTAGTACTTACAGATTCCCAATGACATATTATCTCTTCATTGATAATCAAAATATCAAAATCAAATGAAGAGAATTCTTTTTTTGCTCTTTGAATTATATCTTTATAGCCTGTACATACATAGCTACTCTTATACTGAATAGCCAATTTAGTTATAATAAAAGAAGCTCTCATTTCTTTTTCTACTGCCGCTTTAAATTCTTTAAATCCGGTGGCATTGAAGAAATGAGACGTGAGAGTTTTTCTATTTCTGAGTAAAAACATTGCTATGTTTGATAAACTATAAGCCAGAACCGTTTTCTTATCGGGAACAAATAAAGATGCTTTTTCATTCTTGCAATACATCAAACGGTGCGTATGGACGTTAGCTTCCAACAGGCCTTGTAAGGTCTTACCATCGAGAGTTATTTCTGGCATAATCGGTATTGTCGCCTCTTGTTTTGTTATAATATTTATACCAAATCTTTGTTGGTATTTTTTTTCCAGAGACAATTTCAGATCCGCTAAATGCATTTTGTCAGTAAGAGAAATTCGCTCCAAAACTATAAGAAGATCTATATCACTCCATGATTCCTTATAATAATCGGTGGTTAAACTGCCGACAGATATGATGGCAAAAAGATTTTCTCCAAGCCTGTTCTTAAAAGACCGTACTATTTCTTCGACTTTAAGATTTTGTTTGTTTGACATATATAGATATTATGATATCATTATTACTGGAGATTGACAAATAAACCCTAAACAGGAGGCTAGTATGCTTGAACAGAAAGTTCTAGTTATCCTCAAGCCGGACTGCGTCCAACGAAAACTCGAAGGAGAAATACTTGCCTCGCTAAAACAATCGGGGTTTCAAGTATTAAAACAAGAGTTTCGTACGCTTAAGGCACAGGAAATTTTGAGTCTTTACCAAGAGTACTCGCAAACAAGTACTTTTCCCGGATTAGTAGATTATATGTTAAGCGGACCCAGTGTAATTCTACTTCTTTCTGGTCCCAATGCTGTGGCGACTATGACCAGTTTGAAAGGAAGGACTGGTTCTGGCAGAGGAATCCGAGGAAAGTACGCAGAGAGCTTTATTAGAAATATCATCCACTCCGCCGAAACAGAGTTGAAGGCAGAGCGTGAGATATCGCTTTTTTTCAAATCTGAGGAAAAAACTATGCAAGGAAACAAAGTCATTTTCGGACTATCAGGGATGACAGAGTGCGGGAAAAGCACGGCTGGCATATACTTTGATTCCCAAGGTGTCAAACGTCTGAAGATTGTGAAGATTCTTGATCTTGTAAGATCGGAACAAGATCCGGATGTTGACACCATAACTTTCGTGAACAACGCGATCAGGGATAACCCCGAATGGTTACGTCTAGCGTTTGCTGACAAACTTCTTGAGGAGATGGATCGGTTAGGTATACGCTATTGCTCCTTAGAGAGTATGGGCGATCCCGAGATGGTCCGTTACCTCAGGTCAAGATTTCCCGATGAGTTCTTTTCCGTTTATATTGATGCCTCGTTAGACAAGCGTCTTGAGCATCAAATGATCAGGGAAAATCTCTCGGATATCGAGAAAGCAAAACTCATCTTGATACCTAAAGATGACTTCAAGACAAACTTCTGGAAGATGCCTGATATCAAAGAGATTGCTGATGTTGTAATTGATAACAACGGCACCCTCGAAAATTTTAAGGCTCAACTCGAAGCTCTTCTGTCGAAACACAAAATCGAGTGAATTCTTATATTAACGTGTGGGAGATGATTATCGTCATATGGTCATCTCCTTTCTTTATTTATAATTGATTCTGCTGTTTTCCCCTATTACAATCCAGATAGAGTAACGAATATATTTCAATAAATCGTTTTTAATTCTTTTTGTTATCTGGGGTATTGAAAGAAATACATACCTTTTTCCATTAGGAACCCAAGTCTTCAATTCAAAAACTGTCGGCAGGTGAGCATAACCATCTGAAGCGCTATCCACTTTATTGGCTTTGTAAGTTATGTCGCCAGGAAGCAAATCGTCATATGGTTTATTTTTCAATCCATAAATAAATATTTTAATGTGACGAAAAGAGTCTCTGATTATATTGGTCAGTGGCAAAATTGGTCCGGTACCGCAATAAAATTTGTTAAAACTCTCGACAAATACGAGACCGTCTGGTTTTACAACTCTGGTCATTTCTTTGATTGCTTGTTTTCTCTTGTCTATGGTAGCAACCGCATTAATCGAAAAACGGGGGCAAAATACATAGTCAAATTCATTGTCCTTAAATGGTAATTCTGTCATATCACCTACCAAAAAATTTACATTGGTAATATTTGAATTTTTTGCACGATCTTTAGCGGCTTGTACGGCCTCCGGTGTAATATCGACTCCGGTAACATTAAAACTCAATCCTGCCGCCCCAACTGAAAAACGTCCCGAACCACATCCGAGATCAAGGGTTTTTGACCCTTGGGGTAAATTCAATAAGATAGCTTTTTCAACTGGTCTCAGTAGCGCTTTGGAGTAATATGATACCTCTCCAGCATAATGCTGTATATTTAAATTCTTAATTTTCTTATAGTATGATTCATTATCCATTTTAACTTTGTTTAATTCTAAACCATTCATAATTTTTATTTGAAGAAAGTTTGATTTTAACAATTATACTAACAAAATATCTGACAAAACGGTAAATCAAAAAAGATATTTTATATTTCCACGGTAATTTAAATATTTTATTGTAATCCAACTTTCTAAACAAATCTTTCCGACATTCCTCTATCCTTTCTTTTGCAAAATATTTATTAAGCTGTATGTCACCATACATTATCCGGATAAATCTTTTGTAATAATCTCTAATACTAGAAACGGAATTAAAATATATAATTGCTTGCTGAACTTCTGCAGTTTGAGGCCAATATATATATTGAATAAACTGGTCCTCATTAAAAGCTTCATCAGACGGAAGGTAAACATAATTTTCGCGTCTATACATAAGACACGGCCCTCTTACAATTTCACTTTTTTTGTCGTAAGGTTGTATGTCAAATTTAACTCCCAGAATCCAATGCCAAAATTTTTTCCACGGGTTTGATTCCTGCAATGGAAGTCTTTTCCATGATGCGAATACACAGCGTGAATTTGGATTATCAATTAATGATTGTAAAAGTTCAGAGAGTGCACTTTTTTCTAATACTATATCATCATCAATAACACAAAATATTTCACTGGTTGATATTTTGTAAATCGTGTTAAGAACAGATGATTTTCCTTTGGGTCCGGTATTTTCCATCAGTATTCTTTTGACGGATTTATTTGTGCCCAAACTAGAAAATAGATTTTTAACCTTTATGAAGGTATTATCGGTGCAATGATCAACACAAATGATAAATTCTATTGAAAGATATTTAGATAATTCCACAAATTCTTGTTCTAATGAGGATATTGTGTTCAGTATAGTATCGCTACCATCATGAGTTGGAATTGCGACCGTCAAAGATTTAATATCGCTAACATCTTTGAAAATTTTAACCTTTTTGTAGTAATAGAATATTTGTCGTGCTTTCAAAAGATTTTCTCTATCAAAAGTAATCGTATCCAAGGCACCATCAAAATTGATCCATTCTGCAGAGCTTAAACCTTCATCTTTTGCTGGACTAATGTGTTCTTTATTTATTAATTGGTATACAAATAGATGAACATCTTTGTGGTGAATAGTACCGGTCTCATCAAGTGTAAAATCATAACTATCAACCCCTAATTTTTTTATTAAAATCGGTCTTACAGTAAGGGATAATTCTTCTATGATTTCTCTTGATGCGGCATCTTCTGGGGTTTCGCCGTTCCTTAAGTGTCCCTTCGGGATTACCAGTTTGTTATCGTCGGTCCGAAGAAGTGCAATTGATAACAAATGAGTATCTTTGTCCTCATAAAATACAAAACCACCTGCTGACTTATGTAGGATTTTATTTTCGGAATGTTGAATTTGATCATTGATATCAAATTTCATAAATTTTTATTGTACTCGTTTAACATCTCTAGAGCTTTTTCCATTATCCTGTCACCAATTTTTAACCAGTCAAAATATTTTTTAAAATCTTTCGGATCAATCAATTTAATTTCTGTTATATCCTCATCAGGATCTGAAACAAAATCTCCATGTGGCTCTACTATGCAAAATGAGCGAGTTTGTCTTATTGTTCTGTTTGGTTCATAGATGTCTTGGAAACCTATAAGCTCCTGGTGTGACACTTTCATATTAGTCTCTTCTTGAACTTCCCTGATAACAGCCTGTTCGTATGTTTCCCCTGGTTCTATAGCACCTCCAGGTGGAGTCCAGTATTTCTTTTCATTATTAAAGACAATTACAAATTTATCATCACAAAAACAAAAAGCATGGACTCCTGTGAAAAATTTATCTTCCAAATTTTTATATGGATCTAAACCTTCGTAATATCTAATTTCCAATTCCTGACCGGAGCTGTTTGTTAACTTAGATTTTATAGCTTCTTTTTTGTCTAAATCATGTGCCATGTCTGTTTAGTCTAAATTTATATATTCTAATCATATCATTTTGGCTGGTATTTCCAACTGCAGTATCAGAGCTAAGCTTGGTACACAACAACCCCCCAAATCCACCAACCACCTGTCCTGTTTGAAGATTTACGGGAGTTAATGGGTTTTGGGGAATTCAGAAAAAAATCAACCTCGCTCCCACCCCACCTTCTCTCCATATTTATAACCCCGCACAAAAAAAGAGAGGAAGAATGTAAAGGTGAGGGTGGGAGCAAGGTCACGGCGAGCAGAGCGAGCCGAGAGAGTTAGTATAAAATCCGAACGTGAGAGTTGATACAAAGTTAAGAAGCGCGTGGAGCGCGTGAACTATTGATTTTTAAAATAAGTGCGGATTTGGTCGTATAAAGCAACACGAATGTGACTTGTTTCTGAAGAAGGAAAATTTTGGCGTGCGGCGCGAAGCGCCGTGTAAGGAGGAGAAGCTTTTTCTTGGACTTTTTTGTCGTGCAAAAGGTTCGAAGGGGGCAAAATCCAAAGATTTTTTGGAGAAATAATTTTTTGTCGGGGAGGTCGTACTAATTTATTTAGCTGTCACAGGTTTTGCTTTGCAAACTCGCGACCCCGCCTCCTTCGCTTCGCTCAGTCCGGCCTTGCAAAGCTCCAAGTATTCGCTTCTCACCCCACCCACCCATGCGCGCACATCAAACTCCCCTTTTTAATGAATTTTAATTTCTAAAATACCCCTATTTTTCAATATATTTCACATACTAACCTTTACAAAATGCGATTTGTCTTGACAAATTCTGTCAGTTTGCTATGCTGTATTTGTCAGAGTCATTCGTGCTGAGTTGGACTCGTGACCAGTTAGGCATAACTCGGCCTTCCCGAAAGACGATCCTCGGTCTTAGGGGCGAATAACAGGGGTGAGTTGCGAATTTCCGAAAGATGGTCCCCTTAGGAAATAGCGACAACATTGCGACCATTGTGCATCTGTTGAGACCCGAGGCGAGTGAAGTTGATAAGAGGGACCTAAAACTGCACTCGCCTCACCCAGTTCTTTACATGCGACTACGATTGGTTCACACGATACTTTAGGAAGAAGTTATGGCAAGAGTTATCTTCCGAAAGTGTGTGGGTCATGGTTAACTCTCTTTATCTCGGGAACGTTTGTTGGTTGGTAGCCCGGGGTAATATAGAAACATCAACTTGCTGTCTGGATTGTCGACAAAACGAAAGCGATAGTCGGTAAACAGTCTAGGTGGGACGCTTGATAAGAGCAAATGTTTTCGCTTTCTTCGATCGAGGACGGTTGAACGGTACATACTCATTGAGGGCACCCATTGGGGCCTCGCCGGAAGAAGTCCTGCTCAAGGGAAAAGACAACCCTGGCTCTGCAAAGAGTGACGGCCTACTCGCACGAACGGGTGGGCCTTTTCATTTATATAAATTTTGATTAAACTGATCGTATGAAAATACTTTTAACTGGAATAACAGGAACAGGTAAAACTACTATCTTGGCTGAATTACAAAAGCGAGGGTATATGGTAGTTGATTTAGATGCTACGGGTATGTGTAGATGGAAGAATAAAGAAACAAATGAAATTACAGAATATGGACCAATAGGCAGAGATTATAAATGGCTAACCGAACACGGGTGGTATTGTGATACAGATATTCTCAAAAAACTTCTATCTTGTATACGAGAAGATAAAGATGTCTTTGTTGCTGTTATTACAGAAAATATAGAAGAAGTTGTAGACGAATTCGATAAAACATTTATTTTTGTTGCTGATGATGGAATAATCAAAGAACGACTTGATAAACGCACCAATAATCATTTTGCTAAAAAAGAAGAAGAACAGGATTTTGTTCTTAAACACAGTAGAGAGCTTTTGAAAAAGATAAAGGATTTTACAGAAATTGATGCGAATAAAAACCCTACTGAAATTGTAGATATTGTTTTGAAAAAAATACATAATTAATTTAAAAAATTTTACTTGCATAAAATTTTCGTGCGGGTGTATAATATATACGTACTCAACTTATCCAACGAATTTTTTAATGGCCGTCTTTGGACAATCCAATTCGTTGGGTTGAGTGCACCAAGGGCGGTCATTTGAGTTATATGAAATATTTTTTATACGCTAAAAAAGTACTTGCTGTGTATTGTTTATATTGAGTTTAAATTCAAAAATATTTCCATTGTAAACACCATCAGTATTTGCGATTAAAACATCATTCTCATCAACATCTATTCCAAAATTCTTAAAAAAATGAAACTGCCCCTCTCGTTCAGAAGAAAAAAGCGCTTTTCCTAATTTTGGATACTCTTTTATGGACATATTCAAATCATACCACTTTTATCCATATTTTCCAAGCCCGTTAGAGATCCGAAACTTATGTTTTGGCACCTGCCTTAGGTGGGTTATCTCTAACGGGACCAAGCCCAAATCCCGCGCAATACTACCCAAGCACCAAAGCGAAGCTTGGTGCTAGGCAAGAGAGAGGAAAGAAATTTTAAGGGTGACCCTTTGGGGCAGGGGCAGTTCAAGGGTCACCCTCTGGGAATTTGAAAACCCTCTCTTGTTGTAAGAGAGGGCGGGGTGAGTTATTTAAAAACTGGCGAAGCCATCCATAAACCTTCTCTTAAATTAAGAGAAGTTTGATGAGTTAGAATCGCAGTCACATAAAACCTTTCGTCAAGCTCAGGATACTTCGCCTTGTATATACTGTATCATTTGTTGTTAAAAAAGATGACACACCAAAGCGGGCCTGCACTGAGCGAGCAAAGCGAGTCGAAGTGTTGCGGAGTTTGGATTTGCACCAAAATTTCAAGGTTATGAGCCTCGCGAGTTACTATTACTCTACCCCGCAATAAACTTATATTATATACACTTTTCGTTTTTTGGCAACTATGATAAAGTGTAAAAATTGTCGGGGTAGCTCAGTTGGTTAGAGCGCAGCACTCATAAAGCTGAGGTCGTGGGTTCAATTCCCACCCCCGACACCATAAAAAAATTATAATAATCCTAGAAATTCGGGATAAGGTTGGTCAAAAATAAAGCTATAGCCCTAATGTACTGAAAGGTTCTGTGTAGTTTGATATAAAAGAGGGTATGACAAAAAGTAGTCCTATAAGTGGTAAGACGATGACGACAACAGAGATGATGCCAGTCCACATTATGTATTTTCGAGTTTTTTCTACTGAAGCATAGACTTCATCTATTTTTCCGTTTAACTCATTTATTTGTTCTTGGATGTTTGATTCCATATTTTAGAGATTAAATAATATAGTCAAATTGTAGCATTTTTCTTCTTTTAGCACATTAGATGCTTTAAAAATCTATGAAATTATGTATAATACTTCAAATAACCTTTATTTAAAAAGAAAAAAGGTTGTTTTTGAAAAGTTTATTAAAAAATATGCGGCTGTAGTTCAACGGTAGAATATCCGCCTGTCACGCGGAAGGTCGTGGGGTCAGCACCCATCAGCCGCGCCGCGTAAAGACTTGCTTGTAGCAAGTCCACGCGGCTTCGCCAAGTGGATGAAGCGAAAGCTTAGTCTTTAGCGAGTCACGTGAGAACAAAATCCTGTATATACAGGGTTTTGTTCTTTTACGGGACAAGTTATATAATTTTTGTATGTACTGGACCTATCTTCTAGAAAACCAAAATGATAAAAGTTGGTATATTGGCTATACATCTAATCTAAGGAAAAGATTAAATGAACATCAGTCAGGTTATGGTTCTAAAACCACGAAAATAAAGAAAAATTGGGAGTTAATTTATTGTGAAGGGTATAAGAATAAAAGAGATGCAGAAGGTAGAGAAAGGTTTCTAAAAAGTGGTTCAGGTAGAAGATTCTTGAAGAAACAATTGACAAATTATTTAAAAATTTATTCCTGACCAAGTCCCACCATGTCCCGCTGAAGCTTTAGCGAAAGGGGATCAACCGTGCCGCGTAAAATTTCACCAAAATACCTTTTCTTTTTCATATCTTTTTGGAAAACTTATGGTAGAATTTTTATATTAAAACTAAATCAAAATTATGAAAATGGAATCATTTGATGATAGAAAAATAAAAGAAGAGATCGATAAATTAGAACAAGAGCATTATAATAAAAAAGGGCAAGAAATCGGTGATGAATTTGATAAGGAAGTAGAGAAATTAAAAAAAGAAGAATACGAATCAAATAAAATTATTCGCTACGTAAATATATATCTAAATAAAAATCCTGAAAAAATAAACGGAGAGATGCCTTTAGATGATTTCGTTGAGATTATAAATAAAGATACAAGTGATTTTAGTGTTGAGATCCGAGATTATATAAATAAATGGATTGAAGATAATGATAAAGAAGTTGATTTTGAAAAACCTTTAGGCGATTTTCTAGATTTTGTGGGAAACAAGGGTGATGAAGCAGGATATTTACTAAACCCTGGTCATGAAGATATTGAAGCTAGAAATCAAACAGATTAAAATGATTTTGTTTTTTTAATTATCAAAATATTTATTCATAACTCCAGTTCTAACATCGTCCACCTCTTCGACTAGCTCAAGATAAATAGTCCGCGCCGCGTAAAATGAATTTAACCAAAATACCCTTGTCTTAAGGGGTGTTTTTGGTTACCGCTTATCATGTGTTGCAAAGATATTGGGATATTACGGTGAGGTTGACAAAACTACTATCGTTGATATAATCAAGAGCAGAGGTGTGAAATTTTCACTTTGACAAGGAGGTGTCTCATGAACGAGACCAGAAAAATTGCGTTTGCTTGCTTCATTGGCGGGGCAATTTGCAGTGCCGTGGCTCTGCTTCTTGCTCCCACTCTCTGGTGGCTTGGGATGCTGGCTGGCTTCGCTGGTGGTTATCTCAGCTATGAATTCCGCGAAGTCATCAAAGCAACTTCCGTCGCTTGGCGTGTTGCAAAGGATGATACCGTTGATTGCTGGGTTGGAATGTTTAATGCCATCAGGAAATGGCTTTTGGAACCCCATCACGTTCTCTACCCATCAGTAACGATTACTGTCGCACTCTACGCGTTGACTGCGTATTGGATGTATTACACATCAATTCCAGCTTCGGCATATGTGTTGGTGGCAGGTATGTTTCTTTTAGCATACTTTCCAGTAGAAAGATTTTTTCTGCTCTGTGTCCATTTTGGAGTCAGGAAGGAGAACTGTTTTTACTACCCTTTCGCAATGCCTGACAAATACGAAGCGGATATCCGCAAGAGATTGGAAAAAGAAGGGCTCAAACAGGTGCCAATGACGTACAAGAGCGAAATGCGTTGGTTCTTCAAGGGTCTGGCTCTCATCTGCTTCAACATCGTCTGTAAGATGCCTAAAGCTGTCGCGATTGGATTTGTGAGTATGTGTAGCTTCTTTTTCCGTTATGGCTGGTTTCTGTTCAAACTCATTCATTCGCAAAAGCATGTGCTTTGTGGGTTAGATGGAGTCGTCGGCGGGACCGTGAGCTACCTGTGGCTCTCCTCGTCTGGACACCCTGTTCTGGTCGTCTTGTTTGGAGGACTGCTCGGTGCAATGTTTGGTATTCTAAACTGGGAAGTTGTCTCTGTGAGATGGCTCAAGGTTCAGACCCGCTTGCAATAAGAGAACACTTCCAGGCAAGGTTTTGGTGGCGTAGGTTAATCCTCCGCCACCTTTTTGTTTTTATAAAAATAATATCAACATCATCCACTCCTTCGACTAGCTCAGGATAAATAACAAAAAGTTGTCATTTTTTTATTTCTATACTAATCTGAATATAGAACAGAAAGGATAACCATGACAAAGACAATATTTTTGTTTTCTTTCTTTTTAATTTTTCAGGGTGGGTTGCTGGCAGAACATAAATGTGCAGATGAGGTTAGTTATTTGCAACAGCGATTTACTCAAATGGTTGGTAAGCTGAAAGTGGTAGAAGGAGAGAAGGATATCACTGAGAAATACAAACAAGACATCTCTAATCGGGTCTTGATCGCTGTCTATAGCAGAGTGGACATCAAACTTCCTCAGTATATTTTCTTTGTTGATCGCAATCCATCAAAACAGAGAGGCTTGTTGTTTCTTGTAGACCCTTTGCAATGCAAAACAATTTTCATAGGAGGGGTTAAGGTTTCAACTGGCAATCCTAATCGTAGGGGATACTTTGCTACTCCGTTGGGTTTTTACAAAAACTCTCCAGAAAACATGAGCTACAGAGCTCTGGGGACGAAGAACTCCAAAGGTTGGCGTGGTCTCGGAGTAAAGAACAGCAGGGTTTGGGATTTTGGTTGGGTGGAGACGGTCAATAAAAACACCAAAACCAGAATACCAGAACCTTATATGATCCGACTTTTAATTCACTCAACTGACCCAGATCATGGTGAGACCCGGCTTGGTACAGTAGATTCTAAAGGATGCATTCGAATACCGGCCAAACTCAATCACTTTCTTGATTATTTTGGTATCTTAGACGCTGATTATGAAGGTGTCGAGGGAGCTCAACACGTGCTTCTTTCGGAAAGAGAGGTCGTGTGTTTCCAAGGCAGTTTCGTCTTGGTCGGCGATTCGAGGTAAAACTAGGGGTCTCATATCTGTCAATTAGAAGATGTGGGACCTTTCTGCTACCACTTCATTTTTAAACTAAAAATGGTAAAATGTATCTAATGACAGAAAAGATAATAAATTTTAGTCAAATGTGGCTTCAAGAACACGGGCTTACTATGTTAGCTATTTTGGTGGGTTCTTTTTTGGTTCAGAAGTTTTTGAAGACTATTTTGGACAGAGTCATCCGCAAAGCCATTAAGCCCGATCACTTTTTAAGCAAAGAAGCAGAGAAGAAATGAGAAGATACTTTGATCCAAATATTTTATAGCACCCTCAAGATACTCATTTGGATAGTGGTGTTGATGATGCTTTTGTCAGAGGTTGGTATAGATATAGGGCCACTTATAGCAGCAGCTGGAGTAGCTGGGCTAGCATTGGGCTTTGGTGCTCAATATCTCATCAGAGATGTCATTGCCGGACTTTTTATAATCTTAGAAAATCAATATAGAGTGGGAGATGTAGTTTGCTCTGGTGGCACTTGTGGCTCAGTAGAAGACATCACTTTAAGGATGACTACTTTGCGAGACTTAGATGGAACAGTTCATCATATTCCGCATGGAGAGATGGCAACCATATCAAATCTTTCTAAGAATTTTGCTCGAGTTAATTTAGATCTCGGCGTTTCTTATGATGTAGATTTGGAAAAAGTAATTGAAGTGGTAAATAAGATTGGAAATAATTTGGCTGAAGATCCAAAATGGAAAGAATCTATAACCAAAGCTCCACAATTTTTGCGTGTCAATGATTTTGCTGATTCGGCTGTAATGATAAAAATACTTGGAGAGACCAAGCCTCTTAAACAATGGGAGGTGACCGGAGAATTGCGCAAGAGACTTAAAATTGCTTTTGATAAAGAGGGAATTGAAATCCCATTCCCTCAAATGGTTATTCATCAAACAAAAAGCTAAAATGCAATCAAAATCTTTAATTTGGCTTGGATTATTTATCGGCTCTAGTGTCGGTAGTTTCCTTCCTATATTATGGGGAGGTAGTTTATTTTCTTTTTCTTCGATTATATTAAGTGCCCTAGGAGGCATTGCTGGTATTTATATCTTTTTTAAAATTAGTCGTTATTAAACCAAATCTAATTGTTTTAAAAATGTTTGGAGCTCCTTGCCTTCTATTTTTCGATACTGGCCACTTTTTAGTTTGCCAAGCTTTATATTCATAATACGGGTACGTTTGAGGTCGGACACTTCTTGGAAGAGGGCGACACACATACGTCTGATTTGATGTTTTTTACCTTCGGTCAAGGTGATTTTAAACAAGCGTTCGTTTATGATTTGGACTTTACATTTGCCAGTCTCTTCTCTGTCTATCTTTACTCCGGCTTCAGCTTTTGCTTTGAAACTGCTACGCAGTTTTTCTTTGGTTTTTACTAAATATTCTTTTTCGTGAGCGTAGTCTGGTCCGAGGAGTCTCTCGGTGATGCGTCCATCGTTAGTCAAGATGATGAGGCCGTGAGAGTCTTTATCTAACCTACCAATAGGAAAAACATCTTTTATGTTTATTTGGTCTTTGATTTCTTTTTCTCTCTCTTGAGCAGAATGAGTGACGACACCTTTGGGTTTGTTGTAAGCCAAATAAACCAAGGGTTTTTGTTTACCTCGGAAACGCACTTCTATTTTATCTGTTTCTTTCACCTTGTCTCCAAGGACTGCTAGCCGGTCGTTTATGAAAACTTGTTTTTTTGAGACCAGTTCATCAGCCCCTCTGCGAGTAGAGTATTTATTGAGAGCCAGATATTTGTTTATCCTCATTGGATATGTTGGTTTTTTTATCTTAGGATTCATAACAGAGAAAGTATAGCATTATTATCCACCTATTGTAGAAATCTTTAAAAAATAAGTGATAAAATAAATATAGTCGAATTATTATTTATTATCACTAATTTAAATTATTATGGACGTTTTAGTTTTAACTTCAAAGTTGTTGGGAGTTTATTTAGGAGTAAGCGGTTTGTTTTTGATCTTCAAATCAAAGACCGTCCCTCATTTACTTGAAGATTTCTTTGATCACCCAGCTGCCGTTTATTTGACCGGTATTATCTTGGTCTTCTTGTCCTCGATGTATCTTATTCAATACAATATTTGGGAAGGAACATTGCAGACAATCATAACTATTATTGCTTGGATTGTTCTCCTAAAGGGATTAGCTTACATCTTTGTTCCAAAAATGCTTAGCAAAATTGCTATCAAGAGGTTCAACTCTTGGTTCAAAGCTTGGGGTGTCTTGTCTGTAGTTGTCGGTATCTACCTATACTTCCTATAAAAGTCGAGAGCTCCACATAGTCTTGTAGATTTTGTGGTATAGTTTTTGCTGTTATGGATTTTAAGATAAAAAAGGACTTTGAGCCGGCAGGAGACCAAGAGCAAGCGATAGAGAAACTAACAAAAGGTTTAAAAGAAGGGTTGCAAGCTCAAACCCTTTTAGGTGTGACAGGTTCTGGTAAGACCTTTACTGTGGCCAATGTCATAGAAAAGATCCAAAAGCCGACTTTGGTCATCGCTCACAATAAGACTTTGGCAGCCCAACTCGCTCAAGAGTATCGTGAGTTTTTTCCCCACAATGCGGTGCATTATTTTGTCTCATACTATGACTACTACCAACCTGAGGCTTATATGCCGGTATCGGATACTTATATAGAAAAGGAGGCGATGATCAACGAAGAGATTGAGAGGCTTCGTCATGCTTCTACTCAAGCTTTGCTCACTCGTCGCGATGTCATCATTGTGGCTTCGGTTTCTTGTATTTATGGATTAGGCTCTCCAGTAGAATACGAAAAGGTCAATCTAAAGATCACTAAAGGTGAAAAAATCTCTAGAGCGGAGTTTATACGCAAACTTATCGATGTGCATTTTGAGCGTACTACTTTAGATCTTTCTCCAGGTCAGTTTCGAGCGGTCGGCAATACAATAGAGGTGATGCCAGTCTCAGAAAAAACTATTTTCAGGATTGAGATCGATGGAGGTAAGATAAAAGATATATTAAAAATAGATCCAATCACTCGCGCTATATTAAAAGATTCGAGCGAAACTCGTGCTGAGCGAGCGAAGCGAGTCGAAGTATTCCTTTTCCCGGCCAAACATTTTATCTCTACCAAAGAGCAAAATGAAAAAGCTTTTAAATCTATCAAAGCCGAACTAAGGAAGCGCTTAAAACAATTAGAAAAGGAAGGTAAACCTCTCGAAGTAGAGAGACTGAAACGTCGGACCACTTATGATTTAGCTCTTATCAGAGAGATAGGTTATTGCAATGGTATCGAAAATTACTCTAGACACTTTTCTGGTAAAAAAGCAGGTGAAGCGCCTGACACTCTGCTTTCGTATTTTCCTCACAAAGCAAATGGTGAGCCGGATTTCCTGACTATCATCGATGAATCTCATGTCTCGGTTCCTCAAATAGGGGCGATGTATGCGGGAGACGCTTCGCGTAAACAGAGTTTAGTTGATTATGGTTTTAGATTGCCAAGTGCCAAAGATAACAGACCATTGAAATTTAATGAGTTTGAAGAGAGGGTGGGGCAGACTATCTACACTAGTGCTACTCCAAGTAGATACGAAGGTGAACATAGTCAGCAGACAGTAGAGCAGGTCATCCGACCGACAGGACTTGTCGATCCAGAAGTTTTGGTCAGACCGATAATAAGCAATAACCAGAAGAAACAATCTCTCGATCGAACGGAGTATTTTTCTACTGAAAAATCTCCTCCTTCTCGCGCCAGTCGCGCTCCGAAAGTCGCTCTCGAGACTGTTTCTTCTGGTTATCCGGGACAGGTGGGAGACTTTATAAAGGAAGCGGAGAAAAATATCAAAGCTGGTGGGAGAGTGATAGCGACGACACTTACCAAAAAGATGGCCGAAGACCTAACAGATTATCTGAAGGAAAAGGGTATCAAGGCCGAATACCTGCACAGCGATATCAAGACTATAGAGAGGATTGAGATATTGACACGGCTCCGTAAAGGGCCTAAGGCCGGAGGTTTTGATTGTCTGATTGGAGTAAACCTTTTGCGAGAGGGGTTGGACTTACCAGAAGTGACTTTGATTGGTATCTTGGATGCGGACAAAGAAGGCTTTTTGCGGAGTGAGACTTCTCTTATCCAAATCATTGGTCGAGCGGCTAGGAATGTAGATGGTAAAGTGATTTTATATGCTGACAGGATGACCGGCTCGATGGAAAGGGCTATAGAAGAGACCAATCGTCGTCGAGCAAAACAAATCGCCTATAACAAAAAGCATAACATCACTCCAAAAACCATTATCAAAAAGATCCAAGACATCACTGACCAACTCAAATCAGAGCATGACAAAGCAGTCGGTGAACTTGTGAAAATAGATAAAAATATTTTGAGTAAAGATCCTAAAAAGATCAAAAAGCTAATTGCTCAAAAAGAAAAGCAGATGGAAGCTAGTGTCAAAATACTAGACTTTGAAACCGCTGCCCTCCTTAGAGATGAGATAGTAAAATTACAGAAGATTAAGAAAGTGTGATATTATGCGTAGGCAATAATTTGCATATAGTCCTATAGAGCAATCTATAGGCTAGTTGTGTTTATATGATGAAAAAAGATACAAAAAAAGAAGAAATAATAGTCAAAGGAGCGAGGACTCATAATCTGAAAAATATTACGGTCTCTATGCCTCGTAACAAGATGGTGGTTTTCACTGGACTTTCTGGATCAGGCAAGTCTTCTTTGGCTTTTGATACTATCTTTGCCGAGGGGCAGAGGCGGTATGTGGAGTCTCTTTCTAGCTATGCTAGGCAGTTTTTGCGTCAGATGCAAAAACCAGATGTAGATGAGATTGTAGGGCTAAGCCCCGCTATCTCTATCGATCAGAAGTCTCGGTCTAACAATCCTCGCTCAACGGTGGCCACCATCACTGAGATTTATGACTACCTTCGTATCTTGTATGCCCGTATTGGTCGTCCGCATTGTTTGGTCTGCGGAGATGAGATCAGCAAGCTTTCAAATGAAGAAATAAAAAACTTTGTCTTAGATAAAGTAAAGACTCAAAAAACCAAATTCAAAAAAAATAAAACCAAAATCACTCTCCCTGTTTATGTAGACATCTTTGCTCCGTTAGTTCGTGGGCGAAAAGGGGAGTACTACCAATTGCTTTATGATTTGCTTGGCAAAGGGTACTCATATGTTTTGGTAGATGGTAAAAAGAAATCGCTACGTGAACAAATAATGTTGTCTAAAACTAAAAGGCACAATATTGATGTCTTGGTAGATAGTATTAGTATCTTGGACTTTTTAGATGATCCAAAAAGTGCCGAAGAGAGACTATCAGAAGATTTGGAAAAGGCTTTAGAAGAATCTGACGGTTTGGTGAAGATTGTATTTAATGACACTGTTGCCAAGGGGAACCCTGAAGAATTTTTTATGTCTTCCAAACTTTCTTGTCCTAAGGACGGCTACTCTTATCCGGAATTAGAGCCGAGACTATTTTCTTTCAACTCACCTTATGGAGCTTGTCCTGAATGTAATGGTTTGGGCACTATGCACTTCTTTGGTAAAGATCTATGTCCTGTCTGTCATGGTGCTAGACTCCGCCCCGAGGCTTTGAAGGTTTTGATTGGAAATAAAAATATAGTTGACTTGACCGCTATGTCTATCAAAGAGGCCTTTGACTTTTTCATCGGATTAAAATTAACAGAAAGAGAGAGAAATATTTCAAAAGTAGTGATCAAAGAGATTGAGTCAAGACTAGAGTTTATGGTCAATGTCGGTATTGAATACCTCTCTTTAGATCGAAGGGCTAACACCCTCTCTGGTGGTGAAGCTCAACGGATACGTTTAGCTTCCCAGCTTGGCTCTAGACTGGTGGGCGCTTTGTATGTTTTGGATGAGCCAACTATCGGACTGCACTCTAGAGACAATGACCGTTTGGTCAAAACCCTTCTTTCTTTGATAGACTTGGGCAATACTATTTAGTGGTAGAGCACGACGAAGACACTATCTTTGCTTCTGACTATATTGTTGATATCGGTCCTGGAGCAGGAGTCCATGGTGGAGAAGTGGTGGTCTCTGGCTACTTGGATGAGCTATTGACTGCTAAACAAAATAAATCTGGTTCTGAGACATTAGAATATTTGAGGGGAGACAAGGTGATTGAAATCCCAAACAAAAGGAGAGAAAGTCCGAAAGGTGAGCTACAAATCGCTGGTGGCAAAATATTTAATATCAAAAATCTAAATGCCAAAGTGCCTCTTGGTAAGTTTGTCACGGTTACCGGTGTCTCTGGCTCCGGCAAATCCTCTTTTGTCTACGAGATTTTACACAAAAACTTGCGGGCTCGTTTTGAACGCAAATACCGCTCGGCTGAAGTCTATAACTGTAAATCTTTTGCTGGAACCGAATACTTGGGACGAGCCATACTTATAAACCAAGCTCCGATTGGTCGGACTCCACGTTCAAACCCGGCTACTTATACTGGGGCTTGGACCTTTGTCCGCGAACTTTTTGCTGAAACTTCGGAAGCGAGAGCTCGTGGTTGGAAAGCTAACCGATTTTCTTTTAATGTTAAGGGCGGGCGATGTGAGACTTGTCATGGTAATGGTCAGATAGAAGTAGAGATGCACTTTTTGCCGACAGTCTATGTCCCTTGTGATGTTTGTAAGGGTAAAAGGTTTATGAAAGAGACCTTAGAAGTTAAATATAAACATAAAAATATTTTTGAAGTTTTGAATATGACTGTCGAAGAAGCTCTAAAGTTTTTTGAAGATATCCCCGCTGTTTATGATAGACTAAAGACTTTAAATGATGTCGGTCTAGGCTATTTGAAGCTTGGTCAATCGGCTACCACTTTATCTGGTGGTGAGGCTCAGCGAGTAAAGATTTCTTCTGAACTCTATCGGGCTCACTTGCAAAAGACCATCTATCTGCTTGATGAGCCGACTATCGGACTACATTATGAAGATGTCAAAAAGTTGATTGAGATTTTGCAAAAGTTGGTAGACAAAGGCAATACAGTAGTGGTGATTGAGCATAATATGGACATTATAAAGTCTTCTGACTATATTATTGATATTGGACCCGAAGGTGGTAGTGGAGGGGGTCAGATAGTAGCAAAAGGTACTCCCGAAGAAGTGGCAAATAGTAGCAAGTCTTATACAGCCAAATACTTGAAAAAGGCTTTAAAGGAATACAAAGCTCATAAAAAATGAAAAAGTTAGACATAAAGAAAACAATATCAAAATTGCCGGAGGGGCCGGGGGTATATTTTTTTCTTGCTCACCAAAGAGGAGGGGCGAAAGGTAAAAAGGTTTTGTATGTGGGCAAGGCCACTTCTCTGCGTGACAGAGTGAGGAGCTATTTCAATAAAGACATCGTAAATACCAGAAGCCCCCTTATCTCTAAGATGCTCACAGAGTTTGATGATATCAAATTTCAAGAGACCGACTCCGTTTTAGAAGCATTGGTCTTAGAAGCAAACTTGATTAAGAAGCTAGAGCCAGAGGCCAACATAAAAGAAAAAGACAATAAAAGTTTTAATTATGTGGTCGTGACCAAAGAGGATTTCCCACGAGTTTTAGTGATGCGAGGTAGGGAACTAGAAAAACTTTTTCACGTCGCATCCTTCGAAAACCACGGAAATTTTTGGAGCCGACCTAAAGCGTCGGCTCCAAAAATTTCCTCCGTCCGTCACCGTCGCTCCTCTCGAGGGTTTTCTCAGGAAGACGACTCAAAAAGTTTTTCTAAAGATGATATGGAAATATTGTATTTATTCGGGCCGTTCCCAAACGGAAGTCAATTAAAAGAAGCAGTCAAGATAGTCCGTAAGATGTTTCCTTTTAGAGACAAGTGTACCCCCACAAATTTCCTAAGGGGACCCCTTAGGAAAAAAAGTATTAAAGATGATACTTTAGGTAAACCATGTTTTAACAGGCAGATTGGTCTTTGCCCTGGTGTCTGTACTGGTGAGGTCTCTAAGAGAGAGTACGCCAAGACAGTCAAAAATATAATATTGTTTTTTGAAAGCAACAAAAATAAATTGGTCAAAAATCTAGAAAAGCAGATGAACGACTTTGCTAAAGCCAAAGAGTTTGAAAAAGCTCAAAAGATAAAGAAGACTCTTTTTACTTTAAATCACATCCAAGATATCTCTCTGATCAAAGAAAATAAAGTGTCAAGGTCGGACCTTGACACTAAATTTAGGATAGAAAGTTTTGATATTGCTCATTTGTCGGGCACCAATGTAGTGGGGGCCATGACAGTAGTAGAAGACGGAGAGGTTAAAAAGTCTGACTATCGCAAGTTTTCCGCCCGAGGCGGATCCGCCTTTGGCGGAAAGACAGTTTTAGGTAATAGTGGCATAATAAATGACACTAAAGCTTTAAAAGAAGTGCTTTCTCGTCGCTTGGCTCACCCAGAGTGGCCCGAAGCTGACTTGATAGTGGTTGATGGAGGTAAGGCTCAAAAGAGTGCTGTAGAAAAAGTTTTGAAAGAAAATAATAGAAAGATTCCGGTAGTCTCAGTAGTCAAAGACGAAAGGCATAAACCAAAAGATATCTTAGGAAGCAAAAAGTGGTTGAAATGGGAAAGAGAAATACTGCTAGCTAATGCTGAGGCTCATCGGTTTGCTATCGGTTTTCATAAAAAGTTGCGTAGCAAATTGATTTAAAATTTGTTCTCTAAGAGTCTTTTTTGTGCTAAATTTTAGGTATGAGATTGATTAAAAATATCTTTATTTCTGTTCTCCTTATCGTCTCTATTGGATATTTAGGCTACTCTTTTTATGGTCATTTTCAAAAGCCGTGTGACAAACCACTAGAGTATAGTATCGGTAAATTTAGCACTCAGTTTGGAGTTTCCAGAGAGGATTTCAAAAAGTATTTAGCAGAATCTGAA
>Ga0114931_10001202_pt1 | contig 32935 bp, 23 predicted proteins | sample 2SBtaG_FD_89579 | JGI IMG/M metagenome (GOLD analysis project Ga0114931, IMG submission 89579) | Deep subsurface microbial communities from Kolumbo volcano to uncover new lineages of life (NeLLi) - 2SBTROV14_V59a metaG | ecosystem: Environmental > Aquatic > Marine > Volcanic | place: Kolumbo...
CGATCGTTGGCTTTGCGACCAGCGGCCTCCATCATTGGACGTGACGCCCAAAGGCGCCGTGTCCTTCGATTACGATGGTTTCCGACTAACCCTGCGGCCCGACCGTGGCGATGCCTATGTCTTCCGTGAAGTCTTCCTTGATGATGTCTATCAGCTTAATACATTGCCTTGCCCGCTGGATACGGTCGTTGACTTGGGAGCGAACATAGGGCTATTCAGTCTCCGGGTAGCTCGTCAGGCCCGTCGGGTCGTGGCCGTCGAATCGTGTGCCGCGAACTGCGATCTCGTGCGACGCAATCTGGCACAAAACGGCCTGCAAGAACACGTCGCGTTGATCGAAGCCGCGGCAACGGGCAACTCCGAGCCCCAGGTTCGCCTCCACCTAAGCCAACACGCCGGTGGGCATTCTCTCCACCAGCACCTCGCCGCGCGATGGCCCGACGACGGAGTAGCATCCGTTCGGGCGATCCGTTTGGCCGACCTTTTCGAAGAACAAGGAATCGAACGTTGCTCACTTCTCAAGTGTGATATCGAGGGGAGTGAGTATGCGGTGATCGAGCACGCTCCGCTGGACGTTTTGCGGCGCATCGACCGGTTTCTCATTGAGGCCCATCCCAATCAAGATGATCGACCATGGCGCGGACTTCACCATTTGTGCGGCAAGCTGCGCGCCGCCGGCATGCGGTTACGGGTGGATTTCACCAGCTCGCAAACGGTCATGGTCGAAGCGAGCGCGACGAAGCACCCCGCGCCGCGGCTCGCCGCGGCCTGAGTAAGCCCAACTTGAACAAGCGAACTACCGTGATGCCCCTGATTCGTCACTCCGTGGTCATTCCAACCTACAACCATGCCCAATATATTGGCCGCGCGCTGAAATCGGTATTAAGCCAAACTCGCGACGACACGGAGATCGTCGTTGTCGATGATGGGTCGACCGACGACACCCCCGTTCGTGTCGACGCCACCTCGGGCCCCATCACATATTTGCGAACCCAGAACCACGGTCCGGGAGCCGCGAGGAATCGTGGCGTGCGAGAGTGTCGCGGCGAATTCGTGCTGTTTCTCGACGCCGACGACGCCTTGCTGGAAGGGGCCATTGAAACGCTTCGTCAATGCGAACAGCGTTGGCAATCGGCCGACATGTTTTGCGGAGGTTACGTCTCGGTCGACCGTGGCGGTCGCCGAAACCGCCGGCGATTGCCTCGTCTCAGCCGACTTAGTGATCACAATTTTCACGCCTGTATCCGTGGAAAACTCGAACCGCAAATCGGGGCCACCGCCATCCGCCGCCGGCTGCTCGAAGCGCTGCCGTTCCCTGAAAACGTATACCACGGCGAGGATATCGTGTTCTTTGCTCAAGCGCTTGCCCGTGGCAAATGCCGCTCGGTCGGGGCTCGACTCGTTGCCAAATTCGATCACGCTGGCCGACTGCGCGATGACACAAGTCGGCTCATTGCAAGCAGACTCGATGCCGCCGCATTGCTATTCAATCCAAAGGTCCTCCCATCGCACTTGATGAAGCACCGACATCTGTTTGAATCACGCCAACTGTTGACGCTCTCTCGGGCACATTATCAGCGACACGAGTACGAATTAGCGGTTGCCTGTTATCACAAAGCGATCGCCCTACATCCGGCCAACGTTCTGCGGTGGAACTATCTCCGCAAGTACGGTCGAGCACTGGCGCGCGTGTGGACAAATCGGCCTCCGCGAGCGAAACAGCCGGTGGTGGCCAGTGGTGAGACACGCCCAACACCAACTTAGAAACTTGCCTTATGTGGTGAAGCTCTACGGCAAGGTAAGCCCTGCGGGACGCTCTTTGCGACCTGACTCATGCCTCTTGGACAACACGGCGGCATTGACATCGACACCGCGACTGACAAAACCGCGAACACCCTCGATACCCTGGGCACCCACGACTTTCACTCGCTTCGCGCCCTCTTCCGCCGTATAGTACATTACGAGTTGCGGGATGGCTCCGCCGCCGGTGATGCGGTGCGCCAAGCTCGACTGACGATCGACGTTGACTTCGACATACACCACGTCGTCCAACCCGCCCGAGCGAATGACACTGGGCATGGTCGATTGCTTCATCGAACGACAGGCGGGACACCAATCGGCCCCCACCAACACCACCAGGGGTCGGCCCGTCTCTTTGTGAATTCGATAGGCCTCGGCGTACGAATGAACATCAGAGGACAACGTCGTGAGTTGCAACAACAGCGCGAGTGTAAGACTGGTCACTTAGAGCATCTCCTGTGCTGGGCTGGGGAAGGCCGTTCGGCGTGAAAGGTGCCGGATCGCTCGGTGGGGGAGATCATCGCCGTGGGCGTATGAAAAACCGCATCTTGCGGCCGACGGGGCATGTTTCAAGTTGCCGCTTGTCTGATCTTGTCGCTGAACTTCAGACTCACTCGCGAATTCAGACCTGACACACGGCGAAGATAAGTCGCCTAGTGTAAGTTTGCGGATTAAGCATGCAAGCACTTTTGTAAAAAATGGGCTTTTTTGGCGAACTATAATCGTTTTTCGTGAGATACTTCACACTAATAGCCGACATATCTTTACCCCAGCTCTTTGGTATGGATTCGGCAGGCAAATCACCCGCATTTGGGCATTTTGCCTCGGCCATCGTATAATCGCGCTCCGCCCGCGAGATCGCGTGGCGCCACCCGCGGCCTGATTGAGGATAGTTGAGCATTATGAAGCTGCGCGTTGGCTTGATCGGCTTGGGTGACGATTGGGATCGCCGCCACCGCTCCGCACTTCGTGCGCTCAACGATCGATTCGACGTGCGTGCGGTGTACGAACAGGTCGCCCATCGCGCGGTAGCCGCTGCCCGAGAGTTCGATGCACAGCCCGTCGATGGCTATCACACGTTGGCCTCGCGCGAGGACGTCGATGCGGTGCTGTTACTGTCGCAGAATTGGTACGGCACGCTGCCCATCTTTGCCGCCTGCGACGCCGGCAAGGACATCTATTCGGCCGCCGGGCTGGGAACCGATCTGGCTCGAGCTGATTTACTAAAACAGCGCATCGAAGACTCTGGCGTAACGTTCATGGCAGAGTCGTCGCGACGCCATGCCCCGGCCACCAATCGTTTGAAAGAGCTGATCGTTACGCGATTGGGAGCACCTCGACTGTTGTTTTCACACCGCCGTGATATGCCCGATGGCAATTCGAACGCCACACGCAAAGGTTCGGCATTCGATGCGACGACCAACGAGCTGGTGGAAATCGTCGATTGGTGTCGCTTCATCGTCGGGCTCGACCCGACATCGGTCATCGGGCTCAAACATCTTGCCCGTGATGGTTCCACGGGGAACGACTACGAGATGATGAGTCTCGATTTCTCATCAAGCGACAGCGAGACAGTGTCGGGGTCGGTTGCCCAAATTAGCTCGGGCAACTACATTCCACACGCCTGGAGCGAAGCGGCCTCATTTCGCCTTCCGGCCGACTTGCAAGTTGCCTGCGAGAACGGCATCGCTTTTGTCGATCTGCCGGCCAAAATCGTGTGGTTCGACTCCGCTGGACGGCATCAAGAATCGCTCGACAGCGAACGCCCCCTAGGCGAAGCGTTACTCTCGCAGTTCTATCGTGGCGTAACGAGCCTTGTCCGCAACTCGAACAGCCTGGAAGATACTCACCGTGCGCTGAAGGTCGTGATGCTGGCCTATGAAAGTCAGCAACGAGGTCAACGGATGCCGCTGGGCTAATGCTGGAACAAGAATTCCTTGGCGTTCAGGATGGCCCAACACACATCCTCGAGAGCCTGCAAGCGATCTTCCTGGGCGGAGATGTGCTTTTCAGCAACCTCGATTTCTTCGGCTTGCGGCTGCCGGCACAGGGCCACTTGATAGAGTTCGCTGACAATTTCGGCGTCGTTCTTACCCGCCTTCATGAGTTTCCGGAGCCGATTCCCCTCGTTCTGGAGTTTCCCATGGATAAGTGGACCGTTGATCATTTGCAGTGCCTGCGACAGGTTTGAATCGGTCGACCGTTCGCACTGACAAGCCATTTCACGCGGGGGCTGACCAAAGACTTTAAGAAAATGGTTATTCACATCAGGGGAAGGCAACTGCGTGGCGTGGATGCCCGCCGGCAAACCTGCGTACTTCTCTTGGACCCCCGTCACCGCGCAAATCGCATCGAGCAATTGTTCGGCGGTCAACAGACGTGGTCGGGCATGGGAAAAATACTTGTTATCGCTGACGTTGAATTCGTTTGTTCGCGCGCTGAGTTGATAGGTGTGGCTATTGAGAATGATTCGGGTGATATGTTTACGATCGAAACCACTGGTGACAAAGTCTTCGCTCAGGGCATCAAGCAGCGCTTCGTTCGATGGCGGGTTCGAGGCACGGAAATCGTCGACCGGTTCCACGATCCCCCGACCCATCACATGGCTCCAGATGCGATTCACCTCCGCCTTGGCGAAGAAGGGATTATCTTCTCGTCTCAACCACTGCATGAACACCTCACGGCGGTCAACGTCGGCAGCGACTTCCGCAGCGCCAATCAACGGCAGCCACGGCTTCATCTGCTTCCCCGTGCGAGGCTGTGTCACCTCACCGGCACTGGCCACCCAAATAATCTTCTCCTCTGAATTATTCGACCCCTTGCGCTGGACGCGGTTGAAGAACGCGCCAATTCCGTAGTAGTTATCCTGCGTCCAGCGTTCAAATGGATGATTGTGGCATTTCGCGCATTGAATGCGGATCCCAAGAAACAACTGCGATGTGGTCTCGACGCAATCGTTCATATCCGCCGCCGTACGATAATAGTTCGCCGGTGGGTTGTTGAACGTGCTTCCCCGCGAAGTAAGCAAACTGGCGACAAACTCGTCGTAAGGCATGTTGTCGCGAAGCGAAGCGACGATCCATCGCCGAAATTTGTGGACACCCTCTTGGGTGATCTTCTTGTTGTTCAACCGCAGCAAATCGCCCCATTTCAAGGCCCAAAATTCCGCGTATTCGGGCCGTTCGAGCAGAGCATCTATCAGCTTGGCACGCTTCTCGGGATCGGCATCGGAAAGGAAAGCAGCCGATTCCTCCTTCGTGGGGAGCAGCCCGATAACATCGAGATACACGCGGCGGACAAACTCGTCGTCCGAACACAGTTCCGACGGCGAAATCTTCAGTTGTTCAAGCTTGTCGAAGACATGCGAATCGACATAGTTTCCCTCGGGAACATCGACCCAAGCGAAGCCGGGAATATCCTTCAAGAACATCAAGTGCGACGTTTCGATTCGATCGAGATACCGGGCAAGAATCGCCGCTTCGCCCCGATCGTTGGCCACGACAAGCCCCGTATGATCGACACTTGCCACGGCGTCGTCCGAACTGGAAAAGGCAACCAAGTCCGTCACATCGCGAATCGAACCATCGCTGAAATGTGCCAGCACAATCAATTGTTGTGTGTGGGCAGGACGCTTCAGAATGCCTTGCGGTGGATAAACCTCTAGCTTGACGCACCGCGGTGCCTCTGGCGGATCGACTTGCAACCCTTCGCCGATCCAATCCCTCAGCAATTGATAACCATGGTCTTCTCGTCGTAAGCGGCGACCACCTCCGTGCGCTACCTCCATCGTTGGCTTTCTGAGCAGCAAACTGTTCTCTGGTTGTTCGACATTAGTGCGTCGATTGTAGAATTCACGAATTAACGTTTCCGTGTCCAACGCCTTGTCATAGGCCCGCAAGGAAAGCCGGAACCCCGCCTTGCCGCTGGGGGAACCATGGCAGGCTCCAGAATTGCAACCGTGTTTGGACAACGCCACCAAGGTTTCGTATTGAAAGGAGACCGGATCGTGTGCCTCGAAGTTCGACACCTCCACGGGCACGCGAGCCTCATGCGCTCCAATACGGATGATAATCACCGCGCTACCGTTTCCCATCGGATGGGCAACACCCGAGTGGACCGTGACAATGCTGTCGTCCGAGGAAACAAACTCGGCACCCCGGGTCAGATCTTGTTGAAGCCCGTCCGCGTAATAGCCGGTAACGATGAGATGCATCCGCCGACGATTGGTCTGAAGCTTGACCTCGCGGGGGAACACTTCAATCCGCTCGGGAGAACCGACCACGATGGGTTCCAACCCGGAAGTTGGCGTCTCGATCTCTTCGCCGGAAACGACCGTCAACGGCAGCACGGCGGCGACAACCAATAGAACCAACCGTCGCACCAGAATCCCTTGCATTCGCATTGCTTTTCCCTCGCTCGGTTTCATTCCCATGATTGTCCGTGGACGCGGACAACCGCTCACGGCATGTTGATCCGCAACACCACTGGCGGACTAGCTGCCACGATCTTGCGGCCCGCAACCGTCGTTGTCGCGATCACGCGCGGATCGCCGAACTCTCCCACCGCGGCGTCCGCCGCCGCGGTCAAATCGATTTCAATCTCACTAGCCTCCGCCGCGATCACCAAATCGGCAGGCACGGAGACCCCCGGCGGCAGGTTTTCTAGCGCGAGTTGAACTGGCTGTTTCTCATCGCCATAGCGGGTAATTGCGATTTTGGCCTTCTGGGTTCCCCCGGAAACAAGCGGACCCGCGGGGGTCAAACTCACCTGAAGCGGCTTCACGACGCGAAGCACCGCGTTGTGAACGACCGACTTCGGTTGATTCTGAAACGTGGCCGATCCCTGAATGCGAATCAGGTAGTCGCCTTCGGCAACAGCCACCGGGCCGGTTAAGGCTATGTCGATTTCGTTCTTGCCTTTCTCAATCGGCTTCACCTCGCCCACGGCGAACCCTGGCGGTAGCCCCTGAACCGCCAGAGCGACCGCGCCGTCGAACTTGTTGGTCCGTTCAACCTTGACCTTGATCGTCGAAGAACCAACCAACTGAGGAAACAGCACGGCGCCGTCGTTGGAACTCAGTTTGAAGAAATCGGGGAACACGGGACCAACGCCCACACCGACCAATTCGACCAGCGATGCGGGTGGATAGGGCAACCCCGACAGAGCAGCCCGGAGCGGCGTTAGCGTGTTGGCCGCCGCGCGATAGTCCCGCTCGCCAATCTTCGCCGTGCCCACCACATGGACGACGTGAGGAGCACCTGGTTCGAGCGTCGCGGGCAAGGTAACCCGCATTACGATCTCGTTCTTGCCTTCAGGAATCACGTTGGAAGCGAGCTTCAATCCAGCGGTTAGACCTTCAACACTAAGGTTGATCGGGCCGTTGTAGTCTCGCCGTGTGGAGAGAACCTTCATCGTCCACACGCCACCCCGCGGTACGTTGAACCGCTCGGCTTCCAATCGCAACGAAAACCCTGGCTCATAGGGAGTGACATCCACGCGGTAGACGAATTCGGGCCCCCCGCGACGGTTGAGATCTTCGACCATTAGACGATAGGTGCCGTCCTCCGGGAATGTCACGTTTAGGACACCCTCTTCGGTGCCCGTATCGTCGACTTCGACGATTTGCCCACCGTCTGGCTTATAGACGTGCATGAACAGATCGGCAGGGGAACCGAGACTGCGTGTTTGTCCCGTGAAAACCAGGCGTTGCCCCTTGGTGGCGGTAAACGTGAAATGGTCTCGGTCGGCCTTGGCACCGAACCGGCCATTGATGGCGCCAGGCAACTGAACAGGGGAAGCCGTTTCCGCTGAACTGTTTGGCTCAAACTCCACATTCTCGATACGGTTACTCGCCACGACCACCAGCGCTGAAGAACCCTGGCCACCGGGATAGGCCCCGCCCAGGGGAGTTGGTCCCAGCCGCGCGTTGGCGGCAATCGTGGCCGAAAAACGTGGTTCGTTCCATGTGGGGCCAACGATCGCCAACTGCTGGGTCGCCCCGCGTTGGACGCCCAACGGATAGACGACGGAGGCCAACGGAAAATCTCCGATTCGCAACCGATACCGATGGTTCACGCTTCCGCGGTAGCTGATATCGCGGATCTCGATTAGGTAGTCGCCAGCGGTTTCGATTTGAAAAGCCAAACGACAGTCGCCGCTGAGCCCCGCCACATCGTCGCTGTAGACAAGCTCTTGGCCATCGATCGTCAAGAGCCGCACGACAGGGTCCATCGGCGACCCTAAACGTCGTGAGAAGACCTCAATCGAAACACGCTGGCCCACGCTGGCAGTGAACTTGTAGTAATCAAAACTCTCGGCTTCGCAGACTCCTTCAACCGCCGCGGGTAGCGTGATCACCTGGGCGGTATCGTGCGCCTTGTTGTTACCCGCTTCGGCCACCGTCGGCAAATCATCGACTAGCAACAGGCGAATGTTCGAGATACCCTCCGGCGTGGCAAGGCGCACGCCGTACACCCCGACAGGCGTTTCGGCCGGCACATTCAGGCGATAGGTCACCTTGGCCGCATCTTGGCCGTTCTTTTCGACATCAGGAGTCAATTCGGCCGACGACACGCATGGACTCCAGAGACCGCTTGAGCCAGCCAAGTTGCCGCCATGAAAAGTCACATCGGTCGCCTGCCCCGCGGCAACACCAATAGGCACCACGGAATTGATCGCCGGCGGCGCGGCCGTCACGGTCGCGGCAGAGAGCCAGCCAATCGCGCAGAACACGGCCAACACGGTAACGCGATTCCATCGTGTCATTGACGGACGTCCTCTTGGTAATGCGGGAATCGATTCAGATTTTCCATGGCTGGGGGCAGAGGCAGTGCTTGCAACCAACCCTTCTATCCAACCCTAGCAGTTGCCCACGACGCAAGTAGCGGGCCCTTGATATCGAAGCACGCCAAACGTTTGGCAGGTGAGACGCCGCAAGGAACGGAGCCCGCGGCGGAGTTTTTTGGGATGAACGCGGAGTTTTTTGGGATGAACGCGGAGTTTTTTGGGATGAACGCGGAGTTTTTTGGGATGAACGCAGTGATGGCTTTGGGAAAGCGAAACGAATTCGTCCTAAAGCATAGCTGGGACAAGACATTCGTCGCCCAACACCATGATCCTAATGGCTGACGGTCGACCTTGTCAAAGAAATTCCCACCGGACGAGCCCTTTGGACCAATCGAGTCGTCCTTGCGGCCTAATCTCTCGGGATTATTGGCTCGCCAAGGGCGGATCTTCTTCGGGGGGCTGTTCGATTCGCCGAAGTGCGGCGGTGATTTCCCGACATACCTCGGGATCTTCCTCAATCGGCTCACGATGCTGAAGAGCCGCTTGAGCCGCTTTTCCGCTACACTGCCCCAAGGCCCACGCACTCGCCCCCCGAACGATTACTTCCGTGTCCGCAAGCCCTTGGATTAGCGCTGGAACCGCTGATTCGTCTCGTTGATTCCCGAGCACGATTGCCGCATTGCGAAGCACGCCGCGGCGCCGCGGTCGCCACAAAGAGGTCTGCCGGAATCGGTCTCGAAAGCCATCTTCGTTGAGCCCGAAAAGCTCTCTCAACTCCACCGTGTTCATCCCCTGGCTTGGCAAAAAGGCCGGTTCCGAACTCTCGACCGCCCGACGATTCCAAGGGCAAACGTCTTGGCAAATATCGCAGCCCAGCAGCCACGAACCCACACCCCGGCGAAGGCGATCAGGAACGGCATCGCGCAATTCAATCGTTAGATAGCTGACGCAGCGACGGCTATCCAAGACATAGGGCTCGACAAAGGCGTCGGTAGGACACGCATCGATGCAAGCCCGGCACGTCCCGCAATGGTCGCTGGCTGGTTCGACGTTGTACTGTAATTCAATATCCGTAAGCAGTGCCGCCAGAAAGAACCAACTTCCCAGACGACGATTCAGAAGCAGTGTATCCTTTCCGACCCAGCCAAGTCCGGCGATTTCAGCGAACTCACGTTCCAACAGCGGCGCGGTGTCGACGATGCCACGGACCTTGGCTTCGGGGCGAACCTCACGTAATTCGTCGGACAAATCGTGTAAACGCGAACGAATCACATCGTGGTAGTCGCTGCCCCAGGCATATCGGGATACTTGTCCCTGACCGGCGCGCGGCGGTTCCCGCGGGGTGGTTCGATAGCTGGTGCCCAGCATCACCACGCTTCGAACACCGTCGAGGATGTATTTCGGATGTTGGTAGGCATCCCGACGGTCGCGCAGATAACGCATTTGGCCATCGTTTCCAGACTGCAACCAGCGGTGGAAGTGATCCAGCCGCGGCGGCTTGACTGCCGCGCAGCAGCCAACCAACTCGAAACCCAATGCGCGGGCTTTGTCGAAGAGCCTTGCCGTGAGTTCCTCGTAGTTCATGATTGTTGGTATGCCGTGAGAATCGAAGCGAGGAGTTGCGTGCGAAGCTGATTGTAGCTTTCGCGTGAAAGTTCGCCGATGCATCACCCCTTGGCAGCAGCCACTTCCACAAGTCAGAATAGACCGAAACGGTGCGAATTCCCGTGGCGCGAGGCTGAGCATGCTAAGACACTGCCTACGATCATTCTTCTTGCTGGCGGCTGTCGCCACACTTCTGGGAGGTTGCGGGCCGCGTCTCTCGGACCAGGAACTTGGCGAGAAGCTAGGCGAGTTACCTTCGGTCGAGGGGGCGGATGTGCCTGCTTCCTTGCCGGAATTGGATGACACGCTTGATGCGTCGCCCAGCCCCAAGACTCCAGGACTTGGCCCGTCATTACCCGCTCCCGCTCAATAGCCCGACGAAACACGTCGTGAAAACCTGGGGATTTCCACATGGGGGGGCACTCCCAATTTTCGCGTCCAGGGCAGGAGATGGAAAGCCGGAGCTTGTCGCATGCCGCGAATCTTGACTGATGGGTTGTGATGGGCGTTCTTCCAATTAGCCTAGAAGTTATCCCCGTGGTGCCCCGAACGGGGCGTCGCGCCCGTCTTCAACCGCGTAGGTAACGACGACCACCCCCTCTCAATCCATCAGCGAGGTTATGCAAATGCGGAAGTCCATCTTTGTCACGACGTTGGCGGTATTCGCCCTCGCCACGGCTTCACAGTGTCGCGAAGCTCGGGCCGGTTCTCCCTTTTTGGGTGGCGGCTATTTCGGAGGCATTGGAGACTATTCGGTCTACAGCACCGAGTCGATCCCCTTCTACTGGCAATACTCGCCAGTGTATTACAGTCAACCAGTTCCACGAACCTACGGTTACAGTCCATACGCCTATCCGCCAGGAGTCCAGACTCCCGAGGTGGTGGTCGAACCCGAACTAACGATTAACCCCTATGTTCCACGAAAGAAATCGACTGCCGAAGCGACTGGTCGCGTCGCGTCGCGGGTTAAACGTATCCAGAACCCCTTCGTGGGCACCAGTGCGTCTGAAGTCGCGGTCGACAACCGGACACAAGCTAACGATGACCTCTCGATGGTTGTCAACGCTTGGCACCATATGTCAGCGGAGCGGCGTGCCCAGATTGTGGAGCTCATGAAGTCGTCCCGATAGACCGATGGCAAGCCTGATAGCATGAACGTCTTGGTGAACACGGGTGTCACCAAGGCGTTTTTTGTGCGCAGCAAGGTGAAAATCGCTCTGGACACAGCCCGGCGAGTCGCTACTCTACGCAGCCTGTCCGCCGGCTTCACTGACGGACGATTGTCTCATCTGCATTTCAAACAGTCTCTTCCATGTTGTCGATTGCCGCACGGGCGCGGTAATTGCTAACGCGTGCTTTGTCACCACTAGTAATTAAGGAGCCACTGACTTTCCCGGTGTCCGCATGACGTACCTGCTTCAGTTCCGGCACCGACAGAGCCACTGGCACCCGACCCCTAAGAACAACGATTAACACGGCACTTGCCCGTGGCGTGGACGAATCGGGAACACGTACCCTTTATGCGGGTGACTTCAAAAGGAGTCGTTGAATGAAACGACTAACATTTCTGCTCGCGATGGGCGCCCTAGCGGGATGCCAAACGGCCGCGCCGACCGGCCCGGTGATCAATCCGTTCATGGGACGTTCGACGGTTCCGCCGCCGGGCACTGGTACTCCAGCTCCTGCCGCCGCACCCTATTACGGCAATGGGCAACTTGCGCCGCCAACCGTCTCCGGAAGCGGCGCGCCCCTTACGCCCCCTGGCTCGAGTTACCGTTATCAGGGAAGTTCACTCGACCGTTCGCCCCAGTGGCGCGAAGGGAGTGGACCTGCCCTGAGTCCGGAATCCGAGGCTCCACGATTTGAAAGCTCCCCTGACAGCAGCCAACAACCTGCCGAGCAAGTCGCCACGCGGGAGCCTTCTCCCGAGAACGAATCTCCAGCGGTGATTCGAGCCAGTGCCGAGGAAGAAGCCAGCCCCGCGGTTGGCGAGCCTTCGTCCGACGATTCGACGTCCACTTCCCACAGCGTGATCAGAATTGTCGAGCCAGAGAATTCGACAGCCGCGACGTCTTCGGAACGAGAATCGCCCGATGGTGGCCGTACGAACCGTTGGGAACAACAACAAGCCACGGCACGAATCGACGGCGATTCATCTCCCGCGCGCACCGTATCGGCAGGCCCTCGGACCAGTTTCGTGGGTTTTCGCGGGTCGAGCCAAGAGGAAGTCCCTGCTCGACGGATTCCCGCCGAGACGAGCGAGTCCCAGGCTAGCAGCCCTGCATCGAACAGCGCGCGCTATGGTTTCGAACCTGGCTACACACGACTTCGCGGTCGGCTAGAGTACTCGCACATCAATCGAGAGTGGAAACTACGCTACATCCCGATAGGCGGAATTGATGGCGGCAACGATGAGTTCGGGGGAAGTGTCGTGCTGCCCGAGGTGCCTGAACTCGATCAATTTGAATCGGGCGATTTCGTGGAGATCGAAGGCAAGCCACTTCCACGAGAGGCGAACGAGCCAGGGTTTGCTCCACGCTACGATCTGCGGCGGATCGCCCCGCTCGGGGGTTAGTTTTCTCGTTTCCGCGTGTCCCAAGCGGCTTGGGGCCGGCGGGATCAACCCCCTTCTTACGGTCCGCCCCGAGCGATTTTCAGACGGTCCACGAACACGCGGGAATGTATTAGAATTGAGGTGAGGCGGCCCGTTCGCCGTACTCTCGGTTCGCCGGACATTGCACGGTATACCCACCTCCATGCGGAACGTCAGTGAATATTCTAGTGCCACCCGCTTTCAAACTCTCGACTCTCGTGGGCTCCATTGCTGGCGGGCGTGCTGGGCGAAAATTGGCCCGTTGGTCGATGTTGATACCCAAGATCGCGTCGTTTGAGCCAGAGCTTGAAGCCCTGGACGACGGCGCCCTTCGCAAGCGGAGTCTGGCCCTTCGCTATCGAGCCAAGAGCATGGAGCCGCTGGATGGCTTACTTCCGGAGGCCTACGCATTGGTGCGCGAGGCCGCGCGACGTCGGCTGGGAATGCGTCACTTCGATGTGCAGATGCTCGGTGGCATCGCCATGCACTTTCACAGCATCGCCGAGATGCAGACGGGCGAAGGAAAAACGCTGACCGCGACGTTGCCGATGTATCTCAACGCGCTGGATGGCAAGGGCGCGCATCTGGCCACGGTGAACGATTATCTGGCCACGCGCGATGCCGATTGGATGCGTCCGGTTTACGAACTGCTTGGCATGAGCTTGGGGGTGATCGAGTCGCAAATGCCCCAGCCGGAGCGGCAAAAACAGTATCAGGCTGATATCGTCTACGGCACGGCGAACGAGTTTGGCTTCGATTTCCTACGCGATCGCCTGTTACTGCGTCGCATTCGCGAAGGACAGGTGGACGTCGTCGCCGGGATGCTGGGTGGCGGTGGCAGCGCCGGGGGTGACAAACCCGTTCAACGCAGCGCGAATTTCGCCTTGGTTGACGAAGCCGATAGCATTCTGATCGACGAAGCGCGAACACCGCTGATTATCAGCGCCTTGCCGACCGAAGCGGAACGCGCCGCGGTGGAGTGCTACTCCTGGAGCGCCGGTATCGCGAAAGAGTTTGAAGAGGATGAACACTATGAGTTCGATCACATCAAACAAACGGTCGAACTAACCGCCCCGGGACGCCAACTCGCGCGACGATTGGAAAAACCGGAGGTACTGGACAAGATCGGAATGTTCACGATCTATGAGTTCGTTGAACGCAGTATCAAGGTCGACAAGGTGTTCCAACTCGATCGACAATACGTAATTCGCGACGGTGAAATCGTGATTGTCGACGAGTTCACGGGCCGATTGTCCGAAGGCCGTAAATGGCAAGACGGAATCCATCAAGCCATCGAGGCACAAGAGGGCGTGGAGGTTACGGTACAAACCGGTCAGGCGGCACGCGTCACGATCCAAGACTTTTTTCTGCGGTACGCCCGATTGTCGGGCATGACCGGCACCGCGCTCAGTTCGTCCCGAGAGCTACGCCGCATCTACAAACTCAACGTGATTCCCGTTCCAACGAACCGACCGGTGGCAAGGAAACGCATGCCAGACGTCGTTACGGGAACCGCCGAAAGCAAGTGGCGGAATATCGCCGAGGAGATTCGCGAGATTCACGCCCTGGGGCGACCGGTTCTGATCGGCACGCGATCAATCGACAAATCGCAAATTCTATCAAAGTTGTTGTCCGATGAAGGAATCGAACATCAGGTGCTCAACGCGAACCACATTGCAGCGGAAGCCGAAATCGTCGCGGAAGCTGGAAAAAAAGGAAAGGTAACCGTGTCGACCAATATGGCCGGACGTGGAACCGATATCAAGCTTGGCGAAGGCGTGGGCGACCTGGGAGGGCTACACGTCATCGTCACCGAAATGCACGACTCCGCCCGAATCGATCAACAATTGTTCGGACGTTGTGGTCGGCAAGGCGACCCTGGCACAATACACCAATACATGTCGTTGGACGACGACATATTGCTCTCGGGGTTAGGCCCCAAAAAGTCGAAGAAGCTGAAGGCGCTCGGCGAGAAAGTGCAAGGTGGCCCGCGGCGGATGTCGTCGTACTTCCGCAAGGCGCAACGCCGCATTGAACGCCGCCACTTCGCCGACCGAAAAATGTTGCTGTACTACGAAAAAGAACGCAAGAAGATGCAGCAGCAAATGGGCCAAGACCCGTACCTCGACACGCCGAACTAAACGGCGATCTCCAGCGATATTGCATGACATCCTATTGTATGACATCAACGGCTACCGGTTTTAATCCGGGGCCTTAGCACCGCGACGACGATCACGAGAATCATCGCGAACAAAAACAACCTGGGACGCACCGCCAAGACGACGACCAGCAGTAGGGTACCATATACAAATACCTTGCTCGACCACAGCCCCATTCGCGGTAAGGCCAACCACATCACGGCCAACAAAACGCCGATTCTTAGACATGCGGCCGACCATTGTTGATACCCTCCTACCGAAGCGCCCGAGAACTCCAAACCCGCCCCAATCACCAGGAGAAGAATGGCTAGAATCCCGACACGGTGACGTTCCATCTATCATGGGCTCGATGGTTGATTTGAACCTGGCTTATTCATGACGATCGCTCGTTGATAAGCCGGGTTGAATGACGAAGCGGCTGTTCGAGCGATCCTATATTTTTAGATTCTGTCCAGCGAATCGATCCACCGGACTAGCTCGTCGAGTTGTTCGTCGCTTGGATATTGCCGCGAAGGGCTCAGTTCGCGCTGTGTCAAAGGGTAACGCTGTTCTCTCAACCGTTTGATCCCCTTGCGGATACGGACCGCCGAGGGTGACTTTTCGAGGGAGGCCGAATAGATTGCAAGCGGACGTAACGGTTCGTTGCCCGGCGGCTTGACGGTTAACGGCGCATCGACCACCGCCACGCCCCGAACAACATCCCGCTGGCCGAACGCCAACGCATAGGCCATCATGCCGCCAGTTTGCTGGCCATGAACAACGATCCGAGCGGCGTCAATCGAATAGGTTTTCTGGACCCGCGCTATCGCCTTGAGCACGAATGGTAGATCCGAGCGTGTCCATTTTCCCGCGGTCGCCGAACGGGGCGCGAGCACGATCAGGTCCGCGTCGATCGCCCAAGATTCCCATCGCTGAAGAAGTACATCGTCCGGGGTCGGCTCCGCGCCGTCGAGCCAGATAACCAAAGCGCGTGGCACGCGCGGGTCATAGTTTTCGGGGACATATACCAGACATTTGTTAGGAAACCCGGGGACCGAGAGTTGAAAGTCTCCAACCGCCGGTAGTTCGACCTTCTCGCGAGGTTTGTCATCACGAGCCGCTGGTAGTTCGGCGGGAATCTCTTCGGGCACGGTCGCCAAGATGGCTTGTAATACGATTTCATGTTCGTCGCGACGAACCAACAGCGACACCGCATCGCCCGGCTGCGATGTTGCCAACTGCTCGAGCAGCCGATGCCGATCCATAACTTTCTGATCGTTGACTTGCGTCAACACATCGCCGACACGAACTCCGGCCACGTCGGCAGGGCTTTCAGGATAGACGTAGCGAACGGCAATGCCGGCACCGTCTTCGGTATCGCGGCGGGGAAGAACACCAAGAAACAGCTGTGAATAAGGATCGATATGCTCGGCAAGTTCGACCTCGAATTCCAAACGCTCGTCATCGCGGAGAACGACCAAATGCACCGTGTCGCCCGCGTATTTCGATTTCAATTGTTGAAATAGATGGTTCTGCCACCGGACTTCAGCGCCGTCGACCTTGACGATCCGGTCGCCCGCGATGAGTCCTGCGGTGGCGGCGGGGGAATTGGGGAACGACGTGGCCAAAACCACGGGGCCGCGCAAGGGCTCCTTCCCGCGCAAGGAAACTCCCAACAACCCGGTATACAGATCCTTGCCGGTTTGCAAACGCGGCAAGACAGATTGAATGTGCTCCAGGGGAATCGCAAAACCGATCCCGGAGTCGTACCACTGAACACCAGCCAATTCGCCGGTTCCGCTGGGCGAGAGAGGCACCAACACTCCGATCACGCGCCCAAACAAATCGATCAAGGGGCCCCCATAGTTACTCGGCGAGATCTTGGCATCGGTTTGGATGGCCTTGTTCCAGATGCGGTTCTTGGCGCTGATGATACCCACGGAGATGTTCGGTGAGTCGCCGGGGAACGTTCGCCCAACCGCCACCGCCCACTGCCCCACGTTGATGGCGTCTCGTGGGACAATCTCGGGAGTGGGGAGAGGTTCTTCGACGTCAACCTTGAGCAACGTAATCATGCGACTGTGATCAGTCGCCACGAGCTTAGCCGGCGCGGGCGAGCCATTGGGCAAGATGACGAGAATCGATGCCGGGCGTTGGACAAAGTTAAAGGCACTGGAAACGACGTAGCCGTCCGACGAAACAATCAACCCCGTCGTTGGCCCCGTGCCAACGAGCACTTGCCCCACGCGATCGAGACCACCGACCGTCTCGATGCAGACCACCGACGGAGCAACACGCGCGACCGCCGCCTGCATCGCTTGTTCTTCAAGCGAGGGAAGATCTCGTTGGGCATAAACCGGGGGGATGATCGCCAGCAACCATGCGAGCATGAGCAAGTTGGCGATGATCGGGCGTTGTTGAATCAGCGTGATCGGCAACCTAGCGACCCTCCTCGACGTCGTCGACAACGGCTCTTACGGTGAATTCCAGAAATTGGCCGGCACGCATGACGGAGATCCGCGCTGCGTCGGCACGATCGACGTAGGTCAACTCGTCAAGCAGCGCGTTGCAGGATTGGATGAGGCGACCATTGACGAAGATCAACAGATCGTCGGCACGAAAGCCCGCCTCGCTTGCCGGCGACATGGGGCGAACGCGATCAATAAACGGAGGCGTGCGTTCCAGAACATTCGGCACCAGCACGATCCCCAGCATGTCGAGTGTGAGCGGGTAGTCGGTTTTCTGAACACGTGGCTCATCGGTGTTAGCGCCTTCGTACTGCCCGAGGATGATCTTTTCGGCGGTCGGTGCCAACTCGCCGATCGGAATGGCATAGTTTAACCACGTGTTGTTCAGCGAGTTTCTCAACTCTTTTCCAAGCATTCCCAGCAACTCGCCACGACGGTTGGTGAGCACTCCGCCCGCGGCACCGGGATTATTGGTCATGGCGTCCAACACCAGCACCGGTCCGTTGTACGGCGTCTCGAACACCCCGTGTCGAGCTTCTAAATTCGTCACCACGGCGATACTCCCGTGCTGCACACTGGCAGGCTCGTCGCCGGTGGCTACTCCGTACAAATTACTGAATGCCAGGACACGTGTCCCCGCGGTCGCTTCGATGGCGTCGGACAGCGTGAAGTGTGGGAGATTCTCGGCATCGATCTTCAATACCGCCAACTCGAGTCGCGGATCGGCACCAACAAGTTCGGCTTCGAAACGGCGTCCGTCGTTCAGCGTTACCGTGATGTAATCGGTGTCCAACACGTAGCTCCAAACCGTGAGCACGTGCCCCTCGGATGAAACCAACATGCCGCTTTGATAAGGCTCCAGACCACGGAAGCCCCCGGCTCCGTAAATCTTGACCACGTTGGGCTGCGTGGTGGCAATCGCCTCGGAAAATGCCTCGCTAGCGAACATTCGAGTCGCGAGACACGAGGCAATCCCCAGCACGATCGTCGCGCGACACACGTGGACAAGCGTCGCGCGACGATTTCTCGGTGATAACGTGATGGAACGATGCTTGATCATGGACGTCCACGCTCGCTTTCCAACACTGCTTCGTCAAGGAGAAGCACGGAAAATATATCGTCTCCGTGGGAAATCTCGATGCGATGCGGTACCTGCTGTTGTCCGACCGCTTGATAGTCGCTCAGCCGCAGACGACACGGATCGACGTCCTCGCCGGGGAACATCTCGACCGACAACACGTCCCCTTCGACGGGGTCGATCAGAAAATGACACTCGATGCCCGCGTACAGCCCCACCAACACGTCAACCAATCCGTCGTGCCCCGGCAACGGTGACGTACCGAGATAATACACTTGTCCAAAATCCTCGGGTCCATGCACGAGTAAGCGTCGCCACATGGCTAAGGTGAGGAGCAAGCCACCGCTGCCCGGCGGATCGAGCGAACGGCTCGCATCGTCGGTTAGCGTGACAAGCACTTCGTCCATCGGCAGCGTTAATCGTGCCGCGGCGTCGTCGAGATCCAATGCGAAGCGACCGCCACCGGTGAGACTGCCCTCGAAGTGCCACGCTCCGGCAACGGTTGTGAAATTGCCATGTCCCGACATGGCCTCCCACACACGCGAACGTTCAAACTCATTGAAATAATAGTTGGCGTAACCGGTCCGCTTTTTCACGAAGTCGTCCGGTCGCGGTCCTTCGGGTTCGAGATTCTCCTCGGCAACATCGTCGATCGATGGCTCTCGGGGCGATTCTTTTCGTGGCGAGGGAACTTTCTTTCGATCTTTTTCCGGTGGCGGCTCCATGGGCATTTGTTGCATGAGGGCTCGCAATTCCGATGCGCTGTGGAGACCTCGCAGGCGTACAAGAACATCCACCTTCTTGCCTTCATGGCGAAAACCAAGCGGCACGCGCCACCCTTGGGGAAAGATGCCGAGAACGTTTTTGAAGGCGTTGACCGTGCGAATAGGACGCCCGCCAAAGCTGATGATTTCATCGCCGAAGCGCAGCCCGCGACGATAGGCGTCGGAGCTTTCAAGAATATCGCTGACCATCACGCGCCCCTGGGCGTTGCTTGCCACGGTTGCTCCCAGCGTGGCGTGATCGACGATGCGACCGCTACGCAAATGTCCCAGGAAATTCTTTACCTGATTGATCGAAATCGCGTATCCCACCCCGACATTTACCCGTCCGCGCTTTTCAAAGGAGCCACGCCCGACGATACCAATCAACTCCCCCTTGCTGTTGAACAAAGGTCCGCCAGAGTTTCCCGGATTGATTGAGGCATCGGTCTGAATGCAGTCGGTGTATTCCAACAGCGTGCCAGAGGGGTATTGATAGCGATGCACGCCCGAGATGATACCGAACGTGACGGTCGGTTGAAAATCCGTGGCCAACAAGAACGGATTCCCCACGACGAAAGACCAATCGCCGGCACCGACCAGATCGCTGTCGCCAAGGGTCGCGGCGGGGAAATCGTCACGCCCCAGCAACTTGATCAAAGCCACGTCACCCGTCGGATCAATACCAACGATCACCGCATTGTAAAGCCGCCCGTCGGCCATACCACATTGCATGACATCGCCGGTGCTCGAGGTTACGTGAAAGTTACTCAGTGCGTACCCGTCGGACGAGATGACCACTCCAGAACCGCCGCCAGCGCCGTCGGCGGAAAAAATCGCCAACACGGTTTGCCTTGCGCCGGCCATCACGGCAATCCGTTCAGTCTCGGCATCGAGCACCGCGCTGGAAACATCGTCGGCGTCGATGAAAATCGACGACCACAACAAGGTCAGGCCAAAGACCAACATGCCAATCCACGGTAGTTTCGCCATCCGAAGCTTCATTTGACAATCCTAGCGTCGCACAAATCGAAATGATCGGAGATATCAAGGTCCTGTCCAAAGTCTACAACGATTCGCAAACGCGTCGCCCCCGTGAGATCGAGATCCACGGACTTCGGCGCGTCGCCGCCACCAAGTTCGCACGCCAACAGCGAACGGTCGTCGGCATAGATCATGAGTTGCACATGTCCCTGGGGACGCATCCGGTCGTCAATGCCCGCGATGGCAACGAAGCGGCGAACCTCCCCGGGCAATCGGTACACCAACTCGGTTCGGCTGCGTATCGCCAACCCCCGACGGTAGATCTTCCCACCCAGCCGCAGCGGTCCGCCATCAAATGCTTGATCTCGCCGGGGCGTATAGTAGCGCACCGTCGAAGTGGGTAGCTGCCGCGCTTCGAAGTAGGGTGTCCAACGCTCGATCTCGGGCTGAAGATCGCTCAGAAAAGCAACCTTGCCTTGGCTAAAGTCGATATAACGAACCTCGTTCCACGGCACATCGAGCTGCATGCCGGAGGCGGTCGCTACATGCATGGCACCTTCCGCGAGCGACACATCGCTGGCCATCAACAAGAGCCCCCCGCGACCATGGACACGACAAACAGCGTTGGCCACTTCAGCGCCCTTGGAATGATAATAGAGCAAACCCGCTACCTTGCTTCGCTTGACCGACAACGCCTCCCCGTCGAGATCGAATTGCACCGTCTGCTCGGTAATATCCCCCAGCACGCCATCGAGATAATCCAAGCTGTCTCCCTTGTCGACGACCAACACGTCCGTCGAGCGAGGTACCGCAACAATTTCGTTCCACTGTTCGTCGATCTTTGGCGAAGAGGGTACGAACCGCACTGAAGCCAAAGCGCCACCGGGCAGCTTCCACGGGGGATCGCCCGCGACCGGTGTGATCGTAACCACGGTCCCATGCACCGCGATCGCCGAACCCCATAGACGACTTCCGTCGGTCAACACAAGGGGTATTCCACCCTTGGATTCTTTGCCCGAATCAGAGCCCTGTCCCACCAACGTGGGCGATGTGTCAGTCGGCGTGATACCAAGGAGATCGGAGGTTTCCAACACGGTTTCAGCAGCATCATCGTCTTGAATGGTAAGCGAAGTGGCCGACATCTCGACAAGCGTGCCGGTGATGGTTTGGCCGGAAAGCTGACGCACCTCGACCGTTGGACCAGCCGCAATCACGGCGATGATCAGGCTAACGGCGTTTAGCGTGGTCGTCATATCAAAGGTCTCGTCTTGATCCCGCGAAGGGGCCATCGTGGATTCATTTCCGCGCGAATGTGGGCGATCAGCGGTTTCCCGTTCCCCGCGATCCGATTCCTTCCCGTGCGCTGCGGCGGAAATATTGTTCGATGGCCGCGCGATAGTGTGATGGGAACTGCTGAGAGATTTGCTGAAGTGCCGCTTCACGCTGCTTGGGCGGCAGATCACCCCAACCTGATTCCGAGCCAATCGCCTTGGGATCGACTTCGCCGGGCCCCTTACCGGCCATGATACGACTTGCTTCAGCCGGCGCGCTGGGTTGCAGCGCGGCCGCGCCGCCACCCCCACTGTTTTGCTGCTGCTTTTCCATCTCGTCAATTAACTTATCGAGCGAAGCAATCACGCCATCTTCAACTTCCCGCGTCTTCTCGCCAGCGCGGCCAAGATCCAAACGTCGCTCGATATCTTGCATTCTTCTCGCGATATGATCGAGCGACTCGTCTTCAAGATTCTCTAAATCGACCTGCATCAAACCGGCTATCGAGACATAGCGACGAGGTGTGTCCGTGGGGCCTCGCAACAACTTCTCAATCGCTGCCAATCCTCGTGCTTGATCGAGCATTCGGTGGTGTACGACCGCCTGATAAAACAACAACGATGCCGGATCGACAACGTCGCCAACCGTTAAGCCTTCGAGTTGCTCGCCTGCCTCATCGTACAGACGCTCACAGGCCAGCCAGCGACCGTAAAGCAACCGCAGGTTATCGCGGACAAGCGGCGGTAGCGATTGGTCGCCGACAACATCGACCTCGGACAGGGGTAGTTCGCCCACCGGGCGATCGCACTGCCCGACCAATTTCGCCACACGAGAATCAATCAACGCGGCGGTCCGCAGGGTTGCGTCCAACAGTTCATCCGCGGTGATCGGACCGGGTGTGGTCTCGATATTCCACAACTGTTTGGCGGCCTCGATCACGTTGGAATCCACGGTTTGATCTTCGATCCAAGCGAACAATCGCGAACGCACCTCCGCGACACGTGGCGGATACCATGCCGCCGTGTCGTCGCTCGCGTCTTGTCCCACGGCGCGAAACGCAATGACACAAAGCGTCGCCGACACAACAGCTAGCGAAATGTTTTTTCCAAAGCAGGTGATCATCGCAGAGTTTCCACGTTCGAGGTGTACTACTACTAGTTTAGGACCCTTCTGGCCGGCCGACCACAATGTCGTGCGTAACGCGATAAATACGCCGTTCTCGTTCGGACAGTTCTTCAAGCGCCTCAAGAAGATCGGGCGAAGCGGCCCCTTCGCCATCAACAATCCGCGAAAAGCGGACGGTCCGCCGATTGACCCGCATTTGCAGGGCACGGATCATCTTCAACTCGGCCAATTGGTCGACAAGCGGAGGGTCCGAAGGCTGTCCCTGCCGCGGGGGTTGTTGCTGTTTGGACTCGAGATCCTGTTGCGCTTTTTCGAGCGCCGCGATTATTTCCTCCAGCGCCGTGATGATGTCTTCCTCGATCCCCTGAGTGATCTCGGCGACTTTCGTCTCCGCGAGGCGTGTTCCGACTTGCCGCATATCCTCGCGCATCTGGCGGATGGCCTCGGGCAGCGCGACGGCGGTACCATCGTCGCGCAAGAGGGCCAGTGTTTTGTCCGCGTCGGTGACGATTTCAAACTCGCGACTGCCAAGGCGTCCGGCTTGAATCTCCTCGTCGCGGCGCCACTGATCACGCGGCACGTTGTCCAGCCGTATCGTGTCCTCATGGATTGCCATCTGCAAGTCGAGCATCTCGCGGAATCGCGATTCCAACGCGCCCAACATCCGCTTGATCTCCTCCTCGCGCAGTTGTCGCAGAATCTTCTCCAACTCCGCCTTGGCCTGCTCCAATGCAAGCAGCGCGGCTTCCTGCTCCTCGACAGCCTCTTCGCGAAGTGCCTTCTCGAGGCGATCTTGTGCCTTGCGCATCTGTTGCCGGGCAGCTTCAAGCCGCTGTTGCACGGGATCGCTCGGCCTCGAATCTTGTTGGTCCTGGGAGTCTCCGCCGGGCGACGGTTGACCGCCGGATTGCCCAGGACTTGGGGAACCCTTCTTCGAGGCATCACCCGCATCGGAAGATTCCGAATCACCGGTGTCGGACTTCTTCTCGCCATCTCCAGATGCGTCGGAAGATTTTCCGTCGCCGGTTGGTTTTTTCGCGTCGTCGCCTTCGGGCTCCGAGGGCTCACCCTCCGCTGAAGACTTCTCGCCTTCTCCCGTTTCGCCCTCGGCTTGCTTCGCTTCCTCGTTCGCCGAACGCATCTCGCCAGACAAATCACCGGTACGATCGGCCAACTTGGCTTGCAAATCGGCATTGCGAGTCGTGTCGCCGCCCGATTCGGTGGAACCCTGGACGGCCCTTTGTTGTTTGATGAGTTTATTGACCTGCTTGATCCACTCTTTAACCCGCGCTTTCCGTTCGTCCAGTTTCTTGTGACGATCTTCGCTGAGCAATAATTCCAACAACCTGGCGAGATCGTTGTGCAGCGCATCTTGATTCTTCACGGCCTTTGCCAGACGATTGGACTTGAGCAACTCGACCAGTTCGCCGAGTTGCAACCCGATCATGTCTTCCTTACTCCGCGCAACCGTCCTTCGCAACAAGGCAGCCCGGTCGGGGTCTTCGGAGGCAGCAAGTTCCGCCACGCGCAACAAGACTTCTTCAAACCGCTGGTACTTGGCCGCCAGTTGTTGCTGCTGAAGCGCGAGACGCTCTCCCGGATCGATCTCGCGCGCGATCTTGGAGACCGTCGCCTCGGGCGCGACAGCCCCTTTCGCCGGCACCTGCTTTTCTTGGGCCATGGCGGTCCCTCCCACGGACCATGCCAACAGCACCGCGGGCCCAATCCACCAGGCTTTGTGATTTCGCATGGTTATGATCCTTCGAGGGGATGCCTGCATCAGTACGACCGCCGGTCTCTCTCGTTTTGGACGATGCTCGTCCGTACTCCGTAACGTCCATCCTGGAACGTCCACGGGGAACGTCACCCGTGTCGTTTCCAACCTGCCGCTCTCCTGCACCGCAACGCCAGGGAAGGGGTTCCCGATCGATCGGAGGAACAGGCCATTCCGCAAAGCCAACGCATCGATTCTACTCTTCGAGCAATCTTTTCAATTGCGATTTTCGCTCCAGCCGAATCTGCTCGGCGATCTGTTCTTGTGTCTCAATAATCGAGCGGAGAAGTTCGACCAGTTCATTGAATGTTTCGAGCTCGAGCATACGATCCAGCACGCGACGCATTTCAGCGAGGGTTTCCTCGGATTGAGTTATCGACGCGGTCAACGCTTGATCGATCGCTTGGAGATCGCTTTCCTCGTCCACCATGGCCGGCAAAACTTCTCGCAGTTGTTCCAGTTCGACGCGAAAACTCGGAAGCATTGTTTCCGAGATCGCGTGGAGGGGGCTGGCGATACCGTCATTCAGACGGGACATTAGCTCTTCGTAATCGGGAACCCGATTGTTTTGCAATTCGGCACCGATGTTCTCGAAGCTCGTCGCAAGGCCCAACGTCTCGGAACTGTTCATGCGGGCGTCTTGCATGGCACGTTGCACGCGAAGCATTGCCAGCGAAAGCAACTTCGCGTTTGAGTCCCGACGATGAAATTCACGCAACGCGTTACCTTCTTCTTCCGCGCTTGCCTCGGGGTCTTGGTCCCTTGGCACCAGCGACTCCGGCGAAAACGTGGTAAGCCATTGGTGCGTCTTCTCAACCACCGCGATGATGCTCTCGAAACGACGACGCAGATTGAGTTCCCGGGATTCGAGAATCGCCCTTAGTTCTTCCGCCGTGACAAGGTCGAGCGTAAAGGTTTCGCTGGTGCCTTCGCGCGGACCTTCCGGCGGTAAGTCATGGTTGTCCGATGCCGCGAGGCGAATCTCCAATTGTCTTCCTGGCTCCAGTTTCAGCGCTCGCACGTCGAACGCCTCCTCGACTTGTATCTCGGTGATATCTCGCCCGGGTAGCTTGACGGTAGCCCGACGCGGGTGACCGTGGTCGATGAGATACTCGAACCACAATTTGACCACGCCAAAGTCGTCGGTCATCTTCCCGGCAAACGGCAATCGCGCCCGGGGCGTGATCGCCGACCCGATCCCCTTGGGACGGATCGACAATTGTGGAGCACCGTCTGGCATCGCCGCCAGCGCCAGCCGTAGCGGTTCACGATTTTGCAATCCGTCGATGTCACTCAGCGTGAACAACAAGACACGGTCGTGGTTCAGTTGTGGGATGTTGAAGCGAAACATCTCTTCACGGTCCAGAGATATTTCCTTGATTTCGTCGGACGCCCCCCCACCGGTGAGTCGAACTTCGACGCCCAACAGCGGCTTGTTCGCCACGGCATGCAGCGCGATACTGGCGCCGCGCGGCACTTGCATCGCGCCGGTCGCTTCGTTCCCCGACGACGGGCTAAGCCCTGTATACGCTGGATAAGTGAAATCGAGCCGCATGTCGATAATCGTCGGGCTATCGACCACTTCAAGTTGCAAATCGCGCAGGCGGACGTCGCCGCCGACGATTTCCAGCACACGACTCGACGGCACGGCTTCAAAGGTATAAACAAAATACTGATAGGGTTCTTTCCCCTCGACCGCCTCGCCTTCGCGTTGCATCAGTTGTCGCCCACGCACACCCTCATCGGTAACGTAGCGAAGCTCGACAACTTCGGGCACCTCTTTGCTCGTGTCCGCCTTTACCAAGATCTCGACATCCGATCCACGGGCAACCTTGCGGCGACCATCTTCAAACCCTTCCACTTCGAGATGCGTTCGACGTGGCCAGGCGTCGTTGGACAATTGAATAACGCGTCGGGTCCAGACATCGAAGTGGTCTGGCGCGCCGGCGGCGAAGACAACCACCGACACCACCGATACGGCGGCGGCAAACATGCTGCGACGAAGCGGGCGAAAGTCCAGCACCTCATCGACGTCCAACGTGTAGAGCGTCTCGGCTGCTTCCTGACGCACAACGCCAAGCAGATCGGCGTTGACGCCCGTGCCTTGCGAGGCATCGCACATTTCAACCGCCGTCAACAAGCGGTCGTTCAACTGATCGAAACGGCGTTCCAACAAAATCGCCATGTTACGATCGGTCAGCGGCGCCATCGCGCGACGGATAATCAGACGGTATAGAATTGTGACAACAACCGCGCCGACGACCAGCAGCAACGCCACGCGCGCCGGCATCGGAGGTTCGAACAACCAATCCAACGCCAGTGATATCCAAAAGGCGACCGCCACCGCGGCGATTGCCGCCGTCAACCCCTCGGTCCATGTGTAGCGACGAATGTGCCGTCGCAATCGCCCTAACGTGGCAGCGATCGAATCGTCACCGGGGGGTGGCATGGGACTCTCGGATTGTCGTGAGATTTCAGTCACTTGGTTCACGTGTTCAAGCAAGATGGCTCAATCTTCGTGTCAGCCATTCAAGGCACAATATGCCGCACAAAACGCACAGCACCCAAACATTGTTCCACAACGGAATCGGGGCGTCGCGGATCACTTCCGTTCGCGTCCGGTCGCGAAGCATGTCGACAAGCGACTCCCGACTCGACGCCTCGAGCATATCGCTGGTGCCGACGTAATACTCTCCGCCGGTCGTCGAGGCGATCTCACTGAGAAGGCTGTCGTTGCGACGGGGGTTTTCTCGTTCCACATCCGGCACCCGCACCTGCACCCGTCGGGTGAGCATCTCATCACCCAACTCGGGTACGTTCACTTCCAGCCGGTAAACACCTTCCTGCCGCGCGGCGAATTGGCCAGAGTAGCTACCTGCATGCACCGGGTCAGCCACCAGTTCGACGGATATCAAATTTCCGGCAGGCGCCACGACTTGAAGCGGGACTTCCGGGGCGGTTAACGGCTCGTGCCGTGCATCGGTGAGCTGCGTGCGAACGACAATCGTTTGCCCCAACACATAGCGATCGCGCTCCACGAGCAACATGCCACGACTGCTTCCTCGCAAGAGACGTCCACCGGAAACATGCCGGATCAACTTCGTATAAAACGTCTCGAAGTAACCGGGGTCGACTCCGCGAAGCCGCCACATTTCGCCACTGCCTAGGTAGAAAACGCGCCCGGCACCGTAGAAGTGCCCCGCGAGATAGACCGGCGGACCATCGGAGCCGGTGGCGCGCGGGTCGGAATAAGATGCGTAGACCGTGGCGGCGGGCTTTGCCCCGCGAACCGAGAAGTAGCCGTAAACACCAGGAAACGACGACCACGCGCGGGCGCTTTCGGTTGCCGTGTCGGCCAACCACAAAAACTCGGCTTCCATGCCCGCTCGACTGAACTCCAACGGCCAGGGCTCACTCGATCCAAATCGTCCCTCGTCGAGCAACGAAAGACGTTGCTCGAAATCGACGGGATAGAGTGCCCGGATCTTGTCCATGGCCGGATCTTGCGTCCAGCTCTGTGTATGCACCGGCCCGGCAATCGCGATCAACCCGCCTGCTTCATCGGCCACCCAGCGTTCGAGCAAATCAAGCTGTTCAGTGTCGAGGGCATGCCACGCTGGATCGAAGGCAACGATGCAGTCGTAGTTGAATAGCTCGTCCGCCTGACGGGGAAATTCGCTCAAAATTCGGTCGGCTTCCTGCGAGATCCCAGAGGTAGCCGATTGCAAGTAAACATCGACGCTCGTGGTCGCGTCGCGATAGAGCTGATTGCGCAAGAACCGGTACTCTCGCAACGGCCCACCGGCAAATAGCAGCACTTTGGTCGTGCGATCGACAATTTCGATGTCGACCTCTTGCGTGTTGTCGCGTGGATTGCTGTCGTCGATCGCGGGACGAACCTGTACCGTGAGCGTGCGACGCCCGGGTTCCTCTGGCGTTAAGACAAACTTAACGGGCACCGCTTCCCCGTCGGCACCCAGAGTAATCTCTTCGCTGCCCTCGATTTCGATATTGCTGTTGTCGGAGTCATCCGCCGCGCGGCTCGTCAACTCGATGGTCGCGGTTTGCCCGGCTAGCCCTTGGGTTTGAATGTAAGCGGTCGCCGTATAAGCGTCGCCGGGGTGCGCTCGCATCGGAGCGACGAAATCGGCGATGCGAACGTTCACGGGTTGATGGTCGGCTCCCAACCCAACCGTGAAGATCGGGATCTTTGCTTCTCGGGCCATCTTGATGGCGGCTGAAACATCGATCCCGGCGTTTTGCCCACCATCGCTAAACACGACCACCGCGGAGATGGGCCGCGCTCGTTCGTCATGGATCAATTGCAGCAGGGCCGCGACCAAACGCGTTTCCACCCCAACAGGCGTCAGCACCACTTTCCAGTCGAGCGGCGGTTCTTCATTGTTATCGCCGTCGGAATGCACGGCCACCGCCGCGGCATCGGAATCCAACTTCCCGAGCGTCGCCACGCGGGCCAACGAATCGTCGAACCTCAGCACAACGACGTCGTGTTTCTTTCGCAGTTGGCGTAGCCACGCGCCCCCGTTGAGCACGTCGGTGATGGAAGCGAGACGGTTTTCCGGCAGGCCGTCCGCCGACGTATCGTCCGTCAAACTCATGCTCAAGCTGGTATCGATCAACAGGAGCAGCCGACTATTTTGCGGCTGGAATCGCTCGGTCCGCCATTGCGGCTTAAGCCATACGACGAACAATCCGACAAAGGCGGCCACCCGCATCAAGGTTAGCAGCCAGCGCGCCACGGCGTGCAGCTCGACACTGTCGCGTCGGTACATGAAGCGGACAAACAGGATGATCAACACCAACACGATGGTCGGCACAAGCCAATCGGTATTGGATTGGATGCGACCCCATTCAAAAGATCGACGCGAGGATTGTTGTGCCAGGAGCACGGCAGCGGTGAAATTCATGTCGCGTGCTCCCGTGTCTTGCGGTGATAACTCAAGGAATAGGCCAAAAGCTGTTCGCCAATGAGCATCGCCAGCAGCAAATACAGCAGTGCATCGCTCAACTGAAAGCCAGCCGAATCGGAGACGGTGAATTCAAACTCGCGCGCGCGGTGAAATACGTAGTCAACACCATCCAATCGGCTGGCCAACTGTTGTCCATCGAGAGCCGTCAGATTGCCTTCCTCGGAAACAACGTTGAAGGCATACCGCTTGAGTTCCGTTTGGCCGTCTTTCGTTTCCAATTCGGCCGTGTAGATCCCCGGGACCATCGTATCATGATAGACAACCTTGAGACCGTCGTCGGTTACCGTGGCCTCGACAGTCTCCGGCGCCGCGCTCGCTTGCGAGGGAGCCGTGAATCCGACCCGGGGACGATACGTCGCGGGGTCGAGCATCAACTCCAGCGGCTCGCCAACAAGACGTTCTTCCGAGCGGCGATTCGCATTGCTGAGATACGATTGCATTTCCAGCAACGCCACAACAAAACTCGGGTTGCGGCCCCAGTTGTTCCACTGCGGCGCGGCCGTGGTCAAGATGGCGATCACGCGGCCCTCACCAAAACGGTGTTCAACGACAAGCGGCGCGCCGTTTCGTAGATTCGCGATGACGCGCACCGAGGAATCTTCCGGCGGAGCCCAAGTCGCTTCCGTGGAGAGGTAGCGCCCAATGGTCACCGCCGAAAGGAAGCTATTCCGCTCGCCGGCGAAGACGGAAAACATGGGGTGATCTGTCACTTGAAGATCCGCCGCGCGTTGCAACCGGTCGACAAACAACTCCGAAACGCCAAGGACGGGCAACGGAAAGAAGCCCTTGCCCTCGCGATAGAGCTGAGCATTGACGAACGTGGGGTCCGTCAAATCGCCGCAGAAGAACGCCAGACCACCGCCAGCTTCGACAAAGCTCTCCAGCGCCGCGATGGCGGTCTCATCCAACCGATCGATGTTGGTCAAATAGATCACTTCAAAGTCATCCAGCGACTCCGTATCGAGAAAACGCGGGGGCTCGACTTGCGTGGTAATTCCCGTTTGAACCGGACCACCGGGAGCCAACGCCCAAGTGAGGAACCGCGCATCAGTACCCGACGGGTCGCCATCGACGATCAACACCCGAACCGTTAACGGTAGATCGAGCACGCGGTGACGGTAGTTGTCGACGGGCACCGCATCACTGTCGAGCGATGCGACGACGTCGTGCTCCCCGGCGGTCGGAAAACGTACCGCGAATTTCCTCGTTTCAGTCTTTCCCGCCGCGATGCCGTCGATGAGCACCGCGGGGCGAGGAGAGCCGTCTTCTTCCAACAACACGGAAACGTCGTGAACGGGCTCCGTGCCATAGTTCGTCACGGCAACTTCATGAAACAGCGCAACCCCGGCGGCGCGCGTTCCAGAGAGCGGCTTAAGCGAGGCAATCGCCAAATTGGGGCGTGTCTGATCGACACAATCAATCAGCTCGACGCGGGTTCCCTCGCCGCTTAGTCGCGCCAAGGTCTGTTTGAGTTCATCGGGTTCGGCCCACTCTCGAGAGCGGAAATCGGACACAAGGTAGACAATCCGTTGTTCGCCCTCGGGCGACCCCAACAGTTGATCGAGCGCCGAAAACGCCGGCTCTGGCCCAACGGCCAGCGCGGTTGGTTCCAACGGTCGCAGCAAATCGTTTAAGCGATTCGGAAAAGCCGCCGTGACAACTTCAGCCAACAAGTCGGGCCGTGGGGCGCGGCCGTGAGGCGCGGCTTGCGAAAGACGCAACAACGTGAACGACTGGGAAATCCCCTGCACGGCGGCCTGTTCGCCGAGCGAAGCGATGGCCTGTTTCGCCACCGCGAAGGCATCCGTATCGGCCCAACGGTCGGACATCGAAAAGCTGTCGTCGAGCAGCACCACGTGATGCGTCGTCGTGCTGCCTAGGAATCGGGCCAGACCGCCTTTCATTAGTGGCTGCGCGAGCATCAACACAATCGCCGCCACGGCCGCCATGCGCAACAGCAACAGCGCCAATTCGCGGAGCACGACCCAGGTGCGATTCTTCTTTTGACTGACCAGCAAAAACTCCATGGCCGCCCACTGCACGCGTCGATGGCGCAGCAGATTGATCAAGTGGATCACGATCGGGATTGCCACCGCAAGCAATCCCCACAGCAGCATTGGATTGAGAAAACTCGGCATGTTCGATGGCTAGCGGTAAGTGATGTTGAGCGGTAAGTGTCGCGGGTAACTGGCAAACAGTGATTCGCTTCTAGTTGCGGTGGTGCATCCCCAATCGATTGCTCATGTAGGCCGCCAGCGCCGAATCGAGCGGCTCGCTGGTACGCATCAGGGCATAGTCGACCATCTCGCGCGCGCAGCCATGACGCACTTCCGCGAGAAATTCGCGCAGCGCTGTCAGATATCCCTCGCGCAGCGCGCGGGGATTGCAATTCAAACGCTCCGAGGTTTCGAGCCCCTCGAATCGCGTCGAGCCTTCGAAAGAGAAATCCAACTCTTGGTCATCAAGAATGTGAAAGACCATCACGTCGTGTCCGCGTTGGCGCAATTGGCGCAACCCACGCAGCAGCGGTTCGCGGGGGGCCAGAAGATCGGAAACGAGCACCACCATTCCACGACGCGGATTGACTTCGGCCACGTGGCGCAAGATTTCAAACAAATCGGTCTTCGCCTTCTGTTGGCTTGCTTCGAGCGATCTGACAATGAGGTTCAAGTGGTTCTCTCGACTGCGAACCGGAACTTCGGCTTGAATGGTTTCGTCGAACGTGACACAGCCGACCGAGTCATGTTGTCGGAGCAAGAGATAGGCCAGGCTCGTGGCGACCGTTGCCGCGTAGTCGAACTTGTTCAACGCCCCGGAACCAAAACGCATGCTGCTGGAGGTATCGACCAGTAGCGTACAACGCAAGTTGGTGTCTTCCTCATACTGCTTAACGTACAAACGGTCCTGCTTGGCCCAAACTTTCCAGTCGATGTGCCGCAGGTCGTCCCCCGGCGCGTACTCTCGGTGTTGCAAGAACTCGACCGACTGCCCGTAGTACGGGCTGCGGTGCATTCCCGACATAAATCCCTCGACGATATGCCGTGCCCGAAGTTCGAGCCGTGCGATTCGACCGACGGCTTCAGGATGAAAATATTTTTTGGAATCGGACATCGCGGGTCAGCTCGTCTTCTTTGCTGGGAGTGGTTTCAAGCAACTGCTCAATGATGCCTTCGGGGGTCACGCCGTCGCTTTCGGCTGAAAAACTCACCACCAGGCGATGCCGCATGACGGGGCGTGCCAGGGCCTGAATGTCTTCGGTTGAAACGTACGTGCGACCATGTAACAAGGCGCGGGCTTTACCACCAAGAATTAGATATTGAACCGCGCGGGGCCCCGCTCCCCAGCGGACTTGTTCGGCAACGAAGTCGGGAACCCCTTCCTCGCCAACACGCGTCTGCCGCACCAGCGCCAGCGTGTAGCGAACGATGTGGTCGGTGACCGGGACTTGGCGAACCATTTCTTGCAAATGAACGATCTCGCTGCCCGTGAGCACCGGAACGATGTGATCCTCCTGAATGGTCGTCGTGCGACGGGCGACCTCGAACTCTTCTTCAAAGCTC
>Ga0114931_10001203_pt1 | contig 32925 bp, 28 predicted proteins | sample 2SBtaG_FD_89579 | JGI IMG/M metagenome (GOLD analysis project Ga0114931, IMG submission 89579) | Deep subsurface microbial communities from Kolumbo volcano to uncover new lineages of life (NeLLi) - 2SBTROV14_V59a metaG | ecosystem: Environmental > Aquatic > Marine > Volcanic | place: Kolumbo...
CGCCGGCTTTCTGCTCGACGTTACCCCCTCACGTTACCCCTCACGTTACCATAGCGACGGAGGTCACAACCGTCCATGGCATTGTTTATACTTTTTACCCGAACCGCACGGACACGGCTCATTACGTCCTACTTTTTTGGTTTCTCTGACATACGGCGCAGGTTTATCGTCATACTCATCCAGGTCCGCTTGCTCGCCGGGTTGCGCTGTCGCTGACATACCCGAATATTCAGCGTGTTGAAACTGCATATGAGACGGCTCAGATGGCTCTTCAAACTGTTGTATCGCCTCGCTTTGAATCTGCACCTTGGCCAACAGGCTTACAACTTCCTGTTTGTAGCGATTCAACATTTGAGTAAACAGTTTAAACGCCTGAGTTTTGTACTCCTGTTCCGGATTTTTCTGGGCGTAGCCCACCCACTGAATACCTTGGCGCAGATAATCCATGGCTGCCAAATGCTCTTTCCATAAATTATCCAGCACTTGCAACATCACCGCTTTTTCGACGAACCGCATATTTTCCTCGCCGTATAACGAATCTTTTTGTCTATAGGCTTTATCGACGCCTTCAACAATGCGATCACGCAGCACTTCCTCGTGTAACTCACTGTCCTGCTCAAGCCATTCGGCTATGTTTTCTTTAAAATCAAACTCCGAAGACAATGCCTGCTTCAATCCGCTGATATCCCATTGCTCTTCCATACTGTTGGCGGGAATATAACTGGTGATAAGATCGTTGATGACATCCCCGCGAATGGAATCCAGACGATCGTCCACGCGTTCCACACTCATTAGCTCATCGCGATGGCGATAAATGGTTTTACGCTGCTCATTGGCCACATCGTCGTATTTCAACAGGTTTTTACGAATATCGAAGTTATGACCTTCGACTTTGCGTTGGGCGTTTTCAATAGCCCTGCTGACCAAGCCATGTTCAATGGCCTCACCGCGCTTCATACCCAGGCGCTGCATTATCGATGCCACCCGATCGGAGGCAAAAATGCGCATTAAATTGTCCTGCAGCGATAAATAAAACCGACTCGAACCCGGGTCGCCCTGACGACCGGAGCGGCCGCGCAACTGGTTATCGATACGCCGCGACTCATGCCTTTCCGTACCGATGATATGCAGTCCACCGGCATTGATAACGTCATCGTGCAGACTTTGCCATTCCTGCTTGGTTTGATCCAGGTTTTCCCGGCTGGGATTGTCGCCCAATTGACTTAATGCCGATTCCAGACTGCCGCCCAATACGATATCCGTTCCGCGTCCCGCCATGTTGGTGGCGATGGTGATGGCACCCGGCCGACCGGCCTGTGCCACGATATAGGCCTCACGTTCATGTTGTTTGGCATTAAGCACTTCATGCTGAATATTGTCCTTTTCCAGAATACCGTGCAGGTATTTGGACGATTCGATGGACGCGGTTCCCACCAATACCGGTTGTCCCCGTTTGCGACAGTCCTTGATATCCTCAACAATGGCTTCATATTTTTCTTCGACGGTAAGAAAAACCAGGTCACCTTTGTCTTTACGAATCATAGGCCGATGGGTCGGAACCACCACCACTTCCAACCCATAAATTTGCTGAAATTCAAATGCTTCCGTATCGGCGGTGCCGGTCATGCCGGACAATTTGTCATACATGCGGAAGTAATTCTGGAAAGTAATCGAGGCCAGCGTTTGGGACTCGTTTTGAATCCGCACGTTTTCCTTGGCTTCCACGGCCTGGTGCAGCCCATCGGACCAACGACGCCCAGGCATGGTGCGCCCGGTAAACTCGTCAACAATGACGACCTGGCCGCCGTTGACAATATAATCCACGTCTTTCTGAAACATAAACTGCGCGCGCATGGCGGCGTTTACATGGTGAAATAAACCGATGTTTGAGGCATCATACAAACTGCCGCCTTCCGTCAACAGATTGGCTTCGCCCAGCATGTTTTCGACCCGCTCATGGCCGGCTTCCGTGAGATAAACCTGCTTAGTTTTTTCATCCAACGAATAGTCGCCTGGACCATCCTCCTCTTCCTGCTTGATCAGTTTCGGAACCAATGCGTTGACACTTATATACAGTTCCGAACTGTCCTCGGCCTCGCCCGAAATAATCAGCGGTGTGCGGGCTTCGTCAATCAGAATGGAGTCAACTTCGTCTACAATCGCAAAATTCAGCGAACGTTGCATACGTTCTTCGCGACGAAACGCCATATTGTCACGCAGGTAATCGAAGCCGTACTCGTTATTGGTACCGTAAGTAATATCCGCGGCATAAGCCGCCATTTTTTCTTCGCGGGATTGACCGGATAAAATCACACCGACATCCAAACCGAGAAAACGGTAAATCTTGCCCATCCATTCGGCGTCCCGGCGTGCCAAATAGTCATTGACGGTGACCACATGCACGCCCTTGCCGGATAAGGCATTGAGATACGCGGCCAGGGTGGCCACCAGTGTTTTACCTTCGCCGGTGCGCATTTCGGAGATTTTGCCTTGGTGTAAAACCATGCCGCCGAGCAATTGCACGTCAAAGTGGCGCATCTGCAATACACGCTTACCGGTTTCACGAACCACGGCAAACGCTTCCGGCAGCAACTGATCAAGGCTCTCACCTTTTTTGAAGCGGTCACGGAATTCAACGGTTTTGCCTTGCAGAGCCCCGTCATCGAGCTTGCTGATAGCACCTTCAAACGCGTTAACCTGACTGACGTTCTTCAACATCCGTTTGACTAAACGGTCGTTGCGGCTACCAAAAATCTTGTTTAATAATTGACCAACCATGGCTTATCGTATGTAGTGTTGAGTAAAAAAGCTGCAGCAAAGTTGCAGGCATTATAACGATACCTGTCCCCCCACGCCAGCGATAAAGGCGGCCAATCGGAGCAAGTAGCGATTTATATCGGGGCGTTATGATCAGAAATCAACGGGATGCTTTTATATATTTGATAGGATTGACTACCCGGCCGTCCTTTAACACTTCAAAATGTGTATGCGGTCCGGTGGAACGACCTGTGGATCCCATATGGGCCAAGGTTTGTCCTTTCTCAACGCGTTCACCGGATTTGACCAAAATAGCCTTATTATGACCGTAACGGGTAAAATAGCCGTTACCGTGATTTATCTCAACCAAAAGCCCGTATCCATGCCTTCTACCCGCGAATACCACCACGCCGGATGCCACTGACACTACCGGCGAACCTTCCTTACCGGCAAAATCAATGCCTTCATGCCTGGCACGCTTACCGGTAAACGGATCGGTGCGCATACCAAAATAGGACGATATCCAGCCCTTTTTGATGGGCCAACCGCTGGGAAATACCTGTTCCTGCAAGCGTTTGTTCAAAATAAGGTTTTCAAGCACATTAAGCTGGTGCTCACGATCGACCAGCTGTTTGGCCAGTTGGTCCAGGTTGGCCAAGATATCTTTCATATCACCACCGGACTGGTCACTGACTTCCGGCCCGCCCTGTGCCGGGAGATTATCAAAATCAAATTCGCCGCGTCGCAGATTGGCCACCTCAGTAAGACGACGGCCCAAGGCATCCAGGCGCAGCATTCTTGCCTGCATCTGGCCTAACCGTGTCGCCATGGCGTTCATATTTTCCTGATACATCTTAATGGTATTGTCGACTTCGGCCTTTTGTGACTGCAGTTCGTTGCGAAAGCTGGTCACAGAGGTTAATTCAGAACCGGCACTGGCGGCCTTGCCCAGATAAAACCCGCCATAAAGCACGCCACCCAGAAACAAGGTTGCGACGATAGCGATTAAAAAGACGGTTGATATCCCAAACTCAATCAAGGACCAACGGCGAGCGCGCTTGTAAATTAGTGTAATATTCATAACTGGAGCTTTGGAAACCCGGTTTCTACTACCATTACTATGGTTATCGTACTTCTTTTGAATCTTTTGAGATGTCATGAACTCACCTAAAACACTCAACGATGTCGTGAAGGGAAATTCTGCGTTGCGCCGTATGGCCGAACTGATACGGCAACTGAATCCCATCAAAGCCGCCGTGCTTGAAAATGTGCCTAAGAATTACACAGAGCACTGTATCTTCATCAATATCAAGAATCATTCCCTATTGCTTTATGTCGACTCACCGGCATGGGCAAGCCGATTTCGCTACCTGTCGCCTGACTTGTTGAGAGTATTAAAAAAATCTAATAATTTTCAGAACCTTACGAGCATATCCGTGAAAATCATGGCAAACCTTCCGGCCACTTATTTTAACAAAACTCATTATAAAAAGGCCAATATTTCTCAGGAAAATATTGAATTACTTGAACAAAGCGTTCAGACACATACAGCGGAAATTCAGGAAAAACTCATAAATCTAATCAATACCTTAAAAAAAACCGAGTCGACCTAACAGGCCATCACCGGATGGAGCAGGCTGGCCGGCGCGGTGCTGGCGTCCTGATAGGTAACCATTTCCCAGCTGTCCGCGTTGGCCATTAAAGCCCTAAGCAAACGGTTGTTAAGCTCGTGACCGGATTTATAGCCACTAAAAGCACCAATCAGACTGCGGCCCAGCAAATAAAGGTCGCCCACAGCATCGAGTATCTTGTGCTTTACGAATTCGTCCTCATAACGAAGCCCTTCTTCGTTAAGAATCCGGTAATCATCCACGACCACCGCATTGTCCAAACTGCCGCCAAGCGCCAAATTATTGGCACGTAAAAATTCGATATCCCGCATAAATCCAAACGTACGGGCCCGGCTGACTTCCTTGACGAAGGAACAATGGGCGAAATCCACTTCAACCTGCTGGGGTCTGCCGTCAAAAACCGGATGCTCGAACGCAATGGAAAACGCCACTTTAAACCCCTCATACGGTTCAAATCTGGCCCATTTGTCACCATCACTGACCTTCACCGGTTTTTTGATGCGAATAAAACACTTTGCAGCGTTTTGTTCCTCAATACCGGCCGACTGAATCAAAAAGACAAAAGGCGCAGCACTTCCGTCCATAATAGGAATTTCCGGTGCGCTGGTGTCAATATATGCATTATCAATACCAAGTCCGGCCATTGCGGACAGCAGGTGTTCCACGGTCGAAATCCGCACGCCGTCCTTCCCCACCAATGTCGTATTGAGGCGGGTATCACCGACATTTTCAGGTGCCGCTGCAATTTCCACGGGCTCCGCCAAATCCACCCGGCGAAACACGATACCCGTATCCACGGCGGCGGGACGCAGTGTTAAATAAACCTTGTTACCCGTATGTAATCCGACACCCGTTGCGCGAATTACATTCTTCAACGTACGTTGTTTAATCATTTATTTTTTGTTATACCTGGCTGAACATTCTCCCCACTGGAATAGCAGCATTTCCGATACACACAGCTAACTCGGCACAGATACACCAATTGCTTACTCCAGCGCCACGAAGTGTGTAAGTTAACCACATTACCGTATCGAAATCTACACTCCAAATGTAATCATATGTAAGCGCCGATCAGTCGGCTTGCTTGCGTAAAAAAGCCGGAATGTCCAAATAATCCATGTCCGTCGTGCTCGTGCTGCTATATACACCGGTATTGACCCGTTGGCGCATCACGGTCGGCTGGTCCAATTTTCGGAAATCCGGTCGGCCGCTGGCATCCTTGGGAAACAGTTGTATGGGTTGCTTGACAATTTTTTCCATAGCATTACCCAGTCCGGTTGCGACCACGGTTACCCTAATTTCATCACGCATGTCCGGATCAATCACGGTACCCACCACAACCGTTGCATTTTCGGAGGCGAATTCCTTGACCGTGTTGCCCACCTCTTCAAATTCACCAATGGCCATATCCATACCGCCGGTAATATAGACCAGAATTCCGCGGGCACCGGAAAGATTGACATCTTCCAGCAAGGGACTGGCAATGGCTGCCTCGGCGGCGATACGGGCACGTTCCTCACCGGATGCGCGTCCGGATCCCATCATGGCCATACCCATTTCGGACATCACCGTGCGCACGTCGGCAAAATCCACGTTAATCAAACCGGTTCGGGTAATCAATTCGGCAATACCTTGCACGGCCCCGAACAGCACATCGTTGGCGGACTTGAACGAATCCAGCAAACTGGCACTTTTACCCAACACCGTTAAAAGTTTTTCGTTGGGAATGGTGATCAGCGAATCCACGTACTGGGTCAATTCCTCGATACCCATATCCGCGATCTCCAAGCGTTTTCGTCCTTCAAATATAAACGGCTTGGTCACCACCGCCACGGTCAAAATGCCCAATTCCTTGGCCGCTTGGGCAACGATTGGAGCCGCGCCGGTACCGGTACCACCGCCCATGCCCGCGGTAATAAACAGCATATCCGCACCTTCGATGGCTTCGACGATACGCTCTTTATCTTCCAATGCGGCTTGGCGTCCGATTTCAGGATTGGCTCCGGCACCCAACCCTTTGGTAATGTTACTGCCCAGTTGGATGATGGTTTTGGTCGAGCAGTTTTTCAGAGCCTGTGCATCCGTGTTAGCGCAAATAAAATCGACGCCTTCGATACTACCCTGCATCATGTGTTCAACGGCATTACCACCGCCGCCGCCCACACCGACCACTTTGATTTCCGCATTTTGGTTAAATGCATCCACAAGTTCAAACATGTTTATCTCCTTTAATTAAAAATGGCCTTGGAACCAGCTTTTCATCCGCTCCCAAATACCTTTTGCACCAAGCGGCCGGCTGCGGTTTTTTACAACTGGCCCATGGTTTTTGTTGCCATACAGCAACAGTCCCACACCGGTGGCAAAGATGGGGTTACGCACCACATCCACCAAACCGGATATGTATTGCGGCACGCCTAAACGCACCGGCATATGAAAAACCTCTTCGGCTAATTCAATCACGCCTTGCATTTTTGAACTGCCGCCGGTAAGCACCACACCGGCAGCGATCATGTCTTCAAAACCACTGCGCCGAAGTTCCGCGTGCACAAGGCTCAACAGTTCTTCAAACCGGGGTTCCACGACTTCCGCCAAAGTCTGCCTGGCCAGCCGCCGCGGCGGGCGATCCCCCACACTGGGCACCTCAATGGATTCCTCCGGGCTGGCCAACTGGGTCAGCGCACAGGCAAAATGAATCTTGATATCTTCGGCATACTGAGTCGGTGTGCATAAAGCCACCGCGATATCCTTGGTAACCTGATCCCCGGCAATGGGAATCACGGCCGTATGCCGGATGGACCCTTCGGTAAATACGGCGATGTCGGTGGTACCGCCGCCAATATCCACCAAACAAACACCCAGTTCTTTTTCATCCTCGGTCAGAACCGCGTAACTGGATGCCAGTTGTTCAAGCACAATGTCATTGGCGTCCAAACCGCAACGCCGTACGCACTTGACGATATTCTGGGCCGCACTGACCGCGCCGGTAACCAGATGTACCTTGGTTTCCAGACGCACACCGGACATGCCGATGGGTTCGCGAATACCATCCTGGCTGTCGATAATGAATTCCTGGGCGATGATGTGCAGCACTTGCTGATCCGCTGGAATGGCGCCCGCACCGGCCTGATCAATCACCCGCTCCACATCGGTTCGACTGACTTCTTTGTCCTTGATAGCCACGATGCCATGGGAATTCAAACTGCGAATATGACTGCCCGCGATACCGGCGTTAACCGAATGAATCTGACAACCGGCCATCAATTCCGCCTCTTCCACCGCACGTTGTATGGACTGCACCGTGGACTCAATATTGACCACAACACCCTTTTTCAACCCGCGCGAAGGATGACTACCCAATCCAATCACTTCAATGCCGCCGTCCTCGGTCCGCGCGCCGACAATCGCCACCACTTTGGAGGTCCCGATATCAAGACCGACTATTAAATTTTTGTCCGGCTTACGCGACATTAGCCATGTTTCCCCGTCGGTTTGTTTTTCCATTGCACAGCGATACCGTTGTCATAACGTAAATCCACCGCGGCTATATTTTCCACTTTGCCCAATCCGGGTAAAGCAATGATAAATCGATCCAAACGCTTCTCCACCGCATCGCGACCCAACACCAGGCGTAGTCCGTTGCGCAAGCGTAATCGCCAAACCCCACGCTCATCCACCTGCACGGACTTTATCGCCATCTGCGCCTTGTCAAGCCGCGTATTGAACGCCACCAGGTAGCCGGCCACCGCTGCGTTTAAACCGGGCGGCGCATCAACCGACGGAAGATTTTTCGGCATACTGTCGCGGCTTGGATGAAACAAAGCACCGTCACTACCCAGCAATGTATCACCGTCCCACTGTGCGATGGCTTGATGTTCGTGTATGCTGACCCGTAGCGCATCGGGCCAGATACGCTGAATGTCTACATCATTGACCCATGCCAACGCAACAATCAAATCCTGCATTCGTTGAATATCCATCAACAACAAATTTCGCCGCGGCACCTGTTTAACGACGTCCTCCACCTTGTCCTGGGTTAGCACCCGCAAATTACCGTTGACATAAATATGCTGCACCGGAACCAAACCCAGACCGCTGACCACCAGAAACCCGGCAACAATCACGCCCGTAAAACCCAGCGACATCCATGCCAGGGCCGAACCGACAACCATTCGTTTATTCGATGCAGCAGGTTTTTTCATGATCCCACCGCGTGTTCGCCGACAATTCGTACCTCCGGCTGCAGGCGCATGCTGAACTTCTTTTGCACTTGCTCGGCCACCCACGCAATCAGATTTTCGATATCCGCCGCGGTCGCCGAACCGGTATTAATAATAAAATTAGCGTGTTTCTCCGACACTTGGGCGCCACCGATGGTTTTGCCTTTTAACCCGCATTGCTCGATCAATCGGGCGGCATGATCACCTTCCGGATTGCGAAACACCGATCCGGCATTGGCAAATTGCGTGGGCTGGCTTTGTCCGCGCTTGGTTAGCAAGGCGCGAATGGCGGCCCGGCTTTGCTCGGCGTCGCCCGCTTGCAACGTAAACACACCGGCGGCAAACCATTCCTGTTGCGGTCCGCCGACACTACGATAACCGATGGTAAAGTCCGTCGGCTGCCGATTAGTCAACTGACCACGACGATCGACGGTTTGCACCGATTCGACCACCGCCCAGGTTTCACCGCCAAACGCGCCGGCGTTCATTGCCAACGCACCGCCCACCGTGCCGGGTATTCCGGCAAAAAACTCACCGCCGGTTAAATCATGCTGGGCGGCAAAGCGGGCCAACTTGGCACAGGGCACGCCAGCCTGAGCATAAATGTTACCGTCTTCGGTTAAGCGCATGGCTTTAAGCGCCGGCGTGGATAATATGACCGTGCCCGGAAAACCACCATCACGCACCAGCAAATTACTGCCCAGACCAATCCACAGCACCGGTTCGTGCGCGGACAACGACTGGAGAAAACGGCAAACATCGACCAGATTCTCGGGCTGGTAAAATTGTTTTGCCACGCCGCCTACCCGCCAGGATGTATGCGCCGCCATCGGTTCATTGTGTAAAAGTTTTCCCTGCCACGGTTTCGTATCCAATACAAACCTCATGTCGATTGCCCGGATTGCAGTTGCGCCGGTAAACCTGCGGCGGCAACGCCGATATCTCCGGCACCCATCGTGATCAGAATATCGCCGTCTTTAAGCAAGGGTGGTAAAACACCAGCCAGAGCTTGACTGGTATCCACAAACACCGGCTCCACTTGGCCGCGCACACGAATAGCCCGGCTTAACGCGCGCCCGTCACCGTTGGGAATGGGTTTCTCCCCGGCCGGATAAACCTGTAATAACACCAGCACATCGACCGTGGACAACACCTGAACAAAATCATCGAACAGGTCATGGGTACGACTGTAACGGTGGGGTTGAAACGCCAAGACAATACGCCTGTCGGGCCAACCGCTTCGCACCGCCGCCAGCACCGCGGCGATTTCGGTGGGATGATGTCCGTAGTCATCAATCAGCAGCACTTGGCCGGCAACGGTATGCAGTAATCCGTATTGCTGAAATCGACGGGCGATACCTTGAAAATTAGCCAGCGCTTTTTGCATGCTGGCATTATCCACGCCCAATTGCTTGGCGATAATCAATGTCGCCAAAGCGTTTAAGACACTGTGTTTACCCGGCAAGTTCAATACCATTTCCACGGCCGGTTCGCCGGTATACTGGAATGTAAAACGGGATTGACTGCCGGCATACTGTACGTTTAATGCGCGCACGTCGGCATCGTCGGAAAACCCATACGTAATACTGGTGCGGCCGATCTTCGGTAACATGGCGCGTACTTCATCGTCGTCCACGCATAATACCGCGGTACCGTAAAACGGCATGTGATGAAGAAATTCCAAAAAGGCTTCACGCAGTTTATCCAAGTCACCGTAGTGAGCCATGTGATCACGATCGATGTTGGTAACCACCGTCATCATCGGTTGCAGGTACAAAAACGACGCATCGCTTTCATCGGCCTCGGCAACCAGGTATCGTCCGCCACCCAGTTTGGCATTGGCACCGGCGCTGTTTAGTTGTCCACCGATCACAAAGGTAGGATCCAGGCCGCCTTCGGCCAGAACACTGGCGATCAGGCTGGTGGTGGTGGTTTTACCGTGAGTCCCGGCCACCGCGATGCCGTAACGAAAGCGCATCAACTCAGCCAGCATCTCCGCCCGCGGCACAACCGGAATACGTTGTTGTAAAGCCGACTGCACTTCGACATTGTCCATGGACACGGCCGTGGACTTTACCAAAACATCCACGCCCTGAATATGTTGTTCAGCATGACCTTTTTTAATATCCATGCCCAGCGCACGCAAACGCAAAACGGTTACATTATCGGTAACATCCGAACCGCTGACGGTATACCCCAGGTTATGCAGCACTTCGGCAATACCACTCATACCGCTACCACCGATACCGACAAAGTGAATACGCTTGATCCGTGCCGCCGGCCAAAGACCGCCTTCCATATGCGTGCTGGATCGATCACGGGAATCAGGCACGGGCGAACTCCTTGCAGTAACGTACCACCGTTTGGGTGGCCTGCGGTGCGGCCAGGCTGCGGGCGGCACTGGCCATCGCCAGCAGTTGCCGACGCGATTGCATCAACTCGCGCAATTTTTCAAATAAGCCCTTTGCGGTCATATCCCGCTGCTGGAAAATCACCGCCGCACCGGCCTGCGCCAAATGCTTCGCGTTGGCGGTTTGATGATCATCCACCGCATACGGAAACGGCACCAGAATGGCGCCCACGCCGGCGGCCGTCAGTTCCGACAAGGTAAGCGCACCGGCACGGCAGACCACCAGGTCCGCCCAGGCAAGGGCTTCGGCCATGTCGTGAATAAACGGTACCACCTTGGCCTGCACGCCTGCGGTTTGATAGGCCCGGTTGGTTTCGTCGAGCATTTTTTTACCGGTCTGATGCCAAACCTCGGGGCGTCCGCCGTCGGCAAACATCGGCAGGGCCTGGGGAAGGGTTTCATTCAAAGCCCTGGCCCCTAGACTGCCGCCCAATACCAACAGGCGAGTAGGACCGCTACGACCGGCAAATCGTTGTTTGGGTTCGGTGATCGCCGCGATTTCCCGGCGCACCGGGTTGCCGGTATCGATGATCTTACGGCCGGGAAAGGTGTTGGGAAAAGCCTGTAACACCCGCACGGCAAACCGAGACAACAAGCGGTTGGTCAATCCGGCAATCGCATTTTGTTCGTGTATCAATAACGGTACACGCCGAAGCCAGGCGACGAATCCACCGGGACCGGTCACAAAACCACCCATGCCCAATACCAGGACTGGGCGCCACTTGGCCATGGCACGCCTGGCCTGCCAACACGCCACGGTTAATTTAAACGGTGCGCTCAATAAGGTCATGATACCTTTGCCACGCAGTCCACCGATGGTTATCCACTCGATGGGAATATTGTTTTTTGGAATCACCTCAGCTTCCAATCCTTTATGGGTACCCAACCACACCACATCAAAGCCGTCCTGCTGCAGCTCTTTGGCCACCGCCAAGGCCGGGAATACATGCCCGCCGGTTCCACCGGCCATAATCATGATGGACTTCGCCATGCTCTGCCTGTCCTCACCGGTTGTGTGTCGATATTAATACGAAACAACAGCGCAACCGCAATCATCATTATCAACATGCTGCTGCCGCCGTAACTGACAAACGGCAATGTCAAACCCTTGGTCGGCATCAAACCGGTATTCACACCCATGCTGATCAAAGCCTGAATGGCAACCCAAAACGCAATGCCGTAAGCCAAATACGCGGCAAAAGGCATATACAGTTTTTCCGCCTGACGCGCAATGGCACACGCCCGCAGGACAAACAACCCGTACAGCGCAATCAGTACCAACACGCCAACAAACCCAAGTTCTTCGGCCAACACGGCGAAGATAAAATCAGTGTGCGCTTCAGGCAAATAAAACAGCTTTTGCACACTGGCACCCAAACCTACACCAAACACCCCGCCATGACCGAATGCAATCAAGGACTGGCACAGTTGGTAGCCGCTATTCAATGCATGCGCCGGGGCGCAGGGTTGAACAAAACTGGTCACCCTGTCCAGGTTATAACCGGTCACCCAGATGAACATCACCAGGATCAGGCTTGCCCCGGTCATCAGCATCAACAGCGTCTTGACGTTGACGCTGCTGAGATAAAGCATGACCACCGTAGTCAGCACCATGACAACAAGCGCGCCGAAGTCCGGTTCCAAAATCAGTAATATGCCCAATAAACCGAGCACCAGTGTCGGCGCCACCAAGGCCGCGGCCGATTCCCGCAGGCGCTCCTGCTGGCGGACCGCAAAGCCGGCCATATATACAATCAAACTAATCTTGGCCAGTTCGGAAATCTGGAAACACAAATCGCCGATACAAATCCAGCGGGTACTGCCGTTCATGGGAAGTCCCACCACCAACACCAACACCAGTAACAGCACCGTCGCGGACAGCAAGCCAGGGCCTAGTTGTTCCCATACATGCAAAGGCACGCGATAAACGATTGCCGCGGCCACGCCTCCCAAAATCAAGTACTCCACATGCCGCCAGAAAAAATACAAGGCAAATGCTTTGTATTTTTCCGCGGTGGCGATGGAACTGGATGTCACCATCACCGTACCGATGCAAATAAGCAACACCACCGCCGCCAGCAACCACAAATCGAAGCCGCGCGGATCATCCTGATAAACACTCGCATCACCGATCATGGCAGATTTCCTTTACCGCTCTCACAAAGCAGTCTCCGCGATGCCGATAATTATCAAACATATCGAAACTGGCGCAGGCCGGTGAAAACAACACCACGTCGCCGGCCTGCGCCCATCGGTGGGCGGCATTGACGGCTTCTTCCAGGCTGGACGCTCGAATCAGCAAAGTGGTATCTTTCAACGCAGTTTGCATCTTTGCGGCATCGGCACCGAACATGATCACGGACCTCGCCCATTGCCGCACGGATTTACGCAACGGCTGAAAATCCGCACCCTTGCTCAAGCCGCCGGCGATCAGAATTATTTTTCCGCCGGATCTTTCACAATCGTCGGCAAGGCTGTTAATCGCCGCCACCGTCGCACCCACATTGGTGCCCTTGGAATCATTGAACCAGCGAACACCATCGCTTTCGGCCACCCACTGACAGCGGTGTTCCAAACCACTGAAGTGTTCCAGTACCGAACGGCAGTCTTTGATGGCCACACCCATGGCTATGGCCATGGCGCTGGCCGCCAGCGCATTTTCCCAATTGTGTTTTCCCGCCATGCGCATGGCGTCCAGCGGACAAATCAGCTCATCGCCGTATACCAGACATAACCCCCGCTCTGTTTGTCTGACCGTGCAGTGCGCCTCACGATGGATGGAAAAAGTAATCTGCTCGTTTACCTGTTCACGGGGCGACAAGCGTTCATCATCGGCGTATACCACGGCTGTCTGTGCGGCGTGGAAAACGCGCAACTTCGCCCGCAGGTACTCATCCATGTCTTGATGCCAGTCCAAATGATCGGGACTGATATTCAACAGACACGCCACCCGTGGTCGCAGGCTGGTGGTGCTTTGCAGTTGGAAACTCGACAGCTCCAATACATAGGCATCCGGAACCGGCTGCGCCAGCAGATCCAATACCGGTGTGCCAAAATTTCCGCCCGCATAGACCCGCTTGCCGGCAGCCTGCAGCATATCGGCAACCAGGGCTGTCACCGTGCTTTTACCATTGGTACCCGTAATCGCGGCCACCGGCGCATTGACATGACGCGCAAATACTTCCACATCCCCGATCACAACCACTCCGCGTTCGATGGCTCGCGCCACCGCGGGCTGATTGACGCTAATACCCGGGCTAAGCACGATGTGATCGGCGCCGCGTAATTGCGCTTCATCGAATCCACCGGTTGTAACCGGCACATTCGGAAACTGCTGGCGGCATGCGGCAAGCGCCGGCGGTTGTTCACGACTGTCGGTCACGCTGACCGTTTGGCCTAAGCCATTAAAATGCCTGACGCAAGACAAGCCTGTTCGACCCAGTCCCATGATGACAATGTTTTCCATTAACGAATCTTCAAAGTCGCCAACCCGACCAATACCAGGATGACGGTGATAATCCAGAACCGTACAATCACGCGTGGCTCCGGCCAGCCTTTTAATTCAAAATGATGGTGCAAAGGCGCCATACGAAAAATGCGTTTTCCGGTCAACTTAAATGACACGACCTGGAGAATTACCGACACGGTTTCCATCACGAATACACCGCCCATTATGATCAACACGATCTCCTGTCGCACCATGACCGCCAACGTGCCGAGTGCGGCACCCAGCGCCAAGGCGCCGACATCGCCCATAAACACCTGGGCAGGATACGTGTTAAACCATAAAAATCCCAACCCGGCGCCGACGATGGCGCCACAGAACACCACCAGTTCACCGGTACCTTTGATAAACGGAAAATTCAAGTAGCTGGCGAAAATTTCATTACCGTGGGCGTAGGCAAAAATACCGAGTGCGCCGGCGACCATCACGGTGGGCAATATAGCCAGGCCGTCCAAGCCGTCGGTCAAGTTAACCGCATTGCTGAATCCGACAATGACAACAAATGCCAACACCACATAAAACCAGCCCAGGTCCAGGTTGACATCCTTAAACACCGGTACGATCAACTCGGTTTCGCCGTAATAAAATAAAATTAACGCCGCCGTCAAGCCGATGACCGATTGCCATAAGAATTTTGTCTTCGCCGAAATACCATCGGAATTGCGCATGACCAGTTTTTTGTAGTCATCCACAAACCCCACCACGCCGGTCCCCAGTGTGACCGCCAATATAATCCACACATAGTGGTTACCCAGATCCGCCCACAACAGGGTGCTGGCCGCAATGGCAATGAGAATCAAGGTACCGCCCATGGTCGGCGTACCGGCTTTGCTCAAGTGGGATTGCGGACCATCATCGCGCACCGATTGGCCGATCTGATGAAAAGTCAGTCGCGATATCATTCGCGGACCCACTACAAATGAAATAACCAGCGCGGTCAATACACCCAGAATCGCGCGCAGGGTTAAAAACCGAAATACCCCGAAACTGGGGTCCAGCGGTGTTAACTGCATGGCAAGATAATAAAGCATCGCTGTTAGCTTCCCGTTTTTGTTATTGCTTGAGTGACGGTTTCCATATGCATGCCCCGGGATCCTTTAATCAACACACTTGTGTCGGCATCCAGCATAGGGATCAATTGTGCAATCAAGCTGTCATAATCTGAAAAATGATGACCCTGGTCACCAAATCCCTCCACCACTGCCGAGGCAAATTCACCGATAGCCAGCACATGATCCATACCCGCTGACTTGGCGGCTTCGCCGCATTGGCGGTGCAAGGTTTGCGCATCGTGACCCAGCTCAAACATATCACCCAATACCAAAATGCGTTTACCCGGCTGGGCCGCAAACCATTCCAACGCAGCGTGAAGCGAAGCCGGATTGGCGTTGTAACTGTCATTGATGATCTTGGCTTTTTTTATGCCCTGCAGGTTCTGCATTCGACCGGCTACAGGCTTCACACTGTGTAAACCATTTTGCATATCCACCAGACTCAATCCGGCGGCATGGGCACAAGCACAAGCCGCCAACGCATTCATGGCGTTGTGCCTGCCGGCCAGTGTCAAATCCACCACCAGGCTTTGACCGTCCAACTTAATACGCAACGCCCGTCCGGCGGCGTACGTGCCGCTGATCGTGGCCTTTTTTTCCATACCGAAACTAACCACGGTTTTACCTGCAAGCAATCCGCGCCAGTAATCGGCAAATGCGTCATCGGCGTTGACGACACCGGTACCGTCCTCGTTGAGCCCGGCGTATATTTCGCCTTTGCCGCGCGCCACGCCTTGCAAGTCACCGAAACCTTCCAAATGGGCCGGGGCCGCATTATTAACCAAGGCAATATCGGGTCTTACGATGTGCGTCAGATAGTCAATTTCTTTTTCGTGGTTGGCGCCCATTTCAATAATCGCCACCTGGTGCTCGGCGGACAAACGGGCCAGGGTCAAAGGTACACCGATATGGTTGTTAAGATTGCCTTCGGTCACAAGCACATTGAATGAACGATCAAATATTGCGGCCAGCATTTCCTTGACAGTGGTCTTGCCGTTACTTCCCGTCAACGCCACCACGAGCGGCGTATGCTGTTTACGCCAGAACGAGGCCAGTGTCCCCATGGCATTGACGGTATCCGCACAAACAATCTGCGCCATACGGGTGTCCACCGGTGTATCCACCAGAACCGCTTTGGCACCCTGGGCCTGCGCCTGCACCACGTACTGATGGCCGTCCTGATTCTCACCGCGCACCGCCACATACAATTCACCACCGTTCAGTTTGCGGGAATCATTATGCATACCGGTGAAGGTTTGTTCATCGCCGCGATGTTCGGCTTGCAGCATTCGAGCGACTTTTTGACTGCTCATGGTAATCATGCCGCCAATTCCTTTAAGCATTGCTTAACCTGGTCGCGATCGCTAAACGCCAGACGTTGATCTGCGACAATTTGATAGTTTTCATGACCTTTACCGGCAACCAGCACGATGTCCTGTTCGGCGGCATGATGCATGGCAAATTTTATGGCCCGCGCACGATCGGGTTCCTCATGAACGTCATCGCGTTTATGAAAACCACGCAGAATATCGGCGCGAATTTGAGCCGGATCTTCATGGCGTGGATTATCATCGGTGACGATTACCCGGTCCGCATATCGCTCGGCCACAGACCCCATCATTGGCCGTTTGCCCCGGTCACGGTCGCCGCCGCAACCAAAAACGCACCACAGACGACCGTTACCGCCAAGATGCGCGGCGATGTTTTGCAGGGCCTGTTGCAAGGCATCCGGTGTATGGGCAAAATCAATGATCGCCAGCGGCAAGCCGTCGCCGCCCCATTGCTCCAAGCGACCGGCAATGCTTTTAATACCCGCAATCGCTCGCAGCACATCCTGCCAGGACCAATGCATACTCAATAACGTTCCCATCACCGCCATAAGATTGGCAACATTAAAATCACCGATCAAACCACTGTCGACCTGTGCCGATCCCCAACGGCCGTCGAACGCCAGGCGCATGCCATTGTGGTGACGATCCAGGATACGCGCGGACAAATCGTACTGCCCGCCGGCCATGCCGTAACCTACTTGTTCCACGCCCGCCGGCAGTGCGCCGGCGATTTGCCGGCCCGCCGGATCATCCCAATTGATGACCGCGTGTTTCAATCCGGGAAAGTGAAACAAGCGTTTTTTCGCCGCCATGTAGTGATCCATGTCACCGTGATAATCCAGGTGATCCTGACTGATATTGGTAAATACCGCGACATCAAAATCCACGCCATCGGCACGGTACTGAGTCAACGCATGGGACGACACTTCCATCACCTGCAGCGTGGCACCCAGGTCTTTTGCATGGGCCAGCAAAGCATGCACCTGAAGTGCATCCGGTGTTGTCAATGCACTCGACTGTAGTTGGGGAAACAGACCGTTACCGAGCGTGCCGATGACAAAACATTTTCCACCCAGAAACTGCAGCGCTTGAGCCAGAAAATGGCTGCACGACGTCTTACCATTGGTACCGGTAATACCCACCGTGGGTATATGACCGCCATTGCCGTAAAACCGCTTGGCGATCGCGCCAACATGGCGGCGAAGTTCAGGAACAATGATCACCGGACAAACGGCATGCAAGCCGGACACATCCACGTGCTCATCCAGAACCACGGCCCGCGCACCGTTGTCAATGGCTTGGTCGATAAATTCCGCGCCGTGGCGGCGATCGCCGGCGTAGGCAAAAAACACGTCACCCGGCTGGATCGAATCCGCATGCAGCTTTATCCCACCAACCACTATCGGCGGTACATGTTGTGCCAAACCCTGCAGAAGTTGATTCAAAAGTTTATCGCCTTTCAAAACGCACACACCTGTTAAAAACCCGGCTGTCACACCAAATTTTTTGACTGCTCAGTTAACCGCATTGGCCAGTTGAACATCACGGCCTTGCAAATCGTCGGGGCGAATCTTGAGCCGCTGCAACGCATCACGCATCACGCTCGCAAAAACCGGGGCCGCAACCACACCGCCATAATAGCCACCGTGCCGTGGCGTATCGATCACCACCACCATGGCCAATCGCGGTGCGCTGACCGGCGCGAATCCCGCGAACAACGACATATAGTCATGGTGGGAATATTGGCCGTTTATATTCTTTCGTACCGTCCCGGTTTTACCGGCAATTCGGTAACCCTTGACCCGTGCCCGCCAGCCGGTTCCACCTCTCTCCACCACCGTCTGCAGCATGCGCGTTACCTGACGGGCCACTGGGGCGGGAAATATTCGCCGACCGGATTGTCGCTTATTGACGCGCAACAGGCTGACCGGCATCATGACACCGTCGTTGGCAAGCGCGGCATAAGCACGAACCAACTGCAGTGCCGTGGTCGAAATACCGTAACCGTAGGCCAATGTGGCCTGGTCAACCTCGGACCATTGGGTATAGTGGTGTAATACGCCGCTGGCTTCCCCGGGAAAACCCGAACCGGTGGACTTTCCCCAACCCATGGTATGAAACATCCGCCAGGTGATTTGGGAAGGCATCGCCAAAACGATTTTCGAGGCGCCCACGTTACTGCTTTTCTGCAACAGTGTGGTCAAATCAATAACCCCATAATCATGAATGTCACGAATCTTGCGATTGCCCACTTTCATGGTGCCCGGCGATGTGTCTATCAGTGTCGACGCATTGAATTCACCGCTGGCTAAGGCATTGGCAACGATAAACGGCTTAACCGTGGATCCGGGCTCGAACATATCCGTCACCGCCCGATTTCGCCAGTTCTGCTGAAACGGTTTGCGCACGTGTGGATTGAAACTCGGCAAATTAGCCATCGCCAGAATCTCCCCGCTGCGAACATCCATCAGTACGGCGGTACCGGCTTTGGCCTGATGTTTTTCAATAGCCTCCTTTAAAGCCTTATGAGTCAAGTATTGAAAATCTTTGTCCAAACTCAAAGTCAACTCATGGCCCGGTTGCGGCGCGGCGACGGCGGCCACATGTTCGATAATATTGCCGTCGCGGTCCTTGATGACTTTTTCCACGCCTTTTTTACCGCGCAACCATTGATCGAACGCCAACTCTATGCCTTCCTGGCCAGCGTCATCGATATTGGTGCGGCCCAGCACATGGGCGGTGATGTCATTACTGGGATAAAACCGCTTGTACTCACGCTCCAGCCGCACACCGGGTAAATTCAAGCCGCCTATGGCCACCGATGTCTGCGGATCCACCTGACGTTTGATAAAGACAAACCGCTTTTGGTTTTTACCATCCAGCTTGGCCTGCAATGCAGTCACCGGCATATGCAGTACCTTGGCTAATTGTTGCCCGTTACCGGCTTTATCAAACATACGGGGATTCACCCACACCGAATCCACCGGCATGCTCATGGCAAGCGGATCACCGTGGCGGTCGGTAATCACACCGCGATGGGCAACGATATCCACATGCCGCATGTAACGGGACTGCCCCTGAGCAACCCAGTAGGCTTGTTCGTATACCTGTACCTGAAAAGCGCGCCCGGCCATAATCAGCAAGGCTGCCATCACCAGCAGCAACGGAAGCCGGCTGCGCTTTTGAATACTGTGTTTCTGTTCGCGTCTCATATTAACGCCTCACCAAAATTTCCACGTCACGGGGATACTGCATATGCAAACGATTTTGCGCGGCTTTTTCAATTTTGCCGTGGCTGGCCACATAACTGTGCTCCAATCGTAATTGGTCCCACTGCACATGCAATGCATCGCGTTGCAAACTCAATCCCACCCACTGGTTGTAAAGTTCCCGGCTTTGATGTTTGCTGTACACCATCGCCAGCGCCGACATAGTCAACAACATCAACAAAGCCATCAAAGTCAATCGCGCGGATCTCATGGCAGCTTCTGCGCTATACGCAGAACCGCGCTGCGCGCACGCGGATTGCACTCAATCTCCCGCTTGCCTGCGTGAACGGCCTTGCCGACCAAACGCATTCGCGGGTTCAATTGATCATGGGTCACGGCGAGTTTTCTTGGCAGTTCATCCCCTCGCACCATACGCCGAAAAAACCGTTTGACTATACGGTCTTCCAAGGAATGAAAACTGATCACCGCACAACGGCCGTCCGGCGCCAACACATCCAAGACCGAATCAAGAAACCGTGCCAACGCCTGCAATTCCTGGTTCACTTCAATTCGAATGGCTTGAAAACTACGTGTTGCCGGATGTTTATGCGGATCAAACTTGGGCACGGCCGATTTGACAATATCAGCCAGTTGCGCTGTTGTTTTAATGGGGCGATGCTTCATGATCGCTTTGGCTATCCGATAAGCAAAGCGTTCTTCGCCGTATTCTTTTAATACGTGTGTCAGCTCCGGTAATTGCACTGCATCAAGCCATTGCCTTGCGCTGATACCCTCATTTGGATTCATTCGCATGTCCAAGGGACCGTTACGTAAAAAACTAAAACCGCGCGCTGCTTCATCCAATTGCGGGGACGATACCCCCAGATCAAGCAACACTCCGTTGACCTTACCCAACAAACCGTGGCGGTCTGCCCACTCGCCTATCTCGGCGAAATTGCACTGTTCAAGCGAAAACCGCTTATCGGGAATCACAAACCCCATGGCCTGCGGGTCCCTGTCCAGCGCAAATAGACGACCCTCCTCTCCCAATTCCTTCAGAATTGCTAAGGAGTGACCACCTCTACCAAACGTCCCGTCAACGACAATTCCGTTTTTTTTTAACTTCAGTCCTGCAATAACTTCCTTTAGTAATACCGGTTGGTGCTCGCGCTCCTCCTCCTGACTATGCACCATTTAGATTGCCACATCGATTTCCTGCGGCAATTTGAGCCGACCTTCCTTTTTCGCCTCTATAGTGCGCTTGTTGTTTGCCACCCAATCATCTTCATTCCACAGCTCAAACTTGTATAACAATCCCACCAACACAACCCGTTTATCCAGTTTTGCCCAATCACGCAGGTATTGGGGCAGCGAAATGCGGCCTTGACCGTCCATTTCACATTCGGTGGCATTACCCACGTACAAACGCCTGAATGCCACCAGTGCCTCATCGTTTCCAACCGCGGTTTCCAGTTTATTCTCGATTTCCAGCCACTTAGGCTGGGGATAAATAATCAAGCATTCGTCTTGATCGATGGTGATAACCAATCTGCCTTCACAATCCTTGGCAATTTCCTCCCGATAGCGTGTAGGCATCGCCATGCGACCCTTCGCGTCGAGATTGAGAGGATTTACGCCACGAAACAAATTGATCTACTCCGTTTTCTTCGCCAGATTGATAAAATTGCACCGTCATACACTTTATTCTATTTCGAACCACTTTCATTCCAACTTTAGCCCTTTTTTGCCATTATCCACCACTATTTTCCAAAGAGCAAGGTATATACCTCTTTCCCTTGTGGCTTAGATCAGCATTCAATGTATATATATAAGGTGTGGCGCGAGCCCTGGGGGTCAACACCCATTGAGGTCAATACGGGATGTGGAGAAAAGTGGTAATGGATTGGCGGGATCGTGTCGCGAAACATACCCGGGTGGATTTGGTGTCCAGCGTAAAGGGCATTTAGTCTCGACATTTCGTGTAAAAAGGTGAGCCGGCCTATAAGCCGGGTTCTGTCATGGACAACCATTCATCTGGGATGCTCGTCACCGAGCACCTCATGCGACCTACCCGGGGGCAGTGCGGGCGACACTATAGCCCCCCTTTATGGTCTTGCTCCAGGTGGGGTTTACCCTGCCACCGGCGTTACCGCCGGCGCGGTGCGCTCTTACCGCACCATTTCACCCTTACCACTTTCGTGGCGGTATATTTTCTGTGGCACTTTCCGTAGACTTGCGTCTCCCAGGCGTTACCTGGCACCCTGCCCTATGGAGCCCGGACTTTCCTCCACCATCGCAAGGATGACAGCGATTGCCTGGCCGGCTCAAGCTCATCATACCATCGGGCGGGGCCTATGTGGTGATTTACTGAGCGCGACATTGCGCGGTGTTACGGCTATCATTGACAGGGATCGTCCCACTCAAGATACTGTATGCCAAGTGACATTCGAACCCAGGAGATTCAACATTGAAGTTGTGGCACAGCCTTTTCGCCCTGGTGGCGATATTCACCATTACCGGATGTCCCGGACCCGGCGGTACCATTCGACCCACCGGCCCCGGTATCACCACCGGTCCTTCCGAACAGGTCAGGCAGCAATTGGCCAAAGCCAAGGAATTGGAGGACCACGGTGATTTTGTCAGCGCGACAAAAATCTATTTTGATCTCGCCAATGAAACCCGAAACGCCAGCCGGCGAATGGACTTCGATTTGTTGGCCATTTCCACGCTGATACGCGGCGGTTATATCCAACAAGCACGACGATTGCTTGAACGTCTACCGCGAAAAAACATGAACCCTGAACAAGGGCTGCGTTACCGTCTGCAATTGGCTCGTATTTATATGGTGGACGGCAATATCGGCGCCGCGTTAAAAATGTTACAGGTCACCATCGCACCGAATATTCCCGAAGATCTCTTAAAAGAAATCCATGTCTTTAAAGCCAAGGCTTATGCCAAAGACGGCATTGCCATCAATGCCGTGCGCCAATACATCATGGCGCAGAATCTGGAAACGGACACAACCGCCCGCTCGGAACACGAACAAGCCATCTGGCAGATTTTGCTGGGCATGATGCCTGAAGAGCTTGAGCGAAACAAAGCGCAAGGGACACCGGCTGTCCTGAGCGGCTGGCTGGAACTCGCCTATTACGCAAAAACCCAGTCACACAATAAACCGCAGTTGGATCTGAGTCTGCAAATTTGGAAGAAAACGTATCCCAACCATCCCGCCGTCAACCACATCGACGAATTGCTAGGCGGTCTTAAGGATTTTGTTTCCATCAGTTTTGAGGATCTAAACCAAATCGCACTGGTATTACCGTTGTCCGGCAAACGGTTTGCCAATGCCGCGGCTGCCGTTAGGGACGGCTTCCTTGCCGCCTATTTTGCCTACCCCGGTAAAAAACCCAAGATTCGGGTGCACGATGTCGGCAAAGACAGCACCGACTTGATGGCCGTTTATGAAAAAGCCGTTAATGAAGGCGCCCAATTGGTTGTCGGCCCCCTGGATAAAGCCGGCGTCAATCTATTGGTCAACAACAAAACCAAAATCACGGTGCCCACACTGGCTCTAAATTACACCGACAAGGATACCAGTGACATTGCCAATATTTTTCAATTTGGCCTGTCCCCGGAAGACGAGGCCCGCCAAGTGGCCGAACGGGCTTGGCTAAACGGCTACAAACGGGCTGTCGCCATTGTTCCCAAAGGTAACTGGGGCGAACGCGTACTGACGGCATTTGCCAAGAATTTTCAAAAAATGGACGGCAAACTGGTGGAATTCCAGACTTACAATCAACGGCAAAGTGACTATTCCCTGCCGCTGCGCCGATTACTGAATATCGATGACAGCGAAGTGCGCTTTGTCGAAATCAAACGTATCGTCAGACGACGGATCGAATTTACACCGCGCCGGCGCAAAGACGCCGACTTTGTGTTTATGGTGGCACGACCTCGCCAGGCTCGATTACTGCAACCGCAGCTGAAATTCCACTATGCATCGGACTTGCCCATATTCGCCACCTCCCATGTCTACTCCGGCCGTCCCAACCGCAACGCCGACCGCGACATGGACGGTATCAGTTTTTGCGATATGCCATGGATATTACAACCGGAGCAAGCCGTGCGGCTGAAATCCATGCTGTCACGGGATACGCAAAAATTCGACCGCTATCGGCGCTTATATGCACTGGGCATTGATGCTTTCCGCCTGCTGCCTGAACTAGCCCGCTTGGCCAAAGATCAGTATGAACGTTTTGAAGGACAAACCGGCAACCTCACCATGGATGCCAATCGCCGTGTACGCCGCAATTTATCCTGGGCCAAATTTAAAAGAGGCTTACCCGAACCCATCGAATCGGCACCCGAACAGATTCCCGGCGGGCAACAGCAAGGAGCCCCGATACCGCCGCCCGGCAGCCCTGCTGCGCCCATGTCTCGAACGCTCTAATGGGCACGCAAAGAGCAGTCGGTCGTGGCAAGGAATTAACGGCTCTACGCTATCTACGGCTACAAGGACTCCAATTGCTTCAGGAAAACTTTGGCTGCCCGGTGGGCGAGATTGATTTAATCATGCGGGACGGTCACACCGTCGTATTTGTTGAGGTGCGTTACCGTTCGCAATCCCGGTTCGGTGGCGCCATTGAAAGTATTACTATGGCGAAACAGCGGAAAATTATCCGTGCGGCAAACACCTATCTCCAGCGCCATCCGCGGCTTGCCAAACAGCCGTGCCGTATGGATGTCATTGCCATGGATGACGGGCAAGACGCCCATGAATCCATACAATGGATACAAGATGCTTTTCAAGCACCAGCCTGGTAGGTTTAAGTGGAAAAAATCATAACCCAATGCTTTCACACCAGCGCCGAAATCAAACGCCAACTGGCTGATGTTCTGGCACCGGATATTGCACGTGGAGCACAAATACTCATTAATGCATTAAACGCTGGCCGTCATGTTTTGGCGTGTGGAAACGGCGGCTCGGCATGTGATGCACAGCACCTGGCAGCCGAACTGGTCAATCGATTTGAAACCGAGCGTCGAGCACTACCGGCCATGGCTTTGACCACCGACAGCGCCATCCTCACGTCGGTGGCCAATGATCTGTCTTACCTGGATATTTTTTCCCGCCAGATCCAGGCCTGGGGTGGCCGGGATGATGTGCTGGTCGCCATATCCACCAGCGGCAAGTCGCCTAATGTACTGCGGGCGGTCAGTGTCGCCCGCGAACGCGACATGCGGGTGATCGCCTTAAGCGGTCGCGATGGTGGTGATTTTCCCGGATTGCTCAGCGACCATGATGTGGAAGTGCGCGTGGTCGCCGATCAAACAGCCCGCATTCAAGAAGTTCACCTGTTGGTCATACATTGCTTTTGTACAATAATCGATGAGCACTTTAAAAACTGATCAGGCTTTTATCAACGCGTTGATCGGTGTATGCGGGCGGGACCATGTACTGGCCGGAACCGAGCAATGCTGGGCTTACGGCTATGACAACAGTAAACGGCATGGCCAGCCCGCGGCGGTGGTCTTTCCCGATAACCACGAAGCGGTCGAAGCGATCGTCAAACTGTGCAACACCCATAACATACCCGCCATAGCCCGCGGTCGCGGCACCGGCACCACCGGCGGCAGCGTTCCGATTCTAGGTGGGGTGATTATCTCCAATGAACGCATGGATAACATTATCTGCGTCGATATTGATAATCGATTAATGGTGGTACAACCGGGTGTACTCAATCAAACCGTCCAGGATGAAGCGGCAAAACACGGGTTTTTCTGGCCACCCGATCCCACCAGCGCGGCCTATTGCACGATTGGCGGAAACCTGGCCCTAAATTCGGCCGGTCCGCGGGCCCTCAAGTACGGCACACCAAGGGAAAACACCCTTGGCCTTCGCGCGGTCACCGGCAGCGGTGAAGGATTCCGATGCGGTACGCGTACCACCAAGGGAGTGGTTGGTTATGACCTGACCCGTTTGGTCATCGGCTCTGAAGGAACCTTGGCCGTGATTACCGAAGCGATATTAAAGTTGACCCCGCTGGCTCAATCGAAAGCCACGCTTAAGGTGGAATACCGGAATATGCGTAGCGCCGCGCTTGGCGTCAGTCGCATCATGCGCCAATCCACCATACCCTGCGCCTTGGAGTTTATTGACGGTCAATCCCTGGCCATTATTCGACGTTACGGCACACTGGATATTGCAGAGGGTGTCGGCGCTATATTGATGATTGAAGTGGATGGTCCCACTGACGGATTAACAACCCAATTACAAGCCGTGGCCCAAGCCGCCGAAGGCGAGGGCATGATTGGCGCTCAGCAAGCGGAAAGCGAAAACGATATTCAAGCCCTGTGGGCGACGCGCAAGGCTTTATCGCCCGCACTGCGAACCGCCGCACCCCGAAAAATCAACGAAGACGTGGTCGTACCGGTCTCTAAAATGGCGGACCTGATTGACGGGCTGGAAAAGCTCTCAATCCAGTACGCGATACCCATTGTTAATTTCGGTCATGCCGGCAACGGCAATATTCATGTAAACCTGCTGCTTCAGTCCGATGAACAGGCTCATAGCCCACAAGCACAGGCTTGTTTGAGCGATGTCTTTTCACTGGTCCTGGCCCTGGGCGGCACCTTGTCCGGCGAACACGGCATCGGTTTGGAAAAACGCGATTTCGTCGACCGTGCCCTCGATCCCACCAGCCTGCAATTAATGCGTAGAATCAAAGCCTTGTTTGACCCATTGACCATTTTGAACCCGGATAAGGTATTGCCCAAGCAGAATTAGCCCCGGACTGTCACACTCAAATTTCCCTATCTTTTGCCGTTAAATAGTTCAGCCGCCCCATTCTTGGGTTCGGCTACGCACTGTTTGGGTTAATACACCTGACCTGGCGTTATTGCATTGGAAACACGAGGGGCAGTAGGCAACCGCGATGGCAGTGCCGAATTCAAATACCAAAATCGTATTAAGCGGTCTGGCAAGAAGGCTCGTGCTGGACGGCATATTGGAAGAGAAGCTTGCCATTCAGGCGATCGAAGATTCCAGCCGTCGACGTGTTCCCTTGGTCAACCATCTGGTGGATGAAAAAATTGTTTCGGCCGCCGATGTCGGCATGGTCGCCAGCCAGGAATTCGGTGTACCGCTGTTCGATATCAGCACCATGGACATGGAAATGGCCCCCGTGGACATGGTTGAAGAGAAACTGCTGCGCAAGCATCACGCCTTGCCGTTGTTAAAGCGGGGTAACCGCCTGTATCTGGCGGTATCCGATCCCACCAATCTCAATGCCATGGACGAGATTAAATTCCACGTGGGCTGTAACACCGAAGCCATCCTGGTGGAGCATGACAAACTCAGCCGAGCCATTGATAATGCCATGGATGCCGCCGATACCACCATGGCCGATTTGGCCGATGCCGACCTGGACGGCCTGGAAATCAGCGGCGTTGACGACATGCCGGCAGACGGTAATGAACCGGATATCGACGACACACCCATTGTGCGTTTTGTCAACAAGATCCTGTTGGACGCCATCAACATGGGGGCGTCGGACATTCACTTTGAGCCGTACGAAAAAACCTATCGCATTCGGGTCCGTCATGACGGTATTCTACGCGAGGTGGCCAATCCGCCCAACAACCTTTCACCTCGCCTGTCCGCGCGCTTAAAAGTTATGGCTCGCTTGGACATTTCCGAAAAACGCGTACCGCAGGACGGGCGCATGAAGATGACCCTGTCCAAAAATCGTTCCATCGATTTTCGTGTCAACACCTGTCCGACCCTGTTCGGCGAAAAAATCGTTTTGCGTATCCTAGATTCCGCCAGTGCAAAACTGGGTATTGACTTGCTGGGCTATGAAGCCGATCAAAAAGACATGTTTATGAATGCCATTCACCGGCCGCAAGGCATGGTACTGGTGACGGGGCCAACCGGTAGTGGTAAAACGGTTTCCCTTTATACAGCCTTGAACATACTTAATACGCCTGATCGCAATATTTCCACCGCCGAAGACCCGGCGGAAATCAACTTGCCCGGTATCAACCAGGTGAACGTGAATGCCAAGGCCGGATTGACATTTGCCAGCGCCTTGCGCGCGTTTTTACGGCAGGATCCGGACATCATCATGGTGGGTGAAATTCGAGACTTGGAAACCGCGGAAATCGCCGTAAAAGCCGCACAAACCGGACATATGGTGTTATCAACGCTGCATACCAATGACGCGCCGCAAACCCTGTCGCGCTTGGCCAATATGGGGGTCGCACCGTATAACATCGCCTCGTCCGTAACCCTGATTATCGCCCAGCGACTGGCCCGCCGCCTGTGCAGTAATTGCAAGGAACCCGCGGACATACCACCGGAAGCACTAATAAAAGCAGGATTCGCCGAAGACGAAGTCAGCAGTGTCCAAGTTTTGGAGCCGCGAGGTTGCGATCAATGCAACAACAACGGTTACAAAGGTCGTGTGGGTATCTATCAGGTCATGTCGCTGAGTGAGGAAATCGGCCGCATTATCATGGAAGGCGGCAATTCCCTTCAAATCGAAGACCAAGCCAAGGCCGAAGGAGTGCGCGACATGCGTGAGTCCGGCCTTTGGAAAGTCAAGGAAGGTGTAACCAGTCTTGAAGAAGTTTATCGCGTGACGAAGGATTAATATCATGGCAGTACAGAAAGTTGAGAAGATCCACAGTTTTTCCTGGGAAGGCCACGACAAGCGAGGCGCCAAAGTCAAAGGCGAATTGCGCGGATCGACCATTGCGCAAATCAAAGCTGAATTGCGCCGCCAAGGTGTATCCACCACCAAAATAAAGAAAAAATCCGCTTCTTTACTGGGCGGTGGCCGGAAAAAAATCACCACCAAGGATATCGCCATTTTCAGTCGCCAATTGGCCACCATGATGGCAGCCGGTGTACCGCTGGTGCAATCGTTTGAGATCGTGGGCAAAGGTCACGAAAATCCCAACATGCAGGATCTCATTCTCAGAATCAAAGCTGATGTGGAGAGCGGAAATACGCTGACCGACGCATTACGCAAGCACCCCCGTCAATTTGACGAACTGTATTGCAATCTGGTCATGGCAGGCGAACAAGCCGGTATCCTGGAAGGGTTACTGAATAAAATCGCCACCTACAAGGAAAAAACCGAAGCGGTCAAAGGAAAAATCAAAAAAGCGATGATCTACCCCCTTGCGGTGGTAGTCGTGGCATTTGTCATTACAGCGATCTTATTGATCTTCGTGATTCCCCAGTTTGAAGCCTTGTTCAAAAACTTTGGCGGTGACCTGCCTGCGCTAACTCAATTAGTGGTGCAAATGTCGCGCGTTTTTACATCATGGTGGTGGGCTATATTTGGCGGAATCGGTCTTGGCGTCTATGCCTTTATTGAAAGCAAAAGACGATCCAAAGCATTCAACCATTTCCTGGACAGAATGGCGTTGAAGCTGCCAATATTTGGTATGATAGTCAACAAGGCCGCGATTGCCCGTTTTTCACGTACCATGGCCACCATGTTTGCCGCCGGTGTACCACTGGTGGAAGCCATGGATTCAGTGTCCGGTTCCACCGGCAATATCGTCTATGCCGAGGCGGTATTGCGCATGCGTGACGAGGTCGCCACCGGGCAACAGTTGCAACTGGCCATGCGGCAAAGCGGTATTTTCCCCAACATGGTGGTACAAATGGTCGCCATCGGCGAGGAATCCGGTTCACTGGATACGATGCTCGGGAAAGTGGCGGATTTTTATGAAGAGGAAGTGGACAACGCGGTGGATTCTCTCAGCAGCCTGCTCGAACCCATGATTATGGCGTTTTTAGGCGTGGTTGTCGGTGGACTTGTCATCGCCATGTATCTGCCAATCTTTAAAATGGGATCGGTGGTCTAAACCGTTCATTGACAAGAAATCCTGATTCATAGGGACGTGTAATGGTCGAATTGCTGCAGGCTTCACCGCTATTATTTGCCGGCATCAGCGCCTTGTTCGGGTTGCTGATCGGCAGCTTTCTAAACGTGGTGATTTACCGCCTGCCGATCATTGAAGAGCATGATTTGCGCATGGACTGTCACCATGTATTCGGTTGCCCGGAACAACAGGAAAAACCGTTTTCGCTGTGGGGACCGCGCTCGCAATGCCCGCATTGCAAAACCGTCATCACGGCCTGGCAGAATATTCCAATTATCAGCTACCTGTTACTCGGTGCAAAATGCGCCAGTTGCGGGCAGCCCATCGATGCGCGCTATCCGATCATCGAAGGCGTCACCGCGTTGCTGGCGTTTATCGTTGCCTGGCATTTCGGTTTCAATGGGCAAGGCGCTGGCGCGCTGGTCTTAACCTTTGCATTGGTCGTGTTAAGTGTCATTGACACTGACCACAAATTATTACCGGATAGCATTACCCTGCCGTTGATGTGGCTTGGACTGTTGCTGGCTCTGGTGCCGGTATTTGTTCCACTGCGCGAAGCGGTTATCGGAGCCGCGGCCGGTTACCTTAGCCTGTGGATATTTTTTCAGCTATACCTGTTGTTGACGAAAAAAGAGGGCATGGGTTTCGGCGATTTCAAACTACTTGCCGCCTGCGGTGCCTGGATGGGATATACCGCTGTGCCCGTCATTATATTGTTATCGTCCCTGGTCGGCTCGGTGGTCGGACTGACATTGATTGCTTTAAAAGGTCAGGAATGGGGACAAAAAATTCCGTTTGGCCCTTACATCGCCGCCGCCGCCTGGATATACTTGATGGCAGGTGAAAAAATTATTCGGTTACTTGGTTGGCAACAACTGTTTGCATAAGACATGTTGATCATTGGCTTGACCGGCGGTATCGGCGCGGGGAAATCGCTGGTTAGTGATTGTTTCGCGCAATTAGGGGTGCCTGTTATTGATGCTGACGTCATCGCCAGGGAGGTGGTGGCGCCGGGCAAATCGGCCTACGCGGCAATTCGTCGGGCATTTGGCGACGCGGTATTTCTAGCCGACGGCAACCTTGACCGCGCAGGCCTGCGACGTTTGGTTTTTGCCGATTCCGGCTACCGTGAGAAACTTGAATCCATCGTCCACCCGCTGGTACGCCGGGAGATCGAAAACCGGCTGCAATCCACGCACGCGCCATACACTATCGTATGTGTGCCGCTGTTACTTGAAAAAAACTATCGCGGTATCGTCCACCGGGTGCTGGTCATCGATGTTCCGGAAGAAGTGCAACTGGAACGGGTGAAAAAACGTGACCGAATCAACACCGATCAAGCCAACGCGATTATACAAACGCAAATTCGACGTCAAGATCGGTTGTCGCAAGCCGATGAAGTTATTGATAACTCTGCTGACGTACGTGAAGTGCAACGACGGGTTATGCAACTGCATGAACAATACCAACAACTCGCACCGACGTATGCATGATCCGGCCCGAACTTTGCACGCAGGTTTGCGGCGAAAACGACTTCAAAAACTGGTCGTTTTTTAGAACTGGATATTCCCGGCACAGCGGCTTATCATACATTTCAATGAACATCGGAGTCAGGCGAAACTTGTGGAAAAAGTTATCTACGAACAACCATTGAACGAACGCATCCGAACATTCTTACGTTTGGAATTATTGTTCGATCAATTTCACTTTCACCTTAAAGGGGAGTCGCCGTTTCATAGTCGCTGCGCCGTTGATCAATTACACGACATCATGAATATCTTCAACCGCTCGGAATTAAAATCCGAAGTCATGAAGGAATTGGATCGGCATAACCTGGTGCTGACGCGACTCGATCAATCGCCCGGCGTGGATCATGATCGCCTCAATAAGGTATTGAGCAAAATCGAACCGCTGTTGGACCGGCTCAAAAACAACAGCGGACCAATCGGCGGCGCACTTCGACGCGATGATTTTCTCAACACAATTCGACAGCGCAGTAGTATACCAGGCGGCGATTGCGCTTTTGACTTACCGCAATTTCACTACTGGTTGAACAGACCTGCCGCGGAAAGGCAGAAACAACTCACCCAATGGCTGTCATCGTTTGAGACCGTGCATCAAGCAGTCGCGCTGATTTTGGAACTGGTACGCGAAAGCGCCCGGCCCACCCAAGTTGTCGCTGAAGAAGGTTTTTATAAACGCAGCCTGGATCCCAGCGTGCCGTGTCAAATGATCCGGGTGGGGTTACCGGAAGGCTGCAAATATTTCCCGGAAATCAGCGCCGGAAAGCATCGTTTCTCGGTACGCTTCCTCGATACCGACAATGACAGTCGGCCGCAACAGTGCAAAATAAACGTTGAATTTGAACTGACTTTTTGCGTTATATAGCCCGGCCACGCCGCATTGAAAACGGCTTCCGCCACGGCATGGAAATTCATTTAAACCCATGACGTTAATCACTATCCAAGCGTTTAACAGCCACCGATCTTAGCGGTCGAGCGGAACGTTTCGGACTCACTGCTCGGGAAAATAATTCCCCTATTCACGGTTAGACCATGCCAAGCCATCGCAACGCTAACAACGCAAAAAGAACTCGGTCGCTTGCCTACCAAGCTCGAACTGGAGGGCGGCGCAGTCAGGAATGGCATAAGGGTGTGCCGTTTACATACTTAACGGTATGACGGTATGTTAAGACGCCCGGAAGGAGTACGTGTTGGCTGACCGGTTGGATGCCAAACAACTGCACCGACGGCTGAATCGGTGGGCCAGGCAGTTCTGCCCGCTACACCAGCGTTTCCGCTCCGGTTACCATTGGAGCTTCATGCAGGTGGAGTTCGCCACCGATGTCGTCTTCCACCAACAGGCCGAATTCCAGCCACTCTACGAGTCCATCATCCGCACCGCGGTACAGGC
>Ga0114931_10001204_pt1 | contig 32922 bp, 30 predicted proteins | sample 2SBtaG_FD_89579 | JGI IMG/M metagenome (GOLD analysis project Ga0114931, IMG submission 89579) | Deep subsurface microbial communities from Kolumbo volcano to uncover new lineages of life (NeLLi) - 2SBTROV14_V59a metaG | ecosystem: Environmental > Aquatic > Marine > Volcanic | place: Kolumbo...
GACCATCAACGCATCCCCCGGCAGACCGATGCGCTTGCGGATGGAGACTCCTTCGACTTTGCGGGCGTGACGGTCGATATTTTGGAAATTCCCGGGCACACACTCGGCGCGATCGCGTTCATCACAGACGGCAATCTCTTCAGCGGCGATACTCTCTTCATCGCGGGGTGCGGCCGCGTCTTCGAAGGCACCATGGAGATGATGTCGCAGTCGCTTGCAAAGCTTCGCGCCTTGCCCCCGGACACCAAGGTCTGGTGTGGCCACGAATACACGGTCAACAATCTGCGATTTGCCAAGACCGTCGAGCCTGGCAATCCCCAGGTCGAACGTGCGCTTCAAGAAGCGATTGCCACTCGGGCGGCAGGGCAGCTCACGGTGCCTGGAGAGCTCGGCCGGGAGCTCGGGACCAATCCGTTTCTTCGCTTCGATGAGCCGGGGGTTGCTGCCGGGAGAGATCCTGTCGCGTCGTTTGCGGCGCTTCGCAAAGCCAAAGACCGCTTCTAGCGGCGCATCTTCTCGATCGATCGCTTCATAATCGAAAGCGTCCAGCCCCTTGGAAGCAGCTTCGACAGCAAGCCAGCAGACATGCGGTCGGCCCAGCTTGGGACCAGAGTGGGCTGTTTGCCGAGCATACGGAGCGCCCGGAGCGCGACAGGCCCAGGGTTGCCCAGAGGAATGTAGAAGGGCCGGTCCTTGCCCAGGTTCTGGTCCCGCACAGGCTTGGTGTCCGTCATGCCGGGGCACACCGCCAAGACATCGACGCCAGTTCCGCGAAGCTCCGACCATAAACCACAGGCGAGGTTCAAGCCGTACCCCTTCGTCGCCGCGTAGTGACAGAAGTAGGGCGACCCGGACAGGCCGGAAGCCGACGATACGACGATGATCCCTCCGCGTCCGCGAGCGTTCATCGCTCGTCCGGCGATGTATGTCAGGACCAGGGTGGCTCGGCAGTTCAGGTCCAGCATAGCCAAATGTGCGTCCAGGGAGATGTCGAAGAACGAATCGAGCAGCGAGACGCCGGCGTTGTTGACGAGGAGTCCAATCTCGTACGTGTCCGCCCACTCCTGTGCTTCGGCCGCGAGACCGGGCTCAGCCAGGTCGCGAATGAGCGCACGCGCATCGATGCCGTGCCTAGCTCGGAGCTCTTCGGCAAGCGCCTTCGTTTCGTCGGCTTCCCGGTCGACCAGCAAAAGATCAAAGCCATCGGCCGCGAGATAGGTGGCAAATGCGCGTCCGATCCCCCGCGCTGCCCCGGTGACGAGCGCGTAGCCTCCGTAGTGAGCGTGCAAACCGAGCTTCATCGTGTTTTCCAAGCCGTTCTTCCTCAGCTGGTCGTCAAGCGACCCTTGGCACGAGTGCGATCGTGAATCCAGAACGCGAGCCAAACGGCCAGAAGTCCTCCGATCCCAGCGATTCCGTGGAAGGGGCCAAGCCAGGCCGGTGCGCCGAAGGTGAGGTCGTGAGCGGGCCCCGTCAGGGCGAGCATGGTGCCTCTCGCGATCGCGACGGCAATCACGGACTTACTTCGTACCCGCAGGTACACCAAGACCCAAGAAGCGATGATGCACCAGGGAAGCGCGAGTGCGACACTCCACAAACCCGGTACGCCGTAGAGGTTTCCAATCGCCACCGATGGCGCGAGCCACAGCCACCACAGGACCCCGATCTTCGTCGACCGCGCCCAAAAGCCACCAGATATTTCGCGAAAGTAGTAGCCGCGAAACGCGACTTCTTCGCAGAGCCCCGGGACGAGATCGAACGTCAGGCCCGCGGGCATACCCATGAGGACGAGCATCAACGGGCGTGGCGGTGGGTTCTTCGCAAGATACTCGTTGAACTGTGCGAGTTGATCCGGCGGCACCAAGGAGCGCTTGTTCTCGATCAATTGTTCGACGGTCAGCACGGGCTCGAAACCAGCAGCCCATGTGATCAGCATGCTGATGCAAAGAACGACCACGGGGAGCAGCCACGCGATGGCCCACCATCGGTTGACCGAAAACCCAATGCCGAGTGGTTTCAGGATCGGCTGTTTCAGCCACGGCCCCTGAACGAGCAGGATTGCCACTAAGGTGGGCACCGCGTACCAAACAGCGACGGACCGACCAGCTGCCCCCGCCCAAGGGGCGCCGCTCAGCCACATGACCACGACCGGTGTCCAGCTCCCGATCGCCATCAGCGCGAACGGGAACCAAATCAAGCGTGCGTGGGTAACCTTCAGGTTCACCGAAAGCGCTTCCACGCGGCAAACTCGGCCTCTTGAAACGCTGCATAGCGCTTTTGCAGACGAATGAGCTCTCCGTAGATGCGTGGCAATTGAGGAGCCAATGCGAGCAAGACGCGCCCGGTCGCCTCTGCATCTCCTGCGGCGCGGTGAGCCTGCTCGAGGGGGATGCCAAGGTGCTTCGAGACGTCGCCGAGGCGCCGACTTTTCAGCTCTTGGAGGATCTCTCGCGCCCAGACCAGCGGGTCCACCCACGCAACGTCGTTGCGCGCGGCCGGCGGCATGTCGCCTGGCGTCATGCCCTTCGGAGCAGCGCGCTTGATCTCCTCCAAGAGGAACCCCCGATCGAACGCGGCGTTGTAGGCAACCGGAAGCTGCCCTTGCAAGAGGTCCAGCAGGCGCGGCATCACGGTTGCAAACTCGGGCGCGCCCGCAAGCTCTTCGTCCGTGATTCCATGCACCGCGCGGGACTCCTCGGGAACCGGGATTCCAGGATTGACCAGCCAGCCTTCCCGGCGGGTCACCCGGCCTTTGTCGAAGGTCACGAGCCCGATTTCGATGACGCGGTCGGTTGCCGCATCGGTTCCCGTGGTCTCGAAGTCGATGACGGTGAACGGGATGCTCTCCCACGAGGATCCCGGGTCGAACTCGTGGGACAAGCCCTCGACGTTTTGGATCGCGTCTGCGATCAGGTCGGCAATGCCCGGATAGTGACGGCCCGTCGGAAAGCACCCACACACATCGGTTCGTCCCCGCACGCGGGGAAGATGCACCGCATGGCCGCCCCTGCGCAAGTCGTATAAAAGGATGGATGGTGGCTTCGACGTATCGAACGCGCTTCGCTCCTTCGCCAACGGGAAAAATGCATCCCGGGCACGCGCGCACGGCGCTGGTGACCTGGCTGCAGGCGCGTAAGCAGGGCGGGCGGATCGTGATGCGGATCGAGGACATCGACCGCCCTCGGGTCGTTCCGGGAGCTGCCGACGAGCTCTGCCGCGACTACGAATGGCTGGGACTCGATTGGGACGAAGGTCCCGTCTTTCAGTCCTCTCGCGGCGAAGCTTACGAGCGAGCGCTCGGCAGGCTCGAGGCAGCCGGGCTGGTCTACCCTTGCACCTGCTCCCGAAAAGAGATCGCCGAGATCGCAAGCGCCCCTCATGGAGACGATGGGCTCCGCTATCCGGGGACCTGTCGCAACGGCGTTACCGCGCGCGGCCGACCCGCGGCGCTTCGCTTCATGTTCGATGATCCCTCGCCGGGGTTCGAGGATGCCGTGTATGGCTCGTATCCTGCGGGCCGGGGAGCGGGTGATTTCGTGCTTCGGCGTGCGGACGGCGTTTGGGCGTATCAGCTCGCGGTCGTCGTCGACGACGCCGATGCGCGGATCAGCGAAGTGATAAGGGGAGCGGACCTACTTGCATCGACGCCGCGTCAGATCGCGCTGTACCGGGCCCTCGGGTATCCCGTTCCACGTTTTGCGCACGTTGGTCTAGTGACGGATGCGGGTGGCGTCCGCCTTTCCACAAGGCACGGGGCGCCCGCGATCGAGTCGCTTCGACGAGCTGGCCGTTCGGCGGAACAAGTCGTCGGCGAGCTGGCCTGCTCACTCGGATTGACCGCGAGCAATGCCCCGATTCGCCCTGAAGAGTTGGTCCCTCGCTTTGAGCTTAGCGAGATCTCGCGGTCACGGTTCGCCTGGGATCCGGAGGGTTGACATTAATCGAATTTTCGACCCTGATTGAAGGCGACCCTGACAAGAGGACCGGGCTGTGACATCGAGCGACAGGCTGATGGAAATCGCTGAGCGCCTAGCGGAGCTCGATCCTGTCAGAACCTACCCGCAACGGGGGGCCACATTGATCGCGGGGGTGGCCGGCGCGCTTTCGTTTCGGCTCGATCGCCCCGACGCGGGTCCGTTGCGCCCCGACTCCGTTTCCGTAACGGCCTCGCCATCGCTCTCTTTGCCGCTCCGGCAGGGGCGAACCGTTCTAGGGACTCTCCATCTGGAAACCGCTGGCGAGGCTCCTGCAGGCGGGCAGCTAGAGCTCTTGAAATGGGCATCGCGCCTCTTTGCCAAAGGGCTTCACCACGCCGAGCGGCTCACGGATGAAGGCAGCCGGAGGCCCGGCGAGGCGGTCGAGCAGACCTTGCGCCGCGCGCCGCTAACCCCTCGCGAGCGGGATGTCGTTTCGCTCCTGGTTGCGGGCTCCAGCACGCGCGAGATCGCGGCGGAGACGGGGCTCACCGTGTCGACCGTCAGCACCTATCTCAAACGCATCTTTTCCAAGCTTGGCGTGCATTCGAGGGTAGAGCTGATTGCTCGGGTGGCCGGGACAGCTACCATCCCCCCACGCCCCAATTACGAAGTCCCACACGCTGATTGATGCACAGAGACGATGAGCTCACACACTTGGATCGCGACGGCCAGGCCCGGATGGTCGACGTCGGCGAAAAGGACAAGACCACCCGACGAGCGCGTGCGCGCGCAACGCTCCGTATGAAGCCCGAGACGCGCCAGATATTGATGTCCGGCGAAGTGCCCAAGGGCGATGCGTTGGCGACGGCGCGCATCGCCGGGATCCAAGCGGCCAAGCGAACCTCTGAGCTCATCCCGCTTTGTCACCCTCTCGCGATCACGGGTTGCGATGTTGCGTTCGAGCCCGCTGGCGATGATCAGCGGGTCGTCGTCGAAGCGTCGGTCCGTTGTGCAGACCGTACCGGTGTCGAGATGGAAGCGCTCACCGCGGCGACCGTTGCAGCGCTTACGCTCTATGACATGCTGAAAGCAATCGATCGGAGCATGGCGATCGAAGAAGTGGTCTTGCTCGAGAAGGAAGGTGGCAGGAGCGGTCACTATCGCCGCGAAGGCTAGTCTCGACGAATGATGCGGCGCAGTGCCTGCCAGTCGTTGCGAGTCAGCTCGCCCGTGACCACCAAGGTGGCGACCGAGCTCAGAAACCCCAGGCCCAGCGCCAAGATGGCCATCATCGGCGAATCATGCGGAACCGCGGCAGCGGCAGCGTATCCCGCCCCGGCCGCGAGTGTCGCTCGGAGCCACGTGGGAGCAGGGATGAAGACCCCGAACAGGCGATGGAGCATCCAGCCTGAAAGCGCGAGGGCGACGACCATGCCCATCGTGGTACCGGTGGCCGCGGCTTCGAGCGTGTGCTCCCCGAGACCAGCGCGCAGCACCAGGACTCGGTTCGCGACCACTACGGTCAGCAACGACACGCCAGCGATCATTGCGGCGAGAGAAGGCTTTCCAGCTCCGCTGATCGCCGTCGCGGCAACGGCGAAGAGGGCGAATGCCACCACGCCAAAGACAAGAATCGACAGTGCAGGCGCCCCCATCAGATAATCCGGCGGGTACGCGAGGCGCATCACGCTGCGTGCCGCACCCGAGGTGGGCGCCGCGACCATCAGTAAGAGCAGCAAGGAGAGACGCATGGCGTGCTGAATCGTCGACCTGGTTGCCTCTCGATTGCCGATGCTGGTCGCTTTGCTGATCATCGGAAACACGATGAAGGTCATCGAGATGATCAATTGATACGGCACGAACGCGAAGGTCTGAGCCGCCCGGTAGTAGCCGACATACTGATTGGCCAGGTCGATGGCGGCTTGACTGGTCGTGGCGCCGGCCAATGCGATCTCGGTTGCGGTTCGCTTGAGGACCTGCACGTCGATCATCAGGATGCCGTTCAGGCAGATCTGGTAGGCCCAGATCGGCGCCATGAAACCGATCCAACGCCGGAGCGGGATCGGCGCTCCACGCTTTCCAAGGCCGATCCACATCAGGCTGATCGACAGGATGGCGGTTGCTGCCGTTGCAAAGCCAGCCACCGCGCCGACCGCGCCTAGCCCCACGGCCGCTCCCAGCAGGATGCCGCCTGTGCGGAGCGTGGAAAAGGTGACGTCCAGACGCGCCTGTTTCGCGAACCAATGCCTGCCGTTGAGGCTTCCGACCACCACGGCGTAGAGAGCATAGGCAAGGACCACGACGGACGCGATGCGGAGCAAGCGCGTGAGCTGATCGTCTAGGAGGAGCCGTGCGATCGTCGGCGCGAAGAGGAAAAGCCCAAACGCGAGAGCGCCCCCGACCAAGGCCTGAACCCGGAGCCCCTGCCGCAGCGTCATCTCGGCGCGGGTCTCCTCTTCACTCACGAATTTGGACACCGATTGGATTGTCGCGACGATCAATACATTGGTCAGAATCGCGACCCCGCTCATCGTGGCCGAGTAGAGCCCGAACTCCTTGGCCTCCCCGAAGATCCTCGGGAGCAATAGTTGGACCGCGTAGCTGGTGATGATGAAGTAGGCCTTGGCGCCGGCAATCGACACCAGGCCGCGCCCAGCCCGTCGCGCGTCTTCCGAAGAAGTCACCGCGGCCGGTTGTGCCGCCCTAGCTCGGCATGGTCAAGGGTTGACTTGGATCGGGGCATGACGCCAACTACGCCCCAGTGAAGGTGTTGTTCTTCAAGTCGAGGAGGGGGAGCTATGGTCGCTTGCTCTTCGCAGCCGGCGTACTGGCGGTGGTCGTGCTCGTTGGGACAACCGCCTATTACAGCCTCGGTGATGGGCGATGGTCCTGGTTCGACTGCTTCTACATGACCATCATCACGCTTTCGACGGTCGGCTTTGCCGAAACGCTCAAGGGCATGAACGAGATCCCCGAGGCCCGCCTGGTGACGCTCGTCTTGATCATCCTCGGCAGCGGCACATTGCTTTATTTCATTTCTAGTCTCACCGCTTTGATTGTAGAAGGAGATCTGCAGGGAATTCTGAGGCGTCGGAGTATGCAACGCGCTATCGGCACACTGAAGAATCACGTCATCGTCTGTGGCGTTGGCACCACCGGGTGGCATATCGCAACCGAGCTCAGCGCCGTCGGGGTTCCCTTCGTCGTCATAGACAAGAACCGCGAGAGGCTTGACGAGCTAAACGAGGAGTTCGACGATGCCCTGCTCTACGTCCAAGGAGATGCGACTGACGACCATGTGCTCGAGCTGGCTGGCATCGACCGGGCCCGTGGGGTGATCTCGGCCCTCAACGATGACAAAGCCAATCTTTTCGTGACGATCAGTGCCCGTGCGCTCAATCCGACCGCTCGCATCGTGGCCAAGTCGATCGAGCCATCCACCGAGGCCAAGCTCCGCCGTGCAGGCGCTGATTCCGTGGTCGCGCCAAACTACATCGGTGGCGTACGGCTCTTCAGCGAGATGGTCAGCCCGAAGACCGTCGCCTTCCTCGACCGGATCGTTCAGTTCGGGGGGGGAATCAGCGTGGGGCTCGAGTCGATCGACATTCCTGCCTCGAGCCCGCTGCTTGGAAAGCGCCTTGCCGACACCGACATCCGGGAAGCCGGAGCGCTGGTCGTGGCCGTTCACCGGGCGGACGGAGACTACGTCTACAACCCGGGGGGCGAGCATTTGATCGCGGCTGGCGACTCACTGATCGTTTTGGCGGACTCTCACGACGTCGCTGCGCTCCGGGAGACGGTCACGGGCGGCTGAACAGCGTCGATTTCGGGGGCTGAAGGACCTTGACGGCCACCCACGCATGATTAGGTTGCTGGCGTTCCGGCATCAGCGCGGAGCCAAAAAGGAGATAAGGGAACATGGCAAAGATTATCGGCATCGACCTCGGGACGACCAACTCCGTCGTCGCGGTGATGGAGGGCAAAGACCCAAAGGTCATCGTCAATGAGGAGGGTGACCGGATTACACCGTCGGTCGTGGCATGGGACGATCAAGGGCAGGTTCTCGTCGGTCAAATCGCTAAGCGGCAGTCGATCACCAACCCGGAAGGGACCGTTTACTCCACCAAGCGTTTCATGGGCCGGCGTTTCGACGAGCTCGGTGATGACGCTACCCGCATGCCATACAAGGTCATCAAGCGCAAAAATGGCGACGCTGGCTTCGAGGTTCGGGGCAAGAAGCTCTCGCCCCCTGAGGTGTCTGCGCAGGTGCTCCGCAAGCTGAAGAAGGCCGCGGAGAATTACCTCGGCGAGACGGTGACCGACGCCGTGATCACCGTCCCCGCGTACTTCAACGACTCTCAGCGGCAGGCTACCAAGGATGCCGGCAAGATCGCTGGCCTGGATGTCAAGCGAATCGTCAACGAGCCGACCGCTGCTGCCCTGGCCTACGGCCTCGACAAGACCACGGACCACCTCATTGCTGTGTACGATTTTGGCGGTGGGACATTCGACATTTCGATTCTCGAGGTGGGTGACAAAGTCGTCGACGTGGTGAGCACGAACGGTGACACGCACCTCGGTGGCGACGATGTCGATCAGCGCATCATCGAGTACCTCGAAGCCGAGTTCAAGAAGGACACCGGCATCGACGTCGGCCAAGACAAGATGGTCGTGCAGCGTCTCAAGGATGCCGCCGAAAAAGCCAAGATCGAGCTGAGCACGAAGCTGGAGACCACGGTCAATCTGCCGTTCCTGACAGCCGACGCAGCAGGTCCAAAGCATCTCAACATTCGGCTCACCCGCGCCAAGCTCGAGTCGATGATCGACGATCTGGTGCAGCGCACCCTGGAACCATGCAAAAAGGCGCTCTCCGATGCCGGTAAGACCGCGTCAGACATCGCCGAGGTCGTCTTGGTCGGCGGTTCGACGCGCATGCCGGTCGTGCAGGAGACGGTGACCAAGTTCTTCGGCAAGGAGCCGCATAAGGGCGTCAACCCCGACGAGGTGGTTGCGCTTGGGGTGGCGGTCCAGGCGGGCGTGCTCTCAGGAGACGTGCAGGACATGGTCTTGCTGGACGTGACACCGCTCAGCTTGGGTGTCGAGACGCTCGGTGGCGTCATGACCGCGCTCATCCCCCGGAACACGACCATTCCGACCCGGAAAGAAGAGGTCTTCTCAACTGCAGAGGACAATCAGACGAAAGTCGAGATTCACGTTCTTCAGGGCGAGCGTGCCGAGGCGAGCAACAACCGCACCTTGGGGCGCTTCCATCTGGAAGGCATCATGCCCGCGCCCCGAGGCATTCCGAAGATCAAGGTCATTTTCGACATTGACGCCAATGGCATCTTGTCGGTGACGGCAAAGGACGAAGCGACCGGAAAGGACCAGAAGGTCACGATAACCTCGAACAGCGGCCTCTCCGAGGCAGAGATCGACAAGATGGTCCAGGATGCGGCGTCTCATGAGGAAGAAGACCGAAAGCGCCGCGAGCAAGTCGAGGCCCGCAACAAGGCGGACCAGCTCGCCTACGGCGTCGAGAAGGCGCTGGAAGAGGTCAAAGACAAGCTTCCCGCAGATAAGGTCGCCGAGGTCGAGGGCAAGGTGAAGTCGCTCCGCGATGCCATTGAAGCCAATGATAGCGCGGCGATGGCCTCCCACAGCGACGCGCTCGAGGCCGTGATGAAGGAAATCGCGGAGGTCGCCTATAGTGCCGCGGCCCAGGCCACCGATGGCGCCCCGGGTGGAGCCGCTCCGGGGGCAGGCGCTCCGGGGGCAGGCGCCGCCGAGTCGGGCAAGGGTGACGATGACGTCATCGATGCCGAATTCGAAGAAGGCGACTAACTTCGGTCCAACAAGCCCCTCAAAGCCCCGTTCGGCCTGGTGCCGTACGGGGTTTTTCATTGTGCTTGCCCCGATGCGTTGAGCCTCTATGTAGTGAGAACAGACCCCGGCGTTGGGGCGCTCCTTCCTATGCCAGCACTCGATATCCCTTTTTTTGGCACGCTGCTTTTGTGCCTAATCCTGGTTAGTGCATCGTACACGATGGCCATCGCCATGGGCGCCGGCCGTGGACGTCCGCAGCTGCTCGCATCGGCGCGCTGGGGCACGTACGCGACCTGTGCGCTCGTGCTCGTTGCGATCTGCGTTTTGGCCTATGCGTTCCAAGTCCACGATTTCCGGATTCGGTACGTTGCTCGCTACAGCGATCGGTCGATGCCTTGGTGGTACCTGATCACGTCGCTCTGGGGCGGTCAGGATGGCTCGCTCCTGTGGTGGGCGTTCTTGCTCGCTGGCTATACATTCTTCGCCACCCGCTGGCTTCGCGGCCGCTACACCGAGCTTCAACCGTGGATCCTCGCCACTTTGATGAGCATCCTGATCTTTTTCGTGGTCTTGATGCTCTTCGCCGCCAACCCGTTCGCAACGTACATCCGCACGACACCGGGAGACGGCGAGGGCCTCAACCCGCTGCTTCAGAACTACTGGATGGCCATCCACCCGCCGAGCCTTTATCTCGGGTTCGTCGGCTGGTCGGTACCATTCGCGATCTTGGTGGCTGCGCTCATCACGGGGCGTCTAGGTAACGAGTGGGTTCGTGCAGCGCATTTGTGGTCGATGATCGCCTGGACGTTCCTGTCGCTCGGGCTGCTGCTCGGCCTTCTATGGTCATATGAAGAGCTCGGCTGGGGCGGGTATTGGGCGTGGGATCCAGTTGAAAACGCCTCGTTCATGCCCTGGCTGGTGGGCACCGCATATTTGCACTCCGTCCTGATTCAGGAGCGGCGGCACATGATGAAGGTCTGGAACGTCTTTCTTCTGTCGCTGACGTTCCTGCTCACCATTTTTGGTACGTTCCTGACGCGCTCGGGGCTGATCGCCAGCGTGCATTCGTTCGCGCGCTCGGACATCGGGCAGTACTTCGTGTGGTACATGGGCTTTCTCGTCATCGCGATCGCAGCGTTGATGATCTGGCGGCTACCCAAGCTCAAGGCCGACAACGAGATTGAGTCGCTGGTCAGCCGTGAGTTCGCCTTCCTGCTGAACAATTGGGTTTTGCTCGGGATGATGGTGTTCGTGCTGATCTCGACCACCTTCCCGCTCCTAAGCCAGTGGCTGCGGGGCGAAGAGGTCACGGTGGGCCCCGCCTTCTACAACAAGTGGATGGCGCCGCTCGGGATCGTGCTCTTATTCTTGGCCGGGCTCGGCCCGTTGATCGCCTGGCGTAAGGCCACCGGGTCCAAGCTCCTGCGCGCGCTGGTATTCCCGCTCGGGGTCGGCGTGGCCTTTGCCGTGCTTCAGTTCCTGTTTGGTGCGCGGCTCGGGTACCCTCCCATCGTCGAGCCCACCCAAATTTACGACACGACCACCGGCATGGTTCTCGGCTGGATGTCGGCCGCCGCGCCCGTCGCGTCGTTTTCGACCTGCGCTTTCGTGCTCGCGAGCATTGGCCAAGAGTTCTGGCGGGGTGTGCGGGTTCGCATGAGGAAGGGCGAGGGCCCTGGCACCGCCCTCGTTCGGCTCGTGTCCAAGGGGCGCCGCCGCTACGGCGGCTACATCGTACACGTCGGGATCGTGCTCATGTTCATCGGCTTTACGGGCGCAGCCTACGACGTGGAGGAGGAGAGCGCCCTGCGTCCCGGCGAGACGATGACGATCGGCACGCACACGCTTCGCTATGATCAGCCGCGCATGGAGGTCGATCCGAACAAGCGGATGATCTTCACGGACCTGACGCTGCTCGACAAGGCGGGCCACGAACGAGGTGAGGTCTCACCGGCTAAGTTCATCTATCGCACCAACCCTCAGATGCCGACTACCGAGGTCGCAATTCAAAGTCGCCCCGCCGAAGATGTCTATGTGATCATGAGCACGGTCGATCCATCCACGCGCCGGGGCACGTTTCGGGTCATCATTCGTCCTCTGGTGGCATGGATTTGGTTCGGCGGTATCGTGCTCTTGCTTGGCGCGCTCCTCGGAATGTGGCCCACCGGGCGCGAGCTTCTTCGGGAAGAGAAGTCGCGATCGATGCGCTTTCGTTTTTCGCCGGCAGCGGGGGTGATCATGTTGGCGATTGCCATTGCAAGCGTGATGGCCTGGGTGGGAATCGCTTCCGCGCAGAAGGACAGCAGCAGCTCGCTTCACGCCGGGTCGGTCGTCATGAACGATCCCATCGAGCGACAGCTCTTTGGTCGATTGCTGTGCCAGTGCGGCGACTGCGCGCGCTTGCCGCTCGATACCTGCACGTGCAGCTGGGCACAAGACAAGAGAGTTGAAATTCGTGGGCTCCTCGCCGCAGGTGAAGACCCAAGCCAGATTGAGAAGTCGTATCGCGCCCAATACGGCGCCAAGGCCCTTGCCATCCCTTCGGACGAAGGGCTGGATCGCGCGCTTTGGGCAGTTCCCCTCGGTACCATGCTCTTCGCGGTGGGTTTCATCGTCATGATAGGCCGCCGGTGGCAGCGACGCGGCGCGCACGCGCAAGCCGGCTCGACGGCCGCGACGGCCGCGACGGATGACGAGCTCGCATACGACTCGCGCCTCGATGACGAGCTCGATCGCTTGGAGAAAAGCTGATGAGTGACGTCCTGCCTTGGTTCCTCATCCTCGCGGCCTTCTTGGCCATGGTTGGCGGTCTGGTCAGCTTGTGGCTCAGCCTGAGCTTGGCGCTTTCCGGCCAAGTGGACGGCGGGGCCCGTGCTCAACTCACTACCGACACGCGTCGCGGTTTGCTCACGGAAAAGGAAGCGCTGCTCCAGGAGATTCGTGACGTTGCATTCGAGCACGATGCAGGCAAGCTCTCGGACTCGGACTTCGAAGAGATCAACGCGAAGCTCCGCGCTCAGGCTCGGCACATTCTTCATGAGCTCGACGAAGGCGTGGAGTCCTTTAGGAATGAAGCGGAGGCGCTGATCGCCCAGCGCCTCGCAGATGAGAGCTGATGCGCAACGCTGCTCTCATCGCCCTCCTCGCGGTGGTCCCGTCGATTACATTGGCGCAGCAGGACCAAGCCATCGTCGATCGGGTCACGGGCAATGTTGCCGACCTCGTGACATCGGCCGTGGACGCTAAACTGCCTGCCGGGACGATTGCCGTCGAGGTCGTCGACGCGGCCGGAACCGTGATACCCGAGCAAGCCGTGCGCCTTGGCGTGATGGAGCAGTCGGGTGCCCGCGAGAGCAAGGCCTGCGTGACCGATGAGAACGGTGCTTGTTCCTTTGATACGCTTCTGACCGATACCGATCATTCGTACCGAGTGAACGTTCCGTACGAGGGCGCGCGCTACAGCTCGAAGCCGTTTCGGCTCGACGCCGCGAAGGGACAGCGGGTCCGCGTGGTGCGACTACCGACGACGACTGACGATCGCCGAATTTTTCAGGTGCTCGGCCGGATGATGATCGAGTTCCGAAGCGGCCGTGCCCACATTAGCCAAGACGTGCGACTGTCGAATCTAGGCGAGGCGACCTACGTGTTTCCCGAGGGAGGGATGCAGATTCGGCTGCCGAAGGGCTTCAAGGCGTTTGAAGCGCAACCGGTCATGACGGACCAGCGCCTTGCGCCGACGGACGATGGGCTCGAAATTAGTGGCTCTATACCCCCGGGACGGGCCGACTTGATGTGGACCTACGACATTCCCGTCCGCAGCTCTTCGCTCTACATCGAGCAGGCGGTGCCCTTCGCCACCATGGAGTACCAAGTCATCAGCGACTACGTGGAAGGGATGACCCTCGAGGTGGAAGGCTTTCAGGTGGCGAGGGTGCACGAGGGCGCTGATCGGCGCTTCCTGGTCGCAGGCTTGATGCGGCGCCCCGGCGAGCCCCCGATCGACCCCCTGCGGATTCACATTCGAGGCATTCCTGGCAGGGGGCCGTTGCCCTATCTGGCGGTCGGCATCGCCGCGATTTTCGTATTCCTCGGCATTGGGCTCGTTTTTCACCCTGTGGACCGGAGTGCGTTCGTGGCCGAGGCCCGCGAAGATCGCCGTGCAGAGCTCCTGGACGAGATCGCTTCGTTGGAAAGCGAATACCAGGCCAAAGCCATCGGGCCCAGTTATTTTGAGCACCGCCGGCGAGAGTTGACCGATGAGCTAGCAATCGTGCTTCGCATGCAAAGCGAAGCCAGGGGCCATTGATCAGCGGCACAAGGCCGCGTATGTTCGCCGCCCATCGCGGCTAAGAGAAGAGGGAAGCCATGGCAGAAGGCTTGAATCGTGTGACGCTCATCGGGAACTTGGGCACAGACCCGGAGCTCAAATACACCCAAAACGGGCAGGCGGTTTTGCGCTTGCGCTTGGCAACGACCGAGTCCTACGTAAACCGTGCGGGTGAACGTCAGCAACGTACCGACTGGCACACAGTCAACGTGTGGGGCAAGCGCGGCGAAGCCCTCAACAACATCCTTTCCAAAGGCCGGAGCATTTGCGTCGAGGGCCGAATCCAATACCGCCAATGGGAAGACAAGGACGGCAACAAGCGCAACTCGACCGATATCGTCGCAACGAACATCGTCCTGCTAGGCAGTGGCCGAGGCCGCGACTCGGGAGCGCCCGGTGACTTTGGCGGCGGCGGCGGCGGTGGCGGTAGCGGCGGCGGTAGCAGCGGGGGTGGCAGTGCTCCCCCGACCGACGACTTCGGCGACGACGATATTCCCTTTTGAAGCGGGCATAAGAGGAGAAAAAGGGGACAGTCCCCTTTTTGAAATGGTTAGGTTGCCGGAGCTCCGAACGAGACGCCGTGGCAGGCCTCCGTGTTGACGTAGTCTGTGACCCAGGACGGGATCGGGTGGCCGGAGCCGGTCGTCCAGCTGCCCGAGGCCGTGACGGCGCCTTCTGCAGTGGTAACAAAGTAGCTGTAGTCGTGGTCGATACAGCCTAAGGGGCAGTCGCCGCTGCCCTGGTCGACCACGTAGTGCCAGTTTGGGTCCCCAGCAGTTACGCAGAGGGTGGAACCGTCCCCGATGACCGCTCCCGCGCTGGCTCTAGTTACGCTGGGAAGTTCCGCATAGCGCTCTGCGAGCAACGGATCGTCATAGACGCCCTCGAACTCGAGACGGACCCGATCGGGCGCACCCATGAAGTTGGTTTCGAAGGTCATGCTGGTCACGTTGAATCGGCTGTTCAAACAAGCCCAGGCTTCGTAGCGACCTGCTGCCATCGCGGCGAGCGCGGATTCGGTGGCGTAGACGATGACAGCTTGCCCGAAGCCTGGATAGAACCCGATGCCTTCTAAGTCCGGCCGCATCTTGCGGATCACGCTGACATCGCGCACTACTCGATCGTACTGCGACTGGCCGGCTACCACTCGCCCGGTCGCTACGATTGCAAGCTGTTCGAGATTGGGATCACTTCGTGGCGTCAACGCGAGCTCTTCGTCAGTTGCTAGATCGCTCCCGCATTGGACAGGGGTAGCCGGGCTGCCGCCTCCGCATGCGACGAGCACTGCGCTCACCCCGATCAGTAAGGCTCCGCGCGAGCAGCTCACGGCTGCTGCACGGGAGTCGGAGGTGGCTCTTCGGCTCGCGGCTCATGCTTGGCTGCAAGGGCGGCATCGAGCGCTGCCTTCTCGGCGCGCTTTAGCTCTTTGGCTTCGCGCGAGATGCGCGTCTTTTCGGAGATGTAGGCAGCGGATGCTGCAATGAGTAAGCCGACCTCGAGCGCGAGAGCGATTCCCGTGTACACACCTGGCTTGGCTCCCTGAACCATCGCGAGAATCCTTCCACCGGCGAACCCGGCTGAGCACACGACCAGAGCGAGCGCCGCTGCCAGCCTGAGTCGCTGGAAGGTCGCACCCACGAGAGCAAAGACGCCGAGGGCTGACCAAAGGCCGACGTTCACCGCCATCGACTCGATGTAGAGCTCGCTCCGTGCCGGGCCGGAGAGGCCCATCCAGTCCGGCAGTATGGAGCCGCCAAACAGAAGAGACAGCACCGCCCAGCCAATGGAGCCGAAGCCGAGAAGGAAGAGCACGCTGCGCGACATGCGAGCACGATAGCGCCGTTCGCTTTTCAAGGAAAGTTAGTCCAATCTCTGCCCGTGCCGAAGGTGCGTGCGGACGTATTGTTGACGAAGAGGGGACTTGTGCCGTCACGGGCAAGGGCCCAGGCATTAATCCTGGCAGGCAAGGTATTCACGGGCGAACGTCGCGTGGAAAAAGCCGGCGAGGTGCTCGACGCCGCGGCGTTGCTCGAAGTCAGGGAGCCTGATCATCCGTTCGTTTCACGAGGAGGAGTCAAGCTCGCGGGCGCGCTCGACGCGTTCGGTTACGACCCCACCGAAAAGGTCGTTGCTGACTTCGGCGCTTCCACAGGCGGCTTCACCGACTGCCTGTTGCAGCGCGGCGCCGCGAAGGTGTTCGCGATCGACGTGGGCTACGGGCAGCTTCACAACAAGCTTCGACAAGACGGGCGGGTCATCGTCATGGAGCGTCGCAACGCGCGGCACCTGAAGGAGCGAGACCTGCCGGGGCTGCTCGACCTGGTGGTCATCGACGCCTCGTTCATCGGACTCGAAAAGCTTCTACCAGCCGCGCATGCGTTGTTACATGCCGATGGGGAGGTTCTCGCCCTCGTCAAACCCCAGTTTCAAGTGGGGCCAGACAAAGTCGGAAGGGGTGGGGTGGTGCGCGACCCCGCGCTACGCCGCAAAGCCGTTGCCGCGCTGGTTTCCGATGCCGAGAAACTAGGCTTCGAGCTCGTCGCCCAAGCGGACAGCGTGATCAAGGGTCCGAAGGGCAATCAGGAAACGTTCATTTGGCTGCGTCGCTCGACGGCACCCGCTCCATGAGCGCCGGATCGAATGGCATCCACCCCTGGTCGACCTTGCTCTTGCGAACCTTGACCCACCAGACTTGCTCACATGGATCGGGATGCGCCGCGCTCAAGCCTTCGAACGCATCGTCGAGCGTGCAAGGCGTCCAACCCGGGCCGCCGTCCGTACCGACCATGCACATCCCCCTCGAGTTGTAAAACAGAAAGCTCCCGACTTCGCCTTTGGCAACCGCCCGGTACTTGCGCTCGACCTGCAGGCCCTGGTCCCAGATCTTGCGCTTGACGAAGAGATCTCGTTTCGCGACGAGCCGCCGCGGTTTGGTGACGAGTACCTCGCTGTCGTCGACGCGAATGAGATCGCCTCGTTTCCATGTCACGGTGGCCGTTATGAAGGCGGCGCGCGTCGGTTTCAGCTTGAGCTTCCGCTTCTCATACCCGTCGGCCCAGCGGAGGTCACGCTGGTTGGCGGGGTAGGGCCAGCTGTGCTTGGCGACCGCGTTTGCCTTCATGTCGTGGTTGCAACCCAATCCAAGCGCTGCAGATTGCGGCCTAATAGTGGCGGGGGAGCTTGCATCCTTCCTGCAGCCAGCTCCAAGCATGGCAAGGACGGCGATAGTGAGAATCGAGGGGCTTTGCATCATGAGCGCTGGTTCCCGGGGGTGGATTCGAACCACCATTCACAGGTCCAAAGCCTGTTGTCCTGCCCTTAGACGACCCGGGAGCGATCCTCCTCATAACACGCATGCGCGCCCCCTCAAGCTTCGGGCCTATGGGCTTGCGGGTCGCCCGTCCTTGCACCACGCGACGAGCAACCAGCGGCTACTTCGCCACGCGTACGGCAGGCGGCAGATAGAGCGGGTCCAGGGCCTCGGGACGTGGAAGGTACATTCGGAATTGAAGTGAAAACGGTCCGTCAGGCGCAGGGAGCCAGTTGCTGGCCTTCTTCTGTCCAGGCGAGTCGCGTTGGATGTAAATCGTCAGCGAGCCGTCCTTGTCATATCGGAGCTTGCTCCGATCGCCGACTGAGTAGCGGTGGATCGGGTTTGCGACCATGAGTTGATCCGGCAGGCTGTACATCGTCATCGACCAAAAGGCATCGACTTTCGGCAGCTCGCCCTTCTTGAAGCGCATCACGTAGTCGTGCTTCGAGCCATCGAGCGGGCTACCCGACGCATCGGTGTTGCCAATTGGGTAGTAGGCTTCGGCCGCGTCATTTCCGTAGAGCCCGACCATCGCCGCCATGGCGCGCACCAGGTATTTGGTCCGCATCATTTTTCCGGGACCGAACAGTCCGATGACTCCCTGCCAGCCGTGATCCGCGCGCGCCGTGACCCCCGAAACCTTGCTCGGATCCTGGGCAGCCTTCGAGATCTCGACGATCGCTTGGCCGACTCCCGCGTCCACGGCCTCGCGCAGATCGGGGCTGAGCTCACGCGAGGCAGACAGAGCGCCCGGATGAATGCCGATCCGTGAGAAGCGCTCCATGAGCGCCTGTTCCTCGGGAACGATGGCGACTTGGGTGAGAAGGAAGTTGAGCAGATCGATGAAGCCAGCCGATTTGGCCCGTCTGGCGTCGTATACCGGGAAGGTGATTCCTGAAGCGGAGGGAACCCGGGAACGTCCCAGAAACACGTTCATCGGAGTGAGCCGGTAGCGCTGCTGCAGCGCCAAGACGGCGGGCACGTCTTTCGGTCCGTCGACCTGCGTCCGAATGATGCAGTAGACGAAGTTGCTTTCGCTGCGGAACACGGCCTTGGCATCGACCGGTTGGACCCCTTTCCACTGCGGTCCTGCGATCACGTAACTGCCAGCATCGGTGCCCGTGGCGCGCGTTCCGATATAGGCGAAGTTGTTTGTGAACATGTCGACCAACTGCACCGAGTAATAGCGGTCTTTGATCTCGGGTACCGTGATGACGATGGGCTGTGCTCGTAGATCCAACCAGGCCATCGAGTAGAGCGTGTCGTTGTTGGGACGAACGACGTCCTTGAACTCGGGGCCAAGCAGCTTGGTCTTGTGCAGCAATTGGTTGAATGGCGCCGCGTACGATGGCGCGCCCCTATCGACGGCCTGAACGTACATCGTTCGATAGTTCTCCATCATCGGAAACGCGTAGATGTATGCTTCCTTGGCGATCGCGCGCGCCTCATCGACCGTGACCGGCTTGCTTTCCGCCTTCGCGGCGGCCGGCGATCGCGCCGGTCCGTCTTTGGCGCATGCCGAGACCAGCAGGATCGCAGCCATGGCAGTACTGGAAATCAAACGCTTCACCGGAACCTCCTATGTGCGGGACGGTGACAATCGCCCGCTGAAATATAGTTTGGCAGCTGGAAAGGCTGAGGCGAACACGACCAACATGCAAATCGCAATCGTGATCAGCACCTTGGGTTCGTCGGCAAAGTTTGCGGTCGCAATCGTGGCTGCGGCGCCGATGTTGCGCGCGGTCGTGACCAAACCGAGCGTGACTTTACCCTTCGCTCCCCCGGGGCCGAGCAGAAACCCGATCCCGAACGTAAGCACGGTCAGAGTGATGGCGGAGGTGACGGCGCCCGTTCCTATGGTGGCGAGAAGCGCCTCGCGATAAAGCACGACTGCGAGCACCAAGAAAAGCAGCAGTGATGCGTTGACCACGAAGTGCGCCGGCCTGAGTATCTTGGCCGCGAGGCGATCACTGGAGCGACGTACGGCAAGCCCGATCACCAGCGGCACGAACATCTGCAATAGGAGCGGCTGGGCGATTTCCCAGATGCCGACCTCGGTTCCGGGCACCAGGAACGGCAGTATGATCGGCATGTAGACGATCGTCAGGATGGTAAGCAAGATGGTCAAGCCGATCGCGTTCGGTACGTCTCCTGCGGCAAGCGCGACGAGCTTTGGCGTATAGGGAGCCCCCGATGCAAATCCGTAAAGCAGCACACCGATCATGAAGGGCCGTTCAAGCGGGAAAAAGACGCTCATCGCGTAGACGACGAGCGGTCCTAGCACGACGTTGGCAAGCACCGTGCGGCTTACGAGTGAGCGGTCCTTCAGCGGCGCCAAGGCTTGCTCGAACGTCACCTCGAGGCCTGCGGTGAAGAGCACTCCGGCGATGAAGACCGCGATGCAGATGTTCAAGATGATATGCAGAATCGTCAGCATGGATCGACCGGGGCCTTGTTACACCAGAGCGAGCGTCCATGGCAACGGAAGTGGCGATCGGGACCGGAGCGCCATTGACTCGGTGCAGCCGTTGGTGGACCATTTCCCGCATGTCGGTGTCGAGGGCGTTGGTGCTGTCTGGCGGAGGCGGCCGGGGCGCGTATCAAGCCGGCGTCTGGGCCTGGCTCGAGGAGCAGAGCTGGAAACCCGATCTCATCTCCGGAAGCTCCGTTGGCGCGATCAACGGAGCTGCGATTGCTAGTGGCATGCCCGCCGAGCGCCTGAAAGCGCTTTGGCAGTCTGTCGATAACAAGCAGGTGTTTCGTCGTCGACGCTGGCGCAACTTTCTTCATTGGGTGAAGCGGCTGTTCGGTCATGCGCAAGGGTTTGCGCCGCTATTCGAAACGTCTCAGCTGCGGGATCTTTTGACGCAAACGCTCGATGTGGCGGCGGTGCGCGCGAGCAAGACAGAGCTCGTCGTGACGGCGGTTCGCATTGTCGATGCTGCGGTGCGGTATTTCGAAGGGCGGCAGATCGGGATCGAGCACATCATGGCCTCGAGCGCGATCCCCTTGGTGTTCCTTGGGAGGAGATCGATGGCGATGCTTACTGGGACGGTGGCCTCGCAGCCAATACGCCCTTGCTTCCTGCGATCGAGCGCGGGGCGCGTGAGGCGGTCGTGGTCCTCTTCGTGCCCGTTGCGCATGGGCTCGGCGCCCTTCCAGCAACGCGAAAACAGGCGATCGAGTGGATCTTCGAGGTGTCGACGCTGGCCTCCGCAGAATCCGTCGTTTCGCTCCTGCTCGCGCTCCACGAAAGAGCGCCGCTCGCGGAAGCGCGTTTTAGAAAAGGTCCCATCGTGCTCGGCCAAACGCGTCTCTTGCCCGTCGCTCCGGCACAGCCGCTTGGGTTGCATTCGCTGCTCCATTTCGACCCTAAGCAAACCGCAATGCTGTTCGACGCGGGATACGACGATGCCCGTGACCAGTTGAGTCATCTGATCGGCTGAGCTGCCTGATAGAGAAGTCCGATGAAAGCTCAGGTAAGTGCTATCTTCGCAGGCATCGTGACCGCGTCAGTCCGAGCCGAGGTGTTCATCGCATTTGCCGTTCTCGGTTTGCTGGCGGGGTGCAGCGCCGAGCTGCGCACGCCTCCCGGTTATCAAGGGATCGTCGAGCATGATGAGCGACATCTCGGATTTCAGCTTGGGGGGAAGCTCGCGGAAATTCACTTCGATCGAGGCGACGTCATCGAAGCTGCAGAGCTGATCGCTGTGCTCGACGACACCGCAGAGGTGCCAATCCTGCGGGCGCGGCAAGCGGACCTAGCGCGCGCGCGGGCCCAGGCCGCTCTGGTGTATGCCGGACCACGGGTCGAAGAGGTCCGGGCCACAGTTGCCGAGCTGGATGGCGCCCGCGCCGCGCTCAAGGATGCGAAGAGCCAACTCGACCGCAACCGCAATCTCCCCGCACAAGCCGCAACAGCGCTTTCACTCGTGTCTGATTTGGAAGCCAGCTATGCGAAGGCGAAAGCCAGCGTCCGCATGCTCCAACAACGGTTGAAGCAGCTTCGCGCAGGGGCCAGACCCGAAGAGCTTGCTGCGGCGGACGCAGAGGTTCGGGCGGCTGAGGCTGCGGTTTCAGCCGAACAAGAGAGACTGGCTTTGTATACGCTCTCGGCTAACGAGCGCGTCACGGTGCTCGACGTGCCGGTTCGGATCGGCGAGGTGCTTGCGGCTGGAGCGACGGTCGTCACGGTCGCGGACACGACGCATCCCTACGTCGATGTATTCGTTCCGCAGCAATCTCTCTCGGGTCTGAGAGTCGGGACTCCAGCGCACATTCGTGTCGATGCTGAAGCCGATGCATTTGACGGCGAGATCGAGCACATCGCGCCAAGCACGGAATTCACGCCGCGATTTCTCTTTTCGGAGCGAGAAAGGCCGAATCTGGTCGTTCGTGTACGAGTGCGCATCGAGGACCCCGAAGAGCGGCTTCACGCGGTAGTGCCGGCGTTCGCCACCTTCGAGACGAAGGCCAAATAGAGGTGCAAGATCCCGTCATCGTCGAGGGGCTCTCTCGCTGCTTTGGGGATCTAGTGGCGGTCCACGATCTGAGCTTCGAGGTCCACCGTGGCGAGATCTTCGGCATGCTCGGCCCAAATGGCGCGGGCAAATCCACGACGCTCCGCATGCTTTGCGGCATCCTCGATCCGAGCGGCGGCCGCGCGACCGTGGTCGGGTTTGACGTCGGCACGGAGCCCGAGCGCGTCAAGCAGAGGATCGGCTACATGACGCAACGGTTCAGCCTCTACGACGACCTGACGGTCGAGGAGAACCTGAGATTCTATGCAGGCATCTATGGTCTTTCCAGACGGGAGCGCCGGGCCCGCGTCGGGGATGCACTCGAACGCTCGGGGCTTGCTGCTCGCAGGAACCAACTCAGCGGCACGCTGTCGGGAGGATGGAAACAACGGCTCGCGCTCGTTTGCGCGACGATCCACGAGCCTCCGCTCTTGTTCCTCGACGAGCCGACGGCTGGCGTCGACCCAGTGAACAGGCGCGAGTTCTGGGCACACATCCACCGGATTGCGACCGGGGGGACCACGGTGATCGTAACCACGCATTACATGGACGAAGCCGAACGGTGCCATCGCCTCGCCCTCATGTCTCGCGGGACGCTGCTCGACATCGGCAGTCCTGAAGAGGTGATCGAGCGCCGCCGGATTCGAATCGCGCTGGTGTTGAGTCCCGACGTGGCCGCTGCAGTCGAGGTCCTGCGCCAGCATCCAGCGGTGGACGAAGTGGCGCCGTTTGGAGATCAGATTCGGTTGGCCACGCTTGGCGGCATCGATCCCGTCGTTCTTGCGCACGACCTTCTCGATGGGGGGCCGGGCGTCCGCGATGCACGCGAAATCGCCCCTAACGTCGAGGACGCGTTCGTTGCCATCGTCCACGGTGAAGCGCGCCAGGAGGAGCACGGATGAACCGGATGTGGGCGATTGCCTGGAAGGAGCTGATCCAGGTGCGGCGCGACCGGCTCACCATGGCCATGATGGTGGGCATTCCGGTGCTCCAACTGCTTCTTTTTGGTTATGCGATCAACACGGACGTACGGGACATTGCGACCGTAGTGTATGACCAGGATCATTCTGCCGAGTCGCGCGGCTTCGTGCGGCGCATGCAAGCGACCGGCTTCTATGACCTGGTCGGGCCGGTGGAGAGTTACGCAGAGATCGGTGTCGCGCTGCGATCGCGTAAAGCCATGGTGGCGCTGGTCGTGCCGCCGCGCTTCGGCGCAGATGTCGAAGCCGGGCGAACGGCTCATTTGCAGCTCGTCGTCGACGGCTCAGACCCCCAAGTCGTGGCTAGCGCGACCGATACCGCGATGTCACTGGCTGCCGCGCGATCCTCGACTCTGACTGTTGAACGGCTCGAACGCCTCGGGCTACCCACCTCCATTCCGTCCCAACTGATCGCTATGCAGCCGACCACTTGGTACAATCCAGACCTTCGCACTGCTGTTTTCATCGTGCCCGGGCTCGTGGGCGTGATCCTCACGATGACGATGGTGATGTTTACCGCGATGGCGATCGCCCGCGAGCGCGAGCGCGGCACATTGGAGCAGCTCATCGTGTCGCCGATTCGGCGCATCGAGCTGACGAGCGGCAAGATCCTTCCCTACATTGCCGTCGGGTATCTGCAGATGACGCTGATCCTCATCGTTGGCTCGCTGGTGTTCGACGTGCCCATCGTGGGCTCCATACAGCTGCTGTACGGGCTTTCCGCGTTTTTCATCGCTGCGAACCTGGCCCTCGGCCTGTTCTTTTCGACTCTTGCCAAGACCCAGCAGCAAGCGATGCAGATGTCGTTTTTCTTTCTTCTTCCCAACATCCTCTTGTCCGGCTTCATGTTTCCTTGGGATGCCATGCCAGCGCCCGCACGTTGGCTGTCCCTCGTGTTGCCGTTGACCCACTACTTGCGGGTCATTCGTGGCGTCACCCTCAAGGGCTCCTCGTTGTTCGAGCTCCGCTACGAGCTCATCTGGTTGGTAGGCTTGCTGACCGCCCTGATGGTCATCGCGTCGCTGCGTTTTCGGAAGAAGCTCGACTAGCATGTTCCGAGCTTCCCTGCAGGGTTGCCACAGCGTCCAAAAAGACTCTTGCTTTGAGCTCGGTTTCCGCGACCTCGCGACCGGGATCGCTGGCTTCGACGATCCCACCGCCCGCCCAGTAGCAGACTCTGCCTCGGGCTACGGTTGCAGTGCGAATGGCGACCGCAAGGGAGATCCCGCCATCGCGGTCGATGAAACCCAGCGCGCCGCAATACACGCCCCGCGGATGCTGCTCCAGTTCCTCGATGATCTCGAGTGCGCGAATCTTCGGTGCCCCAGTGACACTGCCCGGCGGAAAGGTCGCTTCTAGAATCGCTTCCAGCGAGACATCGGGTCGCGTGATGCAACTCACCGTGCTCACGAGGTGATAGAGGCCCGTAAATGGTTCGACGATGAGCGGCTCGTCGACCTTCACGCTGCCGATCTTCGCGACTCGCCCGAGATCGTTCCGCATGAGGTCGACGATCATCGAGTGCTCCGCTTGCTCCTTTGGATCGGCGCGAAGACGTTGAGAGGCGCGTCCGTCGGTTGGCTCGCGCCCGATCGTTCCTTTGATGGGACGTGTCACCAGCCTCTTGCTTCTGGCATCCCAGTGGATGAAGCGTTCCATGGTGCATGCGAGCACAGCATGGTCGCCGGCGTCGAGAAACATCCCCAGTGGAACGCGGCTAGCCACGCGCATCGCTTGCCAAAGCTCTAGAGCGTCGCCTTCAAAAGGTGCGGACCATCGCCTTGCCACGTTGACTTCGTAGACCTCGCCCATTCCGATGTATGCGAGCGCCCGTTCAATCGCGTTCCGGTGTGTTGCCGCGTCATCGACCTCGATGGCGCCGATCCACGGAGTCGACGGTCTTCGGTCACACAATTCGCTCAATCGCCTCCGAAACACAGCGCATGCGTTACGGTCATCGCCGATGATCCACGTTGCGCCCGTTGCGTGATCGACGGCGAGCAGTGCTGCGTAACGCCGGAAGAGGATGATGGGGTGGTGACCTCGATCGAACCGCGGTTTTCCGCGCGTTGGAGCCGACCAGAATGCATCGTAAGAGATATAACCGATCCACGCCGGCACTTCGGATGGCGTGAGGCCGACCGGGGCCACCGTTTCGGGGGTGCGGCGCACCGCGCCGAGCGCAGCAAATGGAGCCGCGATCCCCGGCTCGACGCGGATCTCCTCGGAGGGCCAGGCGGCGAGAAACGAGTAGCGTCCATCCTGCCCTTCGCTCCGATTCGAATCCAGCCAGGCAAACCCAGCCTCCGCGCTCAGGGAGCGCGCCATGGCGAGCTCATCGATCGGGGCAAGGCGTTCCGTCCACACCGCACTCATCTACTTGCTAGTCGCGAAGGGGTAAAGCAACCTCACGCCGTGCCCCGTCAAATGGTCTTGCTTGGATTGCTGTCCACGACGGCTTTCGCTTGCCAAGACAACACGCCGCCTTTCGTGTTTGAAGCTCGGATCGTCGATGGACGAAATGGCAATCCGGCCGCAGGGACCGATGCGACGAACCTTCGAGTCGGCATCCAGGAGGGTGATCTGCCGCCTCAGGAATACGAGTATCCCATCACGGACGGGGACTTCGACGCCGCGCTCGAATTCAGTGCGTTTACGAAGCCGACTCGTATTCGCGTCGAAATCACGGGCGTCACCACGGAGCTTCTGACCGCTCCACCGGTCTTCGTGCCTTCCGCAAGCAGGGGGGTCTTGCGTGCCGTGACGGCGGCGCCCTCGACGTGCGAACGCGTGACGTTTGATCTCTTGGAAGCGCCGCGCGCGTTCTTTGGCATGGTGCGTTCCGGTACGTTCGCGCTCATCGCCGGAGGCACGGCTCCGACGGACGAACAAGTCGAATTCTTGGATGCGCTCGAGTGGGAATCACGGCCGTTTCCCGAGGAGCTCTCGTTGCCGGACCTGGGCGCAACGCGAGCGGCGTCGATCGACGAGGCCCGGATTCTAGTCCTCCCGGCCAACGCAGCGCCCTTCATCTTCGACATGCTCGACGCCGCTCGCCGAATCACGCCCGTGGTGCTCCATCTAGGAGCAGGACTGCAGTCGGCGCTCGTCTCGGTTCCCGGGGTCGGCGCGATGGTCATTGGCGGGGAGGTCGCCGGTGACGCTCAATCGGCGGTGTCGCTGGTTGACCCCGACGGCAAGGTGACCTCTCTGCAGTTGAGCGAGCCGCGATCAGGCCCCGCCGCAGTTGCACTCGGATCAGACGTCTTGGTCGTGGGTGGAAACGTCGAGGGCAACGCAGAGCTCCTGCTCGAAGGCTCCACGATAGGGCAACCCGTCCCCGGGGTGATGGATGGCGTCCGCAAGTCGAGCCTCCTCATCGGCAACGGCGACAGACGCGCCCTTTGGATTGGTGGCATCGACGGTGATGATGTCGTGCGGCAAGACACCGTTCGTTTCGATGGCTGTCCAAGCAGCTGCGTGTCGAGCGCGGGCCCCGACTGGACGACGGCGCGTTTGGAAGCGCTTCAGCCTGCGCAGAGCGCGTTGGTCATCGGAGGTCAGGGATCGCAGCTCGTCGACGAGGTTCAGTGGAACGGGGGGGACGTCGTGATCCAGCCTGTTTCGCAGTTGGATGTTCCGCGAGCCGGCGCAGGCGGCGTCGTCCTCGAAAGTGGCGCCTTCATCGTGGCCGGAGGCGACGATGGCGTGAGCATACGCGACGATTTCGAGTTCTGCGTGCCGGCTTCACTCGAGCCACTCTAGAACCATGGGGCGCCGGCCTTCGAACCTGATATCCTCGGAATTCTCGCACAGATGTTACGCAAGCTGGAGAAGTACGAGGTTCTAGACGAGATTGGCCATGGCGGAATGGCCACCGTGTACCGAGCGCGCGATACCTCGCTCGATCGGTTAGTCGCGCTCAAGGTGCTGCACCCGCATTTGCAACGGACGGCCGAAGCGCGCGCGAGGTTCGCGCGGGAGGCTAAAAGCGTTGCCAAGCTTCGACATCCGCACATCCTCGAGATCTACGACTATAGCGGGGAGCGATCCGACGCGACCTACATCGCAGCTGAGTTGTTGACCGGTCCCACGCTCAAGGACTTCGTCCTGAAGCACAAAGACGTGCCGCCCGAGATTGCAGCCTGCATCGCCCTTCAGCTGGCCGACGCGCTCGACGAGGCGCACGCCAAAGGCGTCATTCACCGCGACGTAAAACCTGAAAACGTCCTCATTCACGAAGACCGCTGCGTCAAGCTAACCGACTTTGGCATCGCGCACATGGTCGACACCCATACCTTCACCGCGACCGGCCAGATCCTCGGCTCTCCTGGTCACATGGCGCCGGAGCAAGTCGAGGGCGGGACCTGTGACGTGCGGAGTGACGTCTTTTCGCTGGGCACCGTTCTCTACTTTTGTGCGACAAGCCGATTGCCCTTCATCGGCCGCAATCCCCACCATTTACTGAAGCTGCTGCTCGAGGGTGATTACCCCGACCCGCTCCGCGTGCGTCCAGTGATGGGTTCGAGTCTCGCGGAGATCATGAACAAGGCGCTCGCCCGCGCGCCCGGCGATCGGTATCAAAGCGCTGCCGAGATGGCCGGCGATTTGCGCGCCTTTCTCGCCGAGATGCGCATCGAAAGCCCGGATGAGACGCTTGCCCGCTACTTGGCCGACCCGAACGAGGTCGCGCAGGAGCTCCGTGAGCGGTCGCTTCGAACGCTTCTTGCAATCGGTGCGTCGGCAGTGAAAGCAGGCGACGTCCCCAAAGCACAGGCCGTGCTGAGCCGCGCGCTGGCGCTCGACGACGGCAATGATCGCGCTCTCAAGCTGCTGAGCTCGCTGGGTCGCCGGCGCCGTCGAAACATGATGATCGCGGTTGCCGCGGCGGTGCTCGCACTGGCAGCAGCAAGCGTCGCGTCCGTAGCGTGGATCCGAGGCGAAGCCGTATCCCCTACGACGAGCGCGCGCGGCATTCCCGGCACTACCGACGCGAGCGCGCCAGCACGGTCAGAGGGATCGCCCGCGATCGAGAGCGAGCCATCGGCCGACGAACGGAGCCCCGCCGCACAAAGCAACGCCCAACGAGGCAATGACGCAGCTTCTGCGCCAGTGGACACGAGTCGGAATGCCGTGTCCCACGGTTGGCGTTGGGTGGTCTTCCGGCCCAGCCCTCCGAACGTGTCGATCAGCGTGGACGGCGGCAGGCTCAAACCATACGGACCCGAGTTTCAGCGCGTCCGTCTGAAAGCCGGCACCCACACATTCCGCGTCGTGGGGGCCGAGGACTGTTGCCGGGAGCGAGTCATCCGCAAGCGGATCCCCGGCGGCGCGCGGGATTTCGAGCTGCCCTTGAAGCTCCGCTACAAACCAGCAACCCTCTACCTGAAAGGCCCTACGCCTGCCGATGCCACCGTGCAAATCACGCTTCCTGGCAATCGCAAGGTGACTGGACGAATTCGGGAGATCCTTCGAATTCCCATGCGGTCGCTTCAAGCCTCGGCGCAGGTTCAGATTCGCGCGCCGGGCTATCGAGTGTACAAGAGTGTAGTGCGGCTTCGCGCTGGCGGAGATATGACCGAGCACTCCTTCACGCTTGAGAGGTCACCGGAAACCCCGTAGAACGCGCTTGAGGTGATGCAGCGCGCCGTGCTTTCCGGTTTGGTGTTCGTGTTGATCGCTGCGTTCGCGCGGACGGTCGCAGCCGACGAGCTTTCCGATTTCGAGTCGGCGCGGCGCAATTACGAGAGGCAGAATTACGCGAGGGCTGCCAAGGGCCTGGAGTCACTCGTCGGCGGAGCGATCCCGCGTGCCACCAATCCCGTCGTGCGTCTCGAGGCCCGTAAATACCTGGGCGCGACCTACCTTTTCCTCGGCAAGAAGGACGCCGCGCGCAAGGAGTTTCGCTTGTTGCTAGAAGAGGATCCGGAGTATGACATCGACCCCGTGGCGTTTCCGGAGGCGGTGGTAAAGACCTTCCAAGAGGTGCAGAAGGAGGTGGCCGCGGAACGCGCGCGCCAAGACGCCCTCGAGGCCGTACGTCGCCACCAGGAGCGATCTGACGAGGTCGAGAAGCTGATTCGCCAGCAGGAGCGCATTGGAAAGCTCGAGGAGCTGGCCGCCTCCGAAACCGTGGAGAAGGTGAATTCCCGCTGGATCGCCGCGATCCCTCTCGGGGTAGGTCAATTCCAGAACGAGAACCGCAGGCTCGGCATCATGTTCTCGGTGACCCAAAGCGTGTTCTTGGCCGCCTCTATTGGCACGTTCATCGGTCACAACGCGCTACGTAACGAGAACCCTGCCCCGAGCGAAATCGACCGCGCCCAACGCGTTGAACGCGCCCTTCGGATCAGCAACTGGGTGAGTGTGGGGGCGTTTTTGAGCTTTGCGGTGGCTGGCGTCGTCGAAGCCGAGGTTCGCTTCAAACCGGTGATACGAACCACGCGAAAGCGCAAATTGCCCCCAGACGTGCAGGCCCCGAAGACGAGCTCCGGCCCCCAGATTCGGCTGCAGCTCGGCCTCACGGGGGGCGCATTGCGGCTGGATTTTTGATCTAGAGTCCCGGCGCCCAATTCCCTGCACACTTCGCTTGACAGCAAGGGTTTCGCGCCTATCCTTCGCTCCCTTCGACGCGTGGGCAATGAGCGCGTGTTGGAGGAATTGCACGCTTTTTCGGATAGTTATGCCAACGATCAACCAGCTCGTCCGCAAGGGACGAAAACAGATCAAATCCAAAACGGACTCGCCGGCGCTTCAGCGGTGCCCGCAAAAGCGAGGTGTGTGCGTTCGTGTGTACACGACGACGCCGAAAAAGCCGAACTCCGCACTCCGTAAAGTCGCGCGCGTGCGTCTCTCCAATGGCATCGAAGCGACTACCTATATCCCCGGTGAGGGACATAATCTTCAGGAGCACTCTGTCGTGCTAATTCGCGGTGGCCGCGTGAAGGACCTTCCCGGCGTCCGTTATCACGTCGTTCGCGGTACGCTCGACGCCACCGGCGCAGCAGGCCCGTCCAACACGAACAAAGCCAACCGCATCAACAAGCGGTCGAAGTACGGCGTCAAGCGCCCCAAGAACTAACAAGATCAAGTCATGAGCCGTCGAGTCAGCGCACCCAAGAGACACATCATCCCCGATGCCAAATATGGCGATCAGCTGGTGGCCAAGTTCGTCAATTCATTGATGCTTGCAGGCAAGCGGTCGACCGCTGAGAAGTGCCTGTACGGCGCCTTCGACATCATCGAAGAGCGTTACAAGGATGAGCCGCTCGAGGTGTTCAAGAAGGCGCTCGATGCCGTCAAGCCTCGCGTCGAGGTCAAGAGCCGCCGTGTAGGTGGCGCAACGTATCAAGTGCCCGTGGAGGTTCGCTCGGACCGGCGCAACGCGCTTGCGATGCGCTGGCTGGTTCAGTACTCGCGAGCGCGTGGTGAGAAGTCCATGCAGGAGCGCCTCGCAGCAGAGCTCATGGAAGCATCGAAGGGCCGTGGCAACGCGGTGAAGAAGCGGGAAGACACGCACAAGATGGCCGACGCGAACAAAGCGTTTGCCCATTATCGTTGGTAGGAACTTTTTGGCGTCTGGGAAGGTCCACGGAAACCACTCGGACAAGGAGCAGCAGCTGAACTCATGACACCGCGTACATAGAGAGAGTCACCGGGAAGACCGCGACGAAGCGTCGCAACCGATGTGCCTCTCGAAACCCTCTCTGAGTGGATGAAGCCCGAGGGTGGCTTCTGGGTCGGAGGGGGTTTTGTGTGTGAAGCGCCACAGTCAGAAGAGTCGAGCTCATAGAGTCCAATGGCCAGAAAGTACCCACTCGAAAAGACCCGCAACATCGGCATCATGGCTCATATCGATGCGGGCAAGACAACCACGACGGAGCGGATGCTCTATTACACGGGCGTCAACTACAAGATCGGCGAGGTGCATGATGGCGCTGCAACCATGGACTACATGGAGCAGGAGCAGGAGCGAGGCATCACGATCACGTCCGCCGCCACCACCTGCTTCTGGCGTCCGGAAGCCGGTCCCTTCGGCAATGATCAGTTCCGCATCAACATCATCGACACGCCCGGACACGTGGACTTCACCATCGAAGTCGAGCGTTCGCTTCGAGTGCTCGATGGCGCCGTCGCCGTGTTTGATGGAAAAGAAGGCGTAGAGCCACAGTCCGAGACGGTGTGGCGCCAGGCCGACCGCTACGCCGTCCCCCGCATCTGCTTCATCAATAAGATGGACAAGGCCGGAGCGGACTTCCCGGCTGCGTTTCAGTCGATCAAAGATCGGCTCGGCGCGCCCGCGGTTGCCGTGCAGCTTCCCCTCGGCCAAGAGGCCGAGCTCCAGGGTGTGGTCGACCTGGTCACGATGAAGGCCAACCGCTTCAACGACGACACCCTCGGGGCGGAATGGACGGTCGAGGACGTCCCCGCCGAGCTCCAGGAACAGGCCCACGAGGCACGCTCCGCACTCATCGAAGCCGTTTCCGAGGTCGATGACGCGTTGATGGCCCGCTACCTCGAAGGTGACACCGACTTTTCCGACGAGGAGATCATCCGGGCCCTTCGCAAGGGTTGCCTCGAGCAGAGCATCGTTCCGGTGCTCACCGGCTCCGCTTTCAAGAACAAAGGCGTGCAGCAGCTGATGGACGCCGTCGTCAACTTCCTCCCCTCGCCGATCGACGTTCCTCCCATTCAAGGCGTGGACCCGACCGATCCAGAGAAAAGAATGGAGCGGCAGGCTTCGGATGATGAGCCGTTCAGCGCCCTTGCGTTCAAGATCGTCAATGACTCATTCGTTGGCCAGCTGACGTTCTTCCGCGTGTACTCCGGGGTGCTCCGAGCGGGCACAGGGGTGCTGAACTCGACCAAAGGCAAGAAGGAGCGCATCGGCCGCATCCTTCAGATGCACGCGAACAATCGAGAAGAACTGAAGGAGATTCACGCGGGCAACATCGCAGCGGCTGTAGGCCTCAAGACGGCGACGACCGGTGATACGCTTTGCGATGAAAAGGCGCCGATCATTTTGGAGCGGATGGACTTCCCGGAGCCTGTCATTTCAGTCGCGATTGAGCCGAGGACCAAGGCCGACCAGGACAAGCTGGGCGTTGGGCTGGCGAAGCTCGCAGCCGAAGATCCGAGCTTTCGCGCGCACACCGACGAGGAGTCAGGCCAAACGATCATCAGCGGAATGGGCGAGCTCCATCTCGAGATCATCGTCGACCGACTGAAGCGTGAGTTCAAAGTCGATTCCAACGTGGGTGCGCCGCAAGTTGCCTACCGCGAGACGATTACCAAAGAAGTCGAGTCCGAGGGCCGCTATGTCAAGCAGAGCGGCGGCCGCGGCATGTTCGGCCATGTGTGGGTGAGGCTGGAGCCGCTCGAGGCCGGTAGCGGTTTCGAGTTCGAGAACAAGATTGTCGGCGGCGTCGTGCCAAAGGAATACATCCCGTCCGTGCAGAAGGGCATTCGGGATGCCATGACCCGCGGCGTCCTGGCCGGCTATCCCGTCATCGATCTCAAAGCGACGCTGTATGACGGCTCCTATCACGATGTCGATTCGAGTCCGGCCGCCTTCGAGGTAGCAGCCTCATTGGCGTTTCAGGAAGGAGCGAAGCGTGCGGGGATTCAGCTGCTCGAACCCGTCATGGACGTGGAAGTCCGCGTGCCTGAGGATTACATGGGCGACGTCATCGGCGACCTCAATTCCCGCCGCGGCAACGTCACGGGAATGGATTCCGTGAGTGGCCTCCAAGTGATTCGTGCGCTCGTTCCGCTTGCAAACATGTTTGGTTACGTCAACGACTTGCGCTCCAAGACACAGGGGCGTGCGATTTACACGATGCAGTTCAAGGAGTATCAGGCGGTGCCGCAGGGCGTCGCCGATGAAATCGTCGCCAAGGCGAAGGGCGGCTGAGGAGCTAACGATGGCTAAAGAAAAGTTTGTCCGAGACAAACCACACATCAACGTAGGAACGATCGGTCACATCGACCACGGCAAGACGACGCTGACGGCGGCGATCATGAAAGTGATGGCCGACAAGTA